>Ga0335075_10003036_pt1 | contig 26857 bp, 33 predicted proteins | sample Lox_Sample_24_FD_206723 | JGI IMG/M metagenome (GOLD analysis project Ga0335075, IMG submission 206723) | Soil microbial communities from Loxahatchee National Wildlife Refuge, Florida, United States - Lox_Sample_2.4 | ecosystem: Environmental > Terrestrial > Soil > Wetlands | place: USA...
CTGGCCTGCCAATCCTCGGGCAGCATTCGTTTCACAATGTCCCAATCTTGAGTGATGAGTTCGTCGCGCATAGCGCCATAATAATTTATCTTTATTCATATGTCCATTATTAAGTTAGCGCCTATGCTCCCAGCGGGAGAGGGCTGGGGTGAGGGAGAGTCGCTCGAACGAAAATGTCATGCGGTTCATGGAAAGTTCCCGGTCCCCCTCTTTGACCTGCTTACGTCCATCTTCGCCCCCGCGCATCAAGTCGTGTTAAGGGTCTGTTAACCCTTTGTTAATGGTTTGTTAACCCTTAACTCATTGATTTTGAACGATGTAACCGATGTTGACCCTTTTTACACCTCATACCCGGAGCGCGGCTGTGTGCGGGGAAAAGGGGCACCAGCCCCAGCGCGTCGATAGAAGAGGGATCCCGCGATTACAAAAGGTGGTCGTGTAATGGTCGCAGCTGCGGCTGGTCTCCGACACAGCCGCGCTCCGAAGACGGCTCATGGAAAGTTCCCGGCTCTCCTTTGACCCGCTCAGCCCATGAACCCGCTCATTGCGCCGTCTTCGAGGACGAGGACGAGGACGATAAGCGGGGATGAGGAAACCTTGAACCTTCATGCTTCTACTGTTACAACATCCGCCGCACTATGACTCAAATCGAAAATCAAATCGCCATTGTCACGGGGGCGGGCCGCGGAATTGGCCGCGCCATTGCCTTGAAATTCGCCGGCGCCGGCGCAAATGTGGCCTGCGTCTCGCGCACGCGGGAAAATTCCGAAAAGGCCGCCGAAGAAATCCGCGCCCTGGGCCGCAAAGCATGGGCCCTGGCCGTGGACGTCGCCGACGCCAATGCCGTCAAGGCGGCTGCGGAACAGATCATCGCCGATTGCGGGCGCGTGGATATCCTGGTCAATAACGCCGGCGTGACGCGGGACGGTTTGCTCATGCGCATGAGCGATGAGGATTGGGATGCGGTCATGAATACCAACCTCAAAGGCGCCTTCCATTTCACCCGGGAGTTTTTCCGGATTTTTGCGAAACAGCGCGCCGGACGCATCATCAATATTTCCTCTGTCGTGGGCCTCGTCGGCAATCCCGGCCAATGCAATTATGCCGCGAGCAAAGCCGGGCTCATCGGGTTCACCCAATCCATCGCCAAGGAATTGGCCTCCCGAAGCGTGACGGTCAATGCCATCGCCCCCGGATTCATCGAAACGGACATGACCTCCGACCTCAATGCGGAGTTGAAAACGAACATTTTGAAAGCGATTCCCATGGGAAAATTTGGGGCCGCGGACGACATCGCCGAAGCGGCTTTGTTCCTCGCAAGCCCGGGCGCCCGTTATATCACCGGCCAGGTCCTGACGGTGGACGGGGGGATGGTGATGTGAGTAAATCCGGAACCCGGAATGAACCGATTTTGGATTGGTGGATTAATGGATTTCGGAAAGGCCGGAAAACATCGAATATCGAACGCCGAACATCGAACGCGGACACGCTAAAGCGTGGACACCGAACACGGTTTCGGCTTTTTAATTGATTTCGATGCCGACGGGGCAATGGTCGCTGCCCAGGATTTTGTGGCGGATGTATGCGGACTTTAATTTTCCGCGCAGGGATTTGGAGATCAAAAAGTAATCCAGCCGCCAGCCAATGTTCCGCCCGCGCGCGCCGCTCATGACGCTCCACCAGGTGTAATGGCCCCCGCCCTTTTCGAACTCACGAAACGTGTCAATGAATCCCGCGTTCACAAACGCCGTGAATCCCGCGCGCTCCTCCGGGGTAAATCCGTGGTTGCGAACGTTCGCCTTGGGATTTGCCAGGTCAATTTCCGTGTGGGCCACGTTGAGGTCGCCGCAAAAAATAACCGGCTTCCTCTTTTCAAGGTTCTTGAGATACGCGAGAAAGTCCACGTCCCATTTCTGGCGATATTTCAGGCGCGATAAATCCCGCTTCGAATTCGGCACATACACATTCACCAAAAAGAACCGCTCGAACTCCGCCGTCTGGACCCGTCCTTCCCCGTCGTGTTCGACAATTTCGACCCCGTTCGAGACCTTCGCGGGCGCGATTTTCGTGAAAATGGCCGTGCCGGAATAGCCTTTGCGGCTGGCGCAATTCCAATAGGTGGCATAATCCCGCGGCCAAAGCTGCCCGATGTCCTCGCTGCTGCACTTGATTTCCTGCAGGCACAGGACATCCGGGCTTTCGGCGGCCAGGAATTCCAGGAAGTTTTTCTTCAACACCGCCCTCAGGCCGTTCACGTTCCATGAGATCAATTTCATTGCAAATAGAGTAGCGGGCTACTTTGGATTCAGGAAGTTCGAAACTGGCGGCGAGACGCCGCCAGAACCGGCAGGCGAGACGCCTGCCCTACGGAAGCAACCGGGCGTATCCAAACACTGTTCTTGGTAGGGACATCGCGCTGCGATGTCCCCGCCCGCGCAGAGCGGGCGGAACATGCGTGAAATGAGGTCCGATTCCACTTGTTGCGCCGCTGCACGCGGCGCTGGACGCCGCAGCGCAGCGTCCCTACCAAGATTGTGCCCGAAGCAACCCATTATTGTGAAAGAGTATGTTGAAAGAGTATTGACACTTTTTCGCGGTTGGATAGTCTAATGTGTTAGACAGGACATTCGGTGAGATTTTTCCAGCCATATCGGCCATGGGCCGTATTGCTTTTGTGCGGGGTCATTTTGGCGTCGAAGGCTAACGCGGCCGCGCCGCCATCGGCGCCGGATTCGTCGGCGCTGGCTTCATCCGTGTTGCCTCCGCTCGATATCGTCCTGCAGCGCGTCATACAAACATCCGCAGACGAAAACGCCGAGTATCATCAGTTTAATCAGCATTATTTTTATACACGGGAAAAGACAACCGAATTCTTTGACGGCGCGGGCAATTTAAAGTCGCGCCAGGACAGGCAAAGCACGAACAACCCCACTCCCGTATCGGTCCCGTTGACGATTCCCACGCCCGATCCGGCTCCGGTGCGCGCCGATACTCCCGAAAAGCAAGCGCAAAAAACCGATCCGCCAAACATCCACGGCGTCGCCCTCGGAAAAAAGGAAGATTTGTTGAATCCTGATATCATCAAGCGCTTCAAACTGACTATGGTTGGGCGCGACATCATTAATGGGCGGCCCGCGCTGGTCATTGATTTTGAGCCCGTTAGCGATTCGCTGCCGGTGTTGAACATCAAAGACAGGTTTATCAATTCCGTCGAGGGCCGGGCGTGGGTGGATGAAAACGATTTTACCCTGGAAAAGGTGTATCTGCACTTGAGACAAAAAGTCAGCGTGCTTGGCGGCATCGCCGGCTCGGTTTCCAAGTTCAGCTTTTCGTTCGATCGCGAGCGCACCCCGGACGGCTTCTGGTTCACCAAAGACCTCGACTGGCACGTCGAAGCGCGCGAAGCCACGCTGCATCGGGTGGTAAACCACCACGAAGAAATCCTTGGCGTGCAAAAAGTCCGATAACGGCGCCCGCCTTTATCGCCCTCGCCCTTCCTTTACTGCATCGGCATCACCGGGGGATTGGTGTTCACAATCATGTTGTCCTTGACGCTCAGGACGCCTTGCACCGATTCGGCGTCTCTGATGGCTGAATCCCTCTGATGCTCAGAGTTGATCACGCCGCCCAATTGGACTTCGCCCCGGTAAGAACTCACGCTAATGTTTTGGAACTTATAGAGGGGGTCCTCCTTGAGCTTCGACTCGACCCTTTTGCTCAGGTTCTTATCGGCGCCGTATTGATTATTGCCCCGAATGTTTTGAAATGTAGAGCAACCCACGAAGACCACTAACAAAGTGGCCCCCACGCTCCCTGCCATTGATATTAATAATCTCCTTTTCATACGGCGTAAGCATACAACCAGATATTATTTTCGCAAATTTTATTTTAAGCATAACTGATACTATTACTCTATCGACACTTCTGTTCTTGTCAAGGTTTCGGCCCAAAAAACAGGAACAGCCCGCGAAGACGGGCAGCGGCCTAATTCGGTTTGGTGTCCACCCTTCAGGGTGTTCCGGTTTCGCCAGGCTGCTCCGGAGCACGCTAAAGCGTGGACACCAAACCAATTTAAGACACCACCTGAAGACGATGCGCGTTGACGCCCGCGCGATACGCGGCTAATTTTTAATCTGAAAATGATCGCCAATCGTGTCAGCCAACAGTCAACGCAACCGGCATTCCGGGTGGGCGACGAACGCCTCGTCAAACTCACCTCTGCCGCCGGGCAAAAAGTTTCCTCGCTTCTAACCAAACAGGGCCGCCCAAACGGCGTTCTGCGCATGTCTGTCGTCGGCGGCGGCTGCTCGGGATTGCAGTACAAGATGGATTTGCAGGATGCTCCGGCCAGCCGCGACATTCTGGTTGAAAGCGCCGGCGTGCGCGTGGTCGTGGACCCCAAGAGCGCTCTTTACGTAACTGGAAGCGAATTGGATTACCTCGACGCCCTCGACGGCGGATTCAAGGTCCACAATCCGAACGCGGCCACAACGTGCTCCTGCGGCGAAAGCTTTAGCGCGTGACGGACTACTTCGCCCTCCTGGATGAGCCTCGCCGTCCCTGGCTGGATGCTGATTTGCTGAAGCAAAAATTTCTCACATTGTCGGCGTCCAATCATCCGGACAAGATTCAATCGGCGAACGAACTCGACAAACAGGCCGCCGGAAAAAAATTTGCCGAATTAAACGCCGCTTATCATTGCCTGGCCGCCCCAAAATCCAGGCTGTTGCACCTTCTGGAACTCGAACAAGGCGCAAAACCCAAAGACATCCAGCAGATCCCGGCCACTCTGGCGAATCTATTCGCCGAAGTCGCGTCGGTCTGCCGCGAGGCGGACCACTTTTTGGCCGAAAAAGCCAAAACCGTTTCTCCGTTGCTCCAGGCGTCACTTTTCGAACGCGCACAGGAATGGGTGGACCGATTGAATGGATTGCAAAAAAAACTCGGCGGTTTCCATAATGAATTGGTCGAAAACCTGAAATTGCTGGACACACAATGGGTCGGGGACCGTTCCAACCACCCCGCCCTCCTGAATGAGATGGAAAATCTGTACCGGTTATTTAGTTATTTTAACCGCTGGAGCGCGCAAATCCAGGAACGCATTGTCCGGTTGTCATTATGAAGCGTGTTACGAAAGGATTGGCGGTCTTAATCGCGAGCATTTCCCTGCCCGTATTTGCCGGGCAGGATTGGCAGGCGGCTTTAAGCCGCATGCCCCTGGGAACGCGGGTCACGGAACTGAATCGCACAAACTGCATCCCGCTCATACTCAACGCGTTCCAGTCCAATAGCGTCGTTAAAGCGATTATTTTCATGCCCGGCGCGACGGATGAACTCTATTTTTTCAAACGCGCGCACGCGACCCTGTCCGGCCCCAACCCTTCCCTGGGGGACGCCATTACGGCCCTCACCAACCAATCGTATATTCAGGCTGATTTTCGTCCGCCCTTTCTGCTCCTGCACACGACGGAAGATGCGCTGGATCCGATTGCCGTCGTGCGGAATAAATCCACCGCGGCCAGACTGCAGGCACAAATTGTTCCCGATCGATTCGTGTTCGTCGATTCCGAATGGGATGACGTGCGCGCCGCGCTGAAAAAAAAGTTAAGCGTCAGCCTGCGCCCGTTTTCAAATGCGCCCATCTCGTGGCATTTTTACCGGCATAATTTCGCCGCCTGCGGCCTGACGCAATGGCAACTGCTTGAGGCTGTCGCCATGGCCGGCCAGACTGGATTTACCGTGCATTGGTTTACGGCTGATTTTCAGTCGGACATGCGCCCGGCAGGGCCGACGCCGGGGTTTTAGATTAGTGCCATGAATGCCATGAGCGCCGTGAGTGCCTCCAACATGCTGAACGTCGAAGTTTCTGGAGCACGCTAAAGCGTGGACACCAAACGTTTGGGCGAATGGGAACGTGAGGGCGGGAGAACGGGGCGAAGATGGAGGGTGGATTATAGAAGATGGCTCCAAAATCAGAAATAAAAACATTGGCAACTCACGCGGGTTCTGATATACAAACCCATCGTTTATTAAAGAAACCAAGATTTATTGATTTATGTCACAGCATCGCAGTCTGCGCGCCGCGGCCACTTTGGGCGGGAAGCGCAATGTCCTCAAGCGTTTTGAGCGCGTGGAGCTCCTGAAAAAGCGCGGCCAATGGAAGGCCGGCGACCGCATCACCGGCTTGCGCAAAACCAAGCCGGAGGCGTAAGATTTTCAATCGGTTAAACTGTCCGGCCCGGCCGCTTTAACGTGGCAACTGTCCGTTTGCAAAAATTCGTGGCCGCTGCGGGTGTGGCATCGCGCCGCGCGGCTGAGCAAATGATTCTGGAAGGCCGCGTGGCCGTAAACGGCCAGGTGGTGCGCCTGCTGGGCACGAAAGTGGACCCCGCCCGGGACCAGGTTTCGGTGGACGGACGGCAGGTCCGTGAGCGAAGAAAGCTTTACATCGCCCTGCATAAGCCCGCAGGATGCGTCTGTTCCCATAAAGATGAGCTGGGGCGGCAGACGGTCTATGAATTTCTGCCGGCGGAATGGCGGATCAGTACTGTCGGGCGCGTGGATTTTAACACCGAAGGGTTGATTTTTTTGACGAATGATGGACAATTCGCCCTGCGCCTGACCCATCCGCGCTACGGGGTTCGAAAGAAGTACGTAGCTACGGTGGACGGCATTGTGGAACAGGAGATGCTTGATAAATTTGTCCGCGGCATCTTCCATGCAGGTGAAAAACTCAAGGCCGAAAGCGCGCGGCAAGTCTCAAAGAACGTCGTTGAACTTGAACTCAATGAAGGCAAGAATCGGGAAGTCCGGCGGCTTTTTGAGTCACAGGGCCTGACCGTGCGGCGGCTGCAGCGGACACAAATCGGCAAAATCAAACTCGGCGAGTTGAAGCCGGGCCGATGGCGGGCATTGACAGACGTTGAAATAAAAACTTTACTTTTGAAATGATGAAGACGATATGGACCATTTTGGGAACGTTGATGGCGGCAAGCCTCTTCGCTCAAGACAATACGAACAACTTGCCGGCGATGCCCCCGCCGGTGAGTTCGCCCCCGGCCGAAATGGCGCCCACCGCGCCCGCCCCGGAAACGATGCCGGCCACCAATCCGCCCGCCAAACACATCAAAAAACATAAAGCGGTGGTCAAACACAAATACGGCCCCGCCCACAAAGAAGCCAGGGTCACGCTCGCGCCCGGCCCCGCCGAGGTCAACGCCAGTGAATTGGTCGTTCGCGGCCAGGCCGGTCTTAAGGGCGAGACCGTCGCCCGCTTGTCCAAAGGCGATACTGTGAACGTGCTCGAACAGATCAATCTGGCGCACCCCGCAGCCGATGAGCCGTCGCAATGGGCCAAAATTTCCTTCCCCACCAACGGCCACGTTTGGGTGATGGCCAGGTACGTGAACGGCGGCGCCGTTTCCGCAAAGAAGCTTAACCTCCGCGCCGGTCCCGGAGAAAATTACAGTGTGGTTGGCGTCATTGAACAGGGCACCCCGGTCAACGAAGTCGAAACAAAGGGCGGATGGATGAAAATCGAACCGCCGGCAAATGCCTATGCGTTTGTTGCCGCAAAGTATTTGACTGAAGAAGCCACTCCGCCCGCCCAGGTGGCGGTAAATAATCCCGAGACGCCGGAAGTCCCGCCGACGCCCACGCCGGTTCCTCAGCCGCAGCCTATCATCACTCAACCCCCGACGCCCCAACCGCCGCCGCCTCCCCCGCAACCGACTGTCCGGATTGTCCAGCACCAGGGTGTCGTCGGTCCCGTAGGCAGCATGGTCGCGCCCACGACGTATAAACTTTATGACCCGAAAACGGGGCTGGACATTGATTTCCTTTACCCAACATCTCCGGACCAGGACCTGCATAAGCTGCTGGATGACGAAGTCATAGTGACCGGTGAAGAAGGCGTGGACGCGCGCTGGCCCAATACCCCGGTGATCGCGATTCAAAACATCCAAGTCATCGGCAAAAAAGTCATCAAACGCCTTGACCTCACCCCGCCCAAACAACGTCATTGATGGCCGCGCCATTGCGGCGGCCGTTCTTGGCGAACTTGGGCAACGCATCGCGGGCTTAAAAACACGCGGCGCCCGACCCGGCCTGACCTTCGTGCGCGTCGGCGACGATCCGGCTTCCAAGGTGTATGTGGGCCGGAAGGAAAAGGCCTGCGCCGAATTGGGCATTTTTTCCGAAACCACGGTTTTGCCCGAATCCACCCCGGAAACGGAACTTCTGGCGCTCATCGAGACATTAAATTCCAATCCGCGGTTGCACGGCATTCTTGTCCAGGCGCCGTTGCCTAAACACATTTCCGAGGCAAAAATTTATTCAGCGGTTCTTCCGCAAAAGGACGTGGACGGTTTTCACCCCGTTAACGCCGGCAAATTGATCCTCGGCGATTCCGGCGGTTTTCAGCCCTGCACTCCCGCGGGGATCGTGGAATTGCTCGCGCGTTCAGACGTCGCGACCCAGGGCGCCGAAGTCGTTGTCCTGGGCCGCGGAAATATTGTTGGCAAACCCATGGCGGCCATGCTTTGTCAAAAGGGAAAGAACGCGAATGCCACTGTGACGATTTGCCACTCCGCCACTCGCGACATATCCTCCCACTGCCGCCGCGCGGACATCATCATCGCCGCCATGGGCGTCGCTGAATTTGTGAAGGCAGACATGGTCAAGCCCGGCGCGGCGGTCATTGACGTCGGCGTCAATCGCGTGAACGGAAAACTTGTCGGCGATGTGGACTTTGCCGCCGTCCAAAAAGTCGCCGGAAAAATTACCCCCAACCCCGGCGGCGTAGGCCCGATGACCATTGCGATGCTGATGCGCAATACCGTGACGGCCGCTGAACGATCCATCAATTAATATTTAATATGAATGCAACCCGAATTCTCCCCGACCTGCAATGCTCCCTGTTGTGCGAAGAAGTGCGCCAGGAAGCCAACGGTAATTTCTTCATCATCGGCGTCGTGAACGCGCTGCGTGTTCCGCAACTCCCGATCGTTGCCGGCCGGCTCTGCGTTTTTAACCGCTGGACCGCGGGCATCGGACGCTTCAACGAAACCCTCCGCCTGATTGCGCCCGACCAAATGACCGTCCTTCGCAAGTCCGAAATGAAATTCGAGCTGAAGGACGCCGGCGCGCACGCAACGAACATCATGTTTTTCGGCAACGTCGAATTCAAAGCCGCCGGCACATTTTTTATTGAGGTCCTTGTGGACGACGTGATGAAGCTGCGCTACCCGATACCGGTCATTCATGCTCCGCAACCCAATCAGAATCCTTCACAGCAGCCGCCTCCGGGGGAGAAGCTGGAGTGATTAGGTCAGAATGATCCTGTCGCCCTTTTTGAGGGTCACGATGGCTTTCTTCCAGTCTGGCGACTGGCCGGCCTGCACGGTGCGCTGGCGGCGCAATTTGCCGTGCACATTCAAGGTATTGACGCGCTCGACTTTGACCTTGAAGAGTTCCTGGACGGCCTGGCGAATTTGAGTCTTGTTGGCGCGGCGATCGGCCACGACAGTATATTGGTTATACTTTTCGCCCTGGCGCGTGCCTTTTTCCGTCAGACGGACCGTTTTAATGATTTCAAAAGCATTCATGTTTTTAAGCCTCCGGCCAGTTATTCCGCAGCCAGGCGCGATTCGATTTTTTCAAACGCGCTCTTTGTGAAAAGCAATTTGGCCGGGCGCAAGACGTCATAGGTATTGAGCGAATCGCTCGTCGTCAGCGCCACGTTGGGAACATTGCGCGAAGCCAGCGACAGATTCTTGTCAATGCCCGATGAAACAACCAGCGTCGAACCCTTTAATTCCAAACGGGATATCACCCCGACAAAATCCTTCGTCTTCGGGCTCGCAAGCTTCAAATCGTCCACGAGGACTACGTCGCCGGCTTTGATGCGCTCGCTCAGCGCTTTGCGCAAGGCAAGCTGTTTGGTCTTTTTTGAAACTTTTTTGGCGAAATCGCGGGGCCTGGGGCCAAACACCACACCACCGCCGGCCCACAATGGAGATCGAAACGAACCCGCGCGGGCGCGCCCGGTGCCTTTTTGGCGCCAGGGCTTTTTGTTGGTGCCGGCCACTTCACCCACCGTCTTGGTGCTGGCTGTGCCGCTGCGTTGCGCGGCGCGATAGGCGACTACCGCGTCGTGGACCGCCTGGGTGCCACGACCGTCCTGAACCAGAGGAAACTTGATTTCGTGTTCGCCCTGGTCCTTGCCTTCGAGGTTTTTAATCGCGATTTTCATTTTGCGTTAAAGCGTTACTTTTTGGCTTCTGCCTTGGCTTCGGGTTTCTTTTCCGCGGCGGCCTTCTTCTTCATGGGCGCGGCGCTAACCGGCGGTTTCCAGCCCTTGGGCCGTTTCTTTGATTCGCGGATGACGATATAATCGCCTTCCGGGCCGGGGATCGAGCCTTTGATGAGCAAAAGATTTTCAGCCTCGCGCACCTGGACCACTTCGAGGTTTTGGGTGGTGCGCCGGACCTGTCCCATGTGCCCGGGCATGCGCAAACCACGCTGCACGGTGCCGGGAAACAGGCGCTGGCCAATTGCGCCGCTGCGGCGGTGCCAACCCTTGGCGCCGTGCGTCGAATCGCCACCGGCAAATTTATGCCGCTTCACGACGCCTTCAAACCCGCGGCCCTTGGTCACGCCAATGGCGTCCACAAAATCGCCGGGCGCGAACAGGGTCACGCCTACAACATCGCCGGCTTTGACTTCCTTCGAAAAATTCCGAAATTCCCTGATGCGCTTTACAGAAGCGCCATTGTGCTTTTTGATGTGTCCGAGCAACGGCTTGCTCACGCGCTGGTCTTTCTGATCGTCAAAGCCAAGTTGAACGGCATTGTAGCCGTCCTTCCCGGCCTGCGTTTTGACCTGCAGGACGCGATTGGGGCCGGCAAGCACAACGGTAACGGGCGTAATCACACCGTGAGCATTGTACACGCGCGTGTGACCGAGTTTTTTTCCTAAAAGTCCGACTGGCATAAAATCCTCGAGGTTGAAGTGTTTAAAGCGTTAGATTTTGATGGTGATATCCACGCCGGCGGGCAGGTTCAGCTTTTTCAATTCATCCACCGTTTTGGCGGTGGGATCGAGGATATCGATCAGCCGTTTGTGGGTCCGTTGCTCGAAGGTCTCCTGCGATTTTTTATCGGCGTGAGGAGAGCGTTGCACGGTAAAGCGTTCGATACGGGTTGGCAGCGGGATCGGCCCGGCCACGCGCGCTCCAGTGCGCTTGACGGTGTCCGCTATCTCGCGAGCGGATTGGTCTATGACACGATGGTCGAAGGCCTTAAGCCGGATTCTAATGCGTTGTGCAGCCATACAAAGAACAATTGTCTGTTAATGGTTAATGATCTACCGCTTCTCTACCAGAAGCAAAAAATAATTCTACCACCTTGCGGTTTCCGCGCAAGCCGATTTTAATAAAAAATCGGCTATGCCGGTGGCGGATTTCCCGTTTTTGTCGCAGTCGATGCGCTTTCGTCCGATGCCGGTTGCGTTTCCGCCGACGGGGCCGAGGCGATTTCATCCACCCATTCCAAAATGGCGCGCTGGGCGGAATCGCCGTTGCGCTGGTTCATCTTGATGATGCGCGTGTAGCCGCCGTTGCGGTCCTTGAACGCCGGGGCAATTTCCTTGAAAAGGATTTTTGCCGCGTCCTCTTGATGCAACTTTGCAACGGCCAGGCGCCGGCTATGGATCGTTCCCTTTTTTCCGAGCGTCACCATTTTTTCGGCGACCGGGCGCGCCGCCCTGGCTTTGGCAAGCGTGGTCGTAACGCGCCGGTGCGTAATCAAACTGCACACGAGGTTGGCGAGCATCGCGTTGCGATGCTCCGAGGTGCGGCCCAGTTTGGCCGTGCGTTTCAAGTGTCGCATAAAAACTTATTCCGTTTTCGCTTCTTCCTTCGGCGGCTCGATCAGCCCAGGCTCGAAATTCATCCCGAGGGACAGGCCCAGGGAAGAAAGCTTTTCCTTGATTTCGTTGAGGGATTTCTTGCCGAAATTCCGGTACTTGAGCATCTCCTGCTCGGTCTTCATCGCGAGTTGACCCACCGTCGTGATATTGGCGTTGTTCAAACAATTCGCCGCGCGCACGCTCAATTCGATTTCGTTCACGCTCATGTTGAGCTGCTTCTTGAGCTTCAACTTTTCCTCGTCCTGTTTGTCCGCAGCTTCTTCAAATTCGACCGCGTTTTTGTCGTAGCCCACAAACACATCCAGGTGGTGCGACAGAATCGCCGATGATTGGGTCAGCGCATCATCCGGGGTGAGCCGCCCGTCCGTCCAAATTTCCAAAATCAACTTGTCGTAGTCGGTTCGGTTGCCGACACGCGCGGCCTCGACATTGTATCGCACCCGGGTAACGGGCGAGAAAATGGAGTCAATCGCGATCACGCCAATCGGCTGGCCGGGCTTCTTGTTTTCGTCGCTGGGACAAAAGCCGCGCCCGATCTTGACGGTCAATTCCATCTCAAACTTTTTCTTTTTGTCGAGCGTGCAAATATGCTGGTCAGGATTGACCAATTCCACGTTCTGGTTGATCTGGATGTCCGCGGCTGTCACCGGGCCTTCTTTGTTCACCGAAAGCAACAGGACCTGCTCGTCACGGGTATGGGCCTTGAACTTGATTTTCTTCAGGTTCAGCACGACGTCCGTCACGTCCTCAACCACACCCTCAATCGTGGTGAACTCGTGCATCGCCCCGTCCACCTTGATGGACGTGATGGCGGCGCCTTCGAGCGACGAGAGGAGCACGCGCCGCAAAGAATTTCCAATGGTATGGCCGTATCCCGTTTCAAACGGGTCGGCGACAAATTTTGCGTATACTTCCGTAGCGGTTGCGTCATCTTTTTGCAACCGTTTGGGCATTTCGAAACGTCCTAATCTAACTGGCATATCTTCCTTTCAACAATTTTAATCTGACCGCCCCGGATATTTATTCCCGGTTCCGACGCGGCCCGTGTAATTGTTTTGGATTATTGGATAAGTGGATTGATGGATTGATGGGAAAACGCGCCGGGCACCGGCGCGTCAACCCGCTCATCCATTGATCCATTAATCCGTTAATCCGATTCATTGGTTTATCGGGAATAAAATTCAACGACCGCCTGTTCATTGGCGATGGGCTGGATCTCATCGCGCGTGGGAATGCGCATGACCGTGCCCTTAAATTCGTCTTTACTGAGCAACAGCCAGTCCGGCACGGACCGGCTGGTGGAAATTTCCAAATTTTTCGTGGCCAATTGCCGCGATACGTTATTGTTTTTGATTTCCACCACGTTGTTCACCTTCAAGCTGAACGAGGGCACATTGACCTTGCGGCCATTCACAAGAACGTGACCGTGCGAAACCATCTGGCGGGCCGCCGCGCGTGTGTTCGCAAAACCCAGATGATACACCACGTTGTCCAGGCGGGTCTCCAAAATTTGGAGCATTTGCTCGCCGGTGACGCCACGGCGTTTCAATGCCTTTTCGTACACGCCGCGAAACTGGCGCTCGAGCAATCCGTAATAATATTTAAGCTTCTGCTTTTCGATCAGACCCAGCCCGTAATCGGTGGATTTGCGGCGGGACTTCGGACCATGAACACCCGGGCCGTAGTTTCGGCGCTCGAGGTATTTGGTCGGGCCAAAAATCGGCGTGCCAAACCGGCGGCTGATGCGAACGCGAGGACCTGTGTAACGAGCCATAGAGATTTAAAAGCGTTAAAATGTTGAAGTGTTGAAGCGTCAATCGGTTAGACGCGGCGTTTTTTGCGCGGGCGGCAGCCGTTGTGCGGCACTGGGGTTACGTCTTTGATCGCAGAGATTTCGAGGCCGATCGCCTGCAAAGCACGAATCGCTGATTCGCGACCGGAACCGGGGCCTTTAACGCGGATTTCAACCTCTTTCATGCCGTGGGCCATCGCCTGGCGGGCGGCGTCCTGCGCCACCTGCTGGGCCGCGTAAGCCGTGCTCTTGCGCGAGCCTTTAAAACCGACACGACCGGCGCTGGACCAGCCAATGATGTTGCCGTGCATGTCGGTGATGCTGACCAAAGTGTTGTTGAACGTGGCCAGGATGTTTGCGACGCCCGCAACGACGTTCTTGGCGTGCTTGGCCTTGATGATTTTTTTCCCGGCAGCGTCCTCGCCCAGCAACTCGGCAGCCGTGGGCGCGGTCACAACCGCGGTTTCGGCCGGTTTGGCAGCTTCAGCCTCAGCGGGGGCGTTCTCTTTTGCCGCAGTCTTTTCTCCCGCGGGCTTGCCCTCTTTCTTCGGAGGCGGGGGCGTTTTCTTTTTTGTATCGTCAGCCATAGTTCAATTTCAGTTCAAATTAGTGGATGCCGGTCTTGGCATTGGGGTTGCGCTGCACGCCGACGGTCTTGCGCGGCCCTTTGCGCGTGCGCGCATTGGTCTGGGTGCGCTGTCCGCGCACGGGCAAACCGCGCATATGGCGAATTCCACGGTAACATTTGATGCCCTGCAGACGCTTGAGATTCATGCCGATTTCGCGGCGCAGATCGCCTTCAATCACGTACTTGCCTTCCTGGATGGCGTGGACGATCTGCGAAAGCTGCTGTTCCGATAGGTCCTTCGCCCGAATCGCCGGGTCAATATTGGCCCGCTCGAGGATTTCCTTCGCGTTGACCGGCCCAATGCCATAGATGTAGCGCAACGCAATGTCTATGCGCTTGTTCGGCGGAACTTCCACTCCAATGATACGTGCCATAAGTTTTTAATTCGTAAATGTCAGCCCTGCCGCTGTTTATGCCGTTTGTTTGTGCATATAACGCGAATGACGCCGCGGCGGCGCACTATTTTGCAGTGCTCGCACATCTTTTTGACCGATGCTCTAACTTTCATTTTTAAATCTTTATTCCGCAGCAATTATGCGCCCCGTGCTCAAGTCGTAGGGCGTCAACTGCAATGTTACTTTGTCGCCGGCTTTCAATCCGACGAACTGTTTCTTCGTTTTTCCCGCCACAAACGCCCTCAGCCGGTGGCCGTTTTTCAGCTCCGCCCGGTATGTGCCGTTCGGCAAAACTTCCGTCACGCAACCTTCAACTTTGAAAGGGTCGCAGCCGGGCACGTCAAAATCTCCGGTTCGCCGTCCGTAATAAGGACGGTATGCTCAAAATGAGCGGATAATGAACCATCTTGTGTGACGACTGTCCAGCCATCTTTTAACATTTTTACGGCTGGTTGACCGGCGTTGACCATCGGCTCAATCGCGATAGTCATGCCCGGACGCAGCTTTTCGTTCATTTTCCGGTCCACAAAATTAGGCACCTGCGGCTCTTCATGCATCGTTCGGCCGACCCCGTGCCCCACAAATTCCCGCACCACACTGAATCCATTATTCTCCACGAAATCCTGAATCGCGCGCGAAATATCGGTGACGCGATTCGATGGTTTCGCGGCGGCGATGCCCAAATACAGGGCCTGCTCGGTCACGTCCAACAGGCGTTGGGCCAAAACTCCACATCCGCCCACCGCAAAGGTCCGCGCATTATCGCCAATAAACCCTTTATAGGCCACGCCCACGTCCACGCTCACAATGTCGCCAAACCGCAATTCGCGGCCACCGCCCAACCCGTGAACCACTTCATCATTGACCGAAATGCAAGCGTGCCGCGGATAGTTCCGATACCCCAAAAACGCGCTTTTGCCGCCGCGCGCCTTGATCTGCTCCGCCGCAAAATCATCCACCTGCCCCGTCGTAATACCCGGCTTGATGAACGCCCCGATTTCATCCAACACTTCCGCCGCCACCGCGCAGGACGAACGCATCAACTTCAGTTCGTCCGCGGTTTTAATTTTGATGCCAGCCACAAATCAAAAAAAGCGTCCACGCACTCGTCCCTTTTTCAAAAAGCCGTCGTAATGGCGCATCATCAGGTGCGATTCGACCTGCCGCATCGTGTTGAGCAAAACGCCGACCGCTATCAAAATACTCGTTCCGCCGAAAAATTGCGAAATGTTCTGCGAGACGCCCACTTGCTTGTACAGAATGATGGGTATCACGGCAATGACGACCAAAAAGAACGCGCCCGCCAGCGTAAGACGGCTCATCGACTTGTGCAAATAGTCGCTGGTGCTCTGACCCGGACGGACACCGGGGATATAACCGCCGTTTTTCTTCAAATTATCGGCAATTTCAATTTCATTAAATTGGATGGCCACCCAGAAATAGGAAAAGAACAGGATTAAAAGCGCAAAAATTGCCAGGTAGGTAGGCGCGCCGTAATTGAATTGCGTCGCCATCGATTGAAAATATGGCTTCAAAGCCGGCGGGCCGTTCATATACAGCCACCGGCAAATTGGACTGGGAAACATCAGGATCGACGATGCGAAAATGATGGGCATCACGTTGGACTGATTGACTTGCAGCGGCAGGTAAGTAGTGCCGCCCTGGGACATCTTTCGCCCCACCATGCGGCTGGCATACTGCACGGGCACTTTCCGTTGGGCCTGAGTAATGGCAATAATTCCCGCGATGACAGCCACCAGCAAGATAACCAGCAGCAGACCAGTGCCCATTATGTTGTATTGCCGTTCGCCAGTTGTGGGGAAAAACATTCTGAACGCGTCCGTACCCGCGTAAGGCAATCCGGCCACAATACCGATAGTGATGATTAACGAAACGCCGTTGCCAATGCCGCGCTCAGTGATTTGCTCGCCCAGCCACATTAATAGCAATGAAGCTGTCGTCATTGTTGTGACCGCCACGATATAATAGAGCCAAATGGGGGTCATGTTGACAAGCTGGCCTTGAAATCCTTGAAACATGCTGGCTGGATGCAAATAGCTGTTCGCAAAATAGATGCCCTGGCCGATGCACAAAGGAATCGTCAGATAACGGCCGTATTGCACAATCTTGGCGCGGCCGCCTTCCTCGCGCGCCAGCTTGCTCAACCGCGGAAAGACTGCGCCAAGCATTTGCAAAATGATCGAGGCGCTCACGTAGGGCATGATGCCCAGCGCGCCAATCGCGCAATTGGTCATCGCGCCGCCGGCAAAGCGGTTGTACATACCCAGCACACCCGCGGCGCCCTGCGCCTGGTTGCTTTGGAACGCCGCCAGCGTTCCCACATCGATGCCTGGAATCGGAACGTACGCAAGCACCCTGGCTACCGCCAGCAAAGCCAGCGTAAACAAAATACGCGACTTCAGCTCCGGGATTTTGAAGCAATTGGCGAACGTGTTGAAGATATTCCGAAGCATGAACTATCCGGGAATCAGGCCTTTGGCGCTTCGGCAGGTTTTGCCAGATCCGCCGCGCGGACGCTGACTGCACACGTACCGCCTTTGGCTTCAATTTTCGATTTCGCAGACGCGCTAAATGCGCTTGCAGTGACTGTTAATTTTTTGGAGAGCTCGCCATTGCCGAGGATTTTAATACCCGCAGCCCGGCCATTGGCCAAACCAATGGCGCGCAATGCCGTTTCATCCACTGTCGCCCCATCTTCAAACTGGTTCAAATCGCCCACATTCACGGCCAAATATTGCGTCGTGAACCGGGCATTGTTGAATCCACGCTTGGGAATACGCCGAATCAGGGGCATCTGGCCGCCTTCGAATCCAATGCGGATGCTGCTGCCGGAACGCGCGGTCTGGCCTTTGCCACCACGGCCTGAAGTCTTTCCGTGGCCGCTGGATTCGCCCTGCCCAAGCCGTTTACGGCGGTGCCTGGCGCCTGGCCGAGGTTTCAAATCATGTAATCTCATAAATTCTGCATTATCCGTCAGTTCACACTCGCTTCGGGCGGCTTCGGCGTCTCGACCTTTTTAATGGCGATTCCGCGGGCCTTGTAAATCTCCTCACGCGTCCGCAGGCTCAACAGCGCGGCCAGCGTGGCTTTCACGACGTTCGCCGCGTTCTTGGAACCCAGCGATTTGCTCAAAATGTCACGGATACCGGCCGATTCCAGGACCGCCCGGACCGTTTTACCGGCGATGATCCCAGTGCCCGGCGATGCCGGCCGCAACAGGATTTTCGCGCCGCCAAATTCGGAAAAAACTTCGTGCGGAATTGTGGCATCCTTCAACGCAACCGGCAGCATCTGATGACGCGCCAGTTCGCCCCCGCGCTTGATTGCGTCAGCGACCTCGCCCGCCTTGCCCAGGGCGTATCCGACTCGCCCCTTTTTGTCGCCCACAACCACAAGGGCCGAGAAATTGAAACGACGTCCGCCTTTGACAACCTTGGCCGAGCGGTTGATATAAACCACCTTTTCAGCCAATTCCTCGCCGCCGCCTTCAAATGCGTTCTCCGGCACGTCCGTCGAAAGTTTACGCCTCCGGCGTCCGCGCTGCTGCTGCTGCGGTTGTTGCTCTTCAGCGCCGCCGCCGCCTTCAATTTTTTCGATATCAGCCATACGTTAGAAAGTTAAGGTGCAAATAAATTCAAAATTTTAACCCGGCTTCACGCGCGGCATCCGCCAGCGCCTTGACCTTGCCATGATAAAGCTTGCCGCCGCGGTCGAACACAACCTGGGTAATTCCCTTGTCCAGGGCATTCTTGGCCGCCAATGTTCCAATCGCCTTCGCACCGTTCACATTCGCCGACAACTCTTTGACGGGGGACTTGCTTCCCACAGTCGAAACGGCGGTCAACGTCTGGCCCGCTTCATCATCAATGAACTGGACGTGGATGTTCTCATTCGTAAAGCAAACGCTCATCCGCGGGCGGTCCTTGCTGCCCACAATTTTCTTGCGGATCCGCCAGCGGCGCAATTGCTGCAATTGATGTTTCTTTTGAGTTCTCATGGCAAAGTTTATTGAACGGTCTTGCCTTCCTTGCGCTGGACGTGTTCGCCCACGTAACGCACGCCTTTACCCTTGTAAGGTTCAGGAGGATAAAAGCCCCGAATTTCAGCGGCGACCTGGCCGACGACCTTTTTGTCCGGTCCTTCAATCGTGAGTTTGGTATTTTCCTCCACCGTCACTTTGATCTGGTCCGGGATATTGTAATTTATGGGATGCGAAAAGCCCAAGGCCAGGTTCACGACCTTTCCCTGGACAGCTGCTTTAAAACCGACGCCTTGAATCTCAAGCTTTTTGACAAATCCCTCGGTCACGCCCTTGACCATATTGTTCACAAGCGCCCGGCTCAACCCGTGCAATGCCCGCGCCTCGGAATCGTCCCCGTCGCGGCTCACGACAATTTTGCCTTCGGCCACCTTGAGGCTCGTGCGGCGCGGCAAATCCCAATCCAGCTTGCCTTTGGGGCCTTCCACCAGGATTTTCTGCCCCTTGACCTCGACCTTCACTTTCGGGGGAATCGCGATAGGTTGTTTTCCAATGCGTGACATAAATAAAATAATCGTTTTACCAAACGTAGCAGAGCAGTTCTCCGCCCAGATTCTTTTTGCGCGCCTGCGTACCCGTCATGACGCCTTCGGGAGTTGATATCACGGCCACGCCCAATCCGCCGCGCACTCGCGGGATTTCAGTCGCCCCCACATACTTGCGCAAGCCGGGCTTGCTGATGCGTTTGAGGCCTTCAATCACGTTTTTCTTGCCATTGTATTTGAGGCGGATTTTAATCTTTTTTGCCACCTTGCCCTCGACAGCCACGTCACTGACATAACCTTCGCTCTTAAGGATGGTCGCGATATTTTCCTTGAGGCGGGAATGCGGCAACTCGACCAGCGGCAGCAAAGCGCGTCCGCCATTGCGGAGCCGGGTCAACATATCTGAAATCGGGTCAGTCATATTTTAAATTTAAATCGTCCTCGTCCTCGATCACCAACTTGCTTTGACTACTCCAGGTATAAGCCCGTTGAGCGCGGCTTCGCGGAAAGTGAGGCGCGAGACGCCAAACTTCCGGATATAAGCGTGACGGCGCCCGCTCATGGCGCAACGATTGACCACGCGCGTAGGGCTTGCGTCGCGCGGCAGTTTCGCCAGACCGGCGTAATCGCGGCGCGCTTTCAATTGTGCGCGGAGCGCGGCGTATTTCTTCACCGTTTCCGCTTTGCGCTTATTGCGCTCCAACCATGCTTTCTTGGCCATATTATCTAATCGTGCTCGTTTCTAAATCAGTTACTTCTCCGCAAATGGAAATCCCATCATCTTCAACAAATCCATCGCTTCCTCATTTGTCGGCGCGCTGGTAACAATGGTCACGTCCATTCCCTGCGTCCGCTTAATCTTGTCCAGCTCGATTTCCGGGAAAATCGTCTGGTCGGAAATGCCAAACGTGTAATTGCCGCGCCCATCAAATTTCCGCGGCGAGAGGCCGCGAAAGTCGCGGATGCGCGGCAGTGCCGTCGCCACCAACCGGTCAAAAAACTCGTACATGGCGTCCTGGCGGAGCGTCACCCGGCAGCCGATGGGCTGGTTCTCACGAAGCTTGAAGTTGGCGATGCTGTGGCGCGACTTGCTGATCGCCGGTTTGCGGCCGGTAATCATCGACAAATCCTTGGACGCATCGTCAATCGCCCCTTTATCCAGCGAGGCACTCACGCCCATGTTCACAACGATCTTCTCGAGGCGCGGGATTTGATGGACGTTTTTGTAGTTGCGCTTTTGTTGAAGCGCGGGCACCACGTCGTTTTTGTACTTTTCGTAAAGTCTGGCTTTCATATGTTTGTGTCACGGAATTTGCCGTGAACGCGTCCGTTGCCTTTTTGAAGAAACGGAACGTGAAATCTATCAAACACGCGCCGGAACGCAAGCCCTTTTTTGAAGTTTTTTGGAAAGTTTCAATGATTCGCGAATCAGGGACATGAACCCGCTTGTTGCGCCGCTGCACGCGGCGCTACACGGCGCAGCGCGCCGTGTACCACCACACGATCGTTCATCGGGAGATCTAAATCAGGGCACGACTGCCTTGTAGAACCGGCGGCCATTCATCCTTGCCGGATCATAGATCGTCAGCGGACCGTTTGTCCCGACAAAGTTGGTCAAAACAGTCCAGTCAATCAGGTTGGTCGAATACTCAATTCGGCCGCTCACGCCCGGCGACACGTCAAGGCTAAAGCCGAACCCATTGGCTGTTTGCGAACGTGAAACCAGGCCAAATTGCATCTTGAAGGCATTGGTCGAAATAATGTTCACGGTGTTTGTGGGAGAGTAGTTCCCGCCCAGGTTTATAGCGCAAGCCTTGAGGACGTTCGTCCCGGCAGCCAACTGCAACGTGCTCGTCCAATTTGTATAACCGTTGGTCGTTGCCACGCGGGTCCACGGATTATTGTTCAGCTGATACCACACGCCGGAGACGCCCCAAATGTCCCCCGCACCGCCAACCGCCGTCGCCAGGGCGTTGGTCACGCTGGCTCCGGACGCCGGTGACGAAATGGCCACCGTCGGCTGAGCTGTTTCAATAAAGTTCGCCTCGACTGTCAGATTCGATGCCATCATAAACTGAACAATGTCGCCGTTCGTCGTCGCACCCGCCGCAAAATCGAAATTGGTCGCAACAATCCAGTTCGTGAAGACAAAGCCGGTCGATGGCATTGCAATCATGGCGTAGTTCTGGCCGATGCGCAAAGGCTGGCCGCCGTAATAGGGCCAGGTGTATAGCGCCACTCCGTTGGTCACGATCGTCAACACGTTGCTCACCGCGTATACCAAATCGACCGTATCAGTCGCCGATAGATTTCCATTGGTCGCCAGGACATATGCAGAGAAGGTATTGGTGCCCCAGAGCAGATTTGTTAACCCTGCGTTCCATTGGGTACCGTTGATCGCCGCCGTATTTGTATAAGGCGATCCGTTGAGCGAATAATTTACACTGGCCACTGCCTCGTCATCGGTCGCCACGCCCATCACCGTAAACGTCGAGTTGGTCCACAGCATTCCCGAAGTCACATTGGTAATCGCCAGATAAGGACTGAGCGTATCAATGTAATTGGCCTGGAGTACGAGGTTGGTCAACATCGTGAACACTACCGTCTGCCCGTTCGTGTATTTTGTGAAAGTACTGCCGAGGACGCCACCCGTCCAGTTGCTAAACACGAATCCCGGCGCCGGCAGTTCACCCATGCTGTAGGTCTGGCCAATTTGCAAATTCTGGCCATTGTAATTAGGCCAAATGAGCGCCGCATTTCCGTTTGTGATCACGGTCAAAACGGAGCTGACGACGTAATCGATACATGCAGTATTGGTCGCCGAAATGTCTCCGGCGTCATTCACCGCATAAGCCGCGACCGTATTGGTTCCAGAGGCCAGCGTCAACTGCGCGAACCAACTGTTGCCGGACGTTGTAGCCAATTTGTACCCCCCGTTATTGAGCGAATAATAGACGTGAGCCACCGCTACGTTGTCAGTCGCAACGCCCATGACAGTAAAGGCCGCATTGCTGACCGCCATTCCCGGCGTGATATTGGTAATACTGAGATACGGTGCGTTCGTTTCCACGAAATTCGCCTCCAACACCAAATTGCTGGACATTATAAATTGCGCCGTCGGGCTATTGGTATAGGGCGTCAAATTCCCACTCGTTCCTGCGGTCCAATTCGTAAACATGAATCCGTTTACCCCTGTCGCCGTCATTTGATAGACCTGCCCGATTTGGAGGAGCGAGCCGTTGTAGTTCGGGCTAATAGTACCTTCGCCGTTGGTCTGGACGGTCATCACCGCACTCACGACGTAGTCAAAGGTTGCCGAAGCCGTTGCCGAGACGTTTCCGACTCCGTCCTCCGCGTAAGCAGAAACGGTATTGGTCCCGACCACCAGGTTCAGCGAGGCGCTCCATTGGCCACCATTGAGCGTGGCGCCGGTGTATGCCCCTCCGTTGAGTGAATAATAGACCTCAGCGACTGCCACGTTGTCGGTCGCGACGCCCATGACGGTAAACGTCGCATTGCTCACCAGCATCCCCGGCGTAATATTTGTAATGCTAACGAATGGCTTGTTCGTGTCCACGAAATTCGCCTGCATCACGAGGTTGCTGGACATTGTAAATTGCGCCGTCGGGCCATTGGTATAAGGCGTCAAGGTTCCACCCGTTCCTGCAGTCCAATTGGTAAACATAAATCCGTTCACGGCCGTCGCCGTCATCTGATAGGGCTGCCCGATTTGCAGGAGCGAGCCGTTGTAGTTGGGGCTAACTGTACCTTCGCCGTTGGTCCGGACAGTCATCGCCGTGCTCGCCACATAATCAAAGATTACCGAAGCTGTTGCCGAGACGTTTCCGATGCCGTCCTCCGCGTAAGCAGAAACGGTATTGGTTCCGACCACCAGGTTCAGCGAGGCGCTCCATTGGTCGCCATTGAGCGTGGCGCCGACGTATGCCCCGCCGTTGAGCGAATAATAGACCTGGGCCACTGCCACGTTGTCGGTCGCAACGCCCATGACGGTAAAGGTCGCATTGCTCACCTGCATCCCCGGCGTAATATTTGTAATGCTGAGGAACGGTTTGTTCGTATTCACGAAATTCGCCTGCATCACCAAATTACTGGACATCGTAAACCGTGCCGTCGGGCCATTCGTATAGGGCGTTAAATCTCCGGCCGTTCCCGCAGTCCAATTTGTAAACATGAATCCATTCACCCCTGTCGCGGTCATGGCATAAATCGAGCCGACTTGCAGGAGCGAGCCGTTGTAGTTGGGGCTGACAGTTCCTTCGCCGTTGGTCTGGACGGTCATCACCGCACTCACTACGTAGTCAAACGTCACCGAAGCTGTTGCCGAGACGTTGCTGCTGCTGTCCACCGCGTAAGCTGAAACAGTATTGGTTCCGATCACCAAATTCAGCGATGCGCTCCATTGGTCGCCATTGAGCGTGGCGCCGGCGTATGCCCCGCCGTTGAGCGAATAATAGACCTGGGCCACTGCCACGTTGTCGGTCGCGACACCCATGACGGTAAAGGTCTCATTGCTCACGAGCATCCCCTGCGTAATATTTGTGATGCTGAGGAACGGCTTGTTCGTGTCCACGAAATTCGCCTGCATCACCAAATTGCTGGACATTATAAACTGAGCCGTCGGGCCATTGGTATAGGGCGTCAAGTTCCCAGCCGTTCCCGCAGTCCAGTTGGTAAACATAAATCCGTTGACCGCCGTCGCCGTCATCTGATAGGGCTGCCCGATTTGCAGGAGCGAGCCGTTGTAGTTAGGGCTGACTGTTCCTTCGCCGGTGGTCTGGACCGTCAAGGCGGCCGCCGGGCCATAAACGATGTTGACCGTATCCGTCGCTGAGATATTTCCCACTTCATCCACGGCATAAGCCGCAACGGTATTGGTTCCGGTCACCAGGTTTAGCGTGGCACTCCATTGGTTGCCACTGAGCGCGGCGCCGGTGTATGAGCCGCCGTTAAGTGAATAATAGACGTCAGCCACTGCCACGTTGTCGGTTGCCACGCCCATGACGGTAAAGGTCCCATTGGCTACCAGCATCCCTGGCGTAACATTTGTAATGCTGAGGAACGGCTTGTTCGTGTCGACGAAATTCGCCTGCAACACCAAATTACTGGACATCGTGAACCGTGCCGTCGGGCCATTCGTATAGAGCGTCAAATTCCCGGCCGTACCGGCAGTCCAATTGGTAAACATGAATCCGTTCACCGCCGTAGCAGTCATGGCATAAATCGAACCGACTTCCAGGAGCGAACCATTGTAGTTGGGACTGATGATTCCCTCGCCATTGGTTTGAACGGTCATCGCCGCGGTCACCGCGTAGTCAAAAGTCACCGAAGCCGTTGCCGAGGTGTTTCCACTGGTGTCAACCGCGTAAGCAGAAACGGCATTGGATCCGATCACCAAATTCAGCGATGCGCTCCATTGGTCGCCAGCGAGCGCGGCTTCGCTGTATGTGCCGCCGTTGAGAGAATAATAGACCTCAGCCACTGCCACGTTGTCGGTCGCGACGCCCATGACGGTAAAGGTCTCATTACTCACGAGCATCCCCTGCGTAATATTTGTGATGCTGACGAACGGCTTGTTCGTGTCCACGAAATTCGCCTGCATCACCAAATTGCTGGACATCGTGAATCGCGCGGTCGGTCCATTGGTATAGGGCGTCAAATCCCCGGACGTTCCCGCAGTCCAATTGGTAAACATGAAACCGTTCACGGCCGTCGCGGTCATGGCATAAATCGAACCGACTTGCAGGAGCGAGCCGTTGTAGTTGGGACTGATAATTCCTTCGCCGTTGGTTTGAACGGTCAAAACGGTCGCCGGGGCATAAACGATCTTAACCGTATCTGTGGCCGAGTCGATGCCAAGGATGTCCAGCACGTACACTGAAAGCGTATTGGTTCCAACCGCCAGGTTCAGCGGCGCGTTCCATTGGCTGCCGCTGAGCGCAGCAGCGATGAAAGAGTTTCCGTCGAGCGAATAATAAACAGCGCTCAGTCCCACGTCATCCGTCACAAGGCCCTCGGCCGTGAACGTCGAACTGCTCACCACCATCCCGTTTGTCGCGTTCGTGATGCTGATCGAAGGATCTGATGAGAGGATGCAACTGACCGGGCTTCCAAGCGCGCTTTGAATTCCGTAGTTGTTCACGGCGGCGACAGTCAAGTAATAGGTGGCGCCGAACACGAGATTTGAAACCGTCAGGTTCGTTACGTTGCCGGTGGAAATCTCATTGGTGTAAGTGCCGCTGACTGCGCCATAATAAATATTGTATCCGACAACGTTTGTGCTGGTGCTGGGAGTCCACGAGAGATTGATGCTTTGAGCATCACTGTAACAGGTTTGCAGAATGAAAAACAGACCGCTTAAAAAAAGAACGATCCAGGACAATTGCACAGGGCTGCGGCGACGACTTGCCATTTGCGGCGACAAAAAGCATAAGACATGCCATGGCATGAAATGCCGCAGATAACTGTGATTTTATATGCATTAGCCGTGTCTTGATTTGGAACAGAAAAATTAATTCCGAGGCACTTACGCCAGACCTGCAACAGTTATAGTTGTGCTCCCGAGATCATAGCGTAATGCAAAGCTCGACGATCTGTGAGTAAAACCGTAACGGCTAATTGCAACGAACATTCGCGCAAATTGTGAGTTGTGGTTTTCAACTGAAAATTCAGGCTTTGGTTTCGTATTCCAAATATGGCCCAAGCCAGCGCTCCAATTCCGCGGTGCTCATTCCCTTGCGCAAGTGATAATCCTGGATCTGGTCACGGCCGAGCTTGCCCACGGCAAAATATTTCGACGCGGGATGCGCAAAATAAAGTCCGCTCACCGAGCTGCCCGGCCACATCGCAAAATTTTCAGTCAATCGAATCCCCGCGTTTTTTTCCACCGCAAGCAATTCCCAAAGTGTCTTTTTTTCCGTGTGGTCAGGACACGCCGGATAGCCCGCCGCGGGACGAATGCCCCGGTATTTTTCCTTGATCAAATCTTCCGGCGAAAGATGCTCGCTCCTGCCGTAGCCCCACTCGCCGCGGACACGCCAATGGAGCCACTCGGCAAACGCCTCCGCCAGGCGGTCCGCCAGCGCCTCGGCCATGATCGCATTGTAATCGTCATGCTCCGCCTTGAATTTTTTGACCAGTATTTCAAGACCGTGCCCGCTGGTGACGGCAAACCCGCCGATAAAATCCTCCGCGCCGCGGGGCGCGACAAAATCTCCAAGACACCAGTTGGGCACGCCGTCATCCTTCTCCATTTGTTGCCGCAAAAAATGAAACGTCGCCAAACGGTTCGAGCGTGACCGGTCCGTAAATAATTCCACATCATCGCCGGACTGGTTGGCCGGAAAAAAACCGTACACGCCGCGCGGCTGCAGCAACTTTTCAGATGTGATTTTGGCGAGCAAAGTTTGGGCATCGGCAAATAGTTTGCGCGCTTCTTCGCCGTGCTTTTCGTGCTCCAAAATTTTGGGATAAACCCCGCGCAATTCCCACGTGTGAAAAAAGGGCGACCAGTCGATGAACCGCACCAACTCCTCAAGCGGCGGCGCAACC
>Ga0335075_10003037_pt1 | contig 26854 bp, 26 predicted proteins | sample Lox_Sample_24_FD_206723 | JGI IMG/M metagenome (GOLD analysis project Ga0335075, IMG submission 206723) | Soil microbial communities from Loxahatchee National Wildlife Refuge, Florida, United States - Lox_Sample_2.4 | ecosystem: Environmental > Terrestrial > Soil > Wetlands | place: USA...
GGCGGCGGCCGTGTTTCCGCGACCAGGTCTGCTGGCGATGGCTGCGCGGCCCCCCGTGACCGTCCGATCGGTGGCCGTTCCGGTGGCGCCGCGAGCCGTGGTTCAGGCGGCGGCAGCGGCGCGGCTGGCCGGCCAGGTGCCGCCCGCTCTGCCGATCCGGGCTGGACCCGGGCCGGCGGCCGGCCGAGTGCTGGCGGCCGGCCGAGTGCTGGCGGCCGGCCGCGCGCCGGCCAGCCCGGCAGCGGCCGGGGCGAGGGTGCGCGTTCCGGTACCCGCACCAGCCGAGTGTCTGCCGGAGCGCCGGGTGAAGCCGGCGCAGGGAACAGACCCTCGCGTCCCGCTCGCGGCACCGGGCCGTCCAGGCCGCGGGGCGATGCGGCCACCGGCAGGCAACGGCCCGGCCAGCGCTCCGGCGATGACCGGTGGCCGGCCATCCCGGCGGACATCACCGCCGACCAGCTCGATCCCGAGGCGCGCGCCGAGCTGCGGACGCTGCCTGGCGACCTGGCCGACGCGGTGGCCAGGAGGCTCGTCGCGGCGAGCACCGAGGAAGATCCGGCGACGGCATACCGGCACGCGCAGGCGGCCCGCCAGCTCGCGGCCCGGGTAGGCGTCGTCCGCGAGACCTCGGGCATCGCTGCGTACCGGGCAGGGGAATGGGCGGATGCGCTCACCGAGCTGAGGGCGGCGCGGCGGCTGACCGGCAGGAAGAGCTACCTGCCTCTGATGGCGGACGCTGAGCGCGCGCTCGGCCGACTGGACCGGGCGCTCGACCTGGTCACCGGCGCTGACGCGCGCGGCGTTGACCGCGCCACCGCGATCGAGCTCAGGATCGTTGAGTCGGGCATCCGCCGGGACCAGCGGCTTCCCGGCGCGGCCGTGGCCGTGCTGCAGGTCCCGGAGCTGACCGACGGCCGCATCCGGCCGGGATCCGCCCGGCTGTTCTACGCTTACGCCGACGCGCTACTCGAGGCCGGGCGCGAGGACGAGGCACGTGATTGGTTCGGCAGGGCGGCCGCGGCGGACAGCGAAGGCGAAACCGACGCCGTCGAACGCGCGGACGAGCTTGACGACGTCGTTTTCACCGACCTCGCCGACGCCGGCGACGCGAACGCCGACCTCGCCGACGCCGGCGACGCGAACGCCGACCTCGACGACGCCGGCGACCCGAGCGCCGGCGACCCGAACGCCGACGACGCGAACGCCGACCTCGACGACGCCGGCGACCCGAATGCTGGCGACCCGAATGCTGGCGACCCGAATGCTGGCGACCCGAATGCTGGCGACCCGGACGCCGGCGACCCGAACGCCGACGGGCCCGACGACATGGCGGGCTCCGGCGGCCCGTAGCGGGCACAAACTTCTACCCGCCAAGCCGGGCATTGCGTGCTACCGGCCAAGCGCGGTATTGCGAGCGGCTTCCTAGGTTGCTAGCATTCTTGCATGGTAGCTAGACAGCAGTTCAACGTCTACCTGCCGCCGGACCTGGTGCGGGCGGTCAAGCACGCGGCGATCGACGAGTCCATTTCGCTATCCGACCTGGTCGAGCAGGCGCTGCGGGCCTATCTGGCCCGGCTGGCCGAAGGCCCGCTACGCGAGCACCACAGGGAGATCGAATAGCGATGCGCCCGATGACGATCAGGTACGTGCAAGACATGGACGCGGCCCGCCAGTTCTACCTGACCCTGGGCCTGACGCACAGCTTCACCAGCCGCAAGCCGCGCCGCGGCCCGTCGGTGTGGACGGAGCTGGCCGGCGCCCCCGGCACGGGCCTGGCCCTGCACTACGCGCCGGAGGGCAGCGGCATCAAGCAGCGCGCCGAGCTGTGCTTCCAGTCCGACGAGGTGCTGGAGGACGTCGTCGAGCGCCTCCGCGCCGCCGGATACGAACCGGAGACTGACATCGTCGACGAATCGTTCGGGCGCTCGTTCACCATCCGCGACCCGGAAGGATTGCTCATCGCGGTGAACGAGAACGACTATGAGCTCCAGAGCTGAGCCCGCCGTCGAGGCGGAGGACCTCACCAAGACGTTCGGCGCGACGACCGCGCTGGACCGGGCGAGCTTCACCGTGCACCGGGGCGAGATTTTCGGCCTGCTCGGCCCGAACGGCGCGGGCAAGACCACCGCCATGCGCATCCTGCTCACCCTGCTGCGCCCGACCGCGGGCCGGGCCCGGGTGGCGGGCCTGGACGTCGCGTCCAGCGGCAGGCAGGTCCGCGCCGTGACCGGCTGGGTCCCGCAGGACCGCACCGTGGACCCGCTGCTCACCACGCGGGAGAACGTCACGTTCATGGCCGGCATGTACCACCTGTCCGCGAAGGACGGCCGCCGCCGCGCCGCCGAGTTGCTCCGCCAGGCCGGCCTGGACGAGCACCAAGGCAAGCTGGCGCGGGACCTGTCCGGCGGCATGCGCCGCAAGCTGGAGGTGGCGATGAGCCTGGTGAACGTGCCGGCCGTGCTGTTCCTCGACGAGCCGACGCTCGGCCTTGACATCTCCGCCCGCCGCGCCTTGTGGGAGTACGTCCGCCAGATCCGCCAGAGCGGCAGCACGATCGTGCTGACCACGCACTATCTGGACGAGGCCGACCGGCTGTGCGACCGCGTCGCGATCATCGACCGCGGCCGGATCCGCGCGACCGGCACCCCGGCCTGGCTCAAGGAGCGCTGCGGCGCCGCCACGCTTGATGACGTATTTCTTGCGGCGACCGGCCAGGACCTTACCGAGCAGCCCGCCGTAGACCAGCTGGTGTCCTCATGACCCCGGATGCCCTGTGGCAAGAACACCGGGTCCTGTTCGGCCGGTGGTTCAGCCGGCTGCGCCGGGAAAAGCTCGCGGTGCTCGCCCTGCTGGCGCAGCCGCTGGTGTGGCTGCTGCTGTTCGGGCACCTGTTCGCCCAGATGGCGCAGTCCTCGGCGGTGCCCGGCGGCAGCTACCTGCGGTTCATGACGGCCGGCGCGGTCGTGATGACCACGTTCAACGCGTGCCTGCAGGGCGGGGTCGAGCTGCTGTTCGACCGGGAGTCGGGGTTCCTGACGCGCATGCTCGCCGCCCCGGCCAGCCGGCTCTCGATGGTCACAAGCAGGTTCATCTACCTGGCCGTGCTCACCGGGGCGCAGGGCCTGATCATCCTGGTGGCCGCGTACGTGATGGGCGTGCGCTACGCGGCCGGCCTGACCGGGATCGCCGCGTGCCTGGTCATCGGGGCGCTGTTCGGCGCGGGGATCACGGCGCTGTCCGTGGCGCTGGCGTTCGGGCTGAAAAGCCACTCGCAGTTCTTCCCGATCACCGGCTTCGCCAGCCTGCCGCTCACGTTCGCCAGCAGTGCGCTGGTACCGCTCGCGCTGATGCCCGGCTGGATGGCGGCGGTGGCCCGGCTGAACCCGATGACGTACGCGATCAACGGCGTCCGCACGCTCGTGCTTTCCGGCTGGCAGGCCGGGCCGCTGTTGCGGATCACCGTCATCCTTGCGTCGTTCGACCTCATCTGCCTGATAGTCGCTGCCGTCACGCTCCGCCGCGGCCTGCGCTGACCGCAGCCGGGGAGGCAGCCGGCGGACGGTGGGCTGTCAGCTGCGAAGGGTGAGGCGCCTGGCAAGCCCTAGTCGCCGAGCGTGAGCCGGTAATATCTGGTGGCGATCTGACGCCTGCGGAAATGGCTAACTGTGAGCGGAGCGACCGTGCGGCAGGCCACTGCCACGCCGCGCAGCACAGCAACGCGGCTCTCCCGGCTGCGGCCCTCCCGGCTGCCGTTCTCGCTCACGCCGGCGGGGGCGGTTATCGTCGTTGCCACGCTGGTCGCGCTGGCGATCCGGGGCGTCCAGCTGGCCCAGCCCGGCCACCTGCTCGGCGTGGGCGATTACGACGACGGCACCGACTTCGGCGGCGCGCTGTGGCTGATCAAGGGCGTCCTTCCGTACCGGGATTTCATCATCGTGCAGCCGCCCGGGATCGTGCTGCTGATGACCCCGGCCGCGGCCGTGTCCAAGCTCACGGGGACCGCCTGGGCGATCGGGGTCGGCCGGATCCTCACCGTCCTCGCCAGCGCCGCGACCGTGGTGCTCGGCGGGCTCCTGGTCCGGCACCGCGGCATCTTCGCCACGATCGTGACCTGCGGCATCATCGCGATCTACCCGGGCAGCGCGCAGGCCGCGCACACCACCTTGCTCGAGCCCTGGCTGACCGCGTTCTGCCTGGCCGGGGCGGTGGCCGTGTTCGACGGCGACCGCCTGGCCACCGGCTGGCGGAGGCTGGCGCTGGGCGGAGCGGCCTTCGGCTTCGCGGGCGCGATCAAGGTATGGGCGATCATTCCCGTGGCCGTTATCGCGGTGCTGTTCCTGCCGCGGTACCGGCAGCTGGCGCGCTTCCTGGCCGGGGTCGCGGCCGGCTTCCTGATCCCGGTGATCCCGTTCGCCGCGATAGCCCCGCAGCGGTTCTACGACAGCGTCGTCGTCGCCCAGCTGGTCCGGACCGGCACCCGAACGCCGCTGGGGTTCCGGCTGCAGTACCTGACCGGCCTCACCGACTGGGACCTGGGCACCGGCGTGTTCCTGGCCGCGGCCATCGTCCTGGCCGCGGTCATCGTCGGCGTGGCGCTGGCGGCGTGGCGGGTCACCGGCCGCGGGCCGTCCCGGCTGGAGTGGTTCGCCCTCGTCACCACCGCGCTCGTCGTCGTCGCGTTCCTGGTCCCGGACGATTTCTACTATCACTACCCGGCTTTCCTGGCGCCGTTCCTCGGCCTGGCGCTGGCGGTGCCCGCCGCCCGGCTGCTGGCCGCGCGGGCCGGGCCGCCGGCCCGGGTACGGCGTTCCGCGGCCTGGGGCGCCGGGCTTGTCCTGCTCGTCCTGCCGCTGGCCGCCCCGGGCGCCGACTACAGCCCGACGCCGACGTACGTGGATGCGCTGCCAGCGATCGAGCGGGTGATCCCGCCCGGTGCGTGCGTGCTGACCGACCAGGCCTCGCTGCTGATATCGCTCGGCCGGTTCTACAGTTCGGTCCCCGGCTGCCCGGTGATCGCCGACGGGACCGGGACCAGCTACGCGCTCGGGCACGGCCGGAGCGCGGCGGAGGCGGGCAGCGTCCCGGCGATAGCCGCGATGTGGCGGCAGGCGTTCAGCAAGGCCAGCTATGCGCTGCTGACCGATTACAACACCGACCGGATCGCCTGGACGCCGCAGCTGAGGAGCTACTTCGCCGATCACTTTGTCCGGCTGAGCGGCCATTGGGCACCGCTCGAGCTCTACGCCAGGAAGTCCTGATCCGGTCCTGATCCGCCGGGTTCAGCCCTGGGCGAACGTCCGTACCACCAGCCCGGTCCGCGGCTTGGGGCCGAACGACGTGGACTTGCGCGGCACGCGCTCGCCCTGCGCCGCCAGCGCGTACACCTCCGCCGTCGCCATCGGCGGGCAGATCACCGCGGTGCCCCCGGCCTCGTCCGCCGCCGCGACCGCCGCGGCGGCGTCGTTGTGCACGATCCGCACCGCGTCCCAGGTGACCTTCCACACGCGTTCCATCAGCAGCTCCTGCAGCACCGAGGCTGCCAGGCCCCGCCACTCCGCAGAATGGCCGGGCGGCATCGCCGCCTCGACCTGTGCCGGGTCCGGGTCGCTGAGCAGCCAGGCGCCACCGCCGCCGGCGACCAGCAGCGCCGGGCCGCGCTCGTTCTCGGCCGCGAGCTCGTCCAGGGCCGCTGGCAGGTCCCGCGTGCCGCCCGGCAGCCTCCGGACCGTGAACGCCGCCTTGGCCAGCTCGGCCGCAGCGTCCGGGGCGAGCCGGGGAATCACCCGGTGGATCGCGCCGATGTCCGGAGGGTAGGCCGCGGCGTCCACGAGCAGCGCGAGACCGTAGTCCCACGGCCCGGCCCCGGCGCCCGCGGCCCTGCGGTGGGCCTGCAGCTTGAGGTAGGCGGCGTACCGGTGATGCCCGTCCGCGATCAGCGCGTCCCGCGGTGCCAGGTCGGCGGCGATCGCGGCGAGTTCTGCGGGGTCGTCGATCGCCCACAGCCGGTGCCGGATCCCGTCACCGGTCACGGCGCCGGCCAGCGGCGGCCTGAGCCGGGCGGTCTCGTCGACCAGGCGGGTCGAGGCGCCGCCGGCGCCGCCGTCGTAGAGCAGGAAGATCGGCTCCAGGTTGGCCTGGGTCGCCTTCATGAGCTGGAGCCGGCCCTCGACCGGGCCGGGCGCGACGTCCTCGTGCGGCCGGATCACGCCTGCCTCGGGCGGCGCGAGCCGCACCGCTCCGATCAGCCCGCGCTGCAGCACCGTGCCGCCAGGCGCCGCCTGCTCGTACACGTACAGCGCCGGGGCCGGGTCGGGAACGAGGATCCCGCCCTGCAGCCACTCGGCGAGGCTCTGCGCGGCATCGTCGTAGACGCTGCCCCGGTGTCCCGGCGGATGCCGCGGCAGGATCAGCCGCACCACGTTGTGCGGGTCGGCCGCGAACAGCTGGTCCGCGATGCCGCGCGTGATGACGTCGTACGGTGGAGAGGTAACCTCGGCGAGTCCAGTTACCCGATCCCGGGCATAACGGACTCCGCGGAAGGGCGCCAGCGCCAGCCCTGCTTGCGCGGGCGCGGATGGCTCGTGGCCGGACGGAAGGATCTGCACGTATGTCAGAAGGATCAGCCGGCGGCCAGGATTCCCGCCGCGCGAAAGAGCCGGCCGCGCAGGACGGCGGGCAGAGCCGGGACGCGGCCGGCAGCGATACCTACGACCTGTACCGGCGCGGGCTCGACCTGCTCGGCCGGGGCAGCCCTGCGGCGGCCGCGCAGGTGCTTGAGCGCGCCGCCGCGGCGGAGCCGCACTCGCGCAGCGTCCTCGAGGCCCTGGCGCGGGCCCAGTTCGACACCGGGCGCTACGCGGCAGCCGCCGGGAACTTCCGCCGCATCGTGGAGGCCAGCCCGAGCGACGACTACGCGCAGTTCGGCCTGGGGCTGGCCCTGGCCAGGACCGGCGATCCGTTCGCCGCGGCCGAGCACCTGGCGCTGGCCGCCGCGATGCAGCCGGACCGCAGGCACTACGCGGATGCGCTGCGCAGCGTCCGCGCCACGCTGCGGGCGAGGACGCAGGCTCGGGCTCAAAACCCCGGAGAGCCAGAACGGGGGGCTCGTGGTGTCTGAGAGCCTCATCGCCCGGTCGGGAGAGCGCGGGGAACAGGCCGGGCTGCCCCGGGCCAGCGACCGCCCGCTCAGCCAGGCCTACGACGCGGCCCTGCTCGACCTGGACGGCGTCGTGTACCTGGGCGGTGCCGCGGTGCCGCGGGCACCTGAATCGCTGGCCAGGGCCAGGGCGCAGGGGATGCAGCTGGCGTTCGTCACCAACAACGCGTCCCGCTCCCCGGCGGCGATCTCAGCCGAGCTCAACCAGCTCGGCGTGCCGGCGGACCGCAGCGAGGTGGTCACCTCCGCGCAGGCTGCCGCGCACCTGATCGCGGACCGCGTGCCCGCGGGCGCGCCGGTGCTGGTCGTCGGCGGCATCGGGCTTCGCCTCGCGCTGCGCGAGCGCGGGCTGCGGCCGGTGTCCACCGCGGCCGAGCGGCCGGCCGCGGTCGTGCAGGGGTACGGGCCGAACGTTGACTACGGGATGCTCACCGAGGCGGCGCTGGCGGTCAGGGCCGGCGCCTGGTACGTCGCCTCCAACGCGGACGTGACCCTCCCCACGGCCCGGGGCCTGCAGCCGGGCAACGGGTCGCTGGTGCAGGTGATCGTGACCGCAACCGGGACAAAGCCGGTCGTGGCGGGCAAGCCCGAGCCGCCGCTGCACGCCGAGACGGTGGCCCGGACCGGCGCGAAGCGGCCGCTGGTGGTGGGCGACCGGCTGGACACCGACATCGAGGGCGCGGTGCGGGTCGGGGCGGACAGCATGCTCGTGCTGACCGGGGTCGCCGTGCCAGCCGACGCCGTGCTCGCCCCGCCGCAGCGGCGGCCGGCCTACCTGGCCGCCGACCTGTCCGGCCTGCTCGAACCGCACCCGCCGGTGACCGCCACCGGACACGAGTTCCGCTGCGGCGGGTGGACGGCCCGGGTGCGTGACGTTCAGGGAACTCATGACGGGCAGGCGGGCCGGCTGGAGATTGGCGGCGATGGCACGCCCATCGACGGCCTGCGCGCCCTGTGCGCGGCCGCGTGGTCGGCGGGAGCGGTGACCGAGGACAGCGTGCACGACGCCGTCGGCCGGCTGCGCTTCGGCGGCTAGCCGGCTACCAGGCGATCTCCGGGTTGACCGCCCAGCTCGTATTCAGCTGGGTCAGCTGTCCGGTCGCGATGTCGAGCCTGGCCAGCTTCGTGGTCGGCGCGGTGAGGACGACGGACCCGGCCAGCAGGTAGCGGCCGGTCGGGTCGAACATGACGTGCACATCCACCCCGGAGAAGCTGCGCACCAGCCGGGTCTGCCCGGTAGCCAGGTCGAAGGCCCTGAGCCGGAAGCTTCCCCAGACCGGCTTGTCGTTGGCGGTCCTGAACGTGGAGAAGTAGCCGGTCCGGCCGTCCGGGGAGACGGTCAGGCCGCCGAGCACGGTGGACGGGCCGAACTCGCCGTCGGTCGCCACGACACGGCTGTGAGCGGCCAGGCTCCCCGGTGCCGCGCTGGTGTCCAGCACGCGGTTCCGGATGCCGACCACCCCGCCGTCGGCGCTGATCGACACGTGCCCGCCGCTGTCGGTGTTGTCCTGGAAGGTCCACCGCTTGGTCTGCCCGGTCGCCGTGTTCACGACGGCCAGAAAGCCCTGCTGGGGCGTGCCGCTTTGCGGCCCGCTGCGCTGGCCGCACGCAAGCGCGTCGTAGGCGACGGTCTGGCCGCTGCCGCTCACCGCCATGTCCCAGGGCGTTGGGATAACCCCGGGCACCGTCGTGAACGGGGTCAGCGCCGTCGGGGTGCCGTCTACGCCCAGGCTGAACCGGTACAGGGAGGTGCGGCACTGGCCCTCGGGGGCCGCGACCACGAACGTCTGGCCGTCTCCGGTCGCGACGCTGGTCAGGTCCTTCGCGGGGAACGGCAGGCTGATCCGCTGTCCCTGGGCCCCGGTCGTCGCGTTGACCACGAGCATGTACGGGCGCTGCATCCAGTTCAGCGCGACGAAGTAGCCCGGTGTGGTCAGCGGGGCCGGCGGTGGCTGGGCGCGGGCCGACGATGGCTGGTGGTCGGCCGACGATGGCTGGCGGTCGGCCGACGATGGCCGGCCGCCAGCCGATGTGCTGCGGCCGCCTAGGCCCGGCGCTGCTCTGGGCAGCAGCACGGCACCCGTGGCAGCCAGCGCGATCACGGCGGCGGCGGCCGCCAGCGGTATCGCCAGCCGGCCGTGGCCGGGGCGCCCGCGGCCGCGATTCGGCGGGCTCAGGATCGCGTCCGGCAGCAGGGCTTCGGGCCTGACCGTCTCGGCGGCGGCGCGGTAGGCGTCGCGCAGCCTGTCCTCCAGTGTGTTCACCGATCCTCCTTCAGTTCGCGGGCCAGCGCGGCGAGGGCCCGGGACGCGGTCGATGACACGGTGGCCCGGGTGACGCCCAGCGCCTCGGCGATCTCGCCGTCGGCGAGGCCCAGGTAATAGCGGAGCGCCAGCACTTCCCTGGCCCGGCGTGGCAGCCTGGCCACCGCGGCGAGCAGCGCTTTGCGGTCCTCGCCGGCCATGGCCGCCGACTCGGCCGACCAGACGGGGGGCTCGTGCTGCACGTGCCGCAGCACCGCGCGTTTGCGGGCCCGGAGCACGGAGCGGCATCCGTTGATGACCGAGGCCCGCAGGTAGGGCAGCGCCTTGCTGCCGTCCCGGAGCCTGGGCAGGCTGCGGTACAGGCCGAAGAACGCGTCCTGTACCACGTCCTCCGCGCTTTGCTGATCGCCGAGCAGCAGCGTGGCCAGCCGGACGAGGGCGACCGCGTGCGCGCGGAACAGATCGTCGAGCAGGCCGCCCGCCTGGCAGGGGGGCGTGTCGGCGAATCCGCTGGCGCGATCGGCGGCACGCAGCCCGCTCCAGCCTGGTTGTGTCGGCATACTCCTAAGACGCCTCACACGCTCCGGTGCTGAGTCGCCCGGCCAATTGGCGATGGGTGCGGCTCCTTTGGAGTGAGTTGGTCAAGCGGCGCGCCGCGCTCGAACACCGCTTCGAGAATGTCAGAACTGCGAGCCAGAGTGAGGACCAGCAAGCGGCATGATGATCACCGCCGCCGAGGCTCTACAGGACTCGGGACAACCTCGGTGCCGGTACCGGCAATGGATGCCGCCGGGCGCTGTACCTGGTGCTGGCTGGCGTCCTGACAGCCAGCGCAGGGATGGGAGGAACGCACCGCTCATGTGGTGCCTGATGTCCAGAGCGGCAAGCCCCGTGGCCCCGGCGGTCCGGTGGACCGATGCCGCACAGTCGATGAGCAGTGAAGATCTGTGCTGGCTGGCCATCGCCGCCGCATCTGCCTGGGGTAGCCAATCCGGCGTTCGCTGAGGCACCTCCACGCCGGTCAAAGGCGCCTTCCAGTCTCCGTCCCGTCCCGACCCGACGACCGGGAACCATTAGCGCGTCTACTTCTGGCATGCCGGACACCAGAACCTGACCCGCTCCTCGCCTGCGTCGCCCTGTTCGGCTCTGCGGATCGTAGTCCCGCACCGCCGACACGGCTGGCCTGCCCGCCCGTAGGCCCAGGTTCCCTCTCCGCGCCGCTGCGAGCCTGTGGTGACTATGCCGGCGCGTTCCTTGTTCGCATCCAGCAGTCGCTGCCCGAGTTCCACCAGAGCACACAGGTCTGCTACTTCGCCCACGGGCTGCCAGGGACTGAGTCCTCGGAGGAACAGCATTTCTGTAGCAAATATGTTGCCCACCCCGGCCAGGTTGCGCTGATCGAGCAGGGCCTCGCCCACCGCGCGGGCCGGGTCGGCCCGCAGCCGGCGGACCGCCTCGGCGGCGTCCCAGTCCGGGCCGAGCAGGTCAGGGCCGAGGTGGCCGACGACCCGGTCTTCCTCGCTGGTCGGCAGGACCTCGACGATGCCGAGCTGGTATCCGAGCGCCAGCCGCTCGCCGTTGCCAAGCACCAGCCGGATCCGGTGATCCTGCGGCACGTGCCCGCTGGCCGGCCGGATCCGCCAGGACCCGTCCATCCGCAGGTGGGTGTGGACCGTCAGGCCGCCCTGCACCCTGGTCAGCAGGTGCTTGCCCCGCGAGGCGGTCCCGTCCACCACCCGGCCGGACAGGTCGGTCGTGGCGTACCGGGGGACGCGGAAGTCGCTGCGCGTGAGCACCCGGCCGGCCAGGGCCCCGTCAAGCTGGCGCGCGGTGCGCCACACCACATCGCCCTCCGGCATGGAGCCAGCATCGCACCCTCGGCGGCATGCCGCGCAACGCGCCGCCCGGCCGGCTGCGGGGACGACGCGGCCGGGGACCGGCCCGGTGGTCAGCCGAGACCGGATTCGCGGAGCGTGACGTTCAGCCGTCCCGCGTCAAGGCCGATGCCGGCGCGCCCGCCGGTGCCCGGCAGCGTCTTGGGCACCCCGTGGAACGCCAGCCGGGACGGCCCGCCGAACACGAACAGGTCTCCCGAGTCCAGCTGGACGTCGGTCCACGGCCGGCCGCGGCCGTGGGTGTTCCCGAACCGGAACACGCAGCTGGCGCCGAGGCTGAGCGACACAACCGGGGCCATGCTGCGTTCGTCCTTGTCGGCGTGCATGCCCATCTTGGCCCGGTCGTCGTAGTAATTGATCAGCGCTATGTCCGGATTGTACGGGGCCGGCGGATCGCCGTAGGCCTCGGCGACCGCACGGCGGCCGAGGTCGGCCAGCCACCCGGGGAACGGCTTGACCGGGGCGCCGTCCACGTCCTCGGCCGTCCGCGAGTACCGGTACGGGATCCAGTGCCAGCCGAGGCAGACGGTCTGCACGCTCATCACGCCGCCGGTGGGCAGCCGGGTGGCGCGCATTCCTGCTGGCGGGCGGGCCCACTCACGGCACGCGGCCACCAGCCGGCGCTGCTCGTCGCGGCCCAGCCAGCCGGGCACGTGCACGGCGCCGGGCGCGATCTCACTGCGTGGCCTGGGAATGAGGGCCGTCACGCGCTTACGGTATCCGGCTAGGCCGATGCCAGGGCCGCCACGCAGCCGCCGCGCAGTCCTTCCGACCGCGGCTGGCCGTTGCCTGTCCCGGCCCACGGCTGGCCGGGTGCCGCTTTCCGCTGGTGCCGGCGGGTGCAGCCGGCGAACGCAGCCGGCGGGTGCAGCCGGCGAACGCAGCCGGCGGGTGCAGTCGGCGAACGCAGCCGGCGAGGACGGTGGTGGGCACCGCGCTGGTTCCCTAGCAACAGCGTGGGCACCACGACCGTGCTGGGGGCGGGCCGGGAGCAACAGCGTGGGCACCACGACCGTGCTGGGGGCGGGCCGGGAGCAACAGCGTGGGCACCACGACCGTGTTCAGGTAGCGGCCGTTCGGCGTATCGCGCTGGGAGCCCGCACCGGAATTGTCCGACCCGCCTGCCAGAGTGCTCATATGGGAAAGAGAGCCTTATTCGACCGCAACACCATGGGCGACTTACTGGAGCGGCAGAGCGGAGTGATTACCCGGGGCCAGGCGCAGGACTGCGCGATGACCGACGAGGCGCTGCGGCACCGGCTTCGTCCCGGCGGGCCCTGGCAGGTGCTGCTTCCCGGTGTTTACCTGACCGTCACCGGCACCCCTGCCGCGGTGCAACGGCTGATGGCGGCCCAGCTCTACGCGGGGCAGGGGAGCGCGGTTACCGGGCCGGCGGCGCTGGGCCTGCACAGTGTCCGGGCGCCGCAGACGCGGGCCGTGGACGTCTTAATCCCGCACGAGCGCCGTCGGCGCAACCTCGGGTTCGTCCGGGTCCACCGGACGGCGCGCATGCCGAGCGTCGTGCTCTGGGCGGGCGAAGTGAGCTACGTCCCGTTGGCCCGGGCGGTGGCGGATACGGCCCGGATCCTTCGTGACGTCGCCGAGGTCCGAGCCGTGGTGGCAGACGGCGTCCAGCGCCAGCGGGTGCACGTTAGCCAGCTCGCGGACGAGCTCGGCAGCGGGCCGGCCCAGGGCTCGGCGCGCTTGCGCCAGGTGCTGGCGGAAGTCGGCGAGGGGATCAGATCGTCCGCCGAAGGCGACCTGCGGGCGCTGATCAAGCGCGAGCGGCTGCCCGAGCCGATGTACAACCCGCGGCTCCGCGCGGGCGGCGAATTCATCGCGGTGCCTGACGCCTGGTGGCCCGAGGCAGGGGTCGCGGCAGAAGTTGACTCCCGGGAATGGCACCTGTCGCCGCGGGACTGGGAGCGCACGCTGGCCCGCCACGCGCGGATGAGCGCCCACGGGATCCTCGTGCTGCACTTCCCGCCCAGCCGGCTGCGCACTGAGCCTCGCGCGGTCGCGGACGAGATCAGGAAGGCCCTGGCCGTCGGCCAGAGCCGCGGCAGGCTCGGCATCACGGCGGATCCGGCTCAGTGAAAGCGTGACGCAGCTAGAACAGCTTCCTGAGGCGCATCAGGTCGAAGACGTTGCCCTGGACCTTCAGGTGGCCGGTCATCCAGGACCGCGCGAAGCTGGCAGGGTTTTCGGCGACCGACACCACGACATCGCTGTTGGCGATGAACCGGATCTGGGCAGGCCCGTCCCCGGGACCAGCCTGCCGTACCGGCTCCGCCCCGTCGGGCCCAAGCCGGGTCAGGAACGTCACGCCGAGGTCAGGGATTTCGCAGCTCAGCGTTCTGTCCGCCAGGATGGCGTTACGGTGGCTCGGGCTCATGTCCGAGATACGAGCCGTGAGGCTTTCCAGTGCTTTACGGCATTCTTCCGTGGTCGCCATCCCCACCTCGCTTTCAAGGTCATTCTCCGTCCCCAGCTGACTGGACGCTGCCCCGGGGCCGAATCGTGCGCGGCTGGCGCGTCGGGTGCGCCGCCCGGGTGCCCGGGGGCGGTAGCGTTCCAGGCAGGGCACGAAAGGCGTGCGGCCGGGAGAACCGGGCGCGCGGAGGGCGGTGGCCGATGGAACACGAGCGAGCCGGGTCAGGGGAGCTGCCGGGCGCCGGGGATGGCACGGGTGTGCCGGACGGTGCGGACGCGCGGCGCGCGGCGGATGCGGCGGCCGCTGGGAATCCCGCGGGCGTGGGGCATGCCGTCGCCCCGGCCGCGGAAGAATCACCTCTGGCGGGTGGGAGAGACGGGGAGCCCTGGCCTGCGCCCGCGGCCGGCGGCGGACGACCCGGCCATCCGGGCGGTCGGCCGCAGGCGGCCGGCGAGCCGAGGGTTGACGCGGCGCTGGCGAGGCTCGATGAGCTTGCCGGCCGGCCAGTCACTGAGCATCGCGCGATCTTCGATGACGTGCACAGGCGGCTGCGGGAGGTCCTTGGCGAATTGGACACGCGCGAGCAGCGGTCTGGGGACGCCGCTGGCGCAGAGCGCCCGGCGGGTCACTGAAAAGGCAGCCGGCGAGTCGGATGGCGAGGAGGATGCGGCTGGACACCGAGCTTGTGCGCAGAGGGCTGGCCCGCTCGCGAGAACAGGCGGCTGACCTTATAACCGCCGGCCGGGTAGCGGTCGCCGGCCAGACCGCGGCCAAGGCGGCCACACAGGTGGCGCAGGACGCGGCGATCACGGTCGCCCAGGCCGAGGCCGCGCCGGACTACGCATCCCGGGGCGGCCGGAAGCTCGAAGGCGCGCTAGCTGCCTTCACCAGGCTCGTGGTTGCCGGGCGGCGCTGCCTCGACGCGGGCGCCTCGACCGGCGGGTTCACCGACGTGCTGCTCCGGGCCGGAGCAGAGCACGTGATCGCGGTCGACGTCGGCTACGGCCAGCTCGCCTGGGCGCTGCGCACCGATCCCAGGGTCACCGTGCTGGACCGCGTGAACGTGCGGCAGCTCACCCCCGAGCAGGTGGCGTCGGCGCCGGGCCTGGTCACGGCCGACCTGTCGTTCATCTCGTTGTCGCTGGCTCTTCCGGCGCTGGCCGCCTGCGCTGCGCCTGATGCCGATTTCGTGCTGCTCGTGAAGCCCCAGTTCGAGGTGGGCAAGGGCAATGTCGGCCCGGGCGGCGTGGTCCGGGACCCGGCTCAGCGGGCTGACGCCGTCAGATCGGTCGCCGCCGCCGCGTTTGAGCTCGGCCTGGGGGTGCATGGAATCACCGCCAGCCCGCTTCCCGGTCCGTCAGGGAACGTGGAGTATTTCCTGTGGCTGCGCCGTGGCGCGCCGCCTCTGGACAGCGCTGCCCTGCAGCGGGCGGTAGCGGAAGGACCTCAGTGAGCGCGGAAGGACTTCAGTGAACTCAAAGCGGACCATCCTCCTGGTGGTCCACACCGGGCGGCCAGGGGCGGTGCGCGTTGCCCGGAAGGTTGCGGACAGGCTGGCCGCGGCCGACGTGACCGTCCGGGTGCTCCAGCCCGAGGCGGCAGAGCTCGCCATTTCCGACGCCGAGTCCGTCCCGGTCTCGGCTCTGGCCGCCAGCGGAGCCGAGATGGTGCTGGTGATCGGCGGCGACGGCACCCTGCTGCGCGCTGCCGAGCTGGGCCGCCCGGCAGGAGTCCCGCTGCTCGGGGTCAACCTCGGCCACGTGGGCTTCCTCGCCGAGGCGGAGCCGGAGAACCTTTCCGAGGCGGTTGACCGGGTCGTCGAGGGAAAGTACGTGGTCGAGCGGCGGATGACCGTCGACGTGACCGTGCGGGCGAACGGTGATGTGACCGCCACGACCTGGGCGCTGAACGAGGCCAGCGTGGAAAAGGTCGCGCGGGAGCGGATGCTTGACATGGTGGTCGAGGTGGACGGTCGGCCGCTGTCCCGGTGGGGATGCGACGGGGTGGTCTTCGCCACGCCGACCGGGTCCACGGCCTACGCGTTCTCTGCGGGCGGCCCGGTGGTCTGGCCCGAGGTCGAGGCGCTGCTTATGGTGCCGATCAGCGCGCACGCCCTGTTCGCCCGGCCGATGGTGGTCTCCCCTCGTGCCGTGCTCGCCGCCGAGGTGATAACACCGCCGGGCGGACAACGTGATACCTCCGGTGCCGTTCTGTGGTGCGATGGACGGCGTAGGGTTGACCTGGACCCTGGCGCGCGCGTCGAAGCGCGGCGCGGCAGCGAGCCTGTGCTGCTGGCCAGGCTAGGCGGTGTCGGTGCGGACATCGAGGGAGCCGAGGTCGGAGCGACCTTCACGGACCGGCTCGTGGTCAAATTCGGCCTCCCGGTCGCCGGCTGGCGGGGCCGGGGCGACTACCTGTCGGCCGAGCACGGCGACGCAGGCCAGGGGAGCACCTCGGTGTGCCAGCGAGACGAGGAGCCGGGCGGCGATGCTTGAGGAGGTCCGGATCACCGGGCTTGGGGTGATCGACGACGCGGTGCTCGATCTGTCTCCCGGCTTCAACGTGGTGACCGGTGAGACCGGGGCAGGCAAGACCATGGTGGTCTCCGGGCTCGGCCTGCTCTTCGGCGGGCGGGCCGATCCGTCACGGGTGCGGCCCGGCGCCGGCCGCGCGAGCGTCGAAGGCAGGCTGAGCATTGCCGCCGACGGCCCGGTGGCCCGGCAGGTGAACGAGGCGGGCGGTGACCTCGACGACGACGGCGGCGCGCTGATCCTCAGCCGCTCCGTGTCCGCCGAGGGCCGTTCCCGTGCTCACGCGGGCGGCCGGTCGGTCCCGGTGTCCCTGCTCACGTACCTGGCCGATGACCTGGTCGCCGTGCATGGCCAGGCGGACCAGCAGCAGCTGCTGAAGCCCGGCCGGCAGCGCGAAGCGCTTGACCGGTTCGCAGGCGCTGACTTCGCTGGGGTGCTGGCCAGCTATCAGCGCGTGTTCGGCAGGCATCGTGAGGTCCGCGGCGAGCTGGACCAGCTCACCTCGCAGGCACGCGAGCGGGAACGGGAGGCCGAGGACCTGCGCCGCGGCCTGGCCGAGATCGAGCAGGCCGAGCCTGCCGAGGGAGAAGACGTCGAGCTGCTCGCCGAGGAGCAGCGGCTCTCGCACGCGGACGCCCTGCACGCGGCCGCCACCACCGCGCACGAGGCGCTGCTCGGCGACCCGCTGGCCAGCCAGTACGACACGGCCGACGCCGTCACGCTGCTGGGGGCAGCGCGCCAGGCGCTGGAGGCCGCCGCCCATCACGACACCGCCCTCGCGGCGCTCAGCGCGCGGGTCTCCGAAGCGGCGTACCTCGTCTCCGACGTCGCGGCCGACCTCGCCTCCTACGCCGAGTCGGTGGAGGCGGATCCGCTGCGGCTCGCCGCCGTTCAGGAACGACGGGCGGTACTGAACCGCCTGATCCGGCTGTACGGCACCGAAGCCCTGGAGCCGGTCGGGGCCGACGCCGCCCGCGACAGCGCGGCCGCCGGGCCGCCGGCCAGCGGCGGCGGGGAGGCGGCGGAATTGGCGGGAGCGGACGGCGCCGCCGCTCCGGGCGGCCCGGCCGGCGTGGGCGTCGCAGCGGTGCTGGCCTGGGCCAAGCGGGCCGGGGCGCGGCTCGCCGAGCTCGAGGGGGACGACGACAGGATCGCCGGCCTGGCCGAGGAGGAGACGGCTCTCGCCGCAGAACGGGACCAGCTGGCCGGCCAGCTCACAGCCGCGAGGAAGGAGGCGGCCGAGCGGTTTGCCAGCGACGTCGGTGCGGAGCTGTCCGCGCTGGCGATGCCGTACGCCAGGCTCACGGTGGCGGTGTCGCCGCTGGGTGAGCCCGGGCCGTACGGCGCCGACGAGGTCGAGATCAGGCTGTCGGCGCACCCCGGGGCGCCCGCGCTGCCCCTGCACAAGGGCGCCTCCGGTGGCGAGCTGTCCCGGGTCATGCTGGCCATCGAGGTTGTGTTCGCCGGCGCAGATCCCGTGCCGACCTTCGTGTTCGACGAGGTCGACGCCGGTGTCGGCGGCAAGGCCGCGGTGGAGATCGGGCGCAGGCTGGCCCGCCTCGCCCGCCTGGCGCAGGTGATCGTGGTCACTCACCTCCCGCAGGTGGCGGCGTTCGCCGATACCCACCTGGTGGTGGAGAAGGCCGATGACGGCTCGGTCACCAGGAGCGGGGTGACCCGGCTGGACCGGGCCGGCCGGGTGCGGGAACTGTCCAGGATGCTGGCCGGGCTCGAGGACTCCGAATTCGGCCGGGCCCACGCCGAGGAGCTGCTCGCCGCTGCCGTGGCCGAGCGGGCGGACCAGGCCTAGCGCGGCGCCCGTCCTGCGGCGGGAGCATCGACGAAGCCGAGCGCCGGCTGCGAAATTGCTGATGATCGCGGTCCGTGATCACACCTGCGTCCTCCGGCACGCGCCGGATCTGGCAGACTTGCAGTGCAATGAAGGCACGGCCTCGCAAGGCACGCAAGGATCGCCGGAAAGCGTCCGATGACCTACCCGGTGTAACTGCGCCCGCCCGCTTGGACCGTAAGACCAAGAGCCTCGTGAACCGGCTGTGCCCGGGCGATATCGCCATCATCGATCACGCCGACCTTGACCTCACCGGTGCCGACGCGCTGATCGGGCGGCAGGTCTCCGCGGTCGTGAACGCGGCGAAGAGCATTACCGGCCGGTATCCGAACCGCGGGCCGCAGCACCTGCTCGAAGCCGGGATCCCGCTGATCGACGACTGTGGCCCGGAACTGTTCGACCGGATAAGCGACGGACAGTGCGTCCGGCTCGACGGCGACACGCTTTACGTGGGTGACCAGGTCGTGGCCAAGGGCAGGGAGCAGGATGCCGCATCGGTGTCCGCCTCCATGGCCGAGGCCAGGACCCACCTGGCCGCCGAGATCGAGGCCTTTGCGGCGAACACCCTCGAGTACATCAAGCACGAATACCCGCTGCTGATCGAGGGTTTCGACCTTCCCCAACTGCGGACGAAGCTCGACGGGCGGGACGTGCTCGTCGTGGTCCGCGGCTATCACCACCGCGAGGACATTGCCACGCTGCGGTCCTACATCAGGGAACGCAAGCCGGTCATGCTCGGCGTGGACGGCGGCGCCGACGCGCTGCTGGAGGCGGGTTACCGGCCGGACCTCATCGTCGGCGACATGGACTCCATCTCCGACCGGGCGCTGACCTGCGGTGCGGAGATCGTCGTGCATGCCTACCCCGACGGCCGCGCGCCCGGGCTGGTGCGGGTCCAGACCCTGGGACTCGACGCGGCGCTCTGCGCGGTGCCGGGGACCAGCGAGGACATCGCCCTGCTGATCGCTGACGAGAAGGGGGCGAGCCTGATCGTCGCGGTCGGCCGGCATGACACGCTGGTAGAGTTCCTGGACAAGGGACGGTCGGGAATGGCGAGCACGTTCCTGACCAGGCTCCGGGTGGACGACAAAATCGTTGACGCCAAGGGGGTCAGCCGCCTCTACCAGAGCCGGATCTCGGCCGCCGCCGTCATCCCGCTGGTGCTCGCCGCCGCGATCACCATTCTCATTGCGATGGCGGTGCTGCCGGCAGGCGAGGTCGCCTTCCGGTACCTGAGCATCTGGCTGACTGGATTGTTCTAGTGATCGACTTTCGGTACCACCTGGTCTCGATCGTCGCCGTGTTCCTTGCGCTGGCGATCGGTCTCGTCGTGGGCGCGATCGCGCTCAAGCCGGGGGCTACCGCCGCCCTGGACAAAGCCTCCAGGTTCGCAGACAACAAGATCAACTCGCAGCGGACGCAGATCAGGGAGCAGCAAAACCAGATCAACAGCGACGAGCAGTTCGCACAGGCGTCGGCGTCACGGCTGCTGGCCGGCCAGCTCACCGGCCAGCAGGTGGTGCTGGTCACCTCGCCCGGCGCGGACAGCGCGACTGTCAGCGGGATCACCACGGACCTGAAGCTTGCCGGGGCGAAGGTGACCGCCCAGGCGCAGCTGCAGCCCGCCTTCTTCGACACCAGCGGGACCACGGAGAACAGCCTGGATGCGTTGGCTCAGAGGCTCGCCCCGCCCACGGTGACGCTGGGTCAGCCGACGGCCACCCCCACCCCCAGCCTGGGCTCGGGGATCGCCGGCCAGCAGGACGCCGCGCAGGTGATCGCGGCAGCGCTGGTCAGCGCCAACGGCACAGACCTGCCCGCCGACCAGACCCGCGACATCCTCACCGGGTTCGCCCAGCAGGGTTATCTCCAGGTCAGCTCGACGGGATCGGGCACGCCGACCCAGGCCACGCTGGCTGTCGTGGTCATCCCGAACACCCCCCCGTCATCGGGCGACACCGACCCGGCCAACCTGGCGCTGCTCGCCGTGGCCGAGCAGCTGAAGCTGGCCAGCCGTGGCGTCGTGCTGGCGGGCTCGTATCCAGGGTCGGGACCGGGCAGCGCGATCGACGAACTGATCCACGGCAACACCGGGATCCAGATGTCCAGCGTCGACAACGCCAACTCCGCAGCCGGCCAGATCCAGGTCGCCTGGGCCCTGTCCGCCGTGCTCGCCGGGCACAAGCCGGCCGCGTACGGCACCAACGCCGGGCGGGTGCTCACCCCGCCGGCCACCCCGTCCGCGACGCCCTCGCCGTCCGCAACGCCCTCGCCGTCCGCGACGTCCACGCGAAAGAGCCACGGGTGAGCCGCAGCGTGCTCCGGGCCGGCGGGGCGCTGCTCACCGGCGGGACGGCCGCGGCCGCGGCGCGCGCCGCCTACGCCGCGCTCAGCCAGCGCCCCCCGGGCGGCCGTGCGGCGTGGGCACGGACCAATCACCGCGGGGAGCCGGTCACCCTGCTCGAGGGCCCCGCCGCCGCGGCGGCGGCCGCCGCGGTCACCCTGGCCGCGCCGGGCGTGCCGGCCCGCAGCCGGGTCGCGCTCGCCATCGCCGGGGCCGGGGCCGGCGCATTCGGCGGCTACGACGACCTCAAGGGAAGCGGCGACCGGCGCGGATTCCGCGGCCATCTCGGTGCCCTGGCCAGCGGCGAGGTCACCAGCGGCGCCGTGAAGATACTCGGCATCGGCGCCACCGGGCTGGCGGCAGGGATCCTCATCGGCGCCGGCCCGGGCGCCCGCCGCCGGGCCGCAGCGGATGTCGTCATCGACACGGGCCTGATCGCTGGCGCTGCCAACCTGGTGAACCTCTTCGACCTCAGGCCCGGGCGGGCGATCAAGGTGACCCTGGCCGCTGGCACTGCGCTCGGCCTGGCCTCGGAAGCGGGCGCTTTCGCCGCCGCGGCGCCCGTCGGCGCCGCGCTCGCGGTGCTGCCCGAAGACCTCGGCGAGCGCGCGATGCTCGGTGACGCGGGGGCGAACGCGCTCGGCGGCATGCTCGGCGCGGCGGCGGCCGCGACGCTGCCGCGCGCGGCCCGGATCGCCGTCCTCGCCGTGATCGCCGGGCTCACCGCGGCCAGCGAGGTGGTGAGCTTCACCAGGGTCATCGAGCGGACCCCGCCACTGCGCTGGCTGGACATGCTCGGCCGCCGTCCGGCAGCGGCCGGCGCACCGCCCGGCGGACGCGGCACGGACGACCCGGCCGCCGCGCCCGGCGCCGGGGCCGATCCGCCAGCCGCGCCCGCGGCCGGGGCGCGGGCGGCCGCGGCGCCGCCGTGACCGGGCTCCGGATCGCCTATGTGATCGCCACCACGACCGGCGGGACCGGACGGCACGTGGCGATGCTGGCCGGAGGGTGCGCGGCGCAGGGCATGACCGTGGCTGTCTTCGGGCCCGAGACCACGCGGGAGACCTTCCCGGCCGTCAGGTTCGCTCCGGTGGACATCGGGAACCGGCCGCGGCCGCTGCGCGACATGGCCACGGTGCGGCGGATCCGGGCGCTGCTCGGGGATTACGCTCCGGACGTCGTGCACGCACACGGCCTGCGCGCAGGGGCGGCGGCCGCGCTGGCACTGGGCAGGATGGACCCGGAACGCCGGCCCGCACTGCAGGTCACCGTGCACAACGCGGCCCCCGCGGCGGTGCCGGCCCGGGCGGTCTACCGGGCGCTGGAACGCCGCGTCGCCCGGCGCGCCGACGCCGTGCTCTGCGTCTCGGAAGACCTGGCGTTCCGGATGCGCCGGGCCGGAGCGAGGCGGGTCGCGCTGGCCCTGGTCGTCGCGCCGCCCGCGGACCCGCCGTCGGCCGAGGAGATCGCGAAGGTGCGGGCGGAGATCGGCGCCCACGGGCACCCGGTCCTGCTCGGCGCAGGCAGGCTGGCCAGGCAGAAAGGGTTCGATGTCCTCCTCGAAGCGCTGATCGGCCTGCGCGGCCGTGATCCCGAGCCGGTCCTGGTGCTCGCGGGAGACGGCCCGATGGCCGGCTCCCTCGCGTCGCTCACCCGGCAAGCGGGCCTCAGCGTGCGCTTCCTCCGGCAGCGCGCGGACATCCCGGCGCTGCTCGGCGCGGCGGACGCGGTCGTGGTGCCCAGCATCTGGGAGGGTCAGCCGCTGATCGTGCAGGAGGCGCTGCGGGCCGGGCGGCCCATCATCGCGTCCCGCGTCGGCGGGATTGCGGAGCTGACCGGGGAGGACGCGGCACTGCTGATCCGGCCCGGCGATCCCCATGCGCTGGGGGCCGCGATAGCCGCCGTGCTCGGCGACCCGTCGGTGGCCGGCCGCCTCGCGGCGGCGGCGCGTGCGCGCGCGCGGATGCTGCCGTCCCCGGCCGGCGCGGTCGGCGCCGCGATGGCCAGCTACACGAGCCTGGCCACGGGCCGCGCTCCTGGCCACGGTTCGGCCGGCCAGGGCACGGCGCCGCCGTGACGTTCACGCCGGAATAGGAGCCGATGGCGCGGCTCATGATGCAATGAACCGCTGTAGCACTGCCTGCTATTTCTGTAACGATCCGGCGTTTTGGCTGTAATGCGACGCCCCGCTGTGTTCCACTGTGCTCCTGGGACGGGCACCTGCGCGTGTGCCCGGGGGGACGAAGCGCATGGCTGAGAAGAGCCGGGCATTGCCGTCGGCGAGTGCGGTGGCTCGCGGCCAGCCTGAACATGCCCTCGGTGCCATGCCCGGTGCAGACGGGGACGCAGATCCCGACCGGCTGATCGAGCGTGAGACGCCGCCGGAGCCGCCCGGCACGGCGGACGCCGGGGCCGTGGCTTCCCGCCGGGAGCCGGCCGGCCAGCCGGCGAGCGGCACGGTCGTGCCGAGGCCGGACGCGGAGGTCGAACGCCAGGCCGCGCAGCCGGTGCGGCGGCTGGCGGACGCCGAGGTCACCCCCTCGTGGGGCAGTGTCGTCCGCACCACCGTCCTGCTGTGGGCGCAGCGGCGCACGGCCCGGTGGCGGGTCGCCGCCGCGATCGTGGCTGCGCTGATCGTGTTCGCCGCCGGCGGCCTGACCGTCGCGCTGGTGCGCAGCCCTGACTCCGGCAACGCGGGCCGCGGTGCCCCGGGGACCGCGGAGCTGGGCGCGGTGAGCGCCGCGGCAGCCGCCAGGCGGCAGGCGGCCGCCTGGGTTGCGGCACAGGTGAGCCACAGCGCCGTGGTGTCATGTGACCCCGAGATGTGTGCCGCGCTCCAGGCCAAGGGCTTCCCGGCCGGGGACCTGATGGCGCTGGGGCCTGCGGCGAGCGATCCGCTGGGCTCGGCCGTCATCGTGGCCACCGAGACGGTGCGCAGCGAGTTCGGCAGCCGCCTGACCTCCGTCTACGCGCCGGCCGCCGTCGCCAGCTTCGGCTCGGGCGCGGCGCGGGTCGATGTCCGCGTCTACGCCGCCGGCGGCGCGGCCGCCTACCTGGGCGCGCTGCGGGCCGATGAGCAGGCCCGGCGCAGCGTCGGGAGCCAGCTGCTGCGCAATCCGCGGATCAGCGCGGCCCCCGCCGCCCGGCGGGAGCTGGCGGACGGGCAGGTCGACTCCCGCCTGCTGATCACGATCGCGACCCTCGCCGGGCAGGGCCCGGTGAGCATCGCCGCGTTCGGCGACGCGGGCCCCCGCGCCAGCCCTGGCATGCCGCTGCGCCTCGCCGAGCTGGCCAGCCCGCCCGGGGCCAAGAGCGGATACCTGCAGTCTGTGCTCGCGCTGCTGCGTGCGCAGCAGCAGCCGTACCTGGCGGACAGCCTGGCCTTGGTGCGGCTCGGCAACGGCCGCGAGGGGGTGCGGATCGAGTTTGCAGCGCCGAGCCCGCTGGGCCTGCTGAACGGCTAGGCGCGCAGCCAAGAAGATGGGGAGGGGAGCATTGGAACTTACCCGCTCAGGGGCCTGGGCAGCCAGGGTCATCACCGCGTGCGCCCTGGCGCTCGGCCTGGCCGGCGCCTTCGGGCTCGCCGCTTCGGCGGCCTCTGCCTCCACCGGAGACGGCTACCTGAGGCTGGCGCACCTGTCGCCGAACACGCCTGCGGTAGACGTGTACCTGTACTCGTTCGGTGATCCCAGCGCCATGGTCGTGCTCAGGCACGTCGCCTACGGCGAGGTATCCCCGTACGAGCCCGTGGCGAGCGGCGAGTACACGGTCGCCATGCGGGCGGCCGGGGCGCCGGAGTCAGCCAAGCCCGTGCTCTCCACAACGATCGACGTGATGAGCGGTCATGCCTACACGGTCGCGGGCATGGGCCCGGTATCCGGCCTGCGCCTCCAGGTCATCGACGACAGCCTGGCGATGATCCGGAACGCGGCGCTCGTCCGGGTGATCCAGGCCTCGATGCACCAGACCTCGGTCACCGTGACCGCCGGCGCGGCCACGCTCGGCCACGACCTCAACTTCACCACGGTGACCTCCTACAAGTCCGTGGCCCCGGGAACCGTGACGATCGAGGCGACCGGCGAGAGCGAGCACGGCAGCGGCACGTTCACGCTGGCGGCCGACACCATCTACACGATCGTCGTCCTTGACGACTCGGGTCACCTCAAGCTCGAGAGCCTGGTGGACTCCGCGGGAAGCAAGGTGGTGCCGGAAGGCGGCGCGCAGACAGGGTTCGGCGGCACCGCGGCACGCGCGGGTGCCCCGCTGCTGCCCTGGGCAGCAGCCGCCGCCGCCGGGCTGCTGCTCGCGGCCGGCGGGACCTTCCGGCTGCGCCGCAGGCGCCGCCCGGCCATGCATGACCGGTGAGCCGGCCACGCCGCCCGGCCGGCACGTCTCGCCCCTCCGGGTGGTGCGCCGGCCGGCCGCGGCGGCGGCGCTGATCGGCGGCCTCCTGGTCGCCGGCGGCAGCGTCACCGGTCTTGCTGTGGCCAGCCAGACCGGTCATCCCGCGCTGCCCGTCGGCAAGCCGGCCCTGGTCCCTGTGCCAATCGGCCGCCAGGCGCCGGTGCCCCAGCCCTCGCCGCAGCAGGTGCCGGAGCCGACCGGGCTGGTCATCCCGGCGATCGGGGTCCGCACCGGCCTGGTCCACCTCGGGACCACCGCGTCGGGCTCCCTGCAGGTCCCGTCCAGCACATCGGTCGCCGGCTGGTACACCGGCAGCGCACGGCCCGGCGCGGTCGGGGCCGCGGTCATCGCCGGCCACATCGATTCCGTCGCCGGGCCAGGGGTCTTCTTCCGGCTCCGGCTGCTGCGCGCTGGCGACCGGGTCTACGTGCGGCGCGCCGACGGCTCGCTGGCGGTGTTCGCGGTCACCGAGGTGCGGTCGTATCTCAAGACCGACTTCCCGACGCAGGCGGTGTACGGGCCGGAGCCCTACGCGCAGCTGCGGCTGATCACCTGCGGCGGCACGTTCGACTACGCGACCGGGCACTACCTGAGCAACGTGATCGTGTACGCGTCGCTAGTTCAGTGAGCACCCGTCGCCGCGAACCGGTTCAGCGAGAACCGGCCCGCCGCGGGGTCCGGGCCGTGGCCGGCTGCCAGGTCGGCGAGCCACTCGCCGAGCAGCGGCCCGAACTTGAACCCGTGCCCCGATGTGCCGCTGCCGATCACGATCCGGCCGACCCGGTCGACGATGAATTCCTCGTCCGGGCTGTTGTCGTAGACGCAGCGCTCGGTCCGCACCAGGTCGGGCGCAAGGCCCGGCAGGTACTGGCGTGCCAGCCCGGCCAGCGGCGCGATGAGGTCGCTGTCGGGCCCTTGCTCCTGGCTGCCGGGGTCGATCACCGGCCCGGTGCCGTGGAAACCGATCTTGTAGAGCGCCGTGCCCGGCACGGGCAGCCCGTACGGCTCCGGCCGGCTGTATGAGAGCAAGATCGGCATGGCCGGGTCTGGCGCACCTGCGGTAGCGAGGTAACCGACCTGCTCCAGGGTCGCCTCGGAGGGCACCGCGATCCCGCTTCCGGCGAGCAGCGCGGTGGTGAACGGGCCGGCGCACACCACGGCGGCGCGGGCGGAGACCTGGCCGGACGTGGTCTGGACGGTCACCCGCCTGCCGTCGTCCGCGATGCCGGTTACGGTGACGCCGACCCGGATGTCGGGCACCGCGGCCGCGAGCGCCCGGAGCGCCTCGTCGGCGCTGATCACGCAGGATTCCGTCTCCAGCATGGCCGGGCCCCCGGTCGCGACGCCGGGGAACCTCGCCGCCGCCTCCGCCTCGGTCAGCAGCTCATGGGGTGCGCCTGCGTCGCGCATGGCGTCGCGGACCGCGTCCAGCTGCGCGCCGAAGGTGAGCTGCGGCGTGGGATGCAGCAGCCGCTGGCCGCACTCGTCCTCCAGCTCGGCCCAGGGCGCGCGGGCGCGCATGGCCATGCTGACCCACCGCGCGTCGTCGTGGCCTAGCCGGAAGATCCGGCAGCTGCCCTTTGACCCGCACGCCTCATGCCCGATCTCCGCCCCCTGCTCCAGCAGGACGACCTCATGGCCGCGGCGGGCCAGCGCCCGCGCGCTGGCCAGGCCGAGCAGCCCGGCGCCGACGACGGCAACGTCGCACTGGGCGTCCACGGCGCCGCCCGTCACCAACCCCGTGCCCGCCACTCCGGCACGTGCGGTCGCTCGGCCCCGAGCGTGGTGTCCTTGCCGTGCCCCGGGTACACCCAGGTGCCGTCCGGCAGCTCGGCGAACACCCGCGCCTCGAGGTCATCCATGAGCTGGCCGAACCGCTTCGGGTCGTGCTCGGTGTTGCCGGGCCCGCCGGGGAACAGGGAGTCGCCGGTGAACAGGTGCGGCTGGCCGGCGAGCGCGCCGCCGGCGTCGTAGCAG
>Ga0335075_10003038_pt1 | contig 26847 bp, 24 predicted proteins | sample Lox_Sample_24_FD_206723 | JGI IMG/M metagenome (GOLD analysis project Ga0335075, IMG submission 206723) | Soil microbial communities from Loxahatchee National Wildlife Refuge, Florida, United States - Lox_Sample_2.4 | ecosystem: Environmental > Terrestrial > Soil > Wetlands | place: USA...
CGAGAGCCATCACAAGCTCGACCGTGTCGAGCGAGTCGGCTCCCAGATCGTCCACGAAGGAGGCGTCATTGGTCACCTGCTCCTGCTTGACACCAAGCTGCTCGGCCACGATGGCTTTGACCTGCTGCTCAACTGTGCTCATTAGCGGATGGTCCTTATGTTTTAGAAATTGGATTGCGGAAATACGTGCCCCTGCCGCCTGGCCGGGGCCGGCGGCGCGGGCGCGGTATTGTAGGGGAACACCCCCGGGGCTGCCAGTCGCCGTGCGGCCGTGCTGAGTGGTTGTTTTTTCAGGGGAAACCGGGGGGGCCGGGCACCCGGGCACCGCCGCGCCCGCGCCCCCGGTGTTGCGCCGGTCCAACGATGCCGTTCCGGCAGCCGCCGCCCCGCGCCCGCTCCCGGTAGGCATGCCCTCCCGGGATCAGGGCATGTACATTCCGCCGTTGACGTGCAGGGTCTCGCCCGTGATGTAGCTCGCCTGCGGCGAGGCCAGGAACAGCACCGCCGCGGCCACGTCCGCGGCGGCGCCGAGCCGTCCGGCGGGGATCTGCGTGAGCAGCCCGGTGCGCTGCTCCTCCGTGAGCGAGCGAGTCATGTCGGTATCGATGAAGCCCGGCGCGACCGCGTTGACGGTGATCCCGCGGGACGCAACCTCGCGCGCCAGTGACTTCGTGAAGCCGAGAATGCCTGCTTTCGCCGCCGCATAGTTGGTCTGTCCGGGATTGCCGGTCAGGCCCACCACGGACGTCAGGTTGATGATGCGGCCGCGCCGCTCCTTCATCATCCGTCGCAGCGATGCCTTCGACAGGCGAAAAACCGACGTCAGATCGGTCGCGATCACCCGGTCCCAATCCTCCGGCTTCATCCGCAGGAGCAGCATGTCGCGCGTGATCGCGGCGTTGTTGACGAGGATGGTGGGCATCTCGCCGGCGGCGTCGAGCTCCGCGAGCAGGGCATCGATCGAGGCGGCATCGGATACGTCGAGCTTCGCGCCCCGACCGTTGTATCCATGCGACGCCAGTGCGCTCGTGAGGGCCGAGGCGCCGTCCGCCGAGGTCGCCGTACCGATCACCCGGGCACCGGCCCGGGCGAGTGCCAGTGCGATCTCCCGGCCGATTCCGCGGGATGCACCCGTAACGAGCGCAACGTCATTTTGGAGCATAGCTATACCTGTTTCGATTGGCGCAAAGACGCATGCTGCGCTTTGCTTTCGCATGACACTCGGCCTATTGCCGCGCCACCGCCAAGGCTGTATCGAGCGACTCGGCATCTTCCAGCGCCAGGGACTGCAGGCCGCGGTCGATCCGCCGGTTGAGCGCGGTCAGCACCTTGCCGGGGCCACATTCCACGAGGGCGCCGATGCCGCTCGCCGCGAGGGCCCGCACCGTATCCGTCCAGCGCACCGGGCTCGACAGCTGGCGCACCAGAAGCTGCCGCAGGTCCGCCGGATCCTCGTGGGCCGCGGAGTCGACCGCACTCACGAACCGGATGCGCGGCGCCCGCAGCGCGACGGTGGCGAGCCGCTCGCCCAGGCGCTGCGCCGCGGAGTGCATCAGGCTGCTGTGCGAGGGCACGCTGACCGGAAGGGCCACGGCACGTTTTGCGCCACGGCGCTTCGCCGCCTCGATGGCGCGCTCCACGGGCTGCCGGCTGCCGGCGATGACGACCTGACCGGGAGCGTTGAAATTCACCGCTTCGACCACGCCTCCCTCGGCGGCCTCCTGGCAGGCTTCGATCACCTGCGCATCATCGAGACCCAGGATCGCCGCCATGGCGCCGCTGCCCGCCGGCACGGCCTCCTGCATGGCGCTGCCCCGGAAGCGCACGAGGTCCACGGCGGCGCTGAAATCGAGGGCATCCGCCGCCACCAGGGCCGAGAATTCGCCCAGGCTGTGGCCGCAGACCACCTGCGGCTGCGCGCCGCCACGGGCGCGCCACAGCCGCCACGTTGCGACCCCCGCCGCGAGCATGGCGGGCTGGGTGCACTCCGTACTGTTCAGTCGCTCCGTCGGCCCTTCGGCCACCAGCTGCCGCAGGTCGTAGCCGAGCACCGCCGAAGCTTCGGCAAACGTGTCGCGAAGCACCGACTCGGCGCCCGCCGCCGGAGCGAGCGCCGCGAGCATCCCCACCGACTGCGAGCCCTGCCCGGGAAATACGAATCCGAACGCCATCACATTCCTCACATCGGCCCAAAAATTCCGGCGATTATAGCCACCCGTTTCCTGAAGAACTCACCCTCGCGCAGGCGGATCTCAGGGCCTCTTGCGGGAACCGGCTGCCCGGGGCAATGTCGAAAGCGCGAACGCAGTCGTACGCGCTCGCGGTTATGATTCCGCGTCGCGCCCCGGGCGCATCCGCCGCCGCAGGAACATTCAGCCCATCATGATGAAACTCAGACCCTACTCCGCGAGATTCTCCGCCGCGCACGACGCACGCGGCTTCACCCTGATCGAGATCATGGTCGTCGTGATCATCATCGGGCTGCTGGCGGCCGTCATCGTGCCGCAGGTCGTGAGCAAGGTCGACGAGGCCCGCGTCTCCAAGGCCAAGGAAGACATCCAGGCCCTCGAGACCGCCCTCACCGAATATCGCCTCGACAACTCCGAGTATCCGTCGACGGACGATGGGCTGCAGGCGCTCATCAAGCAACCGAACGATCCGTCGGTGACGCACTGGCACGGGCCCTACATTCAGCGGCTCTCGCAGGATCCCTGGGGCCGTCCGTACCAGTACGCCTACCCCGGCACACACGGACAGCCGTATGACCTCTTCACGCTGGGAGCTGACGGTCAGCCGGGTGGCGACGGCGTCAATGCCGATATCGGCAACTGGAACCTCGCCGATTGACGTTGTGGTGAGTCGGGCCGCCGCAGGCAACTTCGTGCGCAGGCGTGCGTCCCGCTCGGCCGGCTTCACGCTGATCGAGCTCCTGGTCGTCATCTTCATCATCGGGATCATGACCGCGGTGGTGACGCTGTCGATGAATTTCACCGGCCGCGACACGGACCTCGAGACCGAGAGCAAGCGGCTGCTGTCCCTGATGGACTACGCCCGCGAGCAGGCGGAGTTGCAGACGCGCGACTACGGCATCTACTTCGGCGAGCATGGGTATGCATTCGTGGTCTACGACGTGCGCACAGGCACCTGGCGGCAGGTGTACGAAGACGATGCCCTGCGCGAGCGGACTCTGCCGAGCGGCCTCGAATTCAAACTCGTGGTCGACGCGCGGCCGATCGTGTTGAGCGACACCATGGACGTGCCGTCGGGCAGCTCGAGCTCGCAATCGCATGCTTCGCCGGGGGCGCAGAAGAGCTCGGCATCGGCTTCGGGCTCGGGCTCCGGATCGGACTCGGACTCGGACTCCGGATCGGACTCGGACTCGGATTCCGCTTCCGACTCCGACGCGGATTCGGATTCGGACACGGCGAAGTCCTTCGCCCCGCAGGTGATGATCTTCTCGAGCGGCGATCTCTCCTCGTTCAGCATCACGCTGGACCGCCCGACCGCCGGGCGCAGCATCACCCTGGATGAGAACCGCGACGGCAAGGTCGTCGCCAGGAAGATGGTCGAGGGGGGCGGCACGTGAGGAGCGCGCGCGGCTTCACCCTGATCGAGGTGCTGGTGGCGCTCGCCATCGTCGCCATCGGCATGGCGGCGGTGCTGGAGTCGCTGACCTCTTCCGCCAACACCGCCGTATATCTTCAGGACAAGACTTTCGCCGAGTGGGTGGCGCTGAATCGCATCGAGACCGTCAGGCTCACGGGCAACGTGCCGCTCGCCGGCACCAGCAATGACGAGATCCAGTTCGCCGGCCGCGAGTGGGAATGGCAGCAGAAGGTCACTGGCACCCAGATCCCGGGCATGGTGCAGATCGAGATCGACGTACGGCCCGCGGACAGCAACGCGGGCGACAACCGCGGCTGGTACGCGAGTGCGACCGGGTTCATGAGCAACGCCATCGCCGGACCCGCGAATCCGCCGCCGCCGCAATGGTCGCAGGAGCCCATCGTCGGCATTCCGCCGGGCGTCAGCGGGGGCACCGGGGTGGCGCAATGATCCGCGTGATCCCGCGGCGCGCGCGATCCTGCCCGGCCTCACGCGGGTTCACCCTGATCGAGCTCCTGGTGGCGCTCTTCATCGCCGCCGTGATGTTCGCCATGGGCTATGGCGCGATCAACCAGGCGCTGCAGACCCGCGGCTCCATCACCCGGCACCAGCAGGATCTGCTGCAGCTGCAGACGGCCATGCGCCTGATCGAGCAGGATTTCGTGCAGCTGGCACCGCGCCCGGTGCGCTCGCCGGACGGGCAGAGCTATCTGCCTTGCCTGCAGGGCGGCGCCACGTCGGACGCTCTCGGTGCCGCCGACACCTCCGACTCATCCGACTCGTCCGACTCGTCCGACACCTCCGACGATTCCGACAGTTCGGACACCGCGACTCCGCTGGTGGTCCTGACACGCAGCGGCTGGAGCAATCCCACCGGCCTGCAGCGTTCCGAGCTCGAAAGAGTCGCTTATGTGCTCGACAACGGCACGCTGGTGCGTGAGCACTGGAACGTGCTCGACGCTACGCTCTCGAGCATCCCGTTCAAGCGCAATGTGCTCAAGCATGTGCGCAACGTGAGCTTTCGCTACATGGTGCCGCAGACCCACAGTTGGGTTGACACCTGGCCACCCGCGGGAGTGAGCAGCGAGGCCGCCGCCGACTCGTACTACCGCATGCGGCCGCAGGCCGTGGAGGTCACTCTGGATACCCAGCAGTGGGGCAAGATCGTACGCATCTTCGAGACGGCCAATTGATCCCGGCTCGCCCGCAACCGCAGGTCGCTCACTGCCGCCGCTTGCGCGGCGGCGTGCCCTCGCGCCGCGGCCAGCGCGGCGTGGCGCTCCTCGTCGCGATCCTGCTGGTGGCGCTCGGAACCATCATCGCCGCTGCGATGGCTTACAACAATGCGATGACCGCCCGGCGCGCGGTGGCGACCCTCTCCTTCGATCAGGCGCTCCTCATATCCGAAGGCGCGGAGGCCCTCGCGGCCTACGGGCTGCAGCAGACGGCCAAGGAGAACTCTCCCGCCACCTACCCCGGCCAGCCCTGGAGCCAGCCGCTGCCGCCCACCGAGGTGATCCCCGGCGTGATGCTGGAGGCGTACCTCGAGGACCTGCAGGGGCGGTTCAACATCAATGACCTGGTCGAGACGGACGGCGAAACACCCAACCAGCCGGCGATCGCGGCATTCCAGCGGCTGCTGTCCAGTCTCAACCTGGACACCAAGTGGGCCTACTACCTCGTCGACTGGATCGACAAGGACACGACGCCCATGACCGACGGCGCCGAGGACAGCGTCTACATGGAAATGGACCCGCCCTACCGCACGCCCAACCTGCCGATCACCAGCACCAGCGAGCTGCTGGCGCTGCCCGGGTTCACGCGCGCGGATTTCGACAAGCTCGCGCCGCACATCGTCGCGCTGCCGCTCGGAGTGCAGATCAACGTCTGTTCGGCCGACCCCTGGGTGCTGGATGCGCTGACGGGCCACGTGCAGTTCAGCGCCGACCCGGCGCAGTTCCAGAAGGACCGCACGGCCAACGGCGGCTGTTTTCCCACCCCCCAGGAGGTGGAGCAAGCCGCCGGCAACGTGCCGGCGACCGGCAGTACCCTCGGCACGGCCGCTCCGGTTACCAGCACGGCCGCGGCAGGCCCGCAGCAGACGCTGAACAACCTGCTCGCCGAGAAGTCGAGCTGGTTCCGCCTGACCAGCTTCGTCACCCTGGGATCGGCGCAGTTCGCGATCTATACGACCCTGTACCAGGACCCGACGGGGATGGCCCGCCCGGTCATGCGCAGCTTCACGCCGAACTGAGCCTGCCGCTGCTAGTATTGGGCCACCATGGCTGACTGGCTCCTCCTCCGGCTTCCGCGCACGCCCCAAGAGCAGACGACCTGGATCGTGGTCGACCCGCGAGGCGCAGCCACCGGCCCTCCCCAGGGCGGCCCGTTGTCGCTCGCGGCGCCACGCGCTGCGGGGCGGCACGTCGTGGTGCTGGTGCCGGCGACCGACGTCCTGTTTGCCCAGCCGGAGCTGCCCCCGGCCAAGGCCGGCACCAAGCTGCAGCAGCTGGTGCCCTATGCCCTCGAGGAGCAGCTTGCCGAGGACATCGAGGAGCTGCATTTCGCCATCGGGCGCCGGGCGGAAGAATCGAGCCGCGTCCCGGTCGCGGTCGTCGCGCGCAAGCTCATGGACGAGTGGACCACCCTCTTGAAAGCCAACGGGATCGAGCCCGAGGCGCTGTACGCCGACAGCGAGCTGCTGCCGCAGAATCCCGGTCAGGCCGTGGCGCTCCTGGAGGAGGACGCTGTCGTCGTGCGTCCCCCGTCAGGGACCGTGGTGACGTTACCTGCGGACGCCATTGGCGAAGCACTCGAGATCGCTCTCACCGGTATTGAGCCGGGCACTCCTGGCGGCCGGGGCCTCATCCTGTACACCGGCGCGGCGGAGTGGCATCGCCATTCGGCCACGGTGGAGGCAGCGCGCGAGCGCTTCGAGGGCATCCAGATTCAGCTTCTCACCGGCGGACCGCTCGCCCTCTTCGGCCAACAGCTGCCCACGGCCACGCCGACCAACCTGCTGCAGGGACCCTACACTCCGGCCACGACCCATCCGGTCGGCTGGAGCGCCTGGCGGGTGGCGGCCCTGCTGCTCGCGGGCCTCATCGGGCTGCATGTTGCCGGCAAGGCCGCCGAGCTCACCGTCCTCGAGCACGCCGACCGCCGGCTCGACACCTCCATCGAGCAGGTCTTTCACACCGCGATGCCGGGGCAGCCCGACACCTACGAGGCCCGCCGGCAAATGGAAGAGCGCCTGGCGGCGGCGCGCGCCAGTCAGGCTTCCGGCGGCTTCCTGTCCGCGCTGCAGGCGCTGGTGCAGGCGCATCGCGCAGCGCCCCAGGCGGTGCTCGAGGCGCTCACCTTCCGCGACGGCTCGCTCGAGCTCAAGGCCTCCGCGCCGAGCGTCGAGACGCTCGACATGCTGAGCCGCCAGCTGCGCCAGCAGGGATGGCAGGCGCACCTGGTCTCGGGCAACCCGTCCGGCTCCGCCTACGAGGGCCGCATTCAGATCTCGCCGGGGACCTGACATGGCGCGCCTGCTCGATCTTTCCTCATCGGTGCGGTCACTCTCGGCCCGGGACCGCCGCACGCTCCTCATCGGTGGGGTGATCGCGGGCGTCCTCTTCATCATCGCGGTCCTGATGCCGCTCGACCGCAGCGTTTCGCGTCTGCATGCCCGTGTGTCGCAGAAACAGGCGGACCTCGTCTGGATGCGCAGTGCCGCCCCGGAGGTCGCCGCGGCGGGACCCGTACGCAGCGCGTCGGGCGAATCACTGATCGTGATCGTCGATCAGTCGGCGCGCGAGGCCGGGCTCGGCGGCGCACTCGCCGGCAGTCAGCCGAGCGGCAGCGGCGGCCTCAACGTCCAGTTGGAGAAGGCGCCGTTCGACGCGCTGATCGGGTGGCTGGCGCGCCTGAGCCAGCAGAACGGCGTGCAGATCGAGAGCGCCACCATCGACACCGCGGGCCAGCCCGGCACCGTCAACGCCTCCCTGGTCCTGAAGAGCCCGTAGATCGGGGTTGCGCATGAAGCGGACCGTAACCGTCATCGTGCTGGTGATCGTGGCTTTCGCCGCGATCGTGCTCGCGCGCCTGCCCGCGAGTTGGGTGTTGCCCAGGGGCGCGGATTTCAGCTGCGCCAGCGTCGATGGCTCCATCTGGAGCGGCTACTGCGGCGGGCTCGAGGTGAGCGGCGCGGCGCTCGGGGATCTCGTCTGGCACCTGCACCCGGGACGGCTCCTCGCCGGCAAGCTCGCCGCACACGTCGATCTCGAGCATCCGCCGGCAACTTCGGCACAGGGCGACGTCGAGGTCGGCCTCGGCGGCACCATCGTAGCGCGCAACCTGACAGCCTCGCTGCCTCTGGACCCGCGGGTGCTTCCGGGTGTGCCGCCGACGCTGAGTGGAACGGTGCACCTGCAGCTCGCGCTCGCGAAGATCAAGCGCAACGGGGTCGTCAGTACGATCAAGGGCCGTATCGAGGCGGACGATCTCGTCGATCGCAGCGGTTATGTCACCCCGCTCGGCAACTTCGCAGTGACCTTTCCCGGCGGCACGACAGGTGATGTGCAGGATGCAGGCGGTCCGTTGGCCGTTACCGGGACGATCGTCCTCACGCCGCAACCCGGATACGAGCTCTCCGGATACGTGACGCCGCGGCCGAGCGCGACTCAGCCCCTGCTCAACGCCATCGAGATCCTCGGCACGCCGGATGCCCAGGGGCGGCGCCCGTTCGGCATGTCAGGAACCTACTGAAGCTCGCGAAAGACGCCGAGCAGCGGAAAATAGAGCGCGGCGCGCACCGGCTGTGGGCCCAGCTCGCAGGCCAGCGCCAGGTACTTCTGCAGCTGTCCGCGATAGCGCTCGAGCTGCTGCGCGATGAACTCCTCGAGCCGGCCACCCTCGTGCGTGCTCGTCTTGAAGTCGATCACCCAACGGGTGCCCTGCGCGTCGATGAACGAGCGGTCGATCACCGCGTTCGTGAGCCGGCCGCCGGACATGCCCGTCAGGGCGAGCTCGCTGCCGGCCTCGCGATGCTCGCGCGACAGGATCCAACGCCCCCTCGCGTCCTCCACGGTGCGACCCAGCGCCGCGATCACATCGGCCACCGCCCGCTCGAGCTCCCGCTCCGCCACGCCGTGCCGGCGCAGCTGCTCGCGATAGATCCGCTCCCGGGACTCGATCCAGCCGCGCGTTGGCAACTGCGCGGCCGCACCGAAAGCCTGCAGCGCCGCGTGCACCACGGTGCCGATGTGGCGCCGCGTCTCGTCCGCCCAACTGAACTCCAGTGTCTCCAGCGAGCGCTGCGCGAGCGGCAGCCGTGCGAGCCGCGGCGCCGGCGCAAGCTCCGGTGCAACCCAGTCCGCTATCAGCCGGCGCAGCGGCGCGCGCGGCGGCACGCCGGCGAAGAGCTCGAGCTGGCTGTCGCCGGCAATGGCGGCGGTCGTATCCGCCGGCGGCGCCTGAAAGGCCCCTGCGAGGGCGGGCCAGAGGGACGCGAGCAGGGTTCTCGGACGCGGGGTCACGAGCCCGTCGGTGCGCTGCGCCGGCGCCGCATACAAGTGAAGTGACCGCCTGGCCCGCGTGGCCGCGACGTAGAGGAGCCTCACCTGCTCGTTGGCGGCGCGAATCCACGTGAGCCGCCTGAGGAACGCGGTGACCTCCCCCGGCTCCTCGTCGCCGATCACCGGCGCCGGCGCCATGATGAGATCACTGCCGTCATCGCTGCGCGGCAGATCGAGCCAGCGCAGCAGCGGCTCGCGTCCTCTGTTCCGTTCGCGATCGAGGCTCGGCACCAGAACGTGATCGAACTCGAGCCCCTTGGCGCCATGAATGGTCAGAACCTGTACCGGCGTCGCCGTGCGTGCCTGCGGCTGCGCATAGAGATTCGCCAGAACCGAATCCAGCGTGCCGATCCCCTGCCACTCTCCCGACGCGGTGCGCTCGCTCAGAGCATCGAAGAAAGCGCGTGCGTGCCGCAACTCGTCCGCCGGATACGCGTCCGCAGCGCCCACGGCCAACCAGACATCCTCCAGCCAATCGGCCAGAGGAGCCTGCTCGAGCTGCGACAGGCCCTCATCGAGAATGCGCGCGATGCGCTCGAGGCGCGCACGCTCATCCGGCGGACACTCCTCGAGCCGCTCGGGCGCGTGCAGGGCCTCGCAGATCAGCTGTGAATCGCCGCGGGCCGAAATGCGTGTCAGCGTCGCGAGCGAGACGCCGCACCATGGCGCTCTCAGCACCGCGAGCCACGCGGTGCGGTCGGCCAGATGGCTCAGCGCGCGGATGAGCGCCACGAGATCGCGGACGATCGGCACCTCAGCCAGCGGCACCAGCTCGACGCCGATGGCGTCGATGCCGGAATTCGCCAGGGCGGTGACGATGGGCGGCGCATGCGAGCGCGCCGCCACCAGGATCGCGATGCTGGCCTGCGGGCAGTGGGCCTTGAGGTCGGCCACTCTGGCCACGATCGCCTGCGTCTCCGCCGCACGGTCGTCTGCGCAGAAGAGACGCAGTTCCACCGGATGCGTATCGTTTGCGGTCGGCTCCTCTGCCATCCTCCCGGCGAGGCTGGCGGTGAACGCCACGGCGCTGGCGCGCAACTCGTCGGCTTGCGGGAAGAGCCGGCCGAAGGTCTCGTTGGTCCAGTCGATGAGCGCCGGCTCCGAGCGGAAATTGCGCAACAGGCGCAGCGGTTGCAGCCGCACGGTGCCGATGCCGAGCGCGCGCGCGCGCAGGAAGCAGCCGACCTCCGCCTCGCGGAACTGATAGATCGACTGCATCGGATCGCCCACCACGAAGAGGGTGCGGCCATCGCCCGGCTCCCAGGCGGCGGTGAGCGCCTCGAGGAGGTCGAGCTGCGTCACCGAGGTGTCCTGAAATTCGTCGACCAGGATGTGGCGCAGCGAAAGTCCGGTCCTGAGGGCGAGGTCGGTGGGCAGCCCGGCCTCCGCGAGTGCGGCGCGTGCCGCGCCCGCGATGTAGGTATGGTCCACGCGGCCGTCGGTCGCAAAGAGTGCTTGCAGTTGCGCCGCCGCCGCGCGCAGCACTCGCGAGAGCGCCGCGAGGGCCGCGGCATCCTGCGGCTTCAGATCCGGACTCGGCAGCGCCGCCACCTCGAGCAGGGTCTCCCGCGCCGCCGGCACCGCGGCCAGGCGCTCGATGCAGGCGCGCAACGCGTCCCTGCCGGCGCCGTTCCCGAACCCAACACCGAGCGTGCGGTTGATCCCCTTGCGCCACTCCCCTTTCCCCGTGAGCGCGAGCTGCGCCAGGGTTTTCCAGGAGGCGAGAGCGCTCGCCTGGGCGTCGAGAGGCCTCATACCCGGCAGGCGCGCTGCCTCCGCGCAGGCATCGAGCCCCAGTGCGTGTACCGCGACTCGAAGCCGATCCTCCACAATGCGCGTGAGACTCCCCGCCACGCGCCGGCAGAGGACCTCAGGGTCGTGGCCCAACACATGCGGCAGCCAATGCGCGCGCTGGCGCAGCATGTCGGCCAGCAGGTGCTCGACGTGGCCCCACCGGTTGTCGAGCCGCTCGAAGAGGATCTCCAGATCCGCGGACAGCGCCGCGTCCTCTTCCGCCGCGAGCAGCGTCTCGCGCGCCGCCAGCAGGTAGAGCTCCTGCGGACGGGAGCTGACCGAGAGCTCGCTGCCGGCCCGGGCGGTGACCGGAAGCTGACTGGCCAGCCGGAAATCGAAGGAATCGATGGTCTGGATCCGCAGCCGGCCCGGGTCCTGCGCCAGGCGCCAGCCGCGCGCCTGCGAGCGCTCGAGCGCCGCGGCCGCGAGCTGACGCAGGCGCTCAGCCTGCGCGCCCTCGCCGACTTCGCCGCGCAGCGCCCGCAGAACGCGCGCGCGCATCTCGGCGGCCGCACGCCGGGTGAAGGTGATCGCGAGGATCTCCTCCGGCTCATCGACCACGGCGAGCAGTCGCAACAATCGCTGCGTGAGGACGGTGGTCTTGCCCGATCCCGCGGGCGCCTGCAGGATCACCGACAGGTTGGGATCGACGGCCCGCTCGCGCGCCTGCTCGTCGGCCTCGGCCGCAGCGGCGAGCTCCGCGCCGGCGGCGCTACTCGTCATCCAGCCCCCTTGCGCCTTCTTCCAGGGTGTCATCGTCAGCGGCGATGAGGCTGTCCCCCACGCGGCAGACACTGGCCACGTGGCAGAAGTCGCAGGCGTGCGGCTTGGGATCCACCGCGGCCTGCCCGGCGGCGAAAGCGCCGGCCAGGCGCTCCACCAGGCCACGCCATTCGCGCACGCGCGATGGCCACGCATCCTGCGATTGCCCCTCCAGGGCCTTCACTCCCGCCACCTTCGGCAGCAGCCCTTCGCTTGCGGCGATGCCATCGAATCTGACTTCGCGCGCCGTGACGCTGACTGTCGCCATGGCCACGACATCTTCCCCAACGGCAGCGAGGTACGCGAGCAGTTGCGGATGCGACGGCCGATCGCCGTACCAATCGCCGCTGATTCGCCTGCCGCTCTTGTAGTCGAGGATCGCCGTACCGCCACTCTCGAGCGCATCGAGTCGATCGATGCGCAATCGCAACTCCTGGCCCGCCGCGCGCAGGCGCGAGGCGTATTCGGTATGCCGGACGCGAAACGGCGGGCGCCCCCGCTCGATGTCGAGCAGCTTGCGGATGAGTCGTGCGGTGCGTCGGCATTCACGTGCCAGCACCGGCCGCGCAATCGAGTCTTCGCCCGCCGCATCGAGAGCGGACGCCGCGGCCTCGACACTCGTACCGACCCACTCCTCCAGCTCCTGCGCGGACAGCGCCAGCAGCGCGCGCGAGTCGCCGAGCCGGTCCCAGAGCCGTTGCAGCGCGCCATGCAGGAGCTGCCCGCGCTGATCGGGCGCGATCCCCGGCTCCGGCACGCCGAGCTCCTGACTGCCCAAGCGCAGCTCCGCGTACGCGCGAAACGGACACTGATTCTGCAGCTCCAGGCTGCGCGTGCCGGACGGCAGCGGCAGCTGCGGGCTCCATGCGACACCGACATCATCCCGCCAACTTGTCAGCAACCCGGGACGGTGAAGGCGCGCGGGAAGCCATACCGGCGTACGCGCCTTGGAGAACGGCGGCGCGGCGGTCCGCCACGGCTCGAGCAGCGGACTGGGCAGGAGCTCGATGTCTTCCGCCCGCGCCGGCGCGCTGAGCACCAACTCCGCGGCGCCTGCCCGCCAGGCCGAGAGGAGTGCCCGCGCCTGCGCGAGCCGGCCTGCGGCCGTGGCGGCCGGCCAATGGGCCGCGATCTGCGCCGGCAGCGGCAGGAACGGATCGGGCGCGACCGGCTGCGGAAAGCTCTCCGCGGTCAGTCCGGCGACCCACAGGCCGTCGTACTCCACGACCGGATCGATATATGCGGGAGAGAGCGTCACCGCGGCGTCATCATCCGCGGGCCGGTACGCAGTCAGCGAAGCTCTTTCGGTGAGCCACTGCACGGCGGTGGCGGGCGCAATCGCACGGGCGGTCGCCGAAAGCTCGCCCAGCTCCTCGAGCAGCTCGTGGAAGCGAGCCAACGTCTGTTGCTCGGCGCTGCCGCGGGTGCGCGCGCCCGGCCATCCCAGAATCCGCAGCGCTGCCGCGAACCTCTCCGACCACTCCCGCGGGTTGGCCGCGCCCGCACGCAATGGCGCCGCCGCCTGCTCGAGCCGCGCGGCGAGCGCCTTCGCCGCCTCGGCCATGGGCGCCGGCGCGCCCCGCAATGCCGCCAGGAGGGATCCGAGATCGAGCCGCAACCGGCCGCGCTCGCGCAACCAGAGATCGAGCCTGGCGCGGTCGGCCGGCCCGGGCTCGGTCCACCAGGGAGCCCGCAGCCATTCGAGCAGGCTCTCGAGGCCCAGGGCCTCTCCCGCGAGCGCCGCGAGACTCGCGAGCGCGTGCGCCACCAGCGGCAGCCGGGCGAGTGACTGGCCGCCTTCCAGACCGAGGAGCGATGGGCTGTCGTTGCGCGGATCGACCGCCTGCCGTATCAGCGCAGCCAGACGCTCACGCCGGCCCGCCGAGCCCGGTAACAGGATGAGCAGTCGCGCATCCGCCCTTGCGGTAAGCCGTTGCCGACACCAGTCGGCGATACGCTCCAGCTCCTCACGCTCGTCCGACGGCACCTCCACGCGTGGCGACGTCAACTCCGCGTCCTGCAACTGCGGCGGGTATGAGGTCTCGAAATTTGACTGCGCGCGCGCCGCGGCGATCGCCTGCAGGCGCGGCGATGGCAGCAGAAAGCCCGCCAGCACCACGGGACGGTCATCACCGATGTGCGGTACGCTCGAGAGAAGAGTCGAAGATGGTGCGGCGCCGAGAGCGCGGCAACGTTCCATCACCCCGCGGTGTACCGTCGCGAGCAAGTCTGCCTCCGTCCCCGTGGACTCGCGGATCGCCTGCGGGTCGATGCGCAGCTCCGCGGCGAGGCCGCTGGCGCGACGCAACGACTCCGCGAGCGAGGCGCGGTTGACGAGATCGAGGCCGTCTGTGGCCGCCATCGTGCTCTGGCGAAAGAGCAGCCACTCCTCCGCCGGCGAGAGCAGTCGCGGCAATTCCCGCCCGCCGGACGCATTGGCGGCATAACGCTCGATCTCGCGTGTGAGCCAGCCATCGAGCGGCAGCGCATCGGGACTGGCCCAGACCCGCCTGCCGAGCGCGAGTTGCGCCGCGGCGTGGGCCAATCCCAGCGCATGCACTCTCTGGCGTGAGGGCACGATAACCGTGCCGCCGCGCTCGAGGACCAGGCTAAGATGGCTCGAAAGCTTCAGCAATACAATTAATTAGCGCACTTTCCTGCGCATTTACTTGAACCGCGAAGTCGCCTCGACGACATTGCTGCCAGCTGCCGGGGCCGCGGGGGTGCCCGCATCCGAATAGCTCTTCAGCAACTCCTCGATGCGAGCGAACACTTCCCTGAGGGTGGCCGCATCGGGAAGGGTCGTCACCCGGAAATGATTGCGGTAGGGCACATTGAAGCTGACCCCGGGCGCCACGAGCACATGCTTCTGCTCGAGGAGGTCGAGGGCGAACTTCTGATCGTCGAACCCGGGCAGCTCGCGCGCGTCGACGCCCACGAAGGCATACATCGCACCCTTGGGCGGCTCCAGCTGCAGAAAGCGGCTGCCGGCGGTCGCCTCGAGAATGGTCCGTCGCGACTCATACAGCCGGCCACCGGGGCTGACGAGATCCTGCACGCTCTGATATCCGCCGAGAGCCGTTTGCACCGCCCATTGCGAGAGCACGTTGCTGCACAGGCGCAGCGAGCTCAGCAGCTCCAGGGCGCCCAGGTAATCCGCCGCGCCGCGCGTGCGGCCGGAGAACACCGCCCAGCCCACGCGATAGCCGCAGGCCCGGTAGACCTTCGAGAGTCCGGAAAGCGTCGCGCACAGGGTGTCGCGCACGAGTGTCGCCATCGGCACGAACTCGGCGTCGTCGTACACCATCTGATCGTAGATCTCGTCGCTGAACACGACCAGTCCGGAGCGCTCCGCGAGCCGCGCCAGGGCTTCGAGCACCGGCCGCGGGTAGACGGCGCCGGTCGGATTGTTGGGATTGATGATGACGATGGCACGCGTACGCGGCGTCACCAGGCGGGCAATCTCCTCGGGGTCGGGCACGAAGCCGTTTTCCGGCCGGCACGGGTAGTGCACCGCCCGCCCGCCGTTGAGCGTCACGGCGGCAGTCCACAGCGGATAGTCGGGACTGGGTATCAGCACCTCGTCGCCACTGTTGAGGAGCGCGCGCAGCACCAGGTCGATGAGCTCGCTGACGCCGTTGCCGATGAAGACTTCCTCGGCCGTGACGCCCGTGATGCCCCTTCCCTGCTGCTGCATCACCACCGCCTCGCGGGCCGGGAAGATGCCCTTCTGATGGCAGTACCCCTCGGCCTCCGAGAGATTCTCGATCATCGCCAGGCGCATGGTCTCGGGCGTGCGGAAGCCGAACGCCTTCGGGTTGCCGATGTTGAGGGAGACGATCTCGTACCCCTGCCGCTCGAGCTCGTGCGCGCGCCGCGCCAGACGGCCGCGGATCTCGTAACGGACGTTGCGCAGGCTGTCGCTCGGATGGATGCTGGCGTCGGGTTTCATGTGGCCTCAAGGATACCATCGGCGAGCTCCCGGAAGCGGTGACACGCCACCCAGGTCCCTCCCGGCGCTTCTTCCCAATCCGGGACGCGGGTTGCGCATACGGCGATGGCATGGGAGCAGCGCACCCGGAATACGCACCCCGCGGACGATGTGCTCTCCCCTTGGGTCTCCACTGACTCACGGAGCCGCGCCCTCGTCAGCCTCTCGGGCTGCCGGTCCGGGTCAACCACGGGCACAGCGTCCAGCAGCTCACGGGTGTACGGATGGAGGGGCCGCGAAAAAAGAGAACGTCCGTCGGCCAGCTCCATCATGCGTCCGCGGTAGAGGACCAGGACGCGGTCACAGAGGCGCCGCACGACGGCGAGATTGTGGCTCACGAGCAAAATGGACATGCCGTGCTCGCGCCGCAGGCTCGCGAGCAGATCGAGGATCTGCGCCTGCACGGAGACATCGAGGGCGCTCACCGGCTCGTCACAGACGAGGAGCCGCGGTCCGAGGATCATCGCGCGTGCGATGCCGACGCGCTGGCATTGGCCGCCGGAGAGCTCATGCGGATAACGGCTCGCCAGCGCCGTGTCCAGACCGACGCGCGCCAACATATCCGCGACGCGAGCCCCCCGTGCGGCCGCATCGAGCCGCGGCTCGTGGATTTCCAACGGCTCGGCGACGATGCGGCCGATGGTCATGCGCGGATCCAGGCTCGCGAGCGGATCCTGGAAAACGATCTGCAGGTCGCGCCGCAGGCGCTTGAGCTCCGGCGCCGGCAGCGCCGACAGAGTCGTCCCCAGCCAGGTCACGCGGCCCGCGCCGGGGCGAATGAGCTGCAGCGCCGCCCGCACCAGCGTCGACTTTCCGGACCCGGACTCGCCGACCACGCCCAGCGCCTCTCCCGGACGCAGCTCCAGACTGACATCGTGCAGCGCATGCAGCACGCGTCCCACGCCAGATCCGGACCGCCGGGGGTATTGCACCGTCAGCGAAGAGATTCCGAGCGCCACCGCCCGGCCAGCGGCCGGAGCCGGTTCGCCGGCCGCCGCCGATTCCAGGGTGAGCACCCGCTCGAGCAGCGACTTCGTGTACTCGTGGCGTGGCGTCCTGAGCACGGCGGCGACGGTATCCAACTCCACGATGCGACCCGCGTGCATGACGGCGACCCGGTCGGCCACGCCGGCGACGGCGCCGAAGTCATGCGTGATCAACACCATCGCCATGGCGCTCTCCCGCTTCAGTTCCAGCAGCAGAGCCAGGATCTGCGCCTGGATGGTCATATCGAGGGCGGTCGTCGGCTCATCGGCGATCAGCAGTTCGGGCTCGCAGGCCAGCGCGATCGCAATCATGACCCTCTGGCGCAGGCCGCCGGAGAGCTCGTGCGGGTATTGCCGCATGCGCTGCGCGGCATCGGGCACATGGACCCGGTCGAGCAGCGCCAGCGCCTTCGCGTGCGCTTCCCGCCAGCTTGCGCCGCGGTGGGCGACGATGGGCTCGGCGATCTGCTCGCCGATCCGCAGGTGGGGAGTCAGCGAGGTCATCGGGTCCTGGAAAACCAGACCCGCGCGCGCGCCGCGGATGCGGTCGAGCTCTCTCTGCGCGCGCCCGGTGAGGATCTCCCGACCGAGGAAGGCGCTGCCCGTCACCCTGGCCGTCGCCGGCAGCAGCCCGAGCGTCGCCAGGAAGAGCTGCGTCTTGCCGGCGCCGGACTCGCCAACCACGCCGACACACTCGCCGCGCCGCACTGTGAGGGACGCATCCTGGACAGCGGCAACTTCACCCTGCGGGGTGACGAAGGTGACGCCTAGTCCCGCAATGCGCAGCCCCGCTGCGGCGCCCCCCTCTTCAGCGTCCGGTGGGATCGAGCGCATCGCGCAGACCATCGCCGAGGAGGTTGAAACAGAGCAGCAAGGCCACCAGGAATCCTGCGGGCACGAGCAGCATCCACGGCGCCGTCAGCATCTGACGTGCGCCCTCATTGATGAGGCTGCCCAGGCTCGCGAGCGGCTCCTGCACTCCGAGGCCGAGGAAACTGAGGAAGCTCTCATACGTGATGAGCTCCGGGATGGTGAGCGTCGCATAGACCGCCACGGTGCCGGCGAGGTTGGGCACGATGTGCCGCAGGAGGATCGCCGGCGTGCCGAGTCCCGTCGCACGCGCGGCCTCGATGAATTCGCGCCGCTTCAGCGACAGTGTCTGGCCGCGCACGACGCGCGCCATCGTGAGCCACCCGACGGCGCCGATGGCTATGAGCAGCATGGCCACGCTGCCGCGCCCGAACACCGTCGCCAGAATGATCACGACGAAGAGGTATGGCAGCGCATACAACACGTCGACCGCCCGCATCATCCAGGAGTCCGTGCGCCCGCCGACGTAGCCCGCAACCGTGCCCCAGGCGACGCCGATCCCGACGCTCACGGCGGTTGCGAGCACGCCGATGAGCAGCGACACGCGCAGGCCATACAACGTGCGCACGTAGAGATCGCGCCCCAGTGGGTCGGTGCCGAGCCAATGGGACGCGACGAACCCCGGCGCAATGGCGAGATGCTGCCAGTCGAGCGTGTCGTACGAGTAGGGACTGAGCCAGGGACCAAACACCGCCAGCAGCGCCAACGCGACGATCACCGCCGCCGCGACTATCGCCGTCCGGTGATATCGCAGCAGGCGAGCGGCCGGCCGCGCCCGGCCCGGACCCAAGCCGAGCGCTTGCGCCTCACTCATGTCGCACCCGCGGATCGAGCCAGCCATACGCGAGGTCCGCGGCGAGGTTGAGCAGCAGCGTCAGCGCGCCGTAGAGGATGATCATCCCCATGACCAGGGTGTAGTCGCGATCGAGTGCGCCCTGTACCAGGTAGCGCCCCGTGCCGGGCAGCGCGAATACGGTCTCGACCACCAGCGACCCGGTGAACACGTAGGTCGCTGCCGGTCCGAGATAACTCACGACGGGCAGCAGAGCGGGCCGCAGGGCATGCCGCAGCAGCACGCGCCAGGGTCCCAGCCCCCTCGCTCGCGCGGTACGCACGAAGCTGGCGTTCAGCGTCTCCAGCAGGCTGCCGCGCGTCATGCGAGCGATCGCCGCGCACACCGGCAGAGCCAGCGTGATGGCGGGCAGGATCAGATAGAGGGGCTCGCCCCGTTGCCAGCCGGCCACCGGCAGCCAGCGCAACACCAGCCCGAAGAGCAGCGCGAGCAGCGGACCGGTGACGAAGGTGGGTAAAGCGATGGCGAGCGTCGCGAATGCGGTGACGGCGTAATCGACGGCACCTGCGCGCCGCAGTGCGGCGCAGATGCCAAGCGGAACGCCGCAGACAATCGCGAGCACGAGCGCGGCGAGACCGACGGTGACGCTGACGGGCAGCCCCTGCGCGATGAGACCCGCAACGCTCTCGTCGCGCAGCTTGTACGAGAGACCGAGATCGCCGTGAACGAGGCCGTCGAGATAGCGCAGGTACTGTACGCCGAGCGGCCGGTCGAAGCCGTAGAGATGATCGAGATTGGCGCGGACCTGCGGCGTCAGCGCGCGTTCCCCGTCGAACGGCCCACCGGGAGCGAGGCGAATGACGAAGAAGGAAAGCGTGACGAGAATCAGCAGGGTCGGGACGGTTCCGGCGATGCGGCGGAGCGCGTACCCAAGCATCGTTGATGCGAACCCCATGGGACTGAAGGGCGCGGTGCCCGTGAGCAATTCTAGCGCGAACGTCTGCTATAGTGGCCGGAATATGGCCAAAGTGAGTCGGTTCGCGGTATGAAGCGGATTCTGGTCGGCATCAAGCGAGTGGTGGACTACAACGTTCGCATCCGCGTCAAGCCGGATGCGAGCGGCGTGATCACCGAAGGGGTGAAGATGAGCGTCAACCCCTTCGATGAGATCGCGCTCGAAGAAGCGCTGCGCATCAAGGAGCGCGGCGGCGCGGAGGAAGTCGTCGTGGCGAGCATCGGACCCGCGGATTGCCAGCAGCAGCTCAGAAGCTGCCTCGCGATGGGCGCCGATCGCGCGCTGCACGTGCAGGCCGAGGGCGTCATCGAGCCGCTCGTGGCCGCGCGCACGCTGCTGAAGCTCACCGAGCGCGAGCAGCCTTTCCTGGTCATCCTCGGCAAGCAGGCGATCGATGACGACAACAGCCAGACCGGTCAGATGCTCGCGGCGCTGTGGCAACGTCCGCAGGCGACTTTCGCCTCGAAGGTGGAGCTGGACGGAGACAAGGCACGAGTGACACGTGAAGTCGATGCCGGGCTCGAGACGCTCGAGGTCGATCTGCCAGCGGTGATCACGACGGATCTGCGCCTCAATGAGCCGCGCTACGTGAAGCTGCCGGACATCATGAAGGCGAAGAAGAAGCCGCTGGAGACGCTGACACTCGCAGCCCTCGGCGTCGAGCAGCGGCAACGCCTGAAGTTGACGCGCTTCGAACCGCCGCCGCAAAGGCAGAAAGGCATCAATGTGAAGGATGCCGCGGAGCTGGTCGCCACGCTGAAGAGCAAGGGTCTCCTGTAATCATGAGTAGTCGTATTCTGATCGTCGCCGAGCACGACGGCGCACACCTCAATCCCAGCACGGCCAAGTGCGTCACCTGTGCCGCAGCCATTCCTGACGCCGAGATCACCGTCGCCGTATGTGCCGCCGAGGCAGGCGCGGTTGCCGCGCAGGCCGCGGCCCTCAAGGGCGTCGCACACGTGCTCACGTTCGAGCACCCCGCCCACGCCCACCTGCTGGCCGCCTCTCTCGCGCCGCAGATCGTGGCGGCGGCCGGCTCCTACACCCACGTGTTGGGACCTTCCACGACCTTCGGCAAGGATCTGATGCCGCGCATCGCGGCTCTGCTCGACACCGCGCAGATCAGCGACATCATGGCCGTGGAGAGCGCGACGCGCTTCCGCCGGCCTATTTATGCGGGTAATGCCATCGTTACGGTAGAAGTCGACGCCGGCGCGAAGGTCGTAGGCACGGTGCGCACGGCTTCCTTCCAGGCGGCCGCAGCAGGCGGATCCGCGTCCATCGAGAAGAGCGCCGTCACCGCCGAGATCCCATCGCACACCCGTTTCGTGTCGGTCTCCGCGGCCAGGAGCGACCGCCCCGACCTGCAGACCGCCGCGCGAGTGGTCTCGGGCGGGCGCGCCCTCGGCAGCGCGGAAGCCTTCCAGAAAACGCTCTACGGGCTGGCCGACAAACTGGGCGCGGCAGTAGGCGCCTCGCGCGCGGCGGTGGACGCCGGCTACGCTCCCAACGAGCTGCAGGTCGGTCAGACGGGCAAGATCATCGCGCCGGAGCTCTACATCGCCATCGGCATCTCAGGCGCGATCCAGCACCTGACAGGCATCAAGGACGCGCGCACCATCGTCGCCATCAATAAGGATGGCGAAGCGCCGATCTTCGAGGTGGCCGACATTGGTCTCGTCGGCGATCTGTTCCAGATCATCCCCGAACTGGAACGCCTGCTCGGTTAGCCAGCACCCCCGCGAGCCACGCGCGCGCCTACAACTGACCGAGAACGTGCTCCGCGGCCGAGACCTTGAACTGGCCCGGCTCCTCCACGTTCACGTTCTTCAGCACGCCATTGTCCACGATCAGCGCGAACCGCTGGCCTCGCGTACCCATGCCGAACTTGCGGGCGTCGAGCTCCAGGCCGAGCGCCTTGGCGTATTCGCCGTTGCCGTCGGCGAGCATCATCACCTTGTCGCCGACGCTGGACGCCTTGCCCCAGGCGTTCATCACGAACACGTCGTTGACCGCCATGCAGGCAATGCTGTCCACGCCTTTGGCGCGGATCTGATCGGCCAGCTGCACGAAGCCGGGCAGGTGCTTGGCGTCACAGGTGGGCGTGAACGCCCCCGGCACCGAGAACAGCACGACCTTCTTGCCCTTGAAGAGGTCGTCCGTCGTGACATCCTTCGGTCCGTCCTTGGTCATCATCTTGAGCGTGCCCGAGGGCATGCGCTCGCCCACCTTGATCGCCATGAGGTTCTCTCCTGCGGGTAAGTCTAGGAGGCCGCGCTCGCGCCTCCACGCGCACGCAAGCTCCACAGAGTGGCCAAGCGCGCCAGGGTCGGATCACCCTTGACGGCCTTGAAGGACTCCAGCGCCGCGCTCTTGTTGCCGGCCTTCAGCTGCGCGATGCCGAGCAGCAGATGCGCCGAAGAGGGATCCTTCAATCCACCCTTGGCGATGCCCTGAGTGAGCGCCTGAATCGCCTTGTCGTACTGCTGATAGCCGTAGTACGCAAGACCGAGACCTACGTCCTGCTCGCCGGTATGGGCCAACGCGGCTTCCTGGGCGCTCTTGCTCAGCGTCTGCTGGTCGCGCTTGGCTGCGCGCTGCGCATCGGCGAGCAGGCGCTGCGCCTTACCCTTGGCGCGCGCATCGGCGAAGATGTTCTCCTGCATCCCCTTGGTGATCACCTGCTCCGCCTCGCCGGGCGAGCCGGCCTCGATCGCGAGCTGCGCGAAGTCGGTGAAGTCGTCCGGACGCTTCAGCACGTTGACCTCGGAAGCGAGCCGATACGTCTGCAGCAGATTGCGGTCGCTCTTGACCGTCTTGAACATCGAGTAGAGAAGCTGCTGCCAGTACGCGGGCTTCGGGTGATAGACGACCAGCTCCTGCAGCGCGTTGTTGGTGCAGTTGTCGTCGTTCATCTTCAGGCAGGCGCTGAGCAGCAGCTGCAGCGACTCGTTGCTCGGCGCGACGCCTTTCTTCTCGTCGGCCGCGACCTGCGACTTCTCGAACCGCAGCACCCCCTTCCAGTCGTTCTGCAGGTAGTAAGCCTGCCCCACCAGGGTCGGCATCTGCTCATCCGCCCAGCCCTTGTCGATAGCCTCCTCGCCGTACTGGATGGCCTTGGGGTAGTTCTTGATCTGGTAGTTCAACTGCGCGAGCGCGACCGTGCGCTGCGGGATCTGCGCCGGATCGAGGAACCCGTCGGTCAGACCCGGCTCCAGCACCTTGGCGGCCTGCGGGTACTGCTTGGTGCGCACGTACGCATAGCCTTCCATCTCATGGATGAGATGCTCCTCGTACGGGGTCTTCTTCGGCATCGCGTCGGCTTCGTTGAGCTTCTGCAGCGCGCCGTCGTAATCGCCCTTCTGCAAGTCCGCCTGCGCCGCCTTGAGCGGCTTGCCGACGGCCGCGCTGACGGTATGCGCCGGCGCCGACGCGGCCCTTGCCGGGGTGATCCCGGCGAGACCCGCGCAGCACGCCATCGCGGCGCCGAGGGCCACCGTCGCAAGCAGGTTACCTTTGACCTTCATGACATCGTCTCGCATGGGGTGATTCACTGATCTCGAGCGGTTACTGGGAGAATTCGGAAACGTTGACGAACCCGATCTTCGTCATGCGGTTACGCTGCGCGGACGCCAGCACCTTGGCGACGACGTCGTACTTGGCCATGCCGTCCGGGTTCAGGTGGATTTCGGGCTGCGGGTCCTTCACCGACTCGGTGGCGAAGTAGCCGTCGAGCTGCTGCATGGTCACCGGCGTGCCATTCCAGACGATGGTGCCGTCGAAGTCGATCTCCAGATCGATGACTTCCGGCTGCACGGTGACCGGCGGCGGATTCTGGTTCTGGGGCAGATCGAGCTTCACCGCGTGCGTCATGACGGGCAGCGTGATGATCAGCGTGACCAGCAACACCAGCAGGACGTCGATCAGCGGCGTCGTGTTGATATCGCACATGGGGCCCGAGCTCGAGCCCCCGACATTCATGGCCATGTTTCGGGACTCCTCAGTGCGCCTGGAAGTTCGACAGGTCGGGCTCGGTGATGAACGCCACCTTCACCATCCCGCCGCGCTCCAGGTCGTAAAGGACGTGGCCGATGTACTTGTAGCTGGCGTCCTTGTCGCCCCGGATATGGATCTCGGGCTGTGGCACCTTCACCGCCTGCTGCTCGATCATGGTCAGCAGCTGGTCGTTGTTCGGGATCTCTCTGTCGTCCCAGTAGACGTTGCCCTGCGCATCCACCGCGATGGTGATGTCCTGAGGCTTGGTCTGCGTCGGAATGTTGTTCGCATTCGGAAGCTTGACCGGTACCGTCTTGGTGATCACGGGGATCGTGATGAGAAAGATGATGAGCAGCACGAGCATGACGTCGACGAGCGGCGTCGTGTTGATCGTGGCCATCACGCCTGGCTCTTCGCCTGAGCCCTGGAGATTCATCGCCATATCGAAAAGCTCCTCACGCTTCGTACAGGACGCACGCGCGTGCCGGTAAGCAAATCAGCACACTCGATCAGGTCGGTCCGAAGGACCGGCTCCGCGCCTCGCGCGGAGCCGGCCTTGCGGCACTCTCGTGATTTCGACTCGTCTCTCACTTGCGGAGGGCGGCGGCGGGAGCCGCCGTCGGACGGGCGCCAGCCACTTCGGCGCCACCGCCGACGCGCGCGCCACTGACCAGGAAGGCGTGCAGGTCGCCCGCGAAATTGCGCAGCGCATCCTGCAGGACCTTGTTGCGGCCGAGCAGCCAGTTGTAACCCCACACCGCGGGCACCGCGACGAACAGGCCGAGGGCGGTCATGATGAGCGCGCCGCCGACCGGGCCCGCCACCTTGTCGATGCTCGCCTGACCGGCGAGGCCGATCGCGATGAGGGCGTTCATGACGCCCCAGACCGTGCCGAAGAGGCCGACGAACGGCGCCGAGGAGCCGACCGTGGCGAGGAAGCCCAGGCCCTTCGACATGTTGCTGTTGACCTGATCGACCGAGCGCTGCAGCGACATGGTCACCCATTCATTCATGTCGACGCGGTCGGTCAGACGGCCTTCATGGTGCGATTGCGCGCGGAGGCCGTCCTCGGCGACCGTACGGAAGTAGTCGCCCTTCTTCAGGCGCTCGACGCCGTCCTTGACCGAAGGCGCGGACCAGAACTGCTTCTCTGCGGCGCGCGCAGACTTCTTGAGACGGCTCTGATCCCACAGCTTCGTCAGGATGATGTACCACGACATCAGCGACATCAGGAGCAGGAGGGCCACGACACCCTGAGCGACGATGTCGCCCGAATTCAGGATGCCGGCCAGGCCGTATGGATTGTTGACGGTTGAGACTGCTGTGTTACCCATAATTTCCTCGAATCACGAAAGGGCCGCGTTGTGAGTTGCGGCTTCGAATGTCAGAGACATGGAGAGAGTCGGAGCGTTAGAAGGAATCGGTCAGCTGGAACCTGATCGGCAGCGCCGTGCACACCGTCACCGCCTGGCCGTTGCGCGTCTCCGGCTCGAAGTGCCCGGAGGTGGCTCTGGCATAGCGGATGGCGGCCTGGTCGAGACGCGAGCTGCCGGAACTCCTCTGGATCGCGGGGTCGCCCACGACGCGGCCACCGGCGCCGATGCAGAGCTTGACGAGCGCGGTGCCCTGCTCGCCCAGGCGGCGCGAGGCGTCCGGATAGTAGTCATCCGTCGGCGGGAAGCCGTTCGCGATCGCCCGCAGCGGCGTGACGCGCACGGGAGCCGGCGCGGGGGCCGAGCGGACCACCTGCTTGACCACCGTGATGGCGTGGGTCTGCGACGCCTGCGGGATGTTGATGTTGACGACCGGCGGGGGCACCTCCACCTGCTGCCGCTGCAATTCGGGCGGCGGCGGCGGCGGCGGCTTCAGCTGCTGCTTGGTCTGTTGGACGATCGTGGTCTTGATGGGTGGCGCGACCATTTGAATGGCCCGGCTCGCCAGTCCCGTCGCCAGCACCCATGCCAGAAAGATGTGCAGGGCGACGATGGCGAAGAGGACGACCGTACGGCGTGTGAAAAACTGTGTGTCTTGTACGTAAGCGCTCATGAGTAACTAGTGAGGCGTCGCTGTTGCTGGTCCGCAATTGCCGGATCGGAACGTAAGCGGTGCAAAGTAACCGTCTTTCTATCTGCCCGCAAGCGGTCCAATCCGGACCCGACCTTACCGGCGGTGCGGTCCGCCGGCTCGTGCATACCTGGGATACGCGCGTGCGCCTGTCCCCGAGCTGACGCGCACGTATTGCTCAATCCCCCTGAGTGATTCAGTGTCGCGGCGCCCCGAGAGCCCGGAGCCACAAGCGCGCGTCGCCTGCATCGGTGGATGCGAGGGCGAACTCTAACCGCTGCTCTGCGACGTGACAACTGCATGACGCTTCGATGCCTGAGGGACATTTACGCTACCGCGCCTTCGCCCGGCTCGCCGCAGGCGCCGGTCCGGTTACCGCACCCTGGGAGGCACTGCCCACGAGATGAGCGTATTTGGCCAGCACTCCCGTGGTGGCGAAGGGCTTGCGCGGCTTCCACGCCGCCCGCCGCCGGCGCAACTCCGCCATCGACAGGTCCGCCCGGATCTCGCGCCGTACCGCATCGATCGTAATAGTGTCTCCATTACGGAGCAGTCCGATGGGTCCACCCACCGCGGCCTCGGGTGCAATATGTCCGACCACGAACCCATGGCTGCCGCCCGAGAAGCGCCCGTCGGTGATCAAAGCGACCTTGTCGGCCAGGCCACGGCCAACAATGGCGCCCGTAGGACTCAGCATCTCGCGCATGCCCGGACCGCCGACCGGACCCTCGTTGCGGATGACGACAACATCGCCCACACGCACTCGCCCGGAAAGAATGGCCGCGGTCGCCTGCTCCTCGCCTTCGAACACCCGGGCGCAGCCCGTGAAAGCCTCGCCCTCTTTGCCGGAGATCTTGGCGACCGCCCCTTCGGGAGCCACGTTCCCGTACAAGATCACGAGGTGGCTCTCCTTCCTGAGCGGCTGCGACAGCGGCCGCACGATGTCCTGCCCAGCAATATACGTGCCTGTTTCGGCGAGATTTTCCGCCAGGGTCCGCCCGGTGACCGTGAGGCAGTCGCCATGCAGCAGGCCGCCTTCGAGCAGCATTTTCATGAGCGGCTGAATGCCGCCGATCGCGACCAGCTCGGACATCAGGTACCGCCCGCTCGGCTTCAGATCCGCCAGCACCGGGACTCTCCTGCCCATTCGAGTGAAATCGCCGATGTGAAGTTTCACGCCGGCATCGTGGGCGATCGCCAGCAGGTGCAGCACGGCGTTGGTCGAGCCGCCGAGCGCGATCACCACGGCGATCGCGTTCTCGAACGCCCTGCGGGTCATGATGTCGCGCGGCCGGATGCCCTGCTTGACCAGCGCCACGACGGCTTCCCCGGCCCGGCGGCAGTCGGCGCGCTTCTCGCCGCTGACAGCCTCCTGGGCGGAGCTGCCGGGCAGCGACAGACCGAGG
>Ga0335075_10003039_pt1 | contig 26847 bp, 44 predicted proteins | sample Lox_Sample_24_FD_206723 | JGI IMG/M metagenome (GOLD analysis project Ga0335075, IMG submission 206723) | Soil microbial communities from Loxahatchee National Wildlife Refuge, Florida, United States - Lox_Sample_2.4 | ecosystem: Environmental > Terrestrial > Soil > Wetlands | place: USA...
GCGTGACGCTGCCAATGAGACGGCAGGCAAAGAGGGTTTCCTCGAGAAGTTCTTCGGCAAGGAAAATCACAAGTCGGCGGCCGACCTAGAGGCGCTCGTCCACAAGCTCATCGGTGACTTCGATGATTGGATGAAGCTGCTCGGCGCTTTCGGCAAGGTGTTCAGCGGGATTTTGCATGACAGCGCGCACGAGGGCATCGGGCTCGTCAAACAGTTGACTGAAGTGCTCGACAAGATGGCCAAGTGGGAGCGGTCGGCGACAGGCTCCAAAGAGCTACACGCGTTCTTTGAGGACAGGGCGCACGAGCTAGAGGCGATCCTGCACACGCTCGGGCCGTTGCTCAAGTTGTTCTTCCAGTTTTACGACTCAGTGCAGGTACTCGTACCCGGCGTTACCGACCTGTTCAAGATTCTTGACAAGATCCTCACTCCGATCGCCAAGCTGGCGCAGCACAACAAGGTGTTCAACGACGCCTTTGTGGTGCCACTCGGGGCGTTTATCCTGTTGTGGAATCGCTTTGGCTGGGAGAAGGCAGTCGGCGTCGTGCGCAAGCTCGGCTCCGCGTTCAGCTTCCTCGGGCGACACATCACCGGCGCCAGCAAGGCGCAGAAGGATCTGACCGGCGAGGAGGAGGCCACCAAGGGTGGTTCACTGCTCGACAAGGCTAAGCGCGCAATCGGTGTCGGCGCCAAGGACGAGTTGGGTGGCGGTGGTATCGGCGGTGCAACCGGCATGGGCAGGCCCGGTACCAAGTCGAACCCGATCGTCGTTACCGAGATCGACCCCAAGTACAGCGGCATGGGCAACCGCGCCAAGGGGTACGAGAAGGAAATGGAGGAGGGCGAGGGGCTCGACAAGGGTGCCAAGGACGCCAAGCGTGAGAGCGATGTAAGCAACCTCCTCAATTCGATGAGGGGTGGCGGCGAGACTGGCGAGGTTGAGGAGGCCGCCGGTGGAGCGGGCGTTCTCTCAAAGCTCAAGGGGCTGGTCAGTGGCGGGCTCTCCAAGGCCAAGGGGCTGCTCGGTGGCGGGGGAGAGGCTGAGGTTGGTGCCGAGGCGGGCGCTGAGGCCGGTGGGCTCTCCAGTCTCGGTGCGCTCGCCGGTCCACTGGGGGTCGCGGCGGCGGCAGTGGTCGCCATCGCCAAAGCGACCGGCACAATGGGCAATCTCACCAAGCAGGTGCTCGGGCCGTTCAAGAATGCATGGAAAGAGATCTCCGGCGATGTCACTCACGGCGGTGGCGCATTCAAGACGTTGCGTGACGACATCAAGGATGCGGTGTCGTGGTTGGAAAAGCTCGTCAAATCGCCAGGGTTCAAAGAATGGGCCATGTTCATGGAGGATATGCTTGGCGCAGTTGCAAAGCTCGTCGCCAACGTACTCGTTACCTCCTTCAAGGTCGCAGTATCGATCATCACCGATTGCATCAGGTCGATCGAGGATGCGGTCAAGTCACTCGTAGACATCTTCGAGGGCATATTCGATATCATCAAGGGGATTGTCACCGGCAACTTTAGCGAGGTCAAGGCGGGCTTCGCTAAGATCGGCGAGGGGATCCTTGAGGGCATCAAGTCGGTCATAGTCGGCCTGCCGAAGATGGTGTGGGATGTTTTCAAGGACATGGTCGAGGGTGTCCTGAGTTATCTTGGCATCAACTCGCCGTCCACACTGTTCGCTCAGATCGGGCACAACATCGTGCAGGGCATCATGGGTGTGCTTGAGTCGCTGCCCAACATGTTCTTGCATTTGGGCGAGAACATGGTCAAGAGCATGGTCAGCGGGATCGGCAATCTAGCCGGTGCCGTTGGCGGCGCTGTCAAGCACGCTGCATCGAGCGCGTGGCATGGCATCACTCACGGTGCAAGCAGTCTCGCTCACAGCATCTTCGGCGCTCGTGGAATGCAGTTGCCAGGTTACGCCGGTGGTGGAGTGGTTCCGGGTAGTGAATACGGCCTAACCGACAAGATGACGCTCGTGGATCCGTCAGGGCGCCCGCGAGCGCACATGGCGGGTGACGAGAGCGTGTACACGCGGCATCAGCGCCCGATCGTGGATGCGGGTCTACGAATGATGGGATATGGAGGGAGTGAAGACCTATGGAACAGAGTGAATACGCCACACAGCCACGTTGGCGGCTTGCGGCGCTACGGCGGCGGTCCGCTCAGCTACGCGACCGGCGGACCACTCAATCTCTCGGGTCTTACCACAAGCGCAATTCTGTCAAGGTACGGGCCGAGCGCATTGAGGCAGGTGGATACCAAGTTCAATGAGTTGAACAGCCGGTACAACTCAGAGAGCAACATCTACAGCATCTTCTCCCAGGCGGCACAGAACGCGTCAGGCAGTGACAGCTACGACAGCTTCGGCACGTACACGCCGCAGCAGCTACGCTCGCTCATGAGCCTTCTCGAGCAACAGTGGGATGTGATTTACCCGGAGTATATGAACCTGCCGAACGCGCTCAAGCAGTTGCAGGGTGTCTCGCTTAGCAAGACGACCACGGGTGGCAGCGGGAACTATTACAGTCAGATGGCGGGGTACTACACACAGAAGGCAAAGAATGCCAAGTCGGCGAGCGAGCGCCAGTATTACCGGATCCAGGCGAGCCGATACGCACAGGAAGCGCAAGGCGGCTCCGGCAGCAGCACGCAGTACAGCGCAGCGTCACAGCAGGTGAGGAATGCCATCTCTGCGATCCGCAACCGGATCGGCGGCGGCGTGTCGAGTCCGTACGCTCAGGATCTCACCACGGCCGTGCAGAACATGATCCAGCTTGAGCAGTCCGGCGCGACCATCCCTTCTGAGTATCAGCACGAGATCACACAGGCGTTCAAGCAGATGGGCATCACCCTGCCGAGCGGGTGGGCCACGTCCGGCCAGCAGGCGCAAGAGAGCCAGTCATGGGATGCTTTCAGTGCGTTCCAGTCATCGCTCACGAGCACGTTTGGATCGTTCGGTAGTAACTTCGTCAACGCCGGGGCCAACCCGTTCGGTGGGCGCACCGGCAAGATGGCCGGGCTCGACTTTTACGGTGCCACAGCCGGGCAGCTGGGCGGACAGCGCGGCAGTGGGCGGCGTAGTACCCTCCACTTGCCGTCCGGAGGCGGACTCCCTGAGATGCAGGCCGGTGGAGATACGAACATCAACATCACACAGCACTTTGGCGGACCGGCGCCACACCCTCACTCTTACTCAACTGGACTCAAATATGAACTCACGAATGCGTTGATCGGGTAACTCATGGCAGCAATCGACTACTCAGCGATGTATCGAATCGTCGGGCCGGATGGCACGACCGTGTCATTCAACGATGACACACAGAGTGACTTCTGTGGCTATCTCAGTGAGATCACTGGGCTCGACTGCGCCGAGGTTAGGGAGAATGCAGAGAACAATGTCGCAGCGTCCGGCGGGATGCACGACAACTTCTATCTCGGACGGTTGCCGTGGAGCTTTACTGGGCTTATCCAGCCGTCGATCCTCACCAACACCGTGCAGGAAGAGATCCAGCGCGCCGTCAACAAGGCCACGAATCTTGACGCGCAACTGCTCTGGACGCCGAGCAACGGTGGCGGTGGGGAGCGGATGGTGCGCTTCCGCATTCAGCAGCCGACGCGCATGTCAGGCACCGTGCCCAAGACGTTCCAGATCCAGGGCGTCGGCGCTGACTACCGGATCATGTCGTCAGGGGCGCCGAATCAGACCGACTATGCTACCGGGCACACACCGCTCACCATCGGGTGCACCAACGCCGGTAACACGGACGCTGAGGTACGGTTCCTCATCCAAGGCCCGCTTAGTGCAGAAAAGCTCATCATCAACAACAACACGACCGGTAAGCAGATCCAGTTCCTACCCGGCGTCATCGGCGAGCCGTCCGGCAGCGGCATCGGTGCACCGGGCACGTACCCCGTGGGATGGTTCTTTGTATCAACCAACCCGCGCACGTTCGAGGACTATCTCGGCTACAACGTGGCGATCGGGATGGAGAGCGGGAATCAGGATCAGTATCCATACGTCGATCCGCTGAACACCGACTGGACGATGGCTGTGGCGCCGGGCTATAACGAGTTCGAGCTACACGGCGATGGCAGCGGCGACACAACCGCGTTCATGGTGCAGTGGTACGACTCGTGGATTTAGAAAGGTAACGAATGAGTAACACGTTGTACAACATCACCCGACAGGCAGCGGCCACCGCCTCGTTCAATTGGCCGAGCCCATCCAACCCGTGGGCGGTTCTGCTGGTCGATACGACGCAGTACGATGTCGATGTGGCTAGCGACGAACACGTGTCTGACATCCCGTCCGGCGCCATCCTCGCGCGTTCGAATTTGGCAAACCCCACGGCCACGGGTGGTGCGTGCAGCGCCGACCCGCTGACCATCGACAGTGTCACCGGCGATGTGGGAGCCGTCGTCATCTACGAGAACACGAGCACGGACAGCACATCGCAACTCGTGGCCTACATCGACACCGCAGCCGGGATCCCCGCCACGTTCAGTGACGGAGAGGCAAGTCTCGTGTGGGACACGAGCAGCGGTAACGGGATCTTCCGTATCTGAGATGGCACCGACACTCCGACTTCTATACAACAACTCACTCGGCACGCTGGGTGAGTCACTCACCGATGACGGCACGACGATCACGTTCTCGTCGGCGCCGCCGTTTGAGACGCTAAGCGACCCGCAGTACATTCCGATCGTGCTGGAGCCCGCGAGCGGATCCCCTAGTGCGAGCTTTGAGATCGTGTGGCTGACCGAATACATACAAGGGCAGACGACTGGTACGGTTCTACGCGGCCAAGACAGCACCGATGGTGTGGCACATGATAACGGCGTAACATGGTCATGCTCGCCGGTGGCGGCCGACATCCCGATTCTGACACCCACGCCGCTGAGCAATCTCCCCGTGGCACTCAATCAGGTGTGGATGGTCGATGTCAGCACGAACAACACGGGTCAGGCTCTCGAAGATGTGACACAAGGCTACAGCCCATCCACGGACGGTAGCTCCGAGTCGGGTGTGGAGGCGTTCACCAAGATCAACGGACCGGGGCTCAAGCTGGACAGTTCAGACGCCGGTATTCAGGTCAACGGTGAAGGCACAAGCGACTACTACGCCACACCGGCGCCCACGACTACTGACTGTGCCATCAGATTCCAGGTGAGCGTCAATACTTCGGATGGGGAATCAGGTTATGGCGTGTGGCTGCGCTTTGATCCGACGACGATCAGCGGCTACATGGCGTATGTCGATCTCGCGGGCGATGTCAGCATTCTACGATACGACGACGGCACGTCTCACCAGTTGGAGCGCGTCAGCATGGGATCGCTCGGCACCGATCAATTCTTCTTCAGAGTCAAGGGGGATCTGTTGACGATCGGTGACGCCGACCAGTCAGCCACCCTCATTTCAGTTACCGATGACACGTATCCGGACGCCGGGCATGTCGGCTTGCGTGGTGTGGCGTCTTCAAGCTCGATCAACGGGCGGCTCACCGACTTCTCACCTTATAATGACGAAGGCGGTGTGCCGAACTATACACTCTGCGAAGCGTCAGATCAGCAGAACTTGTACATGTATCTCGCTTCGATAGATGCGTGGATTATCGCCGTGCCATCGCCAGTTGAAGTGCTCGGCTATGACGCTGATAACAATTTCGTGGCACCAACAGCAATCACCGTGTTCACCTTCGATCAGACGGGCTTTATCGTCACCAGCAGCCAGTCAGGCGCAGTGACGGTCAGTCTGCGGCCTTCATGAGCTACGGCGGCGCACCATACGGCGGCGTTGACGGCAGTAGCGGGCCGCCGCCCGGCACTGTTGAGTTCTCGGGCTTTATCGTCGAGCAGTTCGGCACTCTTGACGCGGAGCTACTCGGCGAGGATATCGAGTTCACCGGGTGGATTGACGACCACTTCGGTAACACGACGCTCGATGACCTCACCGGCGGCGAGATTGAGAACGTCGGTGCGATCGATGAGCAGTTCGGTGTCACACAGTTCATCGTCGGCAATCTGGCGATCTACTACGGGCCGCTGCCGACACCGCTCATTCCGGACGCTCCCTACTCGCAGGTGTTCGCGGATGTGCCGGACTCGATGTCGAGCCCGGAGGCGATGGTCGGGGCCGTATCGCGCATGCTCGTGCCCAAGCAGCGCATCGCGCCGCCCATTCCCATCAAGGGGCCTCCGCGCGGCAATGACGAGCTTGTGGACCCCGTGCCGCCGGAGACGCTCCCTGACATGGGCTACAGCCGGTATAAGTACGTCATCACGGATCCGCTCGGCAACGTGCAGGGCGAGGTCATGAACTGCGCTCAGAAGACTCTGACGCAGATCCTCGACAACATGTGCACAGCGACGTTCACCGTGTATAACAACAATCCCATGATCGATTACATCCTTGCGAACGATTGTCTGTGTAAGGTATACCGACAGCCGGTGGACCGGCGGTTCGCATATCGACTGATGCTCACCGGCGATGTCGTCGTGGACGAGGAGGACACCGACACTGACACGGGCACGATGACGTTCAGTGTGTCGGACGGACTCAACCGGCTTATCTATCGGCTCATCGGCAAGGAATACAACGCCAACACGAATCACGGCACGGGATTCTCAACTGGTACAGCTGCAAACCCCAAGGACATCGCCGACACGATCGGGGCCATGCTGTCAGAAGTGAACAGTGACACAACGCTCGGCCATACGGGCGTCACACTCGGCATCCGTGGACCCAACACGCCGAGTGTGTGGATGGAGCCCGTCTACTTCACAGCCTTTACCGATCAGATCGCGCTGTACACGAACACGGTCGCCGGTGTTGACTTCTTGCTGGAGCCGCAGGAACCGTACTCATTGGCACAGTACCCTCCGCACCCCGGCACCAACCCCTATCAGCCCGGCGGTCCGCCATCTACACTGCCGCCGCAGTTGATCGTCAAGGGGCAGAGCGTGGCCGACACATGCATTGCCAAGATGAACATCTACGCGCCGATGGGGAACTTCCAACAGACAGTCGGCCCTCCCGGCACATACAGCAAGGGCAGGCCATATCCGGTGTTCGAGTACGGAACTGGCAAGCACAACGTGCAGAGCTATCAACGCCTGCGTTCGCGCGCCAGCCCGATCAACATGTGGTGGAATCTGCCCGATGGGTTCCCCGACAGTAACTCGAATCAGGATCCGATCATCCACACGCAGCTTGACGTGGTCACCGGCAATGGCACGATCGAGCAGCAGATCTTCCGTCGTGGCGGCTACGAGCAGGTTGACACCGGGGATCTCGGCCCCGGCGCCACCAAGCTCCGTCAGCAGCTTGCGAACAGTGAGGCGATCACAACCGCCAACCCGCAGCAGCAGATTACATTCACGCCGGTGATCAACTGTGATGAAGATTGGACGATTGACTACTTCCTCGGTGATGTGTGCACGGTCAGAGCGTATGTCAAAGAGGCCAACAACGGCGCCGGAGCGTGGCGCTTCAATGGCACGATGCGCATCTACGGCATCAGCGCGACCGTGGATGAAAACGATCTCGAACAGATCGCACTGACAACCATCGATCCGGCAAGCGCTGGCATCTCGGCGCCGACGAGTATCTGAGGCACTCATGGCAATTCAAAAAGCAGCCATCCCGCACAACGTCGATGAGATGCGCGCCCGCCAGATGGCGGACGTACAGCGCCGACTGCGTAGGCTGGAGATGAACCCGGCGATCCGCAGCACGAGCGATGTGGAGATCCACGGCGCGGCGATTGGTCAGGGTGATGACGGGCTCGCTCAGTTCAACGCAGATGTCAACGGCTCTCAGATCACCGCCGGTCTGCCGGGCCACGTAGTGACCGTCGTCACTGACGATGCCTACGAGACGACCGGTGGCGGCGTGATCACGTCATTGAGGAAGCCGACAAAGAAGTCAATCGCTGAGGACCTGACGATCAGCTACGCGGGCACCGGTCAGGGTGTCATCCATAACGTCTACTCGGAGAAAGGCCCCGCATCGACGTACCAACACACGGCGACCAGCATTGCATTCGGTTGGCCCGGTACGTCAGAGCAGGGCGGTGTCACGGGCGGTGGAGGCGGTGGTGGCGGTGGAGGTGGAGGTACCGGGCAGACCTCATACGAGACGACGAACGGCAACGCTGACTTCAGTAACCCCGGCGCGCTCGGCGCATTCACGATTCTCGGGCAGACGGGCACGTACTTGGTGCAGCAGTCAGATCACACTGACGGCTTCAAGGATGCACTGACATCCGACGATGCCACAGACACGAGTGAGTTCACAAACATCGGTTACACCGCTTGGCTCGGGCATGACAACTACACGATCGAGTGGGAGGATCCCAACGGCTCGGTCATCTCATACGAGCCCACCAACGCCGACCCCTTCGGTGTCACACTGTCGGGTGCGCTGCTCGGTGGTGAGATCTCCATCGGCTGGAACGGTGCGTCGAGCCTCATCCTCGCAGCGCAAGCCGGATCGATGACCATCTCGCTGAACGGCGATGTGATCGACACGGTGGCGCTGCCGGACGGCATCAATGAATACCCGATCGAGATGCAGATGCAGTTGTATGATTCTGATTCTGGCATGATCTGGGCTGCGTCTGTGAATCAGATCGGCGAGGGTGAGGCAGGGGCGACAGCATCGGGTTCAATCGAGATCGGCGAGCTTGTTAGCTCGGTGCCGTACTGCAAAGTGGTTGGCACGACGGACGCCGACGCAGATCAACCGATGGTCGCTCAGTGGTATTGGTCAAGCTGGGAACAGACTGACGATCTTGTCGAGCCCAAGGCAATGTCGAGATCGATGAGCGCCACGTCAGCCGAGCCTACTGACTACACATATTCGATGACGATGGATGTCAACGGCTTGACCGTGGATGCCCCGCTCAACGTCACCGGCGAATTGACGGTGCAGGGCTCGCAGGTTGGCGGCACCACGCTCGGAGAGAACATGGTCGCCGGGCAGTATGAGTTCACTGGCGATGGCACCAATGCGATCACTCTGTTCCCCGCCTACACAGACTTCAGTACAGATAGTGGCGATGCCAACACGCAGATACTCGTGATGACTCCGTGTGTTGTTCCTGGGGCACAAGATGCTTCGGCATGGGTAGGTGTTGCTGCGACACAAGACGCGGGAGGCGGAGGCGATACGTTCCAATTGCAAGTAAACAGGGTTGATGGCGGTGTGTTCACCAATGGTCAGTCTTACATGCTTGCGTGGGTGGCGCCGGTAACATGAGCACTGTAAGAGAAAATCCGCTGTGGAAGCTCATCGTTGAGAACGAGGGGTACTCCGAGCTACGGATGGCCACAATTCAGGTAATGCTCACGGAATCCGATCAAGAAGCGGTCCTGCTGGACCAGGACTACTCCGACGGAAAGATCGACCGTGCGACGTATAATGAGCGAGTTGTCGCGCTCAGAGAGCAGAGGGCCATTTTGACTCACACACTGGGAGAGTTGCAGGGAGGACCGCAGGCGGCCACGGAGAGGGCTCAGTGATCGCCGGTGTGGCGATGGCGGCAGCCAGCGATGCGACTCCGCTGGCAATCGCTGTAATCGGCACATTTGGTACGCTCATCGCTGGCATTGCAGCATTCGTCAATGGATGGAGATCTCATCGTCTTGAGACTCAAATTGCGAAGTCACGTGATGAGGCGAGTGCAGCCAAGAACACGGCAGACTTGCAGCAGGCCGAGATCGTCGGGTGGCAGACGCTCATCGAGACGACACGTCACCAGTATCAGAACATGGTGGACGAGGCCGCAGCTTTGCAGGCACGACTCAATGACTCTCAGATTCAGATCAAGCATCTTGAGGACGAGAGGGATGGGATGAAAGATCTCATCGAGTCACTTCAAAAGGAGGACGAAAAGAGAGGAGGATCAGATGTCACTGCCGGATGATGTGCCATTCGATCGGCGCTACAGTCACGGTGAGAGCGTCGAGAACATGACGAATGGAGGCCGCCGACAAGGCTACCGGCGCAAAGAGGATGTGATGCTGATCACGGCATTGCACAATCGGAGGCGCGCGGCTTTCTTCAGCATCATCTCGGCCGTGTTCGCTGTGGTTGGTGTCGTGGTTCTCATCTACCTGGGGGCTCACCAGGCGAGCATCAACAAGAGTGAGACGTTCCACGAGCGTGAGTCGCGGATCCAGAATGTGTCGCAACTCTGTAACGGCGTCAATGAGGCACTCGACTATATCAACTTCGTCGTGACACACTTTGCGAACAAGTTGCCCCCACCCCCACACAAACTCAACTGCACAGTGTTGATCGCCAACACGGCAGCATCTAGATGAAAGGACACAGTACACATGCTTCGCAAGATCCCGTATGACCGAGCAGTGCAATGGCTCGCCGGACCCGTCTCCGGCGCGGTCGGCTACGGCTTCTCTCTGCTCGTGACACACGTCGGCGTCGTCGGCGAACTCGCCAAGGGCCACGAGGCTGATATCAGCCGTGCGATCGTGCAGGCCACGTCGTTCGGCATCGGTACGATCGCCACGTATGCCGCACATCACCAGTGGCAGCAGAACCTACAGTCATGGTGGAATTCATCCGCCAAGGTCGCCGAGGAGATCACCAGCAAGATCGATCCCACGGCGCTCCCCGATGTCGAGCAGTTCGTCACCGACCCGCGCAAGGTCATCGAGGAGATCATCGCCGGGCAGGACGCGGCGGCGCAGATCCAGGAACACCCCGAGTTGCTCGAGAACGCCAAGACGCCGATGCCGTTTGGCGAGCGCGAGCCGCAGAGCGCGCCCGAGCAGGCGCAGAGCGCACAGCCCACGGGTGATGTCTGATGGCGGGTCGCCTCCGACACCCGATCTTCGGGGTGGACTCCTACGGGATGACACCGCCGTCGATCCAACACGCCATCTACTCACGGTTCATCGTGCGCTATTCGGCACACATGCCGGGCAAGGCGATCACCGAGGATGAGGCCCGGATGTACAAGGCGGCAGACATCGACATCGTGTCAGTGTTCGAGGACGGCGCTGGCAATGCTCTGATGGGCTATGACCAGGGCCGCGAGGATGGCATGTTCGCCGAGCAGCAGACGCGTGAGGCTGGTCGGCCGTCAGGTCGCCCGGTGTTCTTCGCGGTGGATGAGGATGTCAACGAGGAACTGTCACGGCTCGATGCCTACTTTGCCGGAGTGGCAACGGTCATGGGCAAAGAGAACTGTGGCCCGTACGGCAGCGCCGACGTGTGCTCACACTTCTTCCAGCAGGGATTCGGGTGGGGGTATCAGACTCTCGCGTGGTCCGGCGGTGAGGTCGATGAGCGCGCGCAGATCTATCAGTACGCGATCAACCTCAACATTCGCGGTGTACAGATTGACTACGACCATGCCTATTACGAGGACTATGGCCAGTGGTTCTACAAGCGGTCCGACCCCGATCCGATGCATTACGACCGGTACTTCATGGGACCGTTCGAGTACAAGGGACACAAACTGCATGAGCGGGATCTCGTGATGGAGTGCGACCATCTCGCCCGGCACCCGCGTGTCAACAGGAAGAAGCTCGCCGCCGTCCGCAAGGAACTGGCCTTGTGCGCCGACAGGATCCGAGGGCTCGCCGCTGAGCATCGGGAGAAGGACAAGACACTGCCGCCGGAGTGGGCGCCGTTCTGGCGTTGGTGGCGCTATCCACGTATCGCCAATCGAGCAATGGGAAAGGTGTACCACGCATGACGATCGCTCAATTCCGCAAGATCAAGAAGTACGGGTGGGTGCGCGACTCGCCAGACGACCGCGACTACGCGTACGAGGAGAAGCATGACGTACAGGCGCCCGAGGAGTTGTCGAAGAAGATCTCCCTCGTGCCCAATATGCCGGGCATCTATGACCAGCTACAGCTAGGCGCGTGCGTCGGCAACGGCGTAGGGCGCGTCATGGAGTACATCGAGAACGCCGACGCCGAGGGGATGGTCACTCCGTCGCGCCTGTTCATCTACGGCAACGCCCGCAAGTACGAGGGCACCTATGCCGTGGACTCCGGCGCTCAGGTGCGCGACGGCATCAAGGGCGTGGTGCAGTACGGCGCGCCGCCGGAGACAGACTGGCCTTACAGCGATGCCGACCCCGGTCCGTTCAACGCGCCGATCCCCGAGACGGTGTATCAAGAGGCCACGCAGTACGAGGCCATTCAGTACAGCAAGATCAGGGTGGGAGTGCCCGGCGCTCCGATGCGCACCGCGATCTACAACGGGACGCCCATCGTGTTCGGGTTCTCGGTGCCGTCGTACTTTGAGGACGGCTCGTGGGATCCGACCACCACGCCGCTGCCGCTGCCCAACGGCCAGTCGCAGTTCATTGGCGGCCACTGCGTCGTCGTCTCCGGATACGACTTCACCAGGGAAGAGTTCCCGGTGGACGTATTTGAGATCGACAACTCGTGGGGCACCGACTGGGGGATCGAGGGGCGCTTCTACATGAACGCCAACTGGTTCAACACTCGTGCGCAGCTTGCTACGGATCTGTGGGTGGTTGAGAAGGTCGCCGCAGCCGCCTAGTCGTGCGCTCGTGAGCCCTGTGTCGGCGGGGTGAGCTAGAGCGCAACACGGCCCGATCGGCGGTGCGTCTCGCCGCCCCTGATGTGTGGTCCTTGCACGTCGGGGGTATTGCACGCCGGTCGGGCCGTCGCACGTATTCGGTTGGTTTGCAGGGCCGACCAGAAATTCCTCAAGGGTCCTTGACTGAGGGCCGACAAGTTCTGTAGGCTGCCACTCGGCACCCTCAAACCAACCGATAGGAGTACACGTGCCCACCAAGACAGCAGGACGCAAGACGGCCACCAAGCCCAAGTCCCGGCAGGCCAGCAACACCGCCACGGCTCGCGGAGTCGCCCGTTCTCAGAAGGCCAAGGCCAAGACGGCGACCAAGGCGAGCACCAACGGCAACGGCCACGGAGCGATCACCACTGCCGACGTGAAGGCGATCGTGCGCAAGCTCAAGGCCGGTACCACCATGACCGACATCCGCGCCGAGTACGGCGCCGGGCCGAAGATCCGCAAGGCGCTGATGGAGGCCGGGTACAACACCAAGGGCGAGTCCGTCGAGATCGAGTCGATCAGCGGCAGCGGTAAGACGCTCGCCGCGCGTGTCGCCAAGCAGCGCGAGAATGGCGTGGCGTGGTACGCACTTGCCATCGCCACCGGCAAGCCGGAGTCCGTTCTCCGCGATCTGCTCACCGACAACGGCTACGGCCATCTCGTCGAGGGCCGCGTGAGCAAGGCGGCGGATGAGAAGCCCGCCAAGACCACCACGCGCAAGCGCGGCGCCGCCAAGGCCGAGTCCGCCGCAAAGCCCGCTGCCAAGCGTGGCGCTCGCCGGACGGCAGCGACCAAGTCCGAGGGCAAGCCCGCAGCGAAGCGGACCGGGCGTCGGGTGACGCGCCGCCCTTCGAACGCGGCCTGACGTTTGACCAGAGAGCGGCTCTACTAGAAGGACGCCGAATCGTGGCACTCCGCAGCCTACCGGGCAGCCGGATCGACTGGGAGGAGACGCATCGCGTTGTCAAGTTCAACGGGATGCTCCCTCCCGGTCCCGGCTCCCCGCAAGGGGCTGTGGAGTTCATCGCCAAAGAGGGCGGTATCCGCGTCATCGGTGTCCATGAGATCGTCGAAGTTCTCTAGCACCCGCCACCCGACCATGGGAAACGAAAGGAATCATGAGGGGCACCATCATCAAATGCACCTGCCTACTGGCATTCGGAGTTGCATTTACGGCAGCGTCGGCGTACGGATTCAGAACGCTGCTTGTCACCAAGCCACCGCTACGAGAGTCGTTCCACAACCCGACCAGCATCATCGCCTACGTACATTCTCAACCGGCGAGACGCATACTCGTCACGGCCACCGTGCAGTGCGGTAGCCACATCAGGCATGACCGGCGCTCCGTGCAGAGCGGATCCTCCGGCCGCCTGAGCCTCCCGGCCGACCATACCGGGCTCTGCACCCTCTCAGCCCGCGCGAGCGCCCCCACGCGCCGCCTGTGGCTCCGTGTGGCCATGCACTGACCGGTCGGCCCCACCCGCAGCGCCAGAGAGCGTCCTACGGGGCGCTCTCGCTGCATTTGGGCACAATTTGCATGGGTGGGTTTGGGTAGGTTATGCTTACGGCGCGGCTAAGCCCCGCACCCCCAAGGTGGCCGAGGCGAGTGACCTGCTTCTCGTCTCGGCCGCTTGGGTGCCGTTCGGTCGGGGAGGCGGCCTTGGCGAGAGTCAAGTGGCCCTTTGGGCTCTCGCCTCATCCTGAGGGTTCCTTCCCGGCCGGACGACTATATCGCACATTCGTCCAGACAGGTTGAGAATCATCTCCGTATTGCCGACACTGTTCGAGTCAAGGCAACCGCACAAGGAAGATCATGACCAGCACCCCTCCCGCACATCTCACTCAGCAGTTTGTCCCGGCCACCGAGCCGCAGAAGTCCTACATCACGGGGCTCGCCGGGTACAAGGACGTTGGCGAGCACAGCGAGTGGCTCACCGGCGTTCTCGAGTTGATGGCCAGCGGCAAGATGGACAAGCGCTTCGCGTCCCGGCTCATTAGCAAGCTCAAGGACATGCCGAACAAGGCGGTCAAGCCGCAGACTGATCTCAAGGACATCACGGGCGATGCCACCCCGTTCAAGCAGCAAATGCTGTGGGACTTTCCCGCCGGGCGCTACGCGATCTGGCATGGCGACGGCGACGACCCGACCAACAACATCGCGTTCTATCGCGTCAAGATTGTCGGCGACTCGTACTACTACGTTCTCCGGATGGCGAGCGACATGGAATACCCCGTCAAGGCCAAGGCCGAGCGTCAGCGCGTTTTGAACGCGATCGCTGATAACCCGCTGGAGGCTGCGCAGCGCTACGGCCACGAGTTCGGGCACTGCGCGATCTGCGGACGCGGGCTCACCCGGCGTCTCTCCCGTGAGATGGGGATCGGTCCCGTGTGCGCCGTCAAGGCGGGCATGACGGCCGAGATGATCGCTGAGGTCAAGCAGTCCATCATCGACGCCGGTCACGATCCCGAGGAGACGATCTGATGAGCCCGGCGATCATCGGCTACACGTACGAAGCCGACGTGCACTGCACGGACTGCGCACTGCGCCGATTTGGCGACTCACTCGACACCGACGCACAGGACGGCGAGGGCAACCCGCCGAGCCCTGTGTTCAGCATCTACGATCTGCCGGAGTACATGGTCTGCGGCGACTGCGGAGGAGAACTCGAATGACCCAGAAGGACTACATCGCCATCGCCGCCATTATCAAGAGCGAACGCAAGGATTACGCAGACGGTCCTAGCGGTGCCGTTGGCGATGCGCTCGACCACATCACCGTCGAGCTTGCCGACTACATGCAGCGCGACAACCCGCGATTCAAGCGCGACTTGTTCTACAAGGCGGCCGGTCATGCTGTATGACGGCCGAGCCACCGACGCGCTCGACCGGCGCCCATCGTGTTCCATGTGCGGCGCCGAGCGGAGCGCTGTGGCGGACGCTAAGACCATGCAAGGCCCTTGGGGGTATCTCTGCATGGGATGCTTTGTCCAGAACGCCTACGGGCTCGGCATAGGCCGAGGGCAGTTTCTACTGTGCGGCGACGAGATCGACGCCGGTCTACTGCTGCTGCTCGACCCCGAGCGCTGCGCGCTGAACATCAACTGCCCCGAGTGCGGCGCCAAGGGACCGGCGAACGTGCATTGGGAGGAGGGGCCGCGTGTCGGCTGGGTGACGACGGCTGAGCGGTTCTTCATCGGCACGTTCAAGTGCCGCGAGTGCAGTCACGAGTGCGAGGTCGAGGTTCCTGATGCCTGAGAGCTACTGGGGCGACCAGGCGTTCGGCAGCTACTCCGGCCGCGTGCCGAGCACCGGCGAGTACATCGGCCCGTACGACACGATGGCCGAGCTTGAGGCAGCTATCGCCGACTGCGAGTTCGAGCACAAGCGTATGGACGAACATCCTATTGAGAACGACGACGACTGAGCCGATACTGTTCCCATGACTCACACAGACACCAAGTCCGCAAAGATGCTGGAGCGCGTGCGCGCGCTGCTCGCCAAGGCGGACGGCACCAACTTCCCGGCTGAGGCCGAGACGTTCCGCGCCAAGGCCGACGAGCTTATGACGCTCTACGCCATCGAGCAGTGGCAGGTCGAGAACGCGCAGGCCGGTGTGGACGCCAAGCCAGAGCTTGAGCGCCGCGACTTCAACTTCGAGTGGTGGTACAGCAACTCGCGCTCATCCGAGCTTTGGTCGCTGTTCTACTCGGTCGCGTACCACTGCCGGTGTGTCGTGGCCATCCGTGGTCACAATTACAAGCGCATGCCGATCATCGGCCTGCCGAGCGATCTCGACTACTTTGACATGCTGTTCACGCACCTGATGCTCGACATGGCCAAGCAGCTTGAGCCCAAGCCCGACCCGAGCAAGTCGTTTGATGAGAACGCATACATCCTGCGCGCGGCCGGTACGCAGCGAGTGCGCACGATCGAGATGCTCTACAACGCGGGCATGATCCCCGGCACGGATCCCGAGACATTCACGTGGGAGATGATCTACAACGGCACGCCGGGCCAACGTGGCTACTTCCGCGAGTTGCCGGGCTATCCCAAGGACAAGCAACTACGTGTCAAGGTGCGCACTGCTGCCGAGCGCTGGGCCAAGGCAAACGGGCTCGACAGCACCACGCAGGACGATCCGCGTGTGTGGCAGCGCTCGTTCGCGCAGGGCTACGTCCGTGAGATCGACTATCGCATGGGCGCCACCGAGCGCAAGCGCGAGGATCCGACAGGCAGCATGGCGCTCGCCGTCCGCGACATTCGCGCACAGGCGTCGGCGCTGTACAACGAACTGTTTCCGCCGCCGGAAGACACCGGCAAGAAGAGTCGCTCAGTCGTCCGTAGCAGTGACGTGGCGTTCTCAGATCGCGCGTACAACACCGGCAAGGTCGCCGGGAGTAAGGCCAACATCAGTCGGGACGCCCGGCGTGGTGTTGGCGGCAACAAGAAGGAACTTTCCAAGTAGTAGGGCAACCAACTAACGCACAAAAGGACAAGACCATGAAGAAGACCATCACACTCATCACCACGGTCGCCGCACTGGCCGTGCCCGCAGCACCGGCGCTCGCGTCAACGAACTACCACAACCCGACCACGCTCGCCGCTGCGATCAAGCGGCTCGCCAACGCCCGACAGGCGCGCGAGGGCTCATCTCTGCGCATCACGACCATCTCGTGCATCGTCACGAGCAGCACGGCGGCGCGCTGTCTGGCACACGTCAACAACGGGGCGCGCATCGAGATCGGAGTGACCATCGCTCCGAACGGCGACGAGTTCCTCACCCACTGACATGCTAATCGCCATCGTCATCATCGGCACTCTCGGCGTGGCCCTATTCACATTGGGGCTCGCGCTGAGAGGGGCGTGCAGCAAGCCGGGCGTTGTCGTGATCGCGCTGTGCGCCCTATCGTTCCTGCTGGGCTCAACCACCGGCGGTCTGCTCAGCGGCGTCGGCTACGTGCTGCTGATGGCCATCGGCGCCGGTAAGCGAGAGCAGGCCAAGATCACAAAATGAACGGAACCCTGCGTGGAGTGGTGTGCGCGTGCGCCGGTGGAGTGCTGCTGGTGATCATCGCGTGCATCGGCGCGTGGGTGACGGATCCCGATCGCAAGCGCGAGTTCCTTAGGGAGTGGGGTGACGAGCACTACACGGTGGAGATGCGAGCCCGTGAGGTCATTGCCACATCGAGACACCGCAGAGACGCAGTACCAGAGTGGAACATCGCCCGGCGCATATATGAGCGCCGACGACACAAGCGACTTGTGAAAAAGGTCACAGACCAAGTTGAACACGATAGGAGATACAGACGCAGTGCCAAGAGTAAATGAATACGAGGAGCTTGAGCGCCAGCCGATGAGCATCAAGGACGTGCGTGTGGACACGGCGTTCGATCTTCAGACGCCAGACTCCCGCAATAAGAATATCATGCACGTGGTGGCGCTCAAGCCGTGCGGCTGCACAGGGCCGCTCATGGGGCTCGTGGGGCGGATCCGAGTCACCCAGTGGCCCGCGCCGTCGCAACTGCCTGAGCGCCCGCGTGGGACGCCTGAGGACGCCGGGCTGTGGGGTGCCTACCCCGAGCGGCGCCGGTCATCGAGTGCAATCGCGCTGGCATGGTCGCCGGAGGATGCGGCGGCCGAGTTACGCTCGTGGTGGGGGATGAGAAATGTGCGTACCGCCATACGCCGATCGGAGAGGAAACGTGCTGTCACATGAAGGAACCCCTGGTCAAACACGATCTCACCGTCATGGGGGCGGCGCGCTTTATGGGGGTATCACCTAACACGATCCGCCGGTGGAGCGATCAGGGGGCTCTGCCGCATTCACGCACGCTCGGTGGTCACCGGCGGTACTCCAAGGCCGAGCTAGCCGTGGTCAAGAACCGTGACGTGGAGAATCATCATGCCGCGTGAGTACCTCTACCGGCAGTGCACGGCGCCGGACGGCGTCCATCAGGTGTTCAGGGATGATGACGGCAACGAGGAGATTGCCAGCGTCGATGACTGTTCATGTGAGATGTATAAGATGAACGGCTCGTGCGATCACATCATCGCTCTGCGCGAGCGCTTGTGCATGTGGCGCGAGGCCGACGACGGCGCGACGCCGCTCGACCCTGACAACCCCGGCGTGTGTCCGGCCTGCGGTTCGCCAACGGCCATCGTCATGCGCAATCACTGGCCCCCGGAGTGGTGACTATGAAAGTATACCTGTTGTGGGACAACAGCCGTGCCGAGCACGGCGAAGAGGCGACACTTGTCAGCGTGCACGCCACCAAGGCGTGGGCGAACATCACCGCTGATGAGCTTGGGCTCGACCCGAGCGAGAGCATCGTGGATGAGCGCGAGGTACAGGGCGCCGACAATGCGCACGTGGCAGATTGAGCAGAGCGAGCGGTTCCCATCGTGGTCGATCATCGCGTGCCCGCACTGTGACAATCAGGCGATGGTCAAGACACGCGACTGGTACCGCGCACACTTCTACAAGACACGCAGTTGTCCGTATTGCTTCAAGACATCCTACATACCGGAGAACCATGAGTCCCAAGACAGAGCAGTACCTCGAACGAGTCAATCAAGCAATCGCCGACGCGCCGGACGTGCTCGCCGACCTCCGCGCGCAGCGTGACTCGCTCGACGCCAAGATCAAGCAGGTGGAGGCGTTCATGAAGGTGATGGGCGCCCCGATCGACAAGCCCAAGGTCCGGCGTCGGCGCAAGCCGGATCCTGACCCGACGTTCAGTGAGACGGATCAGGCCGTCATCAACGCCATCGCTGCCATGCACCGCGATCAGTTCACTGTGCGTGACCTGTGCGAGATCCTGCCGAGTGTCACGTCTGCGCAGATGTACACGTCGTTCAACAAGCTGCGTGACATTCAGGTGATCGGCAAGATGGGCAAGCGCGGCGGCGCGCAGCTATGGCGCGTCATCGATGAGGCCGTCATGACGGGGATCGCAGGATGAACCTCAGCAACGCAAGCCGCACCGATCTGGAGATGCTCCACATCATTCAGGAAGCGACCGGTCCCGACGACTGGGCGACGAGTGACGACATCGCCGCCGTGCTGGGGATCAGTTCCACAAAGACGCGCTCGCGTGCCGGTCGGGTGGCTCCGAGGCTCTCGTGGATGGCTCGGTTCGGGCTCATCCGGCGTGTGGAGGTCAGCGACGGCGGCAAGGGCTGGCAGATCACCGACGCCGGGCGCACGATCATGTCTGGCAAGCTGCGCAAGCCCGTGTCAGACGCGCTCGACGCCTCCACACCCGGCGATGACGTGCTTTTCATGCGCAAGCTCATGCAGCGCCAGCGCGACGACACGGCGGCGGTCACCATCCGCCGCGAGTACCTCCACCATGTAGCGCAGAGGAATGGACACTGATGACTTGGATGAGAGAACTAAGCCTACTCGGCAAGGATCCGGATCTCGTCAAGGATGCAGAGACGCCGTTCTTGTTCGAAATTCCTGACAACCCTCGATTCTTCAAAGGATGTGTCATTGGCGATCCGTGCAACTGCTCGGCTTCTAAAGCGATCATGAACGAGAAGGATGTCGTTTGGGCATGGGTTGGCGCTCACATCGCCATTGTCGAATTCTCAAGCGGCGACATTCTCCGATACCAACACACCGGCGTAATCCCCAAGACGCAAGACAAGCTCATCATGCCAGTTCCTGGAATTTACCGGCTCAGTGTAATTCGGCCAAGTCAGAGGCTCGGCGGTAAGAGCAGGACGGGCAACAGAACAGGTAAGAAACCGGCCACTGGCAGGCGCATCAACCTCTCAACCGCCGGTCTGTTGAGACGATGAGAGTACGTTTTACAGGTCCGAACCTTGAGCCCATACACGTGCTCATGGATCTCGATCAGATTCCTCGCGTCGGTGACTACGTGAACCTTGACATCGACCGACCGGCAGACCAAGGCGGGATCCTGCGGCACGTAGCGAGCGTGCGGTGGGATCTCGCGCCGCGCCGGTGGAGCGACAAGCTGTTCCGATGGGTCCCGGCGCACCCGCGTAAGTCGCCGTGGTTCGTGCACATCGAGACTGACTACGGACGGCCGAGATGAGAGAGCCTCTCCATCCCGCGCCAGAGCCGTACCGGATCGATCACCGCGAGACACACAGACGTTCACAGCTTGACTACCCTAGCGAATTGATCGACATCTACCGGCGCGTCGTGGAGGGACTCGCCGATGAGCTACAGATCGATCCCTACAACGCACACATTTTGATTCGCGATGGATGCGAGATGGTTTCGCGCGGGCTCGCATGGGAGATGTGGCCGCTTGAATGGGAGATGTGGTCGTGACCAACTGCACGTGCAAGCCGCCGACGCAGCCCTATCACCACGAATACGCCGTGACGACGATGGGCAACAAGTACGCCGTGAGGATCGATCAGTTCGACGACGACTCCGAGATTGACCCGGCGTGCCCACTCCACGGCGAGCACGGCTCGATGGTCGTCAAGATCTACGCACGATCCAACATTCGTCCATCCGAGGGCGATCACGCTACAGAATGAGGGGCGATTTGCCTATGATGTTCGTATGAGCACGATCAGCACAGCCTTCTGCGAGTTGTCCGAGTCCGGCGACCGCATCGAGGTCTACTTCTCCTATAACGCCACGCTCAAGGACGCCGTGAAGGCGATCAGCGGGCGCAAGTTCGAGCCCAACGGGATCCACGGCCCCTATTGGCACGTACCGGCGACGATCGAGAACGCACGCAAGCTGCGCGAGATCTTCGGCGAGGGGCTTGAGCTTGGCGAGGCCATCCGCCGGTGGGGCATCGGCCAGGTCAAGACGCAGCAGCGGCGCAACTCGCTCGGCGTGGCGAACGATTACCCGATCGACCGGCTCAAGATCGCCAAGACCCACCCCGAGCTTGCGCAGTACCTCCGGCCGTACCAGCGCGCCGATGTCAAGCTCATGAGCGAGACGAACATGCTCAACTGTAATCAGCCGGGCACGGGCAAGACCGTTGAGGTTCTCGCGGCGCTGGCCGAGAGTGGCTTGGAGTCCGGTCCGCATCTCGTGGTGGCCCCTGTCGTCTCACTGGAGAACGTCTGGCGGGTCGAGATCGAGCGGTGGATGCCCGGCACCGTCTACACCGGCGAGAGCCGCGCAGAGCGCGTACAGGCGATCGAGGACGGTATCGCCGCCGCCAAGCGCGGCGAGACGTGCTGGATTCTCGTCAACGTCGAGATGATCCGGCCGCGCAAGCTCAAGGACTCCGAGGACAGCGACCAGCTTCTCAAGATTAACGATTACAAAGGTGGCCGCTACATTCCCCGTGATGAACTGCACGCGGCGCTGCTCGACATCGACTGGACGAGCTACACGATGGACGAATTCCACCGCATGGGACTGCGCTCGCGCGACTCGCTCACCACGTGGGGTTCGATGATCATCAAGGCGCAGCGCCGGTTCCTGCTCAGTGGCACGCCGATGGGCGGTGTCCCGGCTACGCTGTTCGGCCCGCTGCGCGACATGGACGGCAAGAAGTTCTCGAGCTTTTGGCGCTGGGCCAATGAGTGGCTCGTGGTCACCGAGGAGATGAACTACGGCGCCCGACGTACCGTCCGCGAGGTCGGCGGCATCAAGCCCGGCACCGATGACAAGTTCTACGAGGCTCACGCGCAGCACATGGTGCGTCGGCTCAAGCGCGAGGCTCTTCCCGGCCTGCCGCCCAAGACCCGAGTGATCGTCCGGTGCGACATGACCGCCAAGCAGCGCCGCCAGTACGAGCAGTTCGACGCCGACGCCGAGGTCACCATCGACACCGCCGCCGGTGATCGGACTGTCATGGCCGATTGCGTGCTCGCCGAGTTCTCCCGGCTCAAGCAGTTCGCCAACGCGTACTGCACGGTGAATGACAAGGGCGAGGTTGTGCCGACCGAGGACTCCGGCAAGCTGGAGATGCTGATGGAGAAGCTCTCCGAGTTCGGCATCGTCAAGGTCAACAAGCGCAACCCCGAGCACGAGCCCAAGGCCCGCGCGATCGTCGCCAGCCAGTCCGAGCGCATGGTGAGCATGGTGAGCGGCTACCTCACCAAGCAGGGCATCGCCAACGGAATGCTCACCGGCAAGGTCAAGGATCGCAAGTCGGTGATCGACGCGTTCAAGAGTGACGATGATGCACCGTATGTGATCGTTATGACGACTGCCACGGGCGGTGTGTCACTGAACTTGGAGGAGGCATCAAGCATCCACATTCTCGACGAGGACTGGAACCCCGACACCGAGGAGCAGCTTGAGGACCGTGGCGACCGTGGCTCGCGCACCACACCGCTCGTGTGCCTCTACTACCGCACCACGGGCACCGTGCAGGACTACATCGCCAAGGTGGCGCAGGGCAAGGCCATCAACAATCGGAACGTGTTGGATTTCTACCGCCAGATCAAGAAGGGGGCTAGGCAGTCATGACCGACGATAAGCAGGTGCGCCACGTGATCGAGGGCGGCGACGGTCTGCCGCCGGGCAAGTACCCGGTCACACAGACCGACGTGTTCAAGAACGGCGATAAGGTCATCGTCACCGCACGCGTCAACCACTTCCAACGTGGCATCGATGACGGCAAGCTCGCCGGACCGGGCTCGGCGCCGGTCATCGATCTCACCATCGGCGACGAGCACAGCCGGAGAGCCTACCTGCGGGGGTTTGCGGTGGCGCAACGCTGGCATGAGGAGGGGAGGGGCTATCACGATCGCACACAAGCCGAGATCGAGGCATGGAGTGAGGAGTCATTCACTCGCTCGCGCACCCGGCGCAATCCACGCAAGCGCTCACTCTTCTGGACCGAGTATTCGCCGGTCAACATCGTCGTGTGGTTCGCCGTCGCCATCTGCGCGCTCTCTGTCATATTCGGCATCTACGCACTTGTCGTTTGGCTCACCTAAAGGAAAGGACACCGACCCATGCCTGAATACATTCACTTTGAGGGACGCACCGGACGCGTCACCCGACACCACTACAGCCTCCGGCCATCCGACGCGGTGCTGTTCTACGGCGGACCGTTCAGCAACTTTGTCGGCGGCCCATGGGCACTGCGCGACTGGGATGGACAGCGCTACCTGAACGGGCTCGGCACGCGATTGGGGCTCGACCCCAAACCGCTCGCCCGCGAGACGATGATGGCCACGTATGACACGCTTGAACATTGGCTCCAGGCCAACAAAGCGAGCACGCGATCAGACCACGACTACATCCGCACGCGGAGCGGCCCCGGTGTCGCCAAGAAGTGCGGACAGAAGTGGGCGATGGATCGCCGGGGCGTGGTGATCCGGCCGGACTGGGAGGATGTCAAGTATGACATTCTGTTGATCGGACTCCGTGTCAAGTTCTCCACTCGCCGGTTCGGCGAGGTACTGATCGGCACGGGTAACCGGCTCATCGCCGAAGACTCACCCACCGACTACATCTGGGGCATCCGCGACGAGCACGGCGGCTACACCGGCACCAACCTGCTCGGCAAGGGCCTGATGGAGATCCGTGACGAACTGCTCGCGCTCGACATCATGCCGTGGGAGGAAGACGAGATGGAGAGCGCGTCATGAAGTTTACACTTGAGATCGAGCTTGGCAATGAAGCCATGCAGACGCCGTCGCAGGTCGGACGCGCGCTCAAGTACGTCGCCGGTGGACTGCTCGACCCCGACACTCGGGGTGAGAACAAGTTCGGGGTCTACGATGACGGCGCCATCAAGGACAGCAACGGCAATCAGGTTGGTTCGTGGGTGGTGACACGATGAGCATCAAGCCGATCGTGCCCGACGAGTACATCGTCCGCGAGATGTTCGGGTGTGGAGAGGGCCACGTCCTGCCGCCAGGCTTCACACACTGGGAGTCCGGCGAGGCATGCCTGTACGGCCACACGCCTGACGCATCGAACGAGGCGGTGCACCTGTACTGGCGGCTCGTGCTCGTGCCGGTGCATGCGCACTGGGACGGCAGTCCGGCGTGCGACAGCGGCCCCACGTGCCGACATGACATGTGGGAGAAGCTCTGCGCCAGCCCCAACCAGTGGGCTCACCTGCCGATGGCGCCGTCCGGTATGTCCGAGGGTGATCGGCTCGATACGAACGTCATGCACAGACTGAGGTCGGTATGAGCGTCGATGATTGGATGACGGTCGGCAGCCTGCGCCATGCGCTCAGCCGTCTACCCGACGACATGTTCGTACTGTTGGAGGTCGGCGGCGACGGCGCCGTCCACGGAGACATTCTCCGGCATGTGCGGCGCGGGTATCCGCCGCTCAACCTGAGTCGCCACGGCAAGTCGGTCACGCTCAGTGGCGAGCACATGTTCACAGGAATGGAGGGCGACGAGATATGACACGCTACTCAGTCACGGGCCGGGCTCGAGAACTGTCACCGGCCGAGGTCGAGATCGTGCGCTCGGTCATCGCCAGTCTCAAGGATGTGACTGAGTTCACGACCGGCGCAGCGGTCGGCGTGGACACGACAGCCCACTATGTGGCACGGCTCGAACATCCCAACGCCTACCACCGTCTGTGCATTCCGGCGGCGCCGCACAACGCCTCTCTGTACAAGGACGATGAGAACTCCAGGGTGATCCTCGAATACGCCCCAAAGGGCCGCAGCCGGAGCGAGAGCTACATGCTCCGCAATGACCGGGTCGTGGCTCACGCGGACATCCTCTTGGCGTTCCCCGAGACGAGCAGTGAGGAACTCCGCTCCGGCACCTGGGCGACCGTCCGGCGAGCCCTCAATGCGGGCATCGGCGTCCAAATCACCCCGCTACGGTCTAAGGGCCTGCTGAGAGGCCGCGCACGGCGCCACAGGCGCCCATCTCCGGGCAATTGAGGCCCACAGAGCCTCTACCCCCTGCCCAAGCCCTAAAATCTTCGCAAAACGCCGCAAAATCATCCACCATGAGGAACTAAGTCAATCATGTCACTCAAGTATCGAGATGGATCAGACCCCGACGTGCCCTGCATTCCCACTCTGTGGAGCGGCCCTGCAAATGAAAGAGAACTGGGGATCAAGGTGCGCCGCCGTGAGTATCTCGGCGACCTCACCGTGGCGTGGGCCGAGATCTATGAACACGACACAGGTACCGTACTCGTGCGCTACGAACACCCCGCCCTCCGCATGATGGCGCCAGTCAGCCCGCGTCCCATGACGGATGGATCTAAGAAAGGTCAATGGGTTCACCCGGCGCACATCCACATGGGCGACTAGACGAACGTCCTATTGAGAATCAGGGGCGCCGGACGATAATGGAGGGGCATGATCAAAACACAGAACACAGTCGCCATCTACCGCGACGGCCGGGTCACCCGCTCGCCGTGGCACATCAAGCTCCGGGGTCAGCCGACCGAGGAGAACCTGCGCCGGATGCTGGAGCGTCCGATCTTCGGTGCCGTCGATCGCGCCGTCATCTTTGACAGCGCAACGAACAAGGTGCGGGCCACGTACCTGCGCACGACGATCCCCACGGACGATCAGACCCGACTCATCGAGCGCATCGGCGCTCGGCCGGGGGTGACGGCGATCGTCTGCACCCCGCAGGTCAACGGCGACGTTGACGTTCTATATCGATGCCTTGACGAGTCGTTCAACACGACAGTCAAGCGCCATCCTACCGTGAAGGAGATGATCTACGAGTATGACCGCCGCAGTTGAACTCAACCCGTTGGAGGTCGGGCACCTGATCACGCATATGTCAGAGTCCGATCTGCTCACCATCGCGCTACAGGACGGCGCGCACTGCATCGAGTTCGTTGAACAGGGCACTGATAAGCCGTTCTCTAAGGCGTCCGTGCAGTTGATCTACGATGCTTGCCGCGAGCGCCTGTACTGGTGCTACTGCTGCCAGCAGCGCAAGCCGGTCGCCGAGTGGGACCGCGACAGCGCCGGTGTGGAACTGTGCGCGTCGTGCTACGAGGAGGCCGGGCTCGAGAACGAGCATCAGGACGGCTATCACAGCGACAATCCTGATCCCAAATGCCCGATGTGCCGGAGCAATGACGGAGAGGAGTTGAGCGCCGCGTAATGGACATCATTCGTCATGGCGATCGAGTCATCACGGTCAAGCGCATCGACGACGGCGTGTGGGCGCGTAGTGAGTTCCCGCACCCACTGGTCACGCTGGACTATGACATCGCAGACAAGCTGATTGCGGTAACCGTGATCTGCCCCGCCGGAGAAGGGGGTGTGGAGGATGGTCACAGTTCACATCAACATCGAGCTTGACAGCGTGCTGTACGAGCGCGACGTGGAGTGGCCCTCTGTGCCGCG
>Ga0335075_10003040_pt1 | contig 26844 bp, 21 predicted proteins | sample Lox_Sample_24_FD_206723 | JGI IMG/M metagenome (GOLD analysis project Ga0335075, IMG submission 206723) | Soil microbial communities from Loxahatchee National Wildlife Refuge, Florida, United States - Lox_Sample_2.4 | ecosystem: Environmental > Terrestrial > Soil > Wetlands | place: USA...
CCAGCATCGCGCCGGCGGAGCTGCGCCTGGCCTTCGAGGTCAACGTCGTCGCGCCGGTGGCGCTGACCGCCGCCGTCCTGCCCGGCATGCTCGATGCTGGCTGGGGCCGCGTCGTGAACGTCTCCAGCGGGATCGCCGCTTACCCGGCCGGCATGATCCGCGGAAACGCATACGCCACCACCAAGGCCGCGCTGGAGGCCCACACCGTGAACCTCGCGGCTGAGCTGCGCGGCACTGGCGTGACCGTCAACGCCTACCGGCCGGGCGGGGTCGACACCGCCATGCAGGCCTGGATCCGCCGGCAGGCCCCCGAGCGCATCGGTGCCGCCCTGCACGAGCGGTTCAACAAGAACTACGCCGACGGCACCCTGATCACCCCGGAGCACACCGCCGCGGCGCTGCTCGCCCACCTGGCTGGCGACGACAACGGGGCCATCTGGGACGTGAGCGCCGCCCCCGTCGGCGCCTGACGCCGGCCAGCGCGGCGCTAGCCGGCCAGCGCCGCGGGCAGGCGGTCGAGGGCAGGCACGGTGAGGTCCGGCGGCTGGCCGATCGTGTCGAACGGGGTGGCGGAGCGGTTCACCCAGGCGGTGCGCATCCCGGCGGCACCGGCCCCGACACAGTCGAACGCGTTCGAGGTGACCAGCCGGACCTGCCCGACCGGCACCGACAGCCGCCCGGCCGCGTGCCGGTACACCACGGGCGACGGCTTGAACACGCGGACCTCATCGACGCTGATCCGCTGGCCGAAGAAGCCTCCAAGGCCGCTGTTACCGAGACAGTTCGCGATCATGGCGGGGGTCCCGTTGGAAAGCACCGCGAGCTCGTATCCCAGGCCGGCCAGCGCCCGCAGCGCCGCGACGGCGTCCGGGAACGGCTCCAGGTGGTCATACAGTTCCGCGAGCCGCCGGAGCTGCCCCTCCGCCAGGCGCGCCCCGAGGGACGCGAGGGCGAAGTCGAGCGCGCGTGACGTCACCCATCCGAAGTCCTCGTACCGGCCCATCGCCGTGAGCCGGAACGAGTACTCCAGCTGCTTCAGCCGCCAGAGCCGGGCAGCCTCGCGGCCGTCAGAGTCACCGAGGATCCGACCGAGCTCGCCGGCGATGGCGATCGGGTTGACCAGCGTCCCGTACAGGTCGAACGCCAGGGCCTCGCGGCCGGTCAGCGCGGCGGGCCGGTTGCCCGCCGCGCTAGCCACCGGTGACCGCCAGGAGCAGCCCGGCGAAATCCTCGCCGCACGGGCCGCAGGCCAGCAGGTGAGCCGCGATCCCAGGGTAGCGACCGGGCGCGTCCTCCCCGGCGGCCGCGAGATCGACGTAAATGTGCAAGACGGCCATCGCCTGATCGCAGCCGACATCGCGCGGATCGGTCCGCAGGAACTTCTCCAGCGCCTCGAAATCACTCATCGCTGCTCCAAGCCTGGCTCGTCCAGGTACCCGTTGGCGGCCAGCGCCCGGCGGATCTTACGCCGCGCGTCGAAGATCACCTTGTAAATGGCGTTACGCCGCAAGCCCAGCTTGGCGGCAAGCGCATCGAGCGGGATCCCGTCGACCACGATCGCCATGAAGACCCGCCGCTGGTGCTCGGTCAGCTCGTCCTCGACGACCCGGCGCACCTCCGCGAGCATGCCCGCCAACTCCGCATGCCGCGCCGGATCAATCCCGAACCGGTCGGGAAGCCTCTCCCAATGCCCGGCATCCAGCGCGACCGGGGGGTGGCGCCAGTAGTGCCTGCCGAGCTTGGAGGACACCTCCAGGATGACGAACCGGTACGCCCACGTGATGAACCGGCTCTCGCCGCGGAAGTCACCGAGCTTGGCAAGCATGGCGATCATGGCATCGGCGGCGGCCTGGTGCGCGAGGTCAGCGAGTTCCTGGCCGGTCACCGGGGTGCTGGCCGACCGGCGCCGGACCTCCGCCAGCGCGATGCGCACCAGCCTCGCGTGCAGCTCACGCTCGGCCGCCTGCCGTTCTCCGCCCCCGGCGGCCAGGCGACTCAGCCAGGCCGACGACTCCTCGTCCAAGTCCGCTGCCGACACCCTGGCAGATTCCATGCCGACAGGCTAACGCCAGCTGACGGCCATCCTGCCGGGTGCCGCCTCGGCTATGCCGTCGGTTCCTGGCTCAGGGCGACTGCGGCGCGGACCAGCCAGGCCCGGAATTTGCACCGGTCGGCTTCACTCAGGCCGGACATCATGCGCTCCTCGAGGGCGATCGCGCGGCGGTGAGCTTCGGCCAGCACCTCCGCTCCGCGTGGCGTGAGATAAACAAGGCGCCGCCGCTTGTCCCGGGGGTCGTCACGCCGTTCGATAAGGCCGTCGGCTTCGAGGGCAACCAGCATCTGGTGGGTGGCCTGCGGACGGTACATGCTGTCGAAGGCGAGGTCCGCGCCGGAGGAGCCTGGCTCGACCTCAACGAGGCGCAGCACCCCGAACCCGGCCCCGGTGATCCCGAGCGGCCGGAACGCATCCTCCAGGGCCAGCCACAGCGCGTGCTGGGCCTGCCGGAGCAGGTACCCCAGCCGGCCGTCCGGGCCCCGGAACCCCTCACCAATAGGCGTCGGCACCGCTTGGATGCTAGCAGACGGGGTTGCCTCACCAGCCTGCCCGGACGTAGCCTCAATCATCAGGAACCTGATGATTTCCAGGAGGGCCGGATGGCTCGGTTCCGCATCTCGACACATGGCAGGCTCCAGGACTGGATCGCCGACGACAAGGGCTACTTCACCGGCGAGGGCCTCGACTACCAGATCAACCTGAAGGTCCTGGAGAACGCCGACCAGGACATCGCCGCAGTGGACAAGACCGACGTTCGTGTGGGCGCCTACGAGTTGTACCAGTCTGGGGGCGGCGGCAAGAGGGACATGAGCTGCGCGTGCCACTGGGCGGTCAACCAGGCTGCGACCCAGGGGGCGGGGCGCATGTGGGGCCACTGCTACTCGGTCCTGCCCAGCGGCATCTATGTCCGGGAGGATTCCGCGATCCGCGGTCCGGAGGATCTCGCCGGGCTGGACGTGGCGGTCGGCTATCACTCAGGCAGCCACTTCTCAACCATCCAGTCGCTGGAGGCGTTCATTGACCCTGGGCAGGTCAAGCTGGCCTACATCGGCATGCCGTATGACCGCGTCGATGCGCTGCTAGCCGGTGAGGTGCCCGCCGCGGCGGCCTGGTGCGCGCCGGCGTACATCCTGGAGCAGTTGGGGTGCCGCAAGGTCGTCGACACGACCTTCATGGCCGGCTTTATGTTCGGCGCGGATACTGACGCCGATGACGTGCGGAAGTATTTCAGCGCGCTCAAGCGCGCCCAGATGGATCTTGACCTCGAGCCGGAGCGGTACAAGGCGTACTACGCGCGGGAAATCCCGGGCCGTTACGCCGGCCGCGTGGATGTGCGCCGGTTCGGGCCGGGTGAGCGGATCGTCTTCCTTCCCTACAGCAAAGACATGTACCAGCAATCGCAGCAGTGGATGCAGGAGCGCGGCCTGTTCGGCCGGGAGGCACCCGCGTTCTCCTACGAGTCAGCCGTGCAGGCCTGACCCGGCGTGCGGTCCCAGGCGCAGTACCCGACCCCGCTTGCCTCGATCGGCTCTTTCGTCGTGCCCGGGCAGCAGCCGTGACCCGAGTACGGGCCGCGGCCGGCTCGGACCGGATCTGAGAACGCCGCGATTCCCTCGCCGCCCGCTGCCGAGGACGTGTAGCCGGCTTGTTCGTATGCTGACGCAGCATGGCGAAGCCCGCGCTGCGATGCTGGGACGCGACGCGGGCTGGCCGGAACCGTGAGCCGCGCCACATACGTGCCACAGACCCTGCTCCTCAGGCGTCGAGCATCGCGAAGAGGGTGTTGAGGCCTTCCGCAAGGAGCGGGTGTGTGAAGATCGCGTCCGCCATCGCGGTGTACGTGAGCTTGCCCAGCATGGCGACCTGGATCATGGTCATGATCTCGCCGCCTTCACTGCCGAGGACCGCGCAGCCCAGGATCTGCCCGCTGTCCGCGTCGACGACGGCTTTCATGAAACCGCGCGTCTCCCCGGTCTCGATGGCCCGGATGACGGCGCTCATCGGGAGCTTCGCCACCCGGATCGCGCGTCCTTGCGCCCTGGCCTCGCGCTCGGTCATCCCGGCGCGGCCAAGCTGCGGGTCCATGAACACCGTGTAGGGGACGATCCGGTCGCGCGTGCTCGCCTTCTCGTGCCTGATCAGGTTGGCGTGCAGGATGCGGTAATCGTCGTAGGAAAGGTGGGTGAAGGCCGGGCCGCCCTTGACGTCGCCCATCGCGTAGACGCCGGGGGCACTGGTTTCCAGGTACTCGTCGACCTCGATGAAGCCGCGGTCGTCCAGACGGATGTCGGCCGCCCCGGGGGTGAGCGCCTCCGTGTTCGGGATCCGGCCGATCGCCGAGAGCAGGTGCGAGCCTTCGAGCTGCCGCTCACCGTCCTTCGTGCGAACGGCCAGCCGCAGGCGGCCGCCGTCGGCCGGCTCAGCCCGGACCGGCTCCGACGAGGTCAGGACCGCGATCCCGTCATCGCGCAAGATGGCCGCGACCGCGTCCGAGACGTCCTCGTCCTCGATCATCATCAGCCGCGCGGCACGCTGGATGATCGTCACCTCACTGCCGAACCGGCGGAACATCTGCCCGAACTCCAGCCCGATGTAGCCACCGCCGAGGATGATCAGGTGCTCCGGGAGCTCGCCCAGCTCCATGATCGACGTTGAATCGAGCACGGGGACGTCGCCCGCGCCGGTGATCGCCAGCGGCCTCGGCCGGGTGCCCGTGTCGATTACCACCACCGGCGCGCTGAGCTGCCGCGTCCCGCCGTCCGTCAGGGCGATCTCGACGGTCTTCGGCGCCGTGAAATGGGCCTCGCCGTCGAACAGGTCAAGGCCGTCCTGCGCCAGGCGGCTCGCGTAGTTCTCCCGCGCGCCGGCGACCATGGCCCGTTTGCGCTCGCGCACCGCGGCCAGGTCCACCGACACCGGGCCGGTACGCACGCCGTACTCCGCGCCGCGGCGCGCCTGGTAGGCCAGGCGCGCGCTGGCGACCATCGTCTTGGTCGGGGTGCACCCCCTGTTGACGCAGACGCCGCCGAGTTGGCCGCGCTCGACGAGCGCCACCTTCTGGCCAGCCTCCGCCAGCTCGACAGGGAGGAACCGGCCGCCCTGGCTGGTCCCGATCACGATCGCGTCGTAGTGCTCATCGGCCATTGCGTCTTCTCCCCATGTCCTGGTGAGTGCGATCCTGATGTCCTGGTGAGTGCGATCCTGCCCAGATCGGGCGCGGTTGATCCCTCCCGCGCCCTCCGGCAAAGCCCGCGCGGCTCTGCCCCCGCGAGCGGTGCCGTGCTGCGGCCTACCCGAGGCGGTAGACCCTGCGCAGGGTCTCGGTGAACACATCGTCCAGTTCGGGCATGCGGGGCATGGGCGTGTCAGCGAACGCGAAGTGGACAACGCGCCTGGATCTAGGGTCCTGAACGGCGTGCGTCAGTGCGGAGATGATGGTGTCCCTCGCGGATTTGCCGGTCCTGGTGTTCTCACCGATTTCGCCGAGCAGCTGCGCTGCTGCCCAGGCCACGGTGACGCTGGGCCCGGATAGCGCGGCGATCAGATCCTCGATGAGCGGAAGGTCCACGCTGCGCAGGCGCAAGATGGCATCGAGCGCGGCCTGCCGTACATGCACCGATGTGTCACGCAACAGCTGCTGAAGGCCGAGAAACACGTCGTGGGAGCCATACCGCAGCGCTCCGAGCAGCGCGGCGGCTGCGGACCGGCTGGTATAGCTGCCCTGGCGCAGTCCGGCTTCGGCGAGCAGCGCGCTGAAGGCTGCCTCGTCCGCGTGCTGGCGGAACGTGTCGGGGTTCAGCTGGGCAGCGGCCGCGAGCGCCTCGAGGACACTGGTGCACTCGGTCGAGTCGGCCTGCTCGTCGCGTGCCTGGCTGAGCAGATCAGCTGCCCAGATCGTCAGCAGCTGGGTCCACGGCCAGTCGGCGCGGTCAGGTCGTGTGCTGTGCTCCCGCAGCGTTGAGACGGCTTGCTGAGCGTCCTCGTCCTTGACGGTCCTTGACCGGCCAACCCTGGTCAGCCCGCGGCGCACCCCGTCCTCGCTGCCGGCGGCGAGGATCGCGCCGAAGCTCGTGCCTGCCGACTTCCACAGCGCCCGCGAAGCGCGCCAGCCGCTGCCCTTGCTCAGCAGACCTTCCGTCGCGGCGAGCATGTCACCGGCCGCGTGGAACACGTCATCGACGGTGGCGGGGAGGATTCGCGCGGCCGCGAGCGGCTCGGGATCGATGGCGGCGAGCACCGCGTAAAGCTGTGACCAGCGTGCGGGATCGATCCGCAGCCGTCCCCGGTCGTCGTCAAAATCCCCGTCCTCGTCGGCGCACGATTGCACCATCACGCTGAGCGCTGTCAAGATCGCCATCTGCAATGCGGGACTGCCCTGGCGGAGCCGGTCAAGGAGCAGATTCCAGGCCGGAGTCGTGATCCAGTGGATGCCCCTGACGATCGACGCCGCGGCCGAGGGCGTCCCGTCCCGTTCCACCGCGTCACACCACGCCGAGAGCGCTTCCGGGTCGTCGTACAGCAGTCTCTCCAGATGCCGGGTGAACACCAGCGCCATGCCCGGAGCAGACCAGCGATGATCCAGCGCGAACTGGGCCAGGTGCGTGACGGCCGCCGGCCCCATGGTGGTCACCGACAGCTGCACGCTCTGCGGTCCTGGCATGACGCAGTTCCTGGCCCTGGCGCGCAGCAGGTCGTCGTCGGTGAGCAGCAGCTCGGTGACAGGTGCGATGGATTCGACGCTGATTCCGTAGCGTTCGGCGAGCAGGAGTCCCGCGATCTGGCTGAGCCGCGGGTGGCGATGAGCCAGCCAGGACCGCACCGCGGGCTCGGCGTCGAAGTCCATCCGGACAAGCTTGCCCAGGATCGGGGCGAGGCGCTCAGGGTCGGCGGTGGCCAGGGCGTCATCGATGCTCCGGGCCACCGGGCCGGTGCACCCGATCTGCGGCTCGGCCTGCGCGTCGAGAACCCGCTGGACGGTGTCCGGGGACACGCCGGCGCGAAGTTCCCGCCAGGCTTCGGTGACCCGGTCCTGCTGGCCGGCCCGGACGAAGTCAACGGCACGGGCGTACAGCGCGACCGGCACGAGTGCCTGGACGAGCGTTTCGTCGTCGCCGCACAGGGTGGGCAGGTTCTCGGTCACCGCTGTCCCCCAGCGGCCCGCGACGTGCGCCTGCTCCTGGCCGGACGCGCCGATCTCGTTCAGCAGCGCGGCGATCACCGCCTGGCAGCCCGGGCGGTCGGTGAACATCGCACGGCCGATCCTGAGCAGCTCAAGCTGGTCAGCGCGCGAGGTGAGCTGCCTGATCCGGCCGGCCGCGGCGCTGACGATGTCATCGATCTCGGCCGACGGCGCCATCCGCGTGAGTCTCAGCAGCGCCCGCGCGCCCATAGCGGGATCCGGGATCGACACAGCCAGGCCGCGGCATCTGGACACGAACGGCGCCCGGTCCGCTGCCGGGCCAAGCAGGGCCAGCCTTTCGTAGAGCTGGAACGCTTGCACCGGGTCGGCCACCTCCCCGGCCCGGCGCGCTGCCGCGCGCAGGGCCGCCGGACGGTGGCCGGGGAATTCCCCGGCGACGCGGAGCAGTCCCCTGGCCGAGAACCACGGGTCCTGCAGGTCCTCTGCTTCCGCGTACAGCTGGTCGACGCGCTGCGGTATCTGGGCGAAGTAGGCGTCCAGATTACCCAGCATGATCAGGTGCTTCTCGTAGTCCCCGCCGCGGACGCGCGCGGCCACGATCACCCCCACCTCCAGCGCGGCGGGCGGATTGTCCTCGTGCAACGTCGGGAACAGCCGCCCGGCGTGCCACGTGAAGAAGGGGTCCATGTCCGCGGGCAGCCGCGCGAACTGGTCTAGCACGGCGAGCGGGATGTCGGACGGGCCATACCGCCCAAACGCGAGCGGGTCACAGGGCCACCAGTGCGCGTACCGCTGATAGCCGTCGCTCCACGCGGAACCTTGCGCGACGAGTCAGCGAACCGTTCCGCGGCGGCGGCGAAGTTCTCGGCCTCGTACCGCGGATCGTCCCCCCAGCCGCGGACGCGCTGCGCGATCTCCTCGACGAGCACGCGGGCAGTGAGCTGGCTGGGCATCCGGTCGATCTCCGCGAACAGGCCGACCGGGTCGGCCCCCGCGTAGTGCAGGATCTTCGTCAGCGCGGCGCCGAGCAGTTCCCATTCGCTGGCCGCGAGGAGGCCAGCGGCCCTGACCAGGGCCTTGCCGGCGAGCGGGGCGGCGCGCACCGTGGCGTCGAGGAGGCCCGGGATCAGGGCCGCCACCCGCCGGGCCGCCGTTCCCGCCGCCGCCGTGGCCTCGGCCAGCGCCGAGTCGGGCACTTCTGCGAGCGCCCAGAGCGCGAGCAGCGCGTCGGCGCGGTTGGCGGAGTTCCCGGTGGCTCGTGCCGAGCGCAGGAACCTGGTCAGCGCGGCCAGGTCGTCACGGTCGATGTGCTCGGCGATCTGCCACCGCAGCGGCGAGTCCCGGGTGATCGCGTCCACGTCGAACCGCGGGACAGTGGAAATCCTGCGGATAGCCTCCTTGCGCGCGGCCCTCCGGTCCAGGGTCATCATGAGAACCGGTTCTTCGCGACCCCAGCGGTGGCCGAAGTAAACCGTGAACTCCTCCTGTGCTCCCTCGTCGAGCCGCAGGTAGCCGGACATCCGCTCGTAGTCGTCAAGCGCCGCCGCGGCGCCGAGGTTCCAGCAGCCGCCGAACACGGTGAGCATCAGCGCCAGCCAGCGCGGGCTGCGCCGGATCGCCGCGACCAGCCCGGGCTCGGCCCGCAGCGTGTCCCGCATCGCGAGGAGGGTGTCACCCCAGGCGGGCGCCAGCCGGGGCCGTGGAGTCCCGTTCTCCGGGAGCGTCGGCGGGGAGACCATCAGGCCAAGCGCCTCGGCGGCGGGAGAGCCTAGCTCGCTCATGTCCCAGCGCGCCGCGGCTTGCTCCAGGGCCGCTGCCAGCTCCGGGCTGGCGGCGTCGATGTTCCGTACCATCCGCGCCGCTGCGCAGGCCAGGGCCGGGTCGTCACCGGCCGGCCGGGTCAGCCCGGCGATCAGCACGGCGTCGACCCGCGGCCGGTGCTCGCCGTCGCGCAGCGTCGCCAGTGCCGCCTCGAGCAACTCGCGCACCCGGGGCATCCGCTGTTCGCGGAACAACCTGGCGTAGCTGGCCAGCAGGCGGCCTGCGGTCTGGCGCACCACCTCAGGCGGAACCTCGGTCATCTGCGGAATGGCCGCGCTGAGCAGCAGCGCCGTCTCCGGGAAAAACTGGGCCAGCGGGCCGTCCTGGGCCAGCAGGCTTTCTGTCAGGCCGATCATCTTGTCCTTGTGCCGCCAGTTCACAAGGCCGATGGCCATCAGGATCGGCTCCCGCCACCGGGGATCGCCCAGCCGGTCGAGGATGCGGCTCGCGCTGCGCGCGGGATCGGCGATCAGGTCCTGTGCGGCCAGGAATTCCTGGAAGCTCCGGTGCGCGAAGCGGAACGCCTCAGGGCTGCTGGCGACCAGCAGCCCCAGCTCGACCTGCATGATCTGGACCAGCGATTCCACCGCCGCCACGAGCGGCGGGCCGGCCGGCGAGCCGGGGGCTTGTGGCTTGAGACGGGACACCTCGGCGAGCAGCCGGTCACGGAAATCGGCGGCCCGGATGACTTCGGTGGGGTAGTTCTCGTGAATGTAGGCCGCCACGGCGGGCAGCGCCCGGAAGATTTCGTCGGCGACGTCGCGGCTGTAGGTGCCGCTCAGCCGGCTGCGCCACACGTCGGTCAGCGTGGTGACCTCGGCGTCGTACAGCTCGACTCGCTGGCGCGGCAGCGCGCTGTCCTTGTCGATAAAGACGCTGACCATCACTCCGGCCAGCAGCGGGTTGGCGGCCAGGCCGCGCACGTACTCGTTGCCTTTTTCGTCGAGCTGGCTCAGCAGCCGCCGGGTGGCGTGCTCCCCGGCCAGCGGATCGGCCGGAGCATCCCGCTGGCTCGCGAGCTGAGCGAGCACCTCGGTGAACCGGCCGAGCAAGAACGCCTCAAGGGCGTCTTCGGTCATGGGCTCGATGGTCACGAGCGTCAGGTCGGCAGGCAAGGGCGCGTCGTGGTAACCGGCGATCCGGCTGGTGGCGATCAGCTTGTTCGACGCCCGTCCCGGCGGCACATCGCGAATCCAGGTCCCGATGAACTCGTTGACCGCGTCAGCCGTCGGGACCCGCTCGGCGGCGGGCACCTCGTCGAATCCGTCGAGCATGATGAGGGCGCGGCGTTCGCGCAGCGCCGCGTGGAACATCTGGGCAAGAATCTCGGGCGGGATCGGCAGGCCCTCGCGGTACGGGAGAACGTCCTCCTGCCACGTCGGCACGCTCCAGGAGTGCTGGCCGATGAACTCGAGCAGGGTCGGCGGGCGCTGGCCCCGCTCCCGGGCGGCAGCGTACGCGGCCACCCGGACCAGGATGGGCAGCAGCGGCCGGCCGAGGTCGAACTGCCCGCTGCCGTCCCCGGCCAGCACGTCCATCGAGGCGTAAGAGACGCGGACCACCGTTTCACCCTCGATCTGCGCCTTGGCGTGCAGCAGCGCCAGCCAGCGCATGATCGTGGTCTTGCCGCTGCCCGGGTCGCCGAGGATCACCGAGGCGTTGTCGCGGAGGTACAGCTGGCCGACGGTGAGCACGCCTTCGCCCCTGGCCTGGTAACGCTTGAGCCATTCGGGCACGCCGAAGTGCTCGGCGACCGGCGGGTCAGAGATCAGCCGCCATTTCTGCTCAAGCCGCTGCTCCGCGGTAAGGTCCGGAGGACCAAGGTCACCGTTGAGCTCACGCAGCCGGTTGAGCGTGGCCGCCTCTCGCTCGGCCTGGGTGCTGAAGTCGACCTTGAGCCCCACGTAGACACGCTCAAGCTCGATCTCCATCGTCCCCCGGCTGCTCGCCAGGGCGGTTACGGTGAGCCGGCTGTTCACCCTGGCCGTCCACCCAAGGTAGCTCCTGGTGGCCGCGGCGATGATCTCCGGCGAGAACTGGCCGTTCTCGTCCGGCGCGCGCCGCGCGGCGCGCGCCGCTTGGGCGGTCACCGGCCAGAGCCCCGCGCTCTCGGCCGGCAGGCCGATGAGTGCGGCGAGCCCGGCCAGCCGCTCGGCGGGGAGTTGCCCGTACCAGTGAGCGACCCTGCTCGCGGTCAGCGTGCCCAGGCCCTCCTTCAGGTGATGTGCGCGAATCACGCCGACGAGGCAGTCGCCACTGAAGACCGCGGCCCCGGACATGCCTTCCCAGGGGGACCGGTTCGGGTCGGGATGCGGGGCGGGCGGGCTGACGCTGAACGACAGCGTTCCGTCGCGGCTGCCCGAGAACCGCGAAGCGGGGCCGTAGGCGTGCAGGTACTCGCGGTACTGCGATGGCAAGCCGCCGGCAGCCGGATGCGCCGAGTCATCCCGGAGCATGAACCAGGGAAAGCCGACCGCGTCGCAGCGGACATCGAGCTGCGCGATCATGCCGAACTGAACCGCTGTCACCGCGCGTGCCGGGCTGGGCCGGGCGGCCGGGGATTCCACGATACGGAGCACGGCGACGTCGATGCCAGGATCAGACCAGGCCACCTCGGCCGTCGCCGTCCACTCATCATGCTGGTCCGGGTTGAACCGCAGCTTCACCGACAGCACGTCACCGCGCAGCACGTGCGCGGCGGTCAGCACGCAGCCATCCCGCACGAGGTAGCCGGATCCGCAGGTGCCGGGGGACTCCCCGCGTTCGGCAATGACCAGGGCTACCCGGGATAGCTCCAGGCTCATCGCTCCCGCCGGCCGACCGTCCCGGACACGTACGGCGCGTCGCCGGCCGGGCCCAGCTTCGGCGACAGCGTCAGCTTGATGTGCTGGGTCGCGGTGTGGTCGACGTTCGCTTGCGTCCCCAGCTCGACGACCCAGAACCGGGCCTTGGCACCGGCCTGCGCGCCCGCTTCGATGGCGACGGACACGTCGAGTTCGATCGGCCCCAGCTCGAAGAGCAACGTCTCGCCATCGGCAGCGGCGATCGCGATCTCGAGTTCCGCCCGCAGATCCCTGATGACCTTAGCCAGCTCCAGCACGCGGACCCTTTCCCCCCATCAACCCCATTCGCCAGGCTTCCGGGCCCTTCTTTACTTCTTATCGTGCGTCGGCGGCAATTTGTAATCTATTTTATCGCCAATATTCTCGGCAATATCGTAGGCGTCGTCGGTGTCCGCTACGCCGATCATTGCCTCGTGATCGAATCCGTATTCGGTTTCCATCTTGCGCCGGACCTCATCAGACGGCTCCCCCTCGCCGGCCTCGATAATCACGCCGTAATCCTCAGGATAGAAGGTGTCAGTGCCCTGAGCGGCCATGAATTGCTGGAGGCGGTCGGCGCGGACGGCCACGTAGGCGTAGATGGGAGTGCTTTCAGGATCCTCGCCGCGCACCAGAAGAATGCATACGGTTTTCTTGGCGATAGTAATCCCGTCGAGAGAAAGCCTTTTGTCCAAAGTAGGCCCGATTCTAGGACGCATGCCCGACAGTAGCGGAATCGAGCATATCAGATTGACAGCGTGAGCCCGCCGGTGATGACAAGCGAGCCAATCTCCGCAGGGCTGCGGCGTAGCGGCGTCGCCATCCCACGCGCCTTTGTCAGCCGTTGATTCGCAGGCGGCCGACGGCGGGACCGCCCGGCCCGCGGTCACGGGCCGGTCTGGCAGGATGGTCCGTGTCGCCGTGCAAGCCGATCATCGTTCTCGGCGCCGAACGCAGCGGTACGTCGGCGTGCGCGGAGATGGTGCACGCCTGGGGCGCTTACGCCGGTGACCCTGACGAGCTGCCCGTGGCGGACGTGCTGAATCCGCGTGGCCGGTGGGAGTACCCGCCGCTCTGGGACCTGCTGGCCGAGATCGGCGGGTTCGCCCAGGGCGCGACCTGGTGGGCAGAGGACTTTCCGGCCAAGGTCGCCGCGAGGTCGGCTGATCCCGAGATTGCCAGGCGCGCGCGGGCGCTGGTGGACCGGATGGCCGCGCCGGGCCGGCCATGGCTGTGGAAAGACCCGGCGCTCTGTCACTTCCTCGGCTTCTGGCGGCCGTTCTGGCCAGCGCCGGCATTCGTGGTCATGGTCCGCCACCCGGTAGACATCGCGGTCTCGTGGAACCAGTTCCGGGCGGCGGGCGGCCTGGCTGAGCTGTCGCTGCACGCCAATCTGCTGCGCTGGCAGCACATGATGCTGTCGGTGCTGCACGCAGTAGGCGCCGGGCCGACCACGCTGTTCGCCGAGTACGAGGCGGTCACCGCCGACCCGCCGGGCCAGGCGCGGCGGCTGGCCACGTTCCTGGACCGGCAGTGCGCCACCGCCAGCGATGAGGGCACGGTGGCCAGGATGGCCGAGGTCTGCCTGCCCGGCCTGCGGCGCAACCGCGACGGCCAGCGCCGGGAGGAGCTGATGACGCCGCCGCAGCGCTCGCTGTACCGGTTCCTGCGCCAGAAGGTACAGCAACCGCAGATGCCGGTGACCGGGGACTTCCCCATGCCCGCGGGCTGGCGCGAACGGGTCATCCGCGAGGAAACGCTCACCTAAGGTCCCGTGCCGACGGATTTGCGGCCGCCGGGACCTTAACGGTCACACCGCAACGCCTTTTTCGCCACGCCGTAAACACGCGGACCATGATCGTGGTTGATTGATGACGAACACCGTCCCGATCAACCACCACTTCCCGAAGAACCCGCACCTCCCGGGCACGCCCGCTGAGCGCCTGCGCTCACTAACGATGTGTAACGGCGGAGGTTACAGGCTCAGCTGACGCATCGGCAGGCTGGCAGCGATCCTGGCTGGGTTATGGCCGCTGAGTGCGTGTCCGGAACCCGGTTTCCGGACGGTCCCGAAGCAGGGTCGCCATGATCTGGGTACCTGGCCAGCTCATAGCGCTGGTAAAGCACCCAGATCATGAAACCGGCCGCCCGGGCCGGCCGGGCGGCGGGCCTGCCGTGAGCCGACGCGGCAGGCGCCACGCACACCCGGCACCGGAGGGCTTAACCCCCGCAGTTAAGGACCTGTAGCCCTTGGAATAGACCGTCCAGGGGGAGGGGAGGGAGCGGATGAGCACCTGCGAGTTCACTACTGCCGCGGGTGCTTGCGCACAGCGTAGGCCACGTTGACGCCGCCGATGATGAACCAGATCACGGCCGCGAGCATGAGGGCCGCCACGCCCGGGGACCCCTTGAGCACGATCGCGGTCACCAGCACGGCCGCCAGCATGGACCCGAGGGCGAGCATGATGGACTGCCAGCCGTGGCGGTCTGCCCGCTCTGCCCTGGCCGTGCGCCGCTCCGCCCGGATCATGCGTCTGGCCGTGCGGCGCTGGTGCCTGCACCCCGCGTACCGGTCCAGCTGCGCCAGGATGCGGCCGTCCATCTCCGCCGTGACCCGGTTGTCGATCTCGGTCGCGATCCGCTGGTCGATCTCCGCGCCGATGCGTTCGATGAGACCCTCGGCCACTGCCTGGTCGTAGCCGGGGCCAAGATCCTGCAGGGCAGCCACCGAGGCGGCGATCTCAGCCCGGCGGTCTGTGGCCATCACGCCCTCCGAGTTCCGTCAACCTTGCGGAAACGGTACGGGCCCCCGCGGTCAGACGGAATGCGGCTAGCCCCCCTTCCGGCCTCGGGTCAGCCCCACTCTCGCAACCCTCGTGCCAGTCCGCCGCTGGCCCGGCTCACGCGCGGCCGTCGCCGCGGGCGGCCAGCAGCGTCGCGACCGCCTTCTCCGCCTCGGCGGGGACCGGGAGCACCGGCTCGAGCACCGGGATCGTCGGCAGGTGGCCCGCTGACTCATACCGCGTGATCACCCGGGGGTCGATGTAGGACGCGCGGGCCACCGCAGGGGTGTCGCCGAGCCAGCGCGCCACCTCACGGACGCTCGCCGCTACGACCCGCTCGCGGCTGCGCTCGCTCGGCGATGGCCCGGCGTTCGCGAGCACCAGGGCCATCAGCACCGTGGCGTTCCAGGTACGGAACTCCTTGGCGGTGAAGTGGCCGCCAGACCGCATCGCGATGTAGTCATTCACCTCGTGTGAGTGCAGGGCGCGCCAGGAGCCGTCGTGCTCGTAGCAGAACAGGGGCTCCAGGCCGTTGTCCGTGCGGGCCAGCCAGCGCACCGTGGGCAGCACCAGCCGGTCCCTGATGACAAGCGTCCGCTCCTTCCCGGACTTGCCGATGTAGTCGAACATCGCGCCGTCGCGAGTCAGCCGCACGTGCCGCTTCTGCAGCGTCGTCACGCCGTAGTGGTGGTCCAGTTCCGCGTACCGCTCGCCGCCGATCCGGAACAGGCCAAGGTCGATCAGCCGCACGGCCCCGGCGACCACTCGATCCCGGCTCAGGCGCCGCCGCCTCAGGTCCTCTTGGGCCGCGCTGCGCAGCGCGGGCAGCGCCCCCGCGAACCGCAGCATGTGGCTGAACTTCTGAGCGTCACGCTGCTCACGCCATTGCTGATGGTAGATGTACTGGGTCCGTCCCTTGCTGTCCACGCCCGTGACCTGGATGTGGCCCAGCGGTTCCGGGGAAATCCAGACGGGGTCCCAGGCGGGCGGGATCCTGAGCGCGCGGATCCGGTCCAGCACGTCCGCCTGCGTTATCTCCGCGCGCGAGAGGTCCAGATAGCGGAAGGCTCCCTGGTCGCGCACGCGGCTAATGCCGGGACCGTGCGGATCGCTGCGGACCAGGCCCGCGACCGCAGCTTCCGGCGACAACGTTCCGAGGCTCATGGCCACTGAGCGTAGGCCGCACAACCCGCAGGCAAAACCTTCACGCCTGCGGCCGGCGGGGTGACCGCGGGCCAGGCGGGTGCCGGGCCGGGGTGTCCGCGCTGCCGTTCAGGCGTTCATGCCGCCGCGGGGATCGCGTTCCGGGCTGGCGAACCGCTCAGCGTGCCCCATCAGCAGGTCTGCCCGCTCCCGGAGCCGGTCAACGAGCTGCAGCAGCCTGTCCATCCCGTCCCGTGCCGGGCCGAGATCCCAGTCCGCGGCCCAGCCCGCGTCGCCTTCTGGGCCGCCGGCCCATTCCCATCCAGGCCCGCCGGCGCGCGCCCATCCCGGCCCGTCCTGCCGCCAGCCGGGCCGGCCGCCGTCGGGGTCGGCGTCCTCGTCGGCCAGCTCCTCCGCGAGTTCCTCGGCTTGCGCCTCTGCCTCGTCGGCGAGTTCCTCCGCCTCGTCGGCGAGTTCCTGCGCCTCGTCCGCATCCTCCTGGGCCATGTCGGCTGCTGCCTCCGCCCGGTCCGCGGCAGCCCGGGCCTGATCGGCGCGCCGCTCCGCCAGTTCGTACTCGCGCTCGTGGGCGGCGGAATGCGTCATCTCCGCGGCTTCCCTGGCCAGCTCCGCGCCTTCCTGCGCGAGGTCGGCCGCCTCCGCCGCCTCATCCGCCCGCTGCTGCGCGAGATCGGCGCGCCGCTGGGCCGCGTCCGCGCGCTGCTGCGCTTCCTCCGCCACGTCGGCCGCCATGGCCGCCCGCTCCTGGGCCTTGAACTCGGCGACGCTGATGCCCGCTTCCTGGGCCACGCTGGCGTACCAGCGGTCGTCGCGTGGCGTGACGTTCACGTCGGTCCTTGGCGGTTCCGGCGTGGCCGCAGCGGCCTCCTGCTCACTCTCGACCGCGTGCCTGGCGACGCTGTACGGCTCGCCGGTCTCGGCCATGCGCTGGCGGATGTCGGCCTTTTGGGCCTTGTTCCTGGTCATGACTCTTCGCTTCCCGGCGGGTCTGCCCGCGTCTGCCCGCCAAGGCGAGTGGCATGACTGGAAGACGCACACGAGTCGCGGACCCTTGTCCTCGTCGCCATCACCGACGCGGGCGGCCGATGGCTCGGAAGCGGGCAGGTGTGTGCTGCCGCTGGGGGCAGCGTACCGCGCCGCATCGGTGGCAGCCAAGAAGCCGGCATCATAGGGTCGAACCTGCCCGTACCGGAGGAGCCTCGATTGCCGCAGCCCCCGCTCACCGCACCGCTGCGCCGGTGGGATCCGGAGCAGATCGGCGGTTACGCCCTCATCGGCCGGCTGGGAGCCGGCGCGATGGGCCAGGTCTATCTCGGCATCTCGGCGGCTGGCCGGCTGGTGGCGGTCAAGACGATCAAGATCGAGCTCGCCGAGGAGCCCGACTTCCGCAGCCGCTTCGCCCAGGAGGTCGCCGCCGCCAGGCGTGTCAGCGGGGCCTTCACGGCAGCGGTCGTCGCTGCCGATCCCGAGGCGGACATGCCGTGGCTGGCTACCGCGTACGTGCCGGCGCCCGCGCTGAGCACGCTGGTGCGCAGCTGCGGCCCGCTGCCGGTGCTCGCGGTGCGCTGGCTGGCTGCTGGGTGCGCGGAAGCGCTTGAGTCCATCCACGGCGCCGGCTTAGTACACCGCGACCTGAAGCCGTCCAATGTGCTGGTCTCCCTGGACGGCCCCCGGGTCATTGACTTCGGCGTGGCCAGGGCCGCGGAGCGGATCCAGCTCACGGTCACCCGCGGGGCCATGGGCACGCCCGCGTACATGGCGCCGGAGCAGGCCAGGGACACGCGCCAGGCGACGCTGGCCAGCGACGTGTTCTCGCTCGGCGCGACGATGCTGTTCGCCGCGACCGGGCACGCCCCGTATCAGGGCGAAACCGTCATGGACGTGCTCGTGCGGCTCGCTACCGAGCCGCCGGAGCTGACCGGCCTGCCAGCCGAGCTGGAACAGATTGTGCGGGCGTGCCTGGACCGCGACCCGCGCAAGCGCCCCACATCGGCCGCCGTGCTCGCCCACCTGGCCCCGGACATCAGCATGGAGGACGCCGAGTACGAGCTCGGGTCATCGGCGCTGCCCGGCCCGGCGCTCGCGCTGATCGCGGAGTACCGCCGGGCCCCGAGGGCGTCGGGGCGCGCGGCCGGCGAGGATCCGCCCGGCAGCGATGCGGCCGGGCGAGCCGGCGCCAGCGCCGCCGGCAGCGATGAGGCGACATTCGGTTCGCAGCTGCCGCCCGGCAGCCCGCGGCCGGCTCCGGCGGCGGCTCCGGCTCGCCGCCGCCGGCGGGTGGTGCTGGCCGCGTGGTCGGCCGGGGCGGCCGCCGTACTGCTCGGCGGGGGAGTGGCTGTCGGGTTCGCTGCCGCGGGCCGCGGCGGGCTGCCGCCACCGCCGCCGCCATCGACCGTCGTCGTCCCGGCCTCGCAGGCGTCCCTGTCCGCCCAGCAGGCCGGCCGGCCGCAGATCGCGCTGTACCAGACCACGGGCGACAGCCACACGGTGTTCGTCGTGCATGGCGAGGGCTGGACGCCCGGCCAGGCCGTCACCGTGACCCTGGCCGGGCGCGGAGCCTCGCCGGAGCGGCCGATCGTGGACAGCGCGGGCACGTTCAGCTACGCGATCAACCAGGACCACGAATTCTTCGGCGGCGGGCTGCCGCCCGGCACGTACCACGTGATCGTCACCTCTTCCGGCGGCGCGCGGGCCGAGGCGACGTTCGCCGTGCATCCACCGCCCGGCAGCTCGGGTCAGCCGGGCGGCCCTGGTAACGGCTCCACCGGTGGTGCGCCGCCCGGCGGAGCCTCCGACTCCGGCGGTGCCGGGCACTAGACCGCGGTCAGATCACCGGGGTCCACCACAGGTCTTCCTGCCGGGAGCACCAGGCCGGGTCGGTGAGCCTGGCCAGGTCGGCGGGGGCGACGATCCCGGTGTCGATCAGCACGCCGACGGCCACCTCATCGGAGAGCCGGATGCCGGATCGCACGAGACCGCGCTCGACGATCTTGCGGCGCAGCACCTTGATGTGCTCGCCGACCCGCGCCGACAGCCGGTCCCGGAAGGCCGGGTCGGCGTCGAAGCACTCGAGCTCGTGATGGGCGTCGGTCACCTCGAGCGCGGCCCGCGCGATCTCGGGCGTGCGCGGCAGCGGCGTGCCGCGCGCCGGGTCGAGCAGCCACGGCCGGCACCACATCAGCGCGACGAGAAAGAGCTTGGTGTTCGGGTCCAGGTAGAGCGGCAGCAGGGTCGGGTCTTCGTCGGAACGGCTGCTCGCCAGCCGCGGGTCGCCGTCGGCCGCCGCCCCGGGCAGGCGGGTCACCACCAGCCGCAGCGGCTGGCCTTCGTCCAGCATCGCGCGAGAGCCGATCAGCACCGTGCCCTGGCGGACGAACCATCCTGCCGACGGGTCGCCGGGCTCGTCCATGCGGGGCAGCCGTATCCGGTACCCGTGGCCCTCGGCGTAGAGCGCGTGGGTGTGGCTGAGATTGGCGACCCAGGCACCGCCCGCCACGGCGCTGACCACACCGGCCCGCCGGGAAAGGCCCCGGCCCGCCGGGATCAGCAGGCCCGCGTCCGGCCCACGGCCGAACACCAGGCCGGTGCCGTCCGGGACCGCGATCACGCGTCCCTCCGGGGTGGTGACGTGCGCCGTCGCCGGAGTCGAATCGAGCGCCATCACCGTCCTGCCCGCGTGGAACCGCTGCCACGCCGAGTGTGGTCCTGCGTCCGGCACCGCCGTTGCCCGGCGCGGCGCACGGTAGCGGGCATTCTAGGGCCGCTGCCACCCGGCAGGCATCCCCGAGTTCGGGGGTAGCCACCCCCGTGCCGGAACGGTTGGCTGTGAGCTAACCGGGCGGGGCGGCAGCGCACTGGGGGAGGCCGCCTGCACCTGCGGTCGACCAAGGGAACCTGCGCGGTAAGCCACTCTCGCCGCGCGGGGGGCATGGGGGGGACCTGACGGTCTGCCGTTGCCTGCCCCGTCCGGGCCAGCGTACGGGGGGCACGGCGCCGCGCTGCGCGGTTCCTTTCCGCACGGCGCACGGCGGCAGATGGGTCCCCGCCCCGCATCCCGACGATCGGCTGCTCCCGGCGGCTGCGCGCCTCGCTCGCGCAGGGGAATTAGCGGCAATTTTCCTCTGCTTGCGGCCATTGTTCCCGAGCTGCGACAGCCATCGGTGTGTAAATCGCTGTTGGGGGTGGAATAGGACTCCCGTAATTGATCTAGACGGGGGGAGATCAGTGCCTGCACGAACTAGGGCCCGTACGGCCGCCCGCCGCACGCCGGCGAGTAACCGGACCCGGTCGGCGAGCGGCAGCACAACCAGACGTACCGCGAGCCGTCCGAGAACACAGCCCACCACCAGGACGACCGCGAGCAGGTCGACCCGCACGACGGCCAGCGGCAGCGCGCCGTCGGCAGCGGTCGCTGCCCGGACGGTCTCGTCTGCGGCCACCAAGGTCACGTCCGCAGCTACCAAGATGACGGCGGCGGCCACCAAGGCCACGTCGTCCGCCAAGACGATGTCCAGCGCCATGCAGGCGATGAACACCGCCACCAAGGCCATGACCACCGCCGCGAAGTCGCTGACCGCGGCTGCCAAGACGATGTCGTCGGTAAAGATGACGGCAGAGGCTGCACCGCGGACCGCGGCTGGCAGGTCACGGAGCACGGCAAAGGCCGGCTCATCGTCGCGGACCAGGAGCGGAGCCGCCAGGTCGGCGGGCACGTCCGGGCCGGGAACGACGGCGAGGTCCTCGACCGCGTCCCGGTCGCGCAGCGCCGCGGCGAAGTCCCGTGGCACGGCGCGGCGAAGCACGCAGCCGGCGGGGGCGCAGGGCAGCGACAAGCCCAAGTCAACCGCGAGCAAGCCCAAGCGGCAGTCCGCGCCTAACCTCAGGGTTGCCGCACCGCCGCGCAGCTCAGACGAGGACCGGTACGGCGGCCTGCTGGCCGGCCTCATTCGCTGACGCATGCTGCGCAGCGCCCCGGGGGATCATGCTGGGAACCCGGGGCGCGCCCATGCACGATCAGCGCGCTGCCAGCACCTCTGCGATCTTCGCTGCCGCGCCCGGCGGGTCCTCGGCGTCGTGCAGCACCTCGCCCCACGACCAGCGGAAGTACCAGCAGAGCCGACCGGCGCCGTCGGTGCCCGGGGTGCAGTCGATGCTCTCGGCGAGCATCGACGCGCCGGGGATGAACACGTGCAGGGCGGCCGGGTAACTGGTCTTTACCGAGGTATGGAAGCCCGCTGTATCGAGCGCCGTCGCCAGACGGTGCAAGTGGTAACTGCGTACATGATCGTGGGTGCCGTCCTGCATCTCACCTGCCTTGCGGGGTCGGCACATTGTCAGTGCGGGCAGGCCCACCTTGTCAAGCCCGCCCGCGGGCCGGAAGGTCAGCCTCCAGCGGCTCCGTACTCTCGGTAACCACCGTATTCATCACTCCCGTACTGGTCGGCCTGCGGGTACCCGGCCGGGTCGGGTGCGTGCGCGTGGGAGCCGTTGCCGAGGTACTCGGCCTGGCCAGGCTGTCCGTAGCCATTCAGGTACCCGGGTTCCGGCGCGACCGAGTCTGGAAGGTCATCGGCCTGCGCTGCGCTGTCGGGGTAGCGGCCGGCACCCGGGCCGGCGGGGCCGTCCAGGGCCGGCGACTGCGGCCAGTAACCATTCCCGCTGTGCCCCATACCGCCCGGGTCAGCCGGCGGATAGGAGGGCTGGTGACCATTGCCGGTAGTGGCCGGGTAGCTGTCGTACGGGGAGGCCGCCGCCTGCTGGCTGTCCGGCGTCACGTAGCTGCCGTACGGGTTGCTGGTACGCGCCGATGCGGTGGGCGCTGCGCCGGGCGGCGCGGAAGACTCCCGCGGATCGTAGGGGTACGGGTAAGGATTCTGGCTGGTCAGCGGGTCGGGCAGGTAACCGTTGGGGCCTGTCCGGTGCGCGTCGTTGCTGCCATTGGCGAGATGCCGCGGGCCCGAGTGCCGTGCCGCGGGGCGCTCCGGCAGATGCTGCGCGGCAGCGGGCGGCGGCGGTGCCGAGTGCTGGCCGCCGGCATAGGCCGCAGGGTGCTGCGGCGCGGCGTACTGCCGGCCGGGCTCTTCGTAGCCAGCCGCAGGCGCCTTGTGGTTCCCTTGGGGCGCGTCGTAGCTCCCGGCCGGCCCCTCATAGCTCGCGAATTGCTGCGTGGGTTCAAGCTGCGAGCCCCCGGCGCGGGAACTGCCGCGCGGCGTGTCTGCGCGCCCGTCGCGCTGCGGCCCGGCGCTCCGCCCGCTGTGGTACGACCTGCCGTCCGAGGGGACCTTCGGGAACGAGGGGCTGGTCAGCGGATCGTCGTCATAGACAGCCCGGGGCCGGCCCTGGCGTGCCGCAGGTGCGTCCGCCAGCGGGTCCCGCCGCGCCGGGATCTCCGGCTGGGGCCGGTCCGGCCGCGCCGGGATCTCCTGGGGCCGGTCCGGCCGGGTAGGCGGGACATCGCGGATAGCCGGGAGCGGAAGGCTGGCGGGGCCTGAGCTCAGATAGCCGTTGCGGTCCCGGCCCATGCCGTCGAGGAAACGCGGGGAACGCCCGGTGCCCGACGCGCCGGCCAGGCGCGAGCGATCCGGCCTGCCATGGTCACTGTTCCTGGCGGCGGCCGGGCGTGCGCGGTCCGGCGCGCCGCGGTCCCCGTCAGCGCTGGCCGGCTGGCGATGGCGGTGGCCGCCTCGCCGCTGGTCAGCCCCTGGCTCGGCGCCGGTGCGAGGGCGGCTGGCCGTGCCGTCAACGGGAACGGGGGCGGCGGCGAAGCCGGGCCTGCTGCCCGGAGCCGCCAGCGGGTCTCGTTCGAGGTCTGGCCGCGGCCGAGCCTGGCCGCCGCCGTCCGGCTTGGCCGGAGGCTGCGACGCCGGCTGAGCCGTCGTGGTCAGCGGCTTTTGCGAGGCTAGCTCGGCCCAGTAGTCGACGTCGGAGAGCTTGTCCCACTCGCTGCTGTCCCACTCCGAGCTGTCGCTGGGGCGGCGGCGCGCGCGGGCAGGCGCCTGGCCTTCGTCGGCGCGCTGCGGGCCGGTGTCACCGCGGCGCCGCTCCGCCGCTGGCTGCCCGTAGCTTTGCCCGGCCCGCTGGTCGTGGCGGTCGTCGAGGCCGCGGCCGGCGCTGGCCGGCCGTCCCTGGCGGCCGGAGGAGCCGGCCGCTGCCTTGGCGGGCCTGCTGCCCCCCGCGGGACGCCGGTCTGAGCCGTACCGCGGGTCACGGCCCCCCTGGCTGCCACGGGTCCTGCCGCCCCGGCCGCCGAATTGGTCGTCGAACTCGTCCGGATCCTCGGCTCTCATGTTCCGCACGGCCACAATGACGACCACGAGGATTACCACGACAATGACTGCCAGGACGACCACGAGCTTAGTCATCGCACCATCCAACCGCCATGGCCCCGGTGGGTGGCGGAAGACAGACGCACGCGGCCATCAACGCGAGTCTTTCTCCTTTACGCGGGCACCCAAAGATGTATTGCGCGGCTGATCACTTGAACTGTGATTCTGTCGGACCGCTATACCCCTTGTCAGGAGTTTCGAGAAGTTTACCCAGGCGTGTCCACACAGTGTGGTCATATCGTTACGGACTGACGGTAACCTGCAGCCTGCCCCGCCCGAGCGCGTGCGCGGCAATGGCGGCCCATGTCGCGGCCAGGCTGGCTCCGTTCTTGAACGGCAGCGGCGCGCTGAGTGCGTAGATCGTGAACCGGTACTGGTGGCTGTGCTGCGGGCACGGCGGGTCGTAGCCGACCCTCCCGGTGCTGTTGTCCGCCTCCAGCGCTCCCGGCGGGATCTTGCCTGCCTGGATGTCCGGTGTGTCGGGGCTGATGTTGAACACGATCCAGTAGACATAAGGCGTTATCGGCGCGTCTGCGTCGTCCATGACCAGCGCCAGCGCCTTGGTGCCGGCCGGCGCCCCGGACCAGGAGAGCGGCGGGCTCTCGCCCCCGCGGAAGCAGGTGTACTCGTGCGGGATCGGGACGCCGGTGCCGAACTCGGGGCTGGTTACGGTCATCTTCTGGGGCTCATCCTGCTGCAGCGTCGTGGGCCCGCTGAGCAGGCCGCAGCCGCTGAGCATGGAGGCGCCGGCGACCGCGGCCACGGCCCGCAGGCCCAGCCTGCCCAGCACGCGCCTTCCCTGGCCCAGCACCCTCACCTTTGCCCGTCGCCCCCGTCCGCTTCGGTGCGCGATCCTACGCTCCCCGGCCTTGCCAGCCCGGGGCTAAGCGTCACGGCGGGCGCAACCTCGGCAGGCGCCAGGCGGCCCGCAGCAGCGGCCCGTCAAAAGTGACAGCCGCTGACCTGCGTAATCGCGTCATTGTCGGCAATAATATGCAGACTTGTCGACAATTCAATTCTGCTGCGCTACTCGGGCTGGCGGGAGTTCCCGAACATGATCTCGTCCCAGGAAGGGACGGACGCGCGGCGCGAGCGGCCGCCGGCTGCTTTCCGCACCGTTCGCTCGCGTGCCGGGTCCGCGCGGGGGCTGGCTTCGGCCGACGCAGCGCCGTCGCGCTCGGCCGGGGTGCGATCGGCATCGGGCTCCCGGCCCGGCTGGCTGCCCGCGGCGGCGGGGCCGGTCACGGCCGCCGGCGCTGGCGGGGCGGCCGGTACGCGCTGCTCGAGGTGATGCGCGGACACGTTGCCCAGCCGCGGCGCGATGGGCGTTACGGTCGCGGTCGCGGGGACGCGCGCGGCGAGGGGCGTGACCGGGAGGTCTTCCGCGGGAAGGCAGAGCCTGGCGGCCTGGTCATCATCGGGGGCCACATGCCTGCGCCGGGGGTCGAAGATCCACTCGGCAAGCTGCGACCTGCCGCCAGCGGCGAAGGTGATCTGCACCTGCCAGTTGCCGTCGGCCCGTTTCCTCGAGTCCCACCTGGCATCGTCGGGAGTGGCACCGAGCTCGGTGAGCCGCTCGGCGACGATGTCGCCGAGCCGCGGCCCGGGTCCGGGGTCCCCAGGGCTGCGCACCGTGGCCCGCTGTGCCTCCTGAGCCCGGTACTCGCGCTCGGCGAGGACCGGGCCCTCGAAGCGGCGTACCCGCTCGACCGGGACTCCCGCCGCGTCGGCGATCTCGTCGGCTGTCTCTCCGGCGCGGATACGGTCCTGGATCTCCTTGGGTCGCAAGGGACTCTCCACTTCGATTTCGTACTGTGCGAGCCGCGAGAACTGGCCGCGAGCCACGGCCCTCAGGCGGTCATCAATGGGCAACGAGAAACGTCCACCCCGTCCCGGCACCGCGAGCACGGCATAACTGCCGTCCTCGCTGACTGCGACGAGGCGCAACTCGTGCATCGACGTCCCTTCCGCGCTGCCCGGCCGCGCGGAGGCGTAGCTCGGACCTCCCCGTCATGAGTCTGACGGTTGCAGACCCGTCGTGGCCAGCACCTCGCCCGGCATGTCCCGCATGAGCATGTGTTATTCGCGTCCTGCTCCTTGGTCACCGAGCAGGCGCTCGATCCGCAGCGTATGCCGCCATGCGGGCGCAGGGCAGGGAACGCCGAGAATCAGCCGTCGCCGCTGAGCTGCCTCTGGAAGCCCAGCTCATGCGGCACGCCCTCGGGCGCCATGGGTATTGGCCAGGCGGTCACGTTTGCCCGCTATGTCCCCGGCATGATCTCGCTCGTCCCGGAAAAGATCGAAGTACCCGGACGTCAGGAGCGTGATGGCATACCGCACCGGGGAGGCCCATGCGGGCCGCGGAGGCCCATGCGGGCCGCGGAGGCCCATGCGCGCCGGGGAGGCCCATGCGCGCCGGGGAGGCCCATGCGGGCCGGGGAGGCCCATGCGGAAGGAACCTGTGCACGCGCCGGTCGTGGGCCGGCCGGCTGAAACGTCTTGGCGACGCCGTAAGGAGGTTCAGCTATGCGCGTGTTCATCACCGGTGCCTCCGGGCACATCGCCTCTGCCGTCATTCCCGAGCTTCTGTCCGCCGGTCACGCGGTCACCGGCCTGGCCCGCTCAGACCGCTCGGCCGCCGTCGTGCAGTCGCTGGGTGCGGGTGTGCGGCGCGGCGATCTCGACGACCTCGATGGCCTGAGCGCGGCGGTCCGCGAGGCAGACGGCGTCATCCACCTCGCGTTCAACGAGGACGAGGTGAGGTCGGGCAACATGGCAGGCGCCATCGCGGCAGACCTGCGTGCGATCAAGGCGATGGGCGCCGCCCTCGCCGGCACGGACAAGCCCTTCATCGGCACGAATGCGACCGGCGCCATGGCCATGGCCGGCTTTCAGGGGCGGCAGCTCACCGAGCACGACACCCTGCCCGGCGGCGGGCGGGTCGACGCCGAGAACGCGGTGATCGCCTTTGCCGGGCAGGGCGCGCGGGCGTTGGTCGTCCGCCTGCCGCAGGTGCACAGCCTTGGCCGCTACGGCTTCGTCTCGGGCCTGATCAATATCGCCCGCGCGACCGGCACCTCCGGCTACCTGGGAGCGGGCAGCAACCGCTGGCCGGCCACGGACACGCGTGATGTCGCCCGCGTCTACCGCCTCGCGCTGGAGTCCGCGCCAGCCGGGTCGCGGCTGCACGCCGTCGCCGAGGAGGGCATAACCGTACGCGAGATCGCCGCGACGATCGGCCGGCGCCTCGATGTTCCGGTGGTTCCCGTCGCTGCGGAGGACGCCGAGCGGCACTTCAGCTACCTGAGCGCCATTGCCGGCCTCGACAACCCCACCACGAGCCAGATCACCCGCGACACCCTGGGCTGGACGCCCACCCGCCCCGGCCTCATCGCAGACCTCGAGCAGGACCGCGACCTCGCCGCCAAGGCCGGCCAGGCCGGCCAGGCCGGCAAGGCCGCCAAGGCATCAGGCAGCTGACCCTTTTGGCGGCGCGTCCCCGGGTTAGCGTCCGGCCGCCACCCGTGGGCGCCGCTAGGCTATTCGGCTGCAGCTTCGCGGTTGTTATCCTCATCTTCATGGCGATGCCGCGCAGCGCAGGCCCGGGTCAGGCGCGCAAGAGGAGCTGCCCCGGTGACGCCGGCTGAGACGGCCGCGGTCGCGGTGGCCGCGGCGCCTGCGGCGCCGGCGGCCAGGCGCCGGGACCCGCTGGGCCTTGAGATCGCCGACGTGG
>Ga0335075_10003041_pt1 | contig 26840 bp, 24 predicted proteins | sample Lox_Sample_24_FD_206723 | JGI IMG/M metagenome (GOLD analysis project Ga0335075, IMG submission 206723) | Soil microbial communities from Loxahatchee National Wildlife Refuge, Florida, United States - Lox_Sample_2.4 | ecosystem: Environmental > Terrestrial > Soil > Wetlands | place: USA...
AGCCCCCTGACAAACCCGATGGCGGGCACCCTTACCAGCCCGAGCAGAACGGCATGTACGAGCTCGAGTTCCCGGCGCCGCAGTTGTCGTCATCGGACGGCCGCGGCCCGGTGCTAGTGCACGCTTTGGAAGGCTTTTCCGACGCCGGTCATGCGATCAGGCTGGCCGCGGGCCACCTCAAGGACGCGCTGGACACCGAACTGGTGGCCTCCTTCGCGATCGACGAGTTGCTCGACTACCGGTCGCGGCGGCCACTGATGACGTTCAAGACCGATCACTTCACCCATTACGACGACCCCGAGCTCAGCCTGTACGCCTTACACGACAGTGTTGGGACGCCGTTTTTGCTGCTAGCCGGTATGGAGCCGGACTTGAAGTGGGAGCGGTTCATCACCGCCGTGCGGTTGTTGGCCGAGCGTCTGGGAGTCCGGCAGACGATCGGCCTGGGAACCATCCCGATGGCCGTTCCGCACACTCGGCCGGTGACGATGACGGCACACTCCAACAATCGTGAGCTGATCGCCGACTTCACGCCGTGGATCGCCGAGGTCCAAGTGCCCGGCAGCGCCTCGAACCTGCTGGAATACCGGATGGCTCAGCACGGCCACGAAGTGGTCGGCTTCACCGTGCACGTCCCGCACTATTTGGCACAGACGGACTATCCGGCCGCCGCGCAGGCCTTGCTCGAGCAGCTCGCCAAGACCGGATCGTTGCAGCTGCCACTGAAGGCGCTGGAAGAGGCCGCGGTCGAGATCGCCGCCAAGGTCGACGAGCAGGTCGAGGCGAGCTCGGAGGTCGCTCAAGTGGTGGCTGCGCTGGAGCGACAGTACGATGCCTTCATTGCCGCTCAGGAGAACAGGTCGCTGCTGACGCGGGATGAGGATCTGCCTAGCGGCGACGAACTCGGCGCGGAGTTCGAGCGATTCCTCGCACAGCAGGCCCAGAAAAAGTTCGACGACGACGATCCGACCTGAGCCCCGGCCGGGCCCGACAGCGAGGTTGGCGACATGACCCAGCGGAAGCCCAACCTGCGCTCGGTGCGAGAAGTCGTCCCTTCGCTGCAGTTCCGAACGGTGCACGGGTATCGGCGCGCATTTCGGATCGCCGGCTCGGGTCCGGTCATCCTGCTGATTCACGGGATCGGTGACAACTCCACCACCTGGGAAGCCATTCAAGCCAAGCTGGCGCAGCGGTTCACGGTGATCGCCGTCGACTTGTTGGGCCACGGGCAGTCGGACAAGCCACGCGCGGACTACTCAATCGCGGCATACGCCAACGGGATGCGCGATCTGCTGGCCGTCCTCGACATCGAACGGGTCACCGTCGTCGGCCATTCTCTCGGTGGCGGGGTGGCGATGCAGTTCGCCTACCAGTTCCCGCAACTGGTAGAGCGGCTGGTCTTGGTGGGCGCCGGCGGCGTCACGAAAGATGTGAACGTCCTGCTGCGGCTGGCTTCGTTGCCGATGGGCAGCGAGGCGCTCGCGTTGTTGCGGCTGCCGTTCGTGCTGCCTGCCTTGCAGATCGTCGGGCGTGCGGCCGGGATGGTGTTGGGATCAACGGCGCTGGGCCACGACCTGCCCGACGTGCTGCGGGTGTTGGCCGACCTACCCGAGCCGATGGCCTCCGCGGCGTTCACCCGGACACTTCGCGCGGTGGTGGACTGGCGTGGCCAGAGCGTCACCATGCTGGACCGATGTTATTTGACTCAGTCCGTTCCGGTGCAAATCATATGGGGCACAGACGATGTGGTAGTGCCCGTCAGTCACGCCCGGATGGCACACGCCGCGATGCCGGGTTCCCGGCTGGAGATTTTCGAGCGCTCCGGGCATTTCCCGTTCCACGACGATCCCGACCGTTTCATCGAGGTCGTCGAGCGCTTCATCGACACCACCGAGCCCGCCGAGTACGACCAGGGCGTCCTGCGCGAGCTGCTCCGCAGCGGTGGCGGCGCGCAAACGGTCTCCGGGCCGGTCGACACCCGCGTCGCGGTGTTGAATGCCATGGGGTCCGACGAACGCAGCGCCACCTGACCAGCCTTTAACGGCGACCCCGTATGGTCGGCCTATGGGCTTCGATGTCACGGTGTTACGGGTGTTCACCGACGCGGCGGGGAATTTTGGCAATCCGCTGGGCGTCATCGATGCAAGCACCGTCGATGCCGAGTGGCACCAGCGAATCGCGACCCAATTAGGCTACAGCGAAACAACTTTCGTCGATTTGCCGCAAGTCGGCTCCACGACTGCGCACGCTCGCATCTACACCCCGCTCGTCGAATTGCCATTTGCCGGACATCCAACAGTCGGCGCCTCATGGTGGCTGCGCGCGAAGGGTACGCCGATCCGCACCCTGCAGGTGCCGGCAGGGATTGTGCAGGTGAGCTACGACGACGACGTGACGGCCATCAGCGCCCGCTCGGAATGGGCCCCGGAGTTTGCCATTCACGATCTCGAATCAGTCGATGAACTCGCAGCCGCCGACCCCGCCGACTTCCCCGACGATGTGTCGCACTACCTGTGGGCATGGATCGACGAGTCCGCCGGAGCGGTGCGCGCGCGGGTCTTCTGTGACAACCTGGGCGTGCCGGAAGATGAAGCGACAGGATCCGCAGCCGTCCGAATAACCGACTATCTCAGCCGCGACTTGACGATCACGCAGGGCAAGGGATCGGTGATTCACACCACCTGGAGCCCGGAGGGCTGGGTGCAGGTCGCCGGCCGCGTCGTCGACGACGGTGTCACGCGCTTCGTCTAATTCGTCTCACGCAGGTTTCAGAGCGGAAACTTGGCCACGCGGATCAGCAACTGCCCCTCGAGTCCGGCGGCGCGGTGAACGCCGATCTCCGCAACTTCGGCAGACGTCACTATCGCGGCAAACGCGGCGGCCGAAGGATATTCGACCAGTATGCAGGTGTCCCACATATCCGCGACATCACCGATCACCAACGACGCGATGTCGCCGCCGAACAGCACGTTTCCACCGCCCGCTGTGATGACGCTTTGCATCGGTGTGGCGTAGAGGTCGTAGGCTTGGCGGCCGGTCAGGTCGCTGCGGCGTCCGTCTGGATAGACGGCCTTCGCCCGGAACCTGAGCAGGTTGAGCATCACAACGGGGTCGCCGGAGTCGTCGGCCATCAATGCTTCTACGCGGGAAGCCGTTGGATAGACTGCATTTTCGACGTCCACGTCGTCATCTCCTCACTTTCGCGCTCCGGCGCTCAGTCTTGGCGGTGCAACACCGCGGCGAGGTGATGTTGCAGCGGTTGTCCGACCGCGCCCATCTGCAACGAATACGAGAGCTCGTCACCGTCGACCCGGATGCGTCGACCAAGGGCGGTCACTTCTTTGGCGGTCGGTGTCAGACCGATTTGCGTGGTGGACATGTCGAGCTCGAGCGCCGTGCCGTCGACAGAGTATGTGCCCACTTCGATTTCGGTGATACCGCTTGGGTGCGCAAGCACGAATTCAACGTGGCCGGGTCGCGGTACGCGAAGGTATCCGGTCTCGGCATGCAACGGCTTGCCGTCCGTCGCGGCCCGAGTTTTCTGCCCGTACACCAAAAACGGCTTGCCCACGTGGGAGAACGCGACCTCCTCGAGATAGTCGAACGGCTCGATTGTCGGATAATCTCCGGAGCCACGACCGTGCCATGTACCGAGCAGCGGAGCGAGCGCCTGCAAGTCGGGGTGCAGGTCAGGTGGCATCATGTCAGCCTAGTCCGGCGACGATGCGGGCCCGAGGAGCCCGCTGTGGGGGTACCGCCCAGCCGCGAAGCGGCGAGGGGGAGACCGGACAATCAGGCGCCGTTCGTGTGTACGTCCGGCGTGCGCACATGCTCGGGACGAAAGCCCCGACCGACAAAAATCGGCGGGATGAACTGCAACGGACCGCGACCCACGATCTTCGGGACATGGATCGGCGATAGGTCACCGGTCAAATAGGGTTCGATCAAAGTGTTTTGCACGAATACCTGACCGGCCTGGATGATCCGGGTGGGTAGCTGGCGCCGGCGCTGCACCTTGGCGAGGTCGGCGTCAGTCAATCGACCTTCCCGCAGCGGCGCGCACAGGACGTTCGCCGCGGCTACCGCATCGGCGACGGCGAGGTTGATCCCGACCCCACCGGCCGGCGACATGGCGTGCGCGGCATCGCCGATACACAGCAGGCCGGTGCGCCACCACGTCTTGAGTCGATCCACCCGCACATCGAGTTCGCTGGTGTCGTCCCAGGAGCCGATGTCGTTGACGTGTTCGCGCAACTTCGGCTGCGCAGACACCAGACGCTCTTTGAACGCGTCCAGCGAGCCCTCTCGCGGGTTCTGTCCCTTCGGCACGACCTGCGCGACCTGCCAGTAGTCGCCCCGGTAGATCATGGCCATCATCAAGCCTTTGCGGACTATTCCGACGAGTTCTCGAGGATCGCCCGGGCGCCACTTCAGCCGGAACCACAAGACATCGATCGGGGAGGTCGAGCTACCGACCACCAGCCCCGCGGCCGCGCGCACCGCCGATGCGCGCCCGTCGGCGCCGACCACCAGGTCCGAACACACCTCCAGCTCGGGGGTGCGCACTCCGGCGACCCGATCGCCGTCGAAGGTCAGATCCTTGACCTCGGCGTTGCGGATCAGGGTGAATTCCGGGTAGGCACTGGCCTTTTCGGCGAGAAAGTCCAGGAAGTCCCATTGCGGCATCAGCGCGATGTAAGGCTGCCTGAAGCCAAGCCACTTGAGCGCGCTGAAGTTGCCGAAGGTACGGAGGTAGCCCTCGGTGTCGAAGGCGACTCGAGTGACCTTGGTATGCGGCAAACGCAGAAACTCATCGATGAAGCCCAATTCATCCATGATCCGCAACGTCGTCGGATGCACGGTGTCGCCGCGGAAGTCGCGCAAGAAGTCATTGTGCTTTTCCAAAACAACAACGTGGATTCCGGCGCGGGCAAGCAGCAGCGCATGAATCAAGCCCGCCGGACCGCCACCGGCAACACAGACCTGCGTTCGCAGAACTCGGGTCATGAGCGCCGCTCCTCCGGATCGCTCCGTCCCCCTCGCCGCTGCGCGGCTGGAGGCACCCTCACCGCATCGCCGCCGGCGCGGGTCACGCCGTGACCCTACCCATGCTTGGCTGACTCACCGGCGGCCTCTCGACGGAACGGTCAACCTGAGGCGGGCACCTTGCGCTGAGCGCGCAGCGCCTGGATCTCGCGCTCGAAATCGTCTGCAGACGAGAAGGACCGGTACACCGAGGCAAATCGCAGATAGGCCACCTCATCGAGTTCGCGTAGCGGACCGAGGATCGCGAGCCCGACCTCGTGACTGGGGACTTCCGGCGACCCACTGGCCCGCACCGTGTCTTCGACCTGCTGGGCCAGCAGGTTGAGCGCATCGTCGTCGACCTGGCGGCCCTGGCAGGCCCGCCGCACACCGCTGATCACCTTCTCGCGGCTGAAGGGTTCGGTGACACCGCTGCGCTTGACGACCGCTAGCACCGCGGTCTCCACGGTGGTGAATCGCCGCCCGCACTCCGGACATGACCTTCGGCGGCGAATGGCCTGACCCTCGTCGGTCTCCCGGGAGTCGACCACGCGCGAATCGGGGTGGCGACAGAACGGACAGTGCATGACCGCTCCTTCGCCGCGCCGACAACGGGATGTCTGAGACCACCCCGAGCGTACCTGCGGACGCCCCGCAGGCCTAGCGTCACCGGAGGTCGCGCGCGGTATCCGCGCCTGTGACAGCGGTCATCGACGTGCGCTGAGCCAGCTGGGTTTCGGCGGCGCACGGCGGGCCGTCAGCCCACCGGCGCGATCAGCGTCTGACCGGCGGTCACCGTCGCGGAGTCGAGTTCGTTGAGTTCGCGGATGCGCGCGGCGACCTGACCGGTCGGTGCATCAGGTGCGACACGGGCCGCCAAATGCTGCAGGGTCTCCCCCGGCTCGACCCGCACCACGGCGAGCCGGTCAGGCATCTGCGCGCCCGCCTGCTCGGCGCCGGCATGCAGCATGCCACCGTAGTGCGCCACCAGCCCGAGCCACACGGTGATCACCGCCGCGAGCAGGGCAAGCCCCACTGTGGTCGCCGGCGTGATCGGGCGTGGCCGATGCGGTGCCGTCGACATCAACACTCCGGTGCCCCGATAGCGCGGGCGCGCAGCAACGGGTCGCGACGGCTGTGGGCCCCGGGCGCCGGGCCTGCCACGGCGATCCGCCGGACGCACCTGGACCGGCCGGCAACGGATCGGGGCGCTCGGCGCGATCATCTCGATGGGCATCATGTGCGTTCCTCCGCTCGGCTCGTGTCGATCACTTGTTCGAAGCATAATCGATAATGTGTTCGAATTCCGAACATGTGATCGAACTGTTGCACACGCAGCAGACGATAAAACACCCCACCGACAACTTTCGCAGCCGCAGCAGGAGCAACATCGAGACACGCCTCGAACACATGTTTGATATCGAGGCCGGATGCCGCTACATTCGTCCGTATGAGCGACAGCGATAGGCCGAACGGTGACCCTGACCGCAGCGCGCGAACTACAGATTCAGGGCTCACCCAGCGGCAGCGCACGATTCTGGACGTCATCCGCGCTTCGGTCACCAGTCGCGGATATCCGCCAAGCATTCGGGAAATCGGCGATGCGGTGGGCCTGACGTCGACTTCCTCGGTGGCTCACCAATTGCGCACGCTCGAGCGCAAGGGCTATCTCCGCCGCGACCCCAACCGACCACGCGCTGTCGACGTTCGCGGCACCGACGACACCGCCAGGCCGCCGGTTCTCACCGACGTCTCGGGCTCGGACGCGCTGCCCGAACCCACCTTCGTTCCCGTTCTGGGACGCATCGCAGCGGGCGGGCCGATCCTGGCCGAGGAGGCCGTGGAAGACGTCTTCCCGCTGCCTCGCGAACTCGTCGGCGAGGGTGCGCTGTTCTTGCTCAAGGTGGTCGGTGACTCGATGGTCGACGCCGCGATTTGCGACGGCGACTGGGTCGTGGTCCGTCAGCAAAACGTCGCCGACAACGGTGACATCGTGGCGGCGATGATCGACGGCGAGGCCACCGTGAAGACCTTCAAGCGCACCGGTGGTCAGGTTTGGCTGATGCCGCACAACCCGGCCTTCGACCCCATCCCGGGCAACGACGCCGCCGTGCTCGGCAAAGTCGTCACTGTGATCCGCAAGATCTGATCTCTGGCGGCTAGCCGGCCCTAGTGAACCCGTTGGCCTGCGCAATTTCTTCGGTGGCGAACCAGAGTTCGGCCATGGTGTCCTCGTATAGCTCGCTGTCAGGCATGTAGTAAAGCCCGAAGCTGGCGTTGGCCTTGACGGGGTATCCGTCGGGCACCTCGTACGGATCATCCATCGGAAGGTGAATCGCCAACTGGCCGGGGGTAATTGGCGCCGCCACCGCCAAGTGCGTAGTGTCCTCTTCGCCGTCAGCGGCTGCATGTCGGCCGCCTCGGATTTCGCTCGCGGTGGGAATGCGCGTCGGAGCCGTGTCGACCGAGTCGGGATCTTCGTCGAAGTGCTCTTCGACGAAGTGCTCGTCGTCGAGGTGGTCATCGAAGTGCTCGTCGAAAGGTTCGTCGACGTGCTCGGCCAAGTCATCGTCCAACTCGGGAAGCTCGGCATGCTCTTCGATGTCGTCGGACAGCGGTTCGTCGATCACCTCGGCACGTTCGGGAGGCGTCCAGTCGCTGGCCGATTGGCTGGGCAGCCGCACGGTCCGCGGACGCAACGCCGCCCGATAGCTGTCGTCCGACAAGCTTGACGACGCGAGATCGCTATCGGCATCCGGCGACCATCTAGACACCGATTCGGTCACGGCTTCGTAGCCAGCCTCGTCACCGCCGCCACGTTCGGCAACCTTGGTGTCATGTCCGGCAGCGCGGCGTAGACGCCGCCTCAACCCCACCATTGTGGCAGTCCCAACCAGCAACAGCAGAACCAGGATGCCGCTCGGTAACAACCACCGGCGCCAGTTCGCCGCTCTCAATGCGCCGCCGGTCGACGAACCGGCCGGCATCTTCTGCCCCGGCACCTGCAGCCCGGACAGTGACGACGCCAAGTTCGCCGGCTGGGTGCTGAACGTGTTCTTCGCCTGATTCCAGGCGATCTGGCCGCCGGTGAACTTCTGGGTGAGCACATCCTTGTTCGCCGTCTGCTCGCCCACCGGAGCGCCCAGTTTGCCGGTCGCTCCACCGAGTTTGTCCCACGCGGCCTTGATGGCGCCGCGGACCACAAACGCGCCGTGGGCGGGCGTCCAGAAGATCACCGGCTTGTCGGCGGCGGCAAACGGGCTCACCCGGCTGGCCGGCTTGAGACCGCCGTCGGACTCGTTGGCGATCGGGAAACCGAGGCTGCCACCCGGGCCACCCAGCGACTCATACTTCGCCAAAACACCGCTCTCGACGGCGTTGGCGCCGGTGGCAGGGCTGAAGAAGACCTTGCCGCCGACGAAGTTCTGGGCCAGCCCGTCGCCACCGACCGGATACTGATCGCCTTGTTTGGCGCCTAGCGTGCCGGAAGGACCGCCCGCAGCGCGCCACGCCATGTTGATGGCCGCGGTCGGATCGATGGGCACCTGCAGGTCGGTGAGCTTGCTCGCCAGATCGGGCGGGACGGTGGTGAAGGCTTTGGTCAGCCGGTTCCATGACACCCGGCCGGCGCTGAAAGCCTGGGTGGCCAGTTCTCCGTCGTAGGTCTCGTCGCTGATCGGGACGCCGAGCGCGCCACCGGAGCTGCCGAGTTTGTCCCACGCGGCGTTGATCGCCCCGCGCACGACGAACGCGCCGTGTTCGGCGGTCCAGTAGATCAGCGGCTTGTCGCTGGCCGAGAAGGTGCTGACCCGGCTATCGGGGCCGGCCAGCCCTCGCGCTTCGTTCATGGTCGGGAAACCCAGGTCGCTGGCCGCCGGACCGCCGAGGGCTTCGTATTTGTCCAGGATGGCGCCCGTCATCGACCTGGGGCCAGTCGCAGGAGTGAAGAACATCTTGCCGTGCACGAAGTCCTGCGCGAATCCTTGTCCAGCGGGGTAGCACTCGCCTTGCTTGGCGCCGAGATCCGAATTGTCGCCGCCGGCATCCTTCCACGCTGCGGTGATCGCATTGTCCGCATCGCCCAGCGGGGATGCCGTGGCGACGGGCTCCACCAGCGCCGTAGCCAGGCCGATGCCCACTGCCACCAGACCAAGCGCCGCGCGCCCCGCGATGGTGCCCAATCGTCTCTGCTGCCCTGCCATCACACCTCCCGGTGTTTGCCCCACCCGCATTTTGTGGAAAGTTTCAACCGCGCGGCGGGCCAGCACAACTGTGGTCCGGCCGAAGGCAATTGCGATGTCATATCGAAGACCCTACGGAACCGTAGCCTGTCAAGGTCGAAATGATGTCCACAACGTTGCTGGGTGTCGCATTCTGCTCTTGCGATTCTGCGTTACGGTGCCCGATACCGGGGTGGGCCCCAGCGGCGACTTGGCACACGGAAACGGGGCGGACATGGGTGGTTCCGGACCAGTATGGTCCGTCACGATCGCCGTGATCGCCGCGCTCGTCCTGAGCGACTACGTATTCAGCGTCCGCCGCAGCCACCGGCCGACGCTGCGCGAAGCGGCGGCATGGTCGGCAATCTATTTCGCAATTGCGATCGCATTCGGTGCTGCGGTCTGGGCCTTCGGCGGGTTATCTATGAGCATCCAATATTTCGCTTGCTATGTCAGCAACGAAGCCCTGTCGATCGACAATCTGTTCGTCTTTTTGTTCATCGTAAGCAGTTTCGCCGTCCCGCGGATCGCGCAGCAGAAAGTGCTGTTATTCGGCATCGTCCTGGCGCTCACCGCGCGCACCGGATTTATATTTATCGGCGCCGCGCTGATCACAATCTTCGACTGGGCGTTTTACCTGTTCGGGATCCTGTTGCTCATCATGGCGACCAACATCGCCAAACCTCCGGAGTCCAAAGGTCCGCAGACGGATACGGTGGTCATCCGCACCGCCAGACGGTTGGTGCACACTTCCGACAACTACGACGGTGACCGCTTGTTCACTGTTGAGGATGGCCGTCGGGTGATGACACCGATGCTGCTGGTGATGATCGCGATTGGTGGGGCGGACGTATTGTTCGCATTCGACTCGATCCCGGCGATGTTCGGGCTGACCCAAAACGTCTACGTGGTGTTCTCAGCGACCGCGTTGTCGTTGTTGGGCCTACGTCAGCTGTATTTCCTGATTGACGGCCTGCTGGATCGACTGGTGTATTTGTCCTACGGTCTCGCAGTGATCCTGGCCTTCATCGGCGTAAACCTGATTCTGCAAGCCTTGCACGTCAACAACGTTCCCGTCATCAACGGCGGCAACCCGGTCCCGGTCGCCGAACTGAGCACAACGACGTCGTTGGCGGTGATCGTCGCCGTCCTACTCGTCACGACTGTGGCGTCGTTACTGTCACCTCGCGGACGGGCACAGCACGCCGTCGCCGGGGCGCGACGGCACGCGACGGAGTACCTCAATCCGAATTACCAGACCGACGCCGCCGAGCAGGAGAAGCTGTTCACTCGGCTACTCAGCGAAGAAGGCGAGATAAGCGCGCTCCCAGCGAAATACCGGGCGAAAATCCGGCGAGAAGCCGAGCTGATGGAGCTACTCGGACAAGCCCATCAGGCGCACGACGAACATCAGGCCGGCTAGACGCCGAGGCTACGACCGATGGCCTCGGCTAGACGCCGAGGCTACGACCGATGATTTCCTTCATGATTTCGGTGGTGCCGCCGTAGATCGTCTGCACCCGCGCATCGAGATACGCACGCGCAATTGGGTATTCACGCATGTAGCCGTAGCCACCGTGTAATTGCAGGCAGCGATCGATCAGGTACACCTGCTTCTCGGTCGAATACCACTTGGCCATCGCGGCCTGCTCGGCGGACAGCTTCTCGTCCAGGTGCAGGCGGATGTACTCGTCGACCATGATGCGAACCGCGGTGGCCTCGGTCGCCAATTCGGCGAGCAGGAAACGGCTGTTCTGGAAGCTCCCGATCGATCTGCCGAAAGCCTTGCGCTCCTTGGTGTATTGCAGGGTCTGCTCGAGCACCGTCTCCATTGCCGTGGCGGCCATGATGGCGATCGAAATTCGTTCCTGCGGCAGGTTTTGCATCAGGTAGACGAAGCCCATGCCTTCTTCGCCCAGCAGGTTCTCGGCGGGGACCTTGACGTCGATGAACGACAATTCGGCGGTGTCCTGAGCGTCCAGGCCGATCTTGTCCAGGTGTCGGCCGCGCTCGAAGCCCTCCATGCCCCGTTCGACGGCCAGCAGCGAAAAGCCTTGCGCGCCTTTATCCGGATCGGTCTGGGCCACCACGATAACCAGGTCGGAGTTGATGCCATTGGTGATGAAGGTCTTCGAACCGTTGAGCACGTAGTGGTCGCCCTGCTTGACCGCGCGGGTTTTGATGCCCTGCAAGTCGCTCCCGGTGCCCGGCTCCGTCATGGCGATCGCGGTGATCAGCTCGCCGGTGCAGAACTTGGGCAGCCAACGCTCCTTCTGCTCCTCGTTGGCCAAGCGCAGGAGATAGGGTGCCACCACATCGTTGTGCAGCCCGAATCCGATGCCGCTGTAGCGGCCCGCGGTGGTCTCCTCGGTGATAATCGCGTTGTAGCGGAAGTCGGGGTTTCCGCCGCCGCCATACTTTTCGGGCACCGCCATGCCCAGGAAGCCCTGTTTGCCGGCTTCCAGCCACACCCCGCGGTCGACGATCTTCGCCTTCTCCCATTCGTCGTGGTGAGGAGCGACGTGGCGGTCCAGAAACGCTCGGTAGGACTCGCGGAACAGTTCATGCTCGGGTTCGAACAGCGTGCGCTGGTACTTGACGGCGCTACCCATGGATGACCTCCGGCGGGATAGGGACTGTGCCGCCAAGATATACCAACTACCAACCGGATGGTTGGGCGGCCCGGGTGCCTGTCCGGGCTTACAGTCAGCGATGTGGACGAAACGCTTCTGGTGACCGAACGCGGGCAGCTGCTCGAGTTCTCCTACACCGACATGCTGTGCTACGCCGGGCCGTATTCGCCGGCTGGTGTGGCGAATGCCTTCAAAGTGATGCAGCGGGCATTCGCGGCGTTATCCCCGAACCAACCGCCGCAGCGGCGCTCGGTCGTCATCCGCACTGCTTTTCAAGGGCCCGGGGCGCGTGACGGCTTTGAAGCGGTCACCCGTGCGGTCACCGACAAGCGGTACACGGTTGACCTGGCCCTGGCGCGACCCGACCGCGGGCGGCTGCTGCAAAGTTTCGTCTTCCAAGTCTCCATCGCGGGCCGCGTGGCGACGCTGTTGCTGCGCAAGGGCTTCGTCACCGCCGAATTCATCGACCTCGCCGGCAAATCCGACCGCAATCAGACCGAAGAGGCGCGTCTGGACCAACTCAAGGCAGAGCTGGCGCAGCGGGTACTGGCGGCACCCGCCGAAGACGTCTATGACTTGGCCGACTGAGGTTAACCCCAACGGAACGTTAAGTCCCTGAACGCACGCTGAAAAGCGATGTGAGCGTTTTCGGTCAATGTTGAAATGGCGAAAGCGACTTCTGAATCGAGCATTAATACGGTTTTCCGGATGAATCATCGAATGAATTGGAATTACTGTCGTTTGCTTCACCGGCGCCTATTTAACCGATAACTTAATGTAACCTGAGACATTCAGTTTTCAAGGGGGCGCCGAGGTATGGCCGGTCGACGCAACAGCATGCCGACTGCGCACGCCGATTCGGGATCGACGTTGCTACTCGCGGACACAACCGCCGCAGACCGAGCACGCACCGGAGAAGTAAAACCATGAACGCTGCAACCAGACGATCGATCATCGCCGCAGCCGCTCTGGCAGCCATCGGGCTGGCCACGTGGCCACAACAACCAACGCCAGTGGCACAACAGGGTGCGCCGACGGTGCACCGCGATGTTGCGTTGGTGGATGACGGAAGCGTGATTCTGCCGCCCGAGACCACCATCGACAGCGAGTTGTTCAACAGCATGCTGGGCTCGGGCGGATCAGAAGACCAGTTGTACACCGCGCTAGTCAACTCGGTTGGTGCCTCTGAGGCACAGACCCTCCTTGACACCGACGGTGCAAGCCCCATCTACAGCGGCGTTTTCAACGGCGCGGAGAGCAGGGCTTTTGAAGGGCTGTTCATCAATACCCTTGTCTCGGAAGACCAGTTGAACCAACTGTTAGGCGTCACTCAAGACAACTCGGAGACCGCGATTCTCGCCGACCTCCTGACCAATCCCGGGCCGCCGATCCCCGGGAGCACCGACATAACTGTCGGTGACCTCACCAATGCCATTGGTACCTCGAGCTTCGACACGGACCTGACACAGATCGCCAACGCGGACTACGCCCTCGCCGTTGGGGACTTCGAGGGTTACCTGGCCTCGTTCGCCGGCGATCTCGGCAGTCTGGGCAGCCTGAGTGACTTGGGCAGCCTGAGTGACTTGGGCAGCCTGAGTGACTTGGGCAGCCTCGGCGACTTGGGCAGCCTCGGTACCGACCTGACCGCCATCCTCGACGGCCTCACCGGTCTCCTCTAACACCGCCAAGGCAGAAGCGCCGGGAACCTATGGGTCCGGGCGCTTCCGCTTTCCAGGGCCCTCTTAGGTCGCTGAGAACTGCCGCAAACTGGCGGCCAGCGCGATCGGAACTCGCGCGCGGATCCGGGTGCCGTCGCTGGTGTGCTCGGTCTGCTGAACCCGGCCATCGGCGTGTACACGCGACACCAGATCACCGCGGTCATACGGGATTACGACGTCAACCGCCGTGTCGGTCGGAGCGGCCAGCTCAGCCATCCGCCGGCGCAGCGCGTCTACCCCGTCCCCGGTGTGTGCCGAGACGAACACCGCGCCGGGCAGCGCACGGCGCAACTTGGCCAGCGCCAAATCGCCTGCGGCGTCGATTTTGTTGACCACCAACAACTCCGGCGCGGCATCGCCGTGATGGTCGGCGACCACTTCGGAGATCACCTGGCGCACCGCGCTGATCTGCGCCAGCGGGTTGACGTCGGAGCCGTCGACGACATGTACCAGCAGGTCGGCGTCGACGACCTCTTCCAGCGTCGAGCGAAACGCCTCGACCAGCTGCGTCGGAAGGTGCCGCACGAATCCGACGGTGTCGCTGACCACGAAAGCGCGTCCGTCGCCGAATTCGCCTCGGCGCGTGGTGGGTTCGAGGGTCGCGAACAGCGCGTCCTGCACCAGCACGCCGGCGCCGGTGAGAGCGTTCAGCAGGCTGGACTTGCCGGCGTTCGTATAGCCGACGATCGCAATGGATGGCAGATCGCTATCCAGTCGGCGGCTGCGTTGAGTGTCGCGAACCTGCTTCATCGCCTTGATGTCGCGGCGCAGCTTCGACATTCGCTCGCGGATGCGGCGGCGATCGGTCTCGATCTTGGTTTCACCGGGACCACGCAGACCCACACCCCCGCCGCTGCCGCCGGCGCGACCACCGGCCTGCCGCGACATCGACTCACCCCAACCGCGCAGCCGCGGCAGCATGTACTCCATCTGCGCCAGCGTCACCTGCGCCTTGCCTTCCCGGCTGGTGGCGTGCTGGGCGAAGATGTCGAGGATCAGCGCCGTCCGGTCGATGACCTTGACCTTGACGGCCTTCTCCAACGCGGTCAGCTGAGCCGGGGACAGTTCGCCGTCGCAGATGACGGTGTCGGCACCGGTCGCCAGCACCACCTCACGCAACTCCTGCGCTTTGCCCGATCCGATGTAGGTCGACGCGTCCGGCTTGCTGCGCCGTTGAACCATCCCTTCGAGTACCTGTGAGCCGGCGGTCTCGGCGAGCGCGGCCAACTCCGCAAGGCTGGCGTCGGCGTCGGCGGCACTACCCTCGGTCCACACGCCGACGAGCACGACCCGCTCAAGACGCAGCTGCCGATACTCGACCTCGGAGACGTCGGCAAGTTCGGTGGATAGCCCGGCGACGCGGCGCAGCGCCGAACGGTCGTCGAGTGCAAGTTCACCCGTGCTGGGGGTGTCGTTTTCGGGAAAGTCTGGATACGTCATAGGCACTTAGATGGTGCACGCCAAACCGTTGACATGCACGCGAATTAACGCTGCGCTGCCTGCCACCATTCCTCGCTGAGTTCACCTCGGGCCACCAGCACCGACGGCCCGCGCAGGTAGCTGGTGGCCTCGGTGATGGTGACGACGACATCGCCGCCCGGAATCCGCACGGTGAGCGTGCCGCTGGCCGCACCGGCATAAGACAGCGCAGCCACTGCGGCGGCAACGGTTCCCGTTCCACACGAACGGGTTTCACCCACCCCGCGCTCGTGCACCCGCATGGTCACCGCGCCGTCAGCCGGCGCGGTGAGGACTTCGACGTTGACCCCGTCCGGAAACTGCGCCTTGTCGAACGTCACCGGTGCCGCGACGTCGAGCGCCGCCAGCGAGGCGGCGGTCAACGCAGGGTCGACACAGGCCAGGTGCGGGTTGCCGACGTCGACCGCCAGTCCGCTGAAGGTGCGGCCGCCGACGACCGCCTGGCCCTCCCCCAACGTGTTGGTCTTGCCCATCTCGACGCTGACGTCGGCGTTGGCCGCATCGACGCGATGCAGGACGACGGGTCGCGGGCCGGCCAGCGACCCGACGACGAACTCGTTGCGGGAGTCGAGGCCGCTGACGCGCAGGTAATGCGCGAACACCCGTACCCCGTTGCCGCACATCTGCGCCGTCGACCCGTCGGCGTTGCGGTAATCCATGTACCAGTCGTCGGCGGACACACCGTCCGGCACCCGATCGAGCACCCCCGCGGCGAACAGCGCACCCGCCGTGGTGATGCGCAGCACCCCGTCGGCACCGAGGCCACGGCGCCGATCGCACAACGCGGACACCACCGCGGGCGTCAGCGTCAGCTTGGCATCCAGATCCGGCAACAACACGAAGTCGTTTTGGGTGCCATGGCCTTTGGCGAAGATCACGTGCTCAGGATACCTGCCGCCAAGCGCGGAGCGCCGCGGCTACAACCTCCGCATGATCGGCCGCCCTGCTGGCATCCAGCCACTGAATCCGGTGGTCACGGCGAAACCACGACCGCTGCCGCCGCACGTAGCGGCGGGTTCCGATGAACGTCGGTTCGCGTGCGGCGTCGCCATTGCCACCGGCGTCGAGGTCGGCGATGACCTGCGCATAGCCCAGCGCCCGTGCTGCGGTGACGCCGTCGCGCAGTCCGCGGTCGAGCAGCATGACCACCTCGTCCACCAGACCGTCGGCGAACATCGTCTCGGTTCGTCGGGCTAGTCGCTCATCGAGAAGCCCAGTGCCACAATCTAATCCGATGATCACGGTGTCCCAGCGCGGCGTGCCGATCGCGGGTGCCGACGCGGCGAACGGCTGACCGGTGAGTTCCACCACCTCCAGGGCGCGCACGATACGCCGGCCGTCGGTCGGCAGGATCGACGCCGCGGCGGCGGGATCGCGAGCGGCGAGCTGGGCATGTAGCGCGGCTACCCCGACTTCGGCCAGCCGCCGCTCCCACCCGGCCCGCACCGCCGGGTCGGTTGTCGGGAACGACCAGTCGTCGAGCAGCGATTGGATGTAGAGCATCGATCCGCCGACCAGCACCGGCACCCTGCCCCGCGCCGCGATTGCCTCAATGTCGGCGGCCGCAGCGTCCTGATAGCGGGCGACGGTCGCGGTCTCGGTGACGTCGAGCACGTCGAGTTGGTGATGCGGTATGCCGCGGCGCCCAGCCACAGGAAGTTTCGCGGTCCCGATGTCCATTCCGCGGTAGAACTGCATCGCGTCGGCGTTCACGATTTCCCCGCCGAGCCGCTCCGCGACGTCGAGGGCCAGCTGCGACTTACCGGTGCCCGTCGGGCCGACGATCGCCAGCGGCCTCACGGCTGCCAGACACCGGCGAAGTACCCGACGCCGTAGGGCGCCGACCGATACAGCTCCTTGGCCGACCGCGGCGCCGGCTGCACCAGACCCGCCAGCACGCCGAAGGCCACCCGTCCCACCACCTGCTCGGGCAGCCGCGCTAGCGCGGCCACGTCGCCGCAGCCCAGCGCGTCGTCCAGGGCACGCTGAACATCGACGTCGGCGGGGTGGTAGCCACCCGGGGCGGGCACGGTCAACGTGTTGGCGCCGTCGGCGATCACCAGCACGCCCGTCGGCGGGGCCGATTGCTCGACCTCGTCACGCAGTTGCCTGCCCAGGGCCAGCGCAGCATCAACATCGTGGTTCGCCGCGTAGACACGGACCTCGGCGCGGGCGTCCGGCTGAGCCTGATCCCGCATCCAGCCGGCGATCAACGCGCAGAGCGGCAGGTCGACCGGCGGGCCGCTTGCCTGCGGCGAGAGCCGAACCACCAGATCGGCGCCGAAACCGGCGAAGGTCCCGACGCTTTCCGGGCCGGCCACCGCATCGACGGCCCCGACTCCGATGACCGCCCAGCGTGGCGGCAGGGCGGCGACGGCAGCGACCATCGCCGCCCGGAGTTCGGCCACCTCGTCGGCCGCAGCTCCGGCCAACTCCGGAATCAGCACCGGCGCGGACGGGATGATCGCGATGGTGCTCAACACGCAATCAAACTAGCGTTCCGACGCCGCCAACGGTTGCGCAGTGGTTTTCGACCGCGGCCTGCCAAGCGCCTCCATGTCGGCGGCCTCTCCCCTGGCCAACGCGACGGTGGACACGATCATCACAATCACCGCCACCACTAAGGCAAACACTGTCTCGTCGCCGACGCGTAGGTCCTCGGAGAGCACGGTGATCGCCAAGATCCAGCCCACCACCGGTTTCGCCAATGTCATCGTCGGCAAAGAGGCCGTGAGAGTGCCGGCGCGAAACGACGCCTGTTGAAACACCATCCCGGCCAGCGCGACGGCAAGCCAGGCATACAGTTCCGGCGCCCGCACTAACGCGCCCAACCCGCCCCGGCTGGCTTCGACGACACCCTTCGTCAGCACGGCGAACAACGCCAGCGACGAACCCGCCACCACTGCCAGCAATACTGCCGCGATCGCACCCGACCAGATTCGGGCGCCCAGCACGCACAACACCAGTGCCGGGCCCATCACCAGAGCCACCATCACCCAGGTGTGCAGCGGGGCGCGCTGCTGGTCCGACGCCGGATTGCCGACCCCGAGAATGACCGCTACCGCCCCGGCCAGCGACACTGCCCAAATCCATTCCCGGGCGGTCACCCGGTGATGGGTAATCCGCGCGTTGATCGGCAACGCGAACAGCAACACGGTCACCTGCAGCGCGGTCACCAGCATCACCGAGCCCAGGCTCAGTGCCGCGGCTTGCAGCGCGTAATTGGCCACCGCGGCCGCCGCACCCCACCACCAGCGCGCGTCGCGCACCGACAGCAGGAACAGCTCCCATGTACCGACTGGTTTATCGACAATCTCGTGTGCGGAACGCTGCCGGATCACCGAGCCGACAGCCGATACCAGCGCGGCGCCCAAGGCTAGGAGGACCGCGGCGACTTCTGCCGTCGCCATGAGCGACCTCCTTCCCGAGTTGCCATACCAATCAACTGTTCCATGCACACGCTACTAAGCCGCGCAACGAAGCCGCGTTTCTACGGCACCTCGACGACGGCCACGACGTCACGTCCGGCGCCGGCGGCGATGCTGGCCGCCTCACCGCGGGCCAGGGCGATGGTCGAGATGATCACCACCACCCCGGAGGCGAGCAGCGCGAACAATTCCGGGCCGTCGGCGTCCAACGCCTCGCGCAGCACCAGCATCCCGAGCAGCGACGCCACCACCGGCTTCGCCACGGTCACCGTCGGCAGCGACGCGGTCAGCGCGCCGGCGCGGAACGCCGACTGCTGAAAGATCATCCCGGCCAACGCGGCCGGTATCAGACCGTAGAGTTCGGGCGCGCGCAACAGCGCCCCTAATCCACCGGAAAGCGCTCCGACGGCTCCTTTGGTCAACACTGCGAACAGCGCCAGCGACGAGCCTGCGACCACTGCCAGCAGAACGGGCGCGACCGAACCGCCCGACCAGATGCGTGCGCCCACAACGCACAACACCAGAAGGGGACCCATCACGACGGCCACGATTAGCCAGGCTTGCAGCGAACCCCGCGGGCGACCAGCGCTTGGGTCGCCGACGGTGACCAGCACCGCCAACGCGGCCGCCAGCAGTACCGCCCAGATCCATTCCGACCGGGTCACCCGGTGATGAGCCAGCCGCGCGTAAATCGGCAGAGCGAAAAGCAGCGAAGTCACCTGCAGCGCCGTCACCAGGATCACCGAGCCCAATGCCAGAGCGGCGGCCTGCAGGCTGTAGTTTGCGATGGCGCCAAAGCCGCCCAACCACCACCGCGTGTCACGTAGTGACAACCGGAACAGCTCGAGGTGGCCGACCTGCTTATCGGTGATCTCCTGCGCCGACCGCTGCCGGACCACGTCGCCGATCGCTGACGCCAGCGCGGCGCACAGCGCGATCAGCGCCGCGAAATCCGCTTTAGACATGCCCGATCTCCTCGCCGAAGGACCAAACCGCGGTCGGCTACCTACACCGACTTTTCACCTTCAGTTTTCCAGGAGTACCCCGCGGGCGCCGCAGAAAGGCCTGCGGCTCGGTCACACCTCGACGCTCGCTGCCATCGAACGGTCCGCCAACTCCTCGGCATCGCCGCCGGGGAACGCCAGCTGGCCATCAGCGGCCATGCTGGCCGCTTCGCCCCGGGCCAGGGCCGTCGTCGCGATGACAACCGCGACCACCGCCGCAGCCAAGACGAAGATCTGAGGACCGGGAGTGTCCAATGTCTCGCCGAGCACGGTGACACCCAGCACCGAGGCCACCACCGGCTCGGTGACGGTCATCGTCGGCAGCGATGCGGTCAGCGTGCTGGCCCGGAACGCCGACTGCTGAAACACCGTCCCTAACAGCGCCGCCAGTATCCAGGCATACAGTTCGGGCGCTCGCGCAAGGGCGCCCGGGCCGTCCCGGACCACCTCGATGACGCCCTTGGTCAGCACCGCGAACAGCGCCCAGGACGACGCCGACACCACGGCCAGCAGCATCGCAGCGACCGCACCCGACCAGATCCGCGCACCCAGCACACACAACACCAGCGCCGGTCCCATCACGACGGCCACGACCATCCAGATCTTCAGCGAGCCGCGCTGATAACCGGCCGCCGGGTCGCCGACGGCAATGAACACCGCCACCGCCGCGGCCAGCAGAACGGCCCACAGCCATTCCCGTCGGGTCACCGAGTGGCGCGTCAAACGCGCGTTGGTCGGCAATGCGAACAGCAGCGCCGTCACCTGCAGCGCCTGCACCAGCACCACCGACCCCAGCACCAGCGCGATGGCCTGTAGCCCGAAGCTGACTGCCGCCGCGAGGCCACCCCACCACCAGCGGATGTCTCGTAGCGACAGGCAGAACAGCTCGAAATGACCGACCTGTTCGTCGGTGATCTCCTGCGCCGAGCGCTGGCGGATCACGTCGCCAACCCCGGATATCAACGCCGCGACCAACGCGAGCAACGCCGCGATATCGACCGTCGCTATAGCGGTACCCCCTCATCCAGCCCGGCCGCAATGCCGTTGTCAGCACACGCCAAGTCAAAAATTGTTTCACAAACAAGGGGTAATTCCGGCTAACGCCACGGCTCCAGACGACACCGGAAAATCTGACGGTTGAGCGGCTGCAGCGCCAACTCGGAACGCGCCGCCCGACAAGCTGCTTCAATACTGGGGAGATCCAGACGGGAGTACACAGATGACTCCCCACGAGTGCAGGTGACGGCGCCGCAATGCGCGGCAGGTGCGCGGCCAATAACCGCGCGAAGGGTAGGTGACGGCAACTCATGACGCCTGACGAGCCACATAACGAACCCCGGCCCATCCCACGACCGGGACCGCGGCCCGGGCCAAAACCAACACCCCGTCCCCACTCTCACCACCCTCATCCACTTTCGCCGCCGGCCAGCGATCCGCATCGGTTCGGGCGCGTCGACGCTGACGGAACGGTATGGCTGATCACCGCGGCCGGTGAACGCAACATCGGGTCCTGGCAGGCCGGTGACGCCGAGGCCGCGTTCGCCCACTTCGGTAGACGATTCGACGACCTGGCCACCGAGGTCACGCTGATGGAGGAGCGGCTGGCTTCGGGCACTGGCGACGCGCGCAAGATCAAAGCCACCGCCGCCGCACTGGCCGAAACGCTGCCGGACGTGCATGTGCTCGGCGATGTCGATGCGCTGGCCGCACGGCTCGCCGGCATTGCTGAGCGGGCCGAAACGGTCGCCGCCGAAGATCGGTCCCGCCGCGACGAGCAGCGCGCGGCCCAAACCGCCCGCAAGGAGGCCCTGGCCGCCGAAGCCGAAGAACTTGCCAACACCGCGACGCAGTGGAAAGCCGCCGGCGACCGGCTGCGGGCGATCCTCGACGAATGGAAGACGATCAGCGGTTTGGACCGCAAGACCGACGACGCGCTGTGGAAGCGCTATTCGGCTGCGCGGGAGACGTTCAACCGGCGCCGCGGATCGCATTTCGCGGAATTGGACCGCGAGCGCGCGGGTGCCCGCGAGGCCAAGGAGCAGCTGTGCGTCAAGGCCGAAGAACTCGTCGACTCAACGGACTGGGGTGCCACCAGCGCCGAGTTCCGCACGCTGCTCGCCGAGTGGAAGGCCGCCGGGCGTGCGGCCCGCGACGTCGACGACGCGCTGTGGCGCCGGTTCAAGGGTGCCCAGGACACTTTTTTCAAGGCGCGTAACGCCGCGACCGCCGAACGAGACGCCGGGCTGAACGCCAACGCCACCGCCAAGGAGGCGCTGCTGGCCGAGGCGGAAAAGCTCGACACGAGCAATCACGAGGCCGCGCGGTCGGCGCTGCGGTCGATCGCCGACAAGTGGGAGGCAATCGGCAAGGTGCCGCGCGAACGGTCGGCCGAGCTCGAGCGACGCCTGCGCGCGGTCGAGAAGAAGGTGCGTGACGCCGGCGAGTCGGATTGGTCCGACCCACAGGCTCAGGCCCGCGCCGAGCAGTTCAAGGCGCGCGCCGAGCAGTTTGAACGTCAGGCGCAGAAGGCAGAGGCGGCAGGACGCAGCAAGGAAGCCGAAGAGGCCAAGGCCAATGCCGAGCAGTGGCGGCAGTGGGCTGACGCCGCCGCGGATGCGCTGAAGTCTTAGCCCTGGTCCGGCGTCTGGGTGTCGTCGGGGTCGTCGAGAGTTTCCAGCAGCGTTCGGGACTGTTGCAGCGCGGCGGCGCGACGGCGTTGCTCCTCGGCCGCAAGTTGCACGATCGTGCGTGACCACACGACGCGCGCCCAGTGAAACGTCAAGAGAATGACGGCGACCCAGGCCACCACCAGACCCACGCCGGGGCCCGGATGACCGGCGGCCACCGTCTGCCGCGACCAAATGGCCAACAACCCGGCGACGCTGGCCACCGCCGAACCCGCCAAGGCGACCCAGGCCAGCGCCCACCGCCGGGTCAACAGCGCCAGCATCGAGAAGCCGACGCCGAAAACCAAAGCCAGCCAACCGAACACCCGTGACGGCAGCGCCACTGCGGCGGCTCCGGAACCGTGCGTGGCAAACAGCACATCCCACCCGCGCACGTTACCGGTATGCGGCAAAATGAACGATCCGATCAGCACGAACACCAGGATGGCAACAACCAAAGCCCTCGTGCCCGGCTCGATTTCGCGAGCGATGCGCCGTTCCGCCGCTTCGATATCGTCGCGGAAGGCGTCGAACTCGCCTTGCTTGCGTTCGTTTTCGCTCATCGGGCGCACCCCGACGGTTCCGCGGTCGCGGCGGGTTGTCCGATGCCCGGCATGCCGAGGTTGAGCCCGCTGGGACGTTGCCCGCACGCGGACGCATCACCGGCGCGGGTGCGCCGGTGGGTGATGACGTCGCCGTCGGCGATGAGGTGGTGCGGCGCGGCACCGGTGACGATCGTCGTCACGATGTCACCCGGGCGCACCTGCTCGACGCCCGGTGCGAAATGCACCAGGCGACCGTCGCGCGCGCGTCCGCTCATCCGGGCGGTGCGGCTGTCCTTGCGGCCTTCCCCGGTGGCCACCAATAACTCGACGGTCCGTCCGATCTGGTCGCGGTTCTGCTCCAGCGAGATCTGCTCTTGCAGCGCCACCAGTCGGTCGTAACGTTCCTGAACGACGGCTTTGGGTAGCTGACCGTCCAGTTCGGCGGCCGGAGTACCGGGGCGCTTGGAGTACTGGAAGGTGAATGCAGCAGAGAAGCGGGCCCGCCGAACGACATCCAACGTCGCGGCAAAGTCCTCCTCGGTTTCACCGGGGAAGCCGACGATCAGGTCGGTGGTGATAGCAGCGTGCGGCATCGCCGCCCGCACCCGGTCGATGATGCCGAGATAACGCTCGGCGCGATACGACCGCCGCATCGCGCGCAGCATCCGGTCGGACCCGGATTGCAGCGGCATGTGCAGGGCGGGGCAGACGTTGGGCGTCCGTGCCATCGCCTCGATGACGTCGTCGGTGAACTCCGCCGGATGCGGTGAGGTGAAGCGCACCCGCTCCAGTCCATCGATGCGGCCGCATTCGGTCAGCAGCTCGGCGAAGGCGCCGCGATTACGCGGTAACTGCGGGTCGGCGAACGAAACGCCGTATGCGTTGACGTTCTGGCCCAGCAGCGTGATTTCCAGCACGCCGGTGTCCACCAGCGAGCGCACCTCGGCCAGGATGTCGTTCGGGCTGCGGTCGACCTCCTTGCCCCGCAACGACGGCACGATGCAGAAAGTGCAGCTGTTGTTGCAGCCGACCGAGATGGAAACCCAAGCCGCATAGGCGGATTCGCGGGCAGCGGGCAGCGCCGAGGGGAACTCCTGGAGCGCCTCGGCGATCTCGACCTGGGCGACCTGGTTGTGACGGGCCCGGTCGAGCAGGGCGGGCAACGATCCGATGTTGTGGGTGCCGAAGACGACGTCGACCCACGGCGCCCTGCGCAGCACCGTGTCCTTGTCTTTCTGAGCCAGGCAACCGCCCACCGCGATCTGCATGTTCGGGTTGCTGCGCTTACGCGGCGCCAGATGGCTGAGGTTGCCGTAGAGCTTGTTGTCGGCGTTCTCGCGCACCGCGCAGGTATTGAAGACCACCACATCGGCGTCGGCGCCGTCGGCAGCGCGCCGGTAGCCGGCCGCTTCCAGCAGGCCCGCCAACCGCTCCGAGTCGTGGACGTTCATCTGGCAGCCATAGGTGCGGACCTCGTAGGTGCGGCGCGCTGGCAGGTACTCCCGCAGCGGAGCCGCCCCACGCGCCGCGTTGGGAACCACCGTCGAAGTCACGGGGCCATGGTACGGCGGATTTACCTCGCGCCTAAACGCGCCGGCGCTCCCGCTCGGCGGCCAGCTCGACACGGACCACGTCATAGGCCAGCGTCTGGCTGTAGCCGCGGCGGGCCAGCATCGCCACCAGCCTGCGGCTCACTTTCGCATCATCGTCGAGGTTCTCGCGGCGCAGCTTGGCCTGCACCAACTGCTCGGCCCGGCCGCGCTCGGCGGCGGGGTTGATGCCGCCGAGTACCGAGGTGATCACATCGTTGTCGATGCCCTTGGTGTGCAGTCCAGCGGCTAACGCGCGCTTGCCTTTTCCCGCGTTCGCCCGACGGGAGTGCACCCACTGTTCGGCGAAGTCGGCGTCGTTCACCAACCCGACGTCGGTCAGCCGGTCCAGCACCCGGGCGCTGAGGTCGTCGGGATAACCGCGCTTGGCCAGTTGGCCGGCCAGCTCGGCGCGGGTGCGTGCCCTCGCGGTGAGCAGGCGCAGGCACAGGGCCCGCGCCTGCTCTTCGCGAGATGGCTCAGAAGTCGACGGGGGCGGGCAAGACGCTGTCATCGGTCAAGCCATCGGTCACCACTGCACCAATGCCGAGCTTTTCCTTGATCTTCTTTTCGATCTCATTGGCCACGTCGGCGTTCTCCAGCAAGAAGTTGCGGGCGTTCTCCTTGCCCTGCCCCAGCTGCTCGCCCTCGTAGGTGAACCATGACCCGGACTTGCGGATGAAGCCCTGGTCCACACCCATGTCGATCAGCGAACCTTCCTTGCTGATGCCCTTGCCGTAGAGGATGTCGAACTCGGCCTGTTTGAACGGCGGCGACACCTTGTTCTTGACGACCTTGACCCGGGTGCGGTTACCCACCGCATCGGTACCGTCCTTGAGTGTTTCGATCCGCCTGACATCCAGGCGCACTGAGGCGTAAAACTTCAAAGCCTTTCCGCCCGTTGTTGTTTCGGGTGAGTTGTGCACCATGACGCCGTCGACAAAGTAGTTGTGGTTACCTTCGACCTCGATGTCGAATCGATTCATCGACCGGGTGTGCGGTTTGACGTGCACGTCCAGCACCCGAGCCGGCACCAGCTGCTGGGTTGGTTCAGCAAATTGCGGTGTGACCCTGCCCTGACCACGGAACCTCGGCAACAGCTTGTACTCCATGGACGGCGCCATGTACGGCGCCACGATCTCCTGGAATTTCGCCGTCGCTGCCGTGGAGAAAACCAGCACCGCCTTGCCGGCCGAGCCAGCAGAGCGCAAACGAACATCTAACCCGTGAGTGTCGCGCAGGTAGTCACGCAACCGCACACGCGTACCGTCACTCATCGCCTCAACGCAGATTGCGATGCGCCCGCTACCACCGGCCGCGCGGTCCTGCAGTCCCTTGGAGCGCAAGGTGAATGAACCGTCGTCCATGTACCAGACGGCCAAGGCCAGCGGGGTCAGCGCCTTGAGGTACTCCTCGGAGAAGAACTTCTTGCCGTCCCCGAGGTACACCGCACGCCGTAGCTCGGCGAGCTCCGGCAGCGGGGTGAAATCGACGAAACTCGCGCCCTTGGCGTTCTCTCGAACCGCATGCTGGATATTGCCCATTAACGCGGTCTTCCACTGCAGATACTCCGACTGCTTGGCGCCGTGCCCCAGCCGGAAGCGGACACCGTTGCGATCGCGCAGATTAGGTGAGAGATTCCCGTCGCCCATCAGCGAGCCCAGTACAACCCGGAACTGCTGATCGCTGAGCAGATGGGGTTCGGTCGCAAGCACCCGATCTCCAGTGTTGAGATCACCGGCTTCAGTCCAGCCAGCAGGTGTGCGAATGAGGTGGTTAGGTGTCGCCGCGAACTGCGACTTACCGTTGCCGCCGGACTTCTCGACGGTGAATTGCAGGAACTGTTCGGCTGGCCCGTTGTTGAACCAGTTCACCACTTTCCGGGGCACAATCCGGTCGCTGTCTGGGTCGTAAGACAGCACCTCGACGTCCATCTTGTTGTTGACAATCTTGCCGATCTTCTCGGTAGTGCCGTCGGCCAGGGTGACTCGGGTGGCATAGTTCATGCACCCGAACATCACTCCGATTTTCTCGCGCAGCTGGTTGATGAAGATCGCCGTGGTGCCCGAATTGTTCAGCGCGCCAGTCATCTTGCGCAACGCCTGGCTCATCAGCCGGGCCTGCAGACCCACATGACTGTCGCCCATCTCGCCTTCGATCTCCGCCCGTGGCACCAGCGCGGCCACCGAGTCGATGACCAGGATGTCCAGCGCGCCGGACCGGATCAGCATGTCGGCGATCTCCAGCGCCTGCTCGCCGGTGTCGGGCTGGCTGACCAGCAGCGAATCGGTGTCCACACCCAGCTTGTTGGCGTAGTCCGGGTCCAGCGCATGCTCGGCGTCGATGAACGCCGCGATGCCGCCGGCGGCCTGGGCGTTGGCCACTGCGTGCAGTGCGACGGTGGTCTTACCCGAGGACTCCGGGCCGTAGATCTCCACGACTCGGCCGCGCGGCAGTCCGCCGATGCCGAGGGCGACGTCCAGTGCGATCGACCCGGTCGGGATGACCGAGATCGGTTGGCGCACCTCGTCAC
>Ga0335075_10003042_pt1 | contig 26840 bp, 27 predicted proteins | sample Lox_Sample_24_FD_206723 | JGI IMG/M metagenome (GOLD analysis project Ga0335075, IMG submission 206723) | Soil microbial communities from Loxahatchee National Wildlife Refuge, Florida, United States - Lox_Sample_2.4 | ecosystem: Environmental > Terrestrial > Soil > Wetlands | place: USA...
TCGACCCGCAGGTACTCCTGGAGGAATCGGTCGGACGCCCCGTGGGCGCGGGCGAGGTCGAGGACGACGCGGTACGCCTCGATCTCGGTGGGCCGATCGGCGTACCGATACCCCTCCTGCCAGAGGTCCCGGCCCGCGCGCCGCTGGATCACGTGGCAGAGTTCGTGCAGCACGTCCATCATCAGCACCATCCGGGCGCTGCGTCGGAGGTGCGACGCACCGATCACGATCCGATCGTCGGGCGCGGTCCTCGGCGAGACCCCGGCGCGACGCAGGATCTCCGGCACTTCGTGGGGGGCCACGTACATCCACACCGGGCCCCGGACCACCTCGGCCCGCGTGGTCCGCACGAGGGCCCCTCGGGCCCGGGAGGGCAGCGGCAGCCGGGCGAGCTCGGGCAGCCGGTCGAGGCCGGGGAACACGGCCTCCAAACGGTGGCTGCCCGCCCCCACGGACCGGTCGACGTGGAACGTCGCGGGTGCGCGGGGCGAGAGTCGGTGTCCGGTCATCGCGCTCCCCGTCGGGCGCGGCCAGGGTTCGGTACCGGTCGAGGCCGACCCCCGCGCACGGACGGGGCCCCGGGCCCCCGGTCCGATACGGTCCGACCGAACTCGAGGAGATCGGCGTACCGTCGACCGTCGAGCACCGCCTCGCGGCGCACGCCCTCGGCGCGGAACCCGAGGCGCCGCAACACCCGGACCGACGCCAGGTTCCGGTCGGCGACGTTGGCGTCGAGCCGATGGAGCCGCAGCGCGGAGAACGCCCAGTCGATCACCGCCCCCGCCGCCTCGCTCGCGTAGCCCGAGCCCCAGGCGTCCCGCACGAGCGCGTACCCCAGCTCGGCCCGCCCCGAGTCCCGGTCGATGCCGAAGACCATGACCGTACCGATGAATCGGGGATGCTCTCGGGTCCGGATCGCGAAGCGGACCGCGCTGCCGAGGCGGGCGACGCGCCGGTCCCTGCGGACCCCGTCGATCCCCGACTCGGTGCGGCGTCGAGCCGGCAGGAAGCGGTTCACCCGGGGGTCATGGAACATCGCCTCGATCGCCGGCGCGTCCCCGGGTCGAACGGGGCGCAGGGTGAGACGTTCGGTCGTGAGGGTCCCCGGCCGTAGGGGGCGCGCCGGGGGCTCCACGCGTCCCCCAGCGCGCGCGGGGTCAAGAGCCCTCAGCTCGACCGGGCCCGCGGGCCCCGGCCGGTCGGCTCGAGCCGGAACGCCCGGGCGAGGTTGTCGGGGAACATGAACGCGAAGCCCCACCCGGCGTACCGTTCCGGGATCGGCGCGGCCCTCACCTCGGAGAGCCGGGCCCCCCGGCGTCGGCCCGCGCGGGCGATCGCCCGGAGGTCGGCGAGGTAGGTCCGCACCGTCGCGAGCTCCCGGGCCGGAGCGACCGGCCCGTGACCGGGGAGCACGTGCTCGCACGGGAGGCGCTCCATCCGGCGCAGGATCTCTCCCCACTCCTTCGGTCGGCCGTCGCCGACCGACGGGTGGAGCCCGTTCATCACGAGGTCGCCCGCGAAGATCGTCCGCTCGTCGGGCAGGTAGCCGAAGACGTCGCTGGGGGAGTGCCCTCCCCCGAAGCTCACGAGCTCGATCGACCGTCGACGGCCCGAGAGCACGAGCCGGTCCTCGAACGTCACGTTCGCGGCCGTGACCGGGAACCGCCGGGGGGCCGTCGTGAGCCCCCGGGCCCAGCCGGCGAGCCAGCGTCGATCGCTCGGAGAGAGCCCGGCGTCCGAGCGCTCCAGCTCGAGGATCTCCTTCGGCAGGGTCCGTCGGGCGAGTTCGAACTGCTCCCGACCCTGCGCCGCGACGAGCCGCTGGGTGGTCCGCGTGGAAGCGACCTGCGGGGCGCCGATCGCCGACGTGCCCCACGTGTGGTCCCCGTGCCAGTGGCTGTGGACCACCCAGTCCGGGGAGCGTCCGGTGAGCCGTCGGGCGGCGAGCGCCAGGGCGGCCCCGCCCCGCGGCGTGAGCATCGCGTCGAAGACGACGGTCTGTCCGCCGAGGTCGACGATCCCGGCGTTGCAGAGGGAGGCGCCGTCGGGGAGCGCGATCGCGACGTGGACCCCCGGCGCGAGCGTCTCGAGCCGGAAGTGCGCCGAGCGAGGAGGGGACGCCATACCGATCGCGGTCGAGCGCCGGGAGGCACCGGGCCCTAAGAAGGGACGCCCCGCGGCCGCAGGCCGCTCGTCTCGTAGAGGCGCATGGTCCGTTCGAACAGCTCGCGCTCGCGCGGGGCGGACGACTCCACGAAGCACCGGCGCGCGGTCATCGCGCCGACCTGGCCCATCCGCTCGGCCGCCGAGGGCCGCTGGAGGAGCTCGCCGATCTTCTGGGCGAGGGCCCGCTCGGATCCGGGCTGGACCGTGAAGCCGTTCACGTCGTTGTCGACGAGCTCGGCGACCCCGGCTCCCTGGCTGACGACGACCGGCAGCCGGTGGGCCCACGCCTCGACGACGACGAGGCCGAATCCCTCCCAGGGGGCCGGGTGCGCGAAGACGGTCGCCGTGCTGTAGGCGCTCTGGAGGTCGTCCGACGAGATCGAGCCGGTGAAGACGACGTGCCGCTCCACCTTGCGCACGCGCGCGTGCCGCCGCAGCTCCTGGGTCCAGACGGTCGCCTTCGACGCGTCGGCGCCGCCCGCCCGGAGCGACTGGGTCGAGAAGCTGCCGCCCCCGGCGAGCACCAGCTTGAGGTCCGGGAAGCGCCGTCGCAGGATCGCGAGCGCGTCGATGAGGAGGTCCTGGCGCTTCACGGGGTCCATCCGCCCCACGGAGAGCACGAACGGCGAGTCGCCGATGCCGAAGCGCTCCCGGAACCCGCCCCGGGCGGTGTCGGTCGCCATCTTCTGCTCGGACGGGTCGATCGACGGATACAGCTGGAACGCCCGGCCCTGGAACCCGGACTGGATCAGCTCCTCGAGGCCCGCCCGGGTGCTGACCACGATCGCGTCGAACCCCTCCAGCGACTTGAGGAAGAACCGGCGGACCGGCTCCGGGTATCCCTCGAGGTCCATCGGGATGTGCCAGCGGAGCAGCGTCGGGGCGGACGAGCCGATGAGCCCCCCGACCAGGATCTGCTGGAAGTCGTGGATGTAGAAGACGTCGAAGTCCCCCGCGTGCTGGAGCAGACGGTCCGCGGTGAGGTAGCTGTACCGAACGAACGACCGGTAGTCCCGGTCGAAGTGCTCGGGGATCTGGGGGCGGTGGAACGAGCGCCAGACCGCTTCCTTGAACCGACCGTACCCGGCGCGGTGCGCCGCCTCGAGCCGGATCGTCTCGAGCGTGTAGCCCTCGCTGGTCCGTACCTCCTCGGGGAGATTCGGCGCGCCGAGGGCGACCCAGCGGGCGCGCGGGGCGATCCACGAGCCCTGGCCGGCGCGGAGGAGCGCGCGCATCATCGGGACCACGCCACCCACCTGGGGCGTGTAGTCCCGACCGAGTTCCCAGACCCCGCGGCGACGCGGATGCGCCCCGGGCACCGGGACGATCGGGGGCGTTTGGCTGTTGACGCAGACTCGGATCATCCCAACCCTCGGAGCCGGCGATGCGCGCCGGCCGGTCGACGACCGCCGCCCGTTCGGGCCGCCCGCCGCCTCGACCCGGTCCCGACGACTCCGTTCGGACCGGCGGGCGCACGCTCCGGTCGGATAAACCGTTAGTGGGGCGCGGTCCGCTCGGAGGAGGAGTCGGGCAGCGTCGCGTCGGAGTACGGCCAGCTCCGGGTGGCGTGGGCGAGCCACGGGTACGGCCGAAGCACGGAGGCCGCGAGACCGGGGAGGCCGAGCGCGAGCGCCGCCCGAAGGAGGCCGATGTGCGAGAACGCCTGGGGATAGTTGCCGAGGGGGCGGTCCCGTCGCGGGTCGTACTCCTCGGACAGGAGGCGGAGCGGGCCCCCGACCCGGAGCAGGCGCTCGAAGTTCTGCCGGGCGCGCCGGCGCTCGCCGGCGCGGGCGAGGCACTCGACGAGCCAGAACGAGCACGGCAGGAACGCGCCCTCGGGCGTGGTAAAGCCGTCCTCGGACCGGTACCGGTACACGAACGGTCCGTCGGCAAGCTCGCTCTCGATCCGAAGGATCGTCCCCGCGACCCGCGGGTCGTCCGGCGCCAGGAAGCCGACGAGCGGGATGCGGAGGTTCGCGGCGTCCAGCGCCGGGCGATCGAACGCCTGCACGAACGTCTCGCGCCGGGGATCGTATCCGCGCTCCAGCACGAGCGCATGGATCGCCCGCGCCTCCGCCTCCCAGCGGGCGACCCGGGCGGAGTCGCCGTAGCGATGACCGAGCGCGATCGCGCGGTCCAGCGCGACCCACGCCATGACCTTCGAGTGGACGTAGTGCTGGGGCTGCTGGCGGATCTCCCACATGCCCTGGTCGGGCTCACGCCAGCGCCGGACGACGTCCTCCGCGAGCTGTTCGAGCGCGGGCCACGCGCTCGCGAGCGCCTCCCGGTCGATCTCGCAGAGGAGGAGCGCCGCGTCGAGCAGCTCGCCGTAGATGTCGAGCTGGAACTGGACCTCCGCCCCGTTGCCGATCCGGACCGGCCGGGACCCGAGGTAGCCCGTGAGATGCGGCAGCTCGAACTCCGTGAGGTCCGCATCCGGGTGGGCGCGATAGACGACCTTGAGCCCCTCGCTGGAGGGGGTCTTCTTGAGGTGGTCGAGGACCCAGCCCAGGAACGCGCGCGCCTCGAAGACGTGCCCCATGAGCAGAAGGCTCTGCGCCGCGAAGGCGGCGTCCCGGATCCAGACGTATCGATAGTCCCAGTTCCGCGGACCGCCCGGCCACTCTGGGAGCGAGGTGGTGGGCGCCGCGATGAACGCCCCGTTGTCCGCGTGCGAGAGCAGCTTGAGCGTGATCTCGGACCGCTCGATCCACGGGTGCCAGCGGCCCGCGAGCAGGTGGATCACGCTCGTCGGCCCGTGGACCCAGGCGGTCCAGAACCGATCGGTCTGGCGCAGGAGCTCGAGCGCCGGGAGGTCCGTCGGCCGGTCCTCGCCCCAGAACAGCTCGAAGACCGCCGGGGCCCCTTCGACGACCGTTGCGCTCCCGGCGAGGCCCCCGTCGGCCGGCGCGACCGGCTCCGCGGTCCGGTAGCCGAGGCGGTCGTCGCCCGAGCGGGCCTGCCAGTTCGTCCCCGAACCGGACCACTCGGGCCGCCGTCGGGCGTAGTCGAAGGCCGCGTCGATCGTCGCCCGGATCGGGACCGGTCCGCCCGTCGCCTCCGCGACCCGCACGATCATCGGCGAGGACTCGCCGTGCGGCGGCGGCAGCACGGGCATGAAGTCGACGAGCGTCAACGTCCGGCCCGCCGGGAGCTCGAAGACCGTCTCGAGGACGGCCGACGAGGTCCGGTACCGCTGCGTGGACCGGAACGGCTCCGTGGGCGCGATCCGGTGCGACCCGCCTCGGGCGAGGTCCAGGAGCCGGGCGAAGACGCTGGGGGACGCGAACCGCGGGAAGCAGGCCCAGTCGATCGACCCCTCCCGGTCGATCAGCGCGGCCGTGTGGAGATTCCCGACCATCCCGAGGTCGGGCAGCGGCGGCGTCCGGTCGGCGGGCCCGCTCGGGACGCGCCGGCGCCGACCGGTCGGGGACGACGAGCGGCCGGCGCGGCGTGCGGCCAGAGCTTCCGCCTCGGTCATCGGGCGGAGTCCCCCCTCCTGGGGGCCGGACTCCGCCCGGACCAACGCGCGGGGGCGTTTAGCCCGTCGCCGGGGCCGGGCCCGCGCGCCGGTTCCCGCGGTAGTGCGGCTTCAGGTTGTGGTGGGCCAGCGCGTTCCGGTCCGCGAAGCGGCGGCCGCAGAGCGCGCAGACGAGACCCTGGGTGTCCGACTCCGGGTTCATCTCCATGCTCGCCACCGCATCGCCGCCGTGGTGGTCGTGCTCGACATGCCGCACGAGCTCGGCCGGTGAGCCGAACGTCGCGCCGCAGTCGGCGCATTCTTCTGCCATCGATGTCACTCCTCCGTGGGCGTACTTCCCGGGTCCATCGGTTATGTAGTTTCGTCCAACGAACGGCCCGTCGGCCGGCGATCGCCGGACCGAACCGGGCCGGAGTTCCCCGATTGTCGATGCGGGCGCGCGGGGACGACGCGGGGCTCCGGGGCCGGGTCGGCCCGCGCGCGGTGGCCCCCACGCGGTCGGACGCCCCCCGGGCCGTGGATCCGGACGGGTGAAGGGACGTAGCTCAGAGGTCCTTCAGGATCCGTTCGACCTCTCGGGAGGCCGCTTCGAGCTCCTTGGCCACGCGGTCGCCGACCTTCTTGACCGAGCGGCCCGGGTTCCGAGCGGCCCCCTCGGCCTTCGAGAGCAGTTTCTTCGAGAGTCGCGCGCTCGAGCGGGCGAGGTCCTTCGCCGCCCGCTTCGTCTCCTCGAGAACATCGTCCATCGAATCGTTCGGCATGGGTTCTCCTCGAGCCGGACAGCCGGAACCGGTATTTACCGAACCCCGCGGCCCTCGGGCCCGCGGGACGTTGGACAAGTCTTGATGTACTGTGAGCACGCGTCGCAGATCGCCCGAGAGCGGAACGGCCGCAGGCGCGGCCGGGTCCTCCGGAGCCAATTTTCAGGAGGTGAATCAGCAAACATGACAGACCTGACCGAACAGCGCATCGGCTATGGGTTCGGCTTGCTCGGCGCGGCGCTCATCGCGCTCGGCGGCCTCGTGAGCCTCGTGATCGGCGCCGTGGACCTGGCCGCCGGTCGGCCGGTAGGCGCCCTCGGGGCGGCCTCGGCCGCCGTCGTCCTGCTCGTCGTCGGCGGGCTCGCCGCGTTCTTCGCGTGGCTCGGACGCCACGACTGGAGCGCGCGTCCGCTCGTGAGCGGCATCCTGCTCGTCGTCCTCGCCGCCATCGGGTGGGCGATCGTCGGCCTCGGCGCGAACCTGCTCGGCCTCCTCGGCTCGTTGTTCGTCTTCCTGGCGGGCGTGCTCTACCTCGTGCAGCCGGCCCAGAAGGCGGTCGCGAGCCTCGCGACGGCCTAGTCGCGACCGAGGACACCGAACGACCGGGGCAGCGCCCCGGTCGTCAACCCCTTCCCGACGCCCCCGAGACCTCGGGCCGTTCGGCCCTTAAGTAAACCCGACGGCTCCCGGTCGAGCGACCCCATGCCCCGCCGCTCGGCCCCCCGGGGAACCCGCCGCGCGTCGGCGGATCCCGCCGGGGCGAGCGCCCCCCGTCCGATCTCCCGGTTCATCGTCATGGCGATGCTCCAGGCGGCCCGCGCCGAGCGGATGGGGCTGTCCCGGCCGTCGGCCTACTCCTGGGGGCTCAACCGCGCGATCTTCTTCGCGGCGGCGAAGCGGGGCTTTCAGTCCGGGGGGCACGAGGGCGGCCCGCCCGAGGGGCCGTCGGGCGCTCGCCCGGCCGCACCGTCCCGGGCCGAGTACCGGCTCGGCGACGAGCTCGCCTACGTCGACCCGACCGCCCCGACGCTCGCCTTCACCATGGGCGGCGACGTGCAGACCGAGGCGGAGTTCGACCAGCAGATCGTTCGACGGTTCGGGAGCGCCGAGTCGTTCCGGAAGGCGTGGGCGGAGGCGGTGGCCGTCGTGACCGAGGCGAACCCCGCCGACCTCGCGTCCGGCCGCGGATTCTTCGACCGGGTCTACCGACCCCGCCGCGACGCGCTGCGGGCCCACTGGAGCGCGATGATCGGCGCGGCGCCGCCCCCGGGCTGACCCCGTCCGTTCGGCGCCGCTCGCTAGATCGAGTAGGACATCGCCAGGACGTCCTTGCGCGTCACGATCCCGACGAGCTTCCCGTGCTCGACCACGGGCAGTCGGTTGATCCGCTCGTTCAGCATCAGCTTCGCCGCTTCGAGGCTCGGCGCGTTCGGCCCGATGGTCTTCGCCGGCGTGGTCATCACCTGGCTCACGAGCGTGTGATCGAGCACCGAGCGGCACCGGGCGAGGAGGTCCTTCTGCCGGGCCTCCGAGGGCTCGAGGATGAGGTCGAACAGGCTGCCGGGGAGGGAAAGACCGCCCTTGTCGCGGAGGGCCTTCGCGATGTCCTTTTCGCTGAGGACGCCCACGACCTGGCCGTCTTTCCCGAGGACCGGCATCCCCGAGATCCCCTTCTGGCTCAGCAGCGTGGCCGCGAACCGCAGCGTGTCGCCGACCTCGACCGTCACGACCTTGCGGGTCATGAGGTCCCGCACGATCGCGCCGAACTGGTCGTCGGAGGAGCCGCGCCCCTTCGGCGTCGGCGTGACCCAGTGGGGGCCGGTCGGCGGGGTCAGGTTGCTCGTTTCGGGGCTGAGCTGGTGCGCGGCCATCTTCGTTCCTTCCCGGGGGGCGTTCCTCGAGGAGCACGAGCGGGGCAGAGCGGCTTAAGGGTACAGTCAATCCGATTCGACGCCGGGGTTCTCCGCCGGGTTCGCCGTGGCACCGGCGGGGGCCCCCGAGCGCGCATGCAGACGTCCGCCTCCGTCGCCTGGCATCGTCGTGCCGGGGTCTTCCTGGCGGTCCACTACCTGCGGACGCATGCGGTGCCGGTCGAGGAGACGCCGCTCGCGGAGCTCCCCCGGCTCTCGAAGCGGATGATCGGGCTCGCCCTGCGCTGGTTCCCGCACTTCCTCGACCGGGCCGACCTTCGCTTCCCGATCATCGTCGCCGGGCGGGGCTGGTACCAGATCGCCCTCGACGGGCGGCATCGGATCTCGAAGGCGATCTGGACGGACACCGAGCGCCTCCCGACCGTGCGCGTACCGGCCTGGTTCGCGCTCGAGCTGCTGTTCCCGGGCGTCTACGAGGTCGAGTGGCTCGTGCTCTTCACGCGGGACGAGCTAAGACGGTCGTCGCCGCCCGCCGTGGGCTAGGCGCGCGGGACCCCGGGCGTGGAGCCGCCCGCGCTAAGCGCCGGTCACGGCAGGGCGATCGACACGACGCCGCTGTAGCCGTTCTGTCCGAGGGCGGCGAGCGAGAGCCCCGTCCCGTACGGCGAGGTCGCGGTCGCGCCGAACTGGACCCAGATGGTGAGCTCGGTCGTGAGCGGGGTCTGGTCGGTCACCCCGGAGCTCAACTTCGCCCAGCTCGTGACCACGAACGCCTGCTTGTTGCTGACCTCGGTGTACGCGAGCACCGTCCCGACGCCGCTCACGAGCGCGATCCGGGCGTAGTTCTTGGTCACGACGTGCGGAGTGCCGGAGGCGGTGTCGACGGTGAACCCGACGTTGCTGATCGTCAGCCCCTGCTCGGCCGAGTCGATCGGGACGCTGTAGCAGTAGTGGTTCGTCTGGCAATACGCGTTCGAGCTCGAGGTGCCCACGAGCTTCCCCGCGGGGCCCGCGTAGAACGCCGTCCCGAGCGGCACCTCGCCCGGACCGTGCACGACGCCGATCACGAGGACGTAGAGGACGGCGGCGAGCACGACCACGATCGCGACGAGGAGGATCATGGCGATGATCGGGGAGACCCCGCGCCCGTGCCGGAGTCGTGCGAGTCGTTCGTGCATCCCGGGGCCTCGGTGTCGGCCGCGCGTCGGGAACCGACCCGACCCGGTCGGGGAAGACGCGCCGCGAACGGAGGAAGATTTGGTGGCGCATCGTATAAGAATCTTCTCGTACGAGGGACGCGCCCGGGAAGGCGCACGCTCTGGCTCCGCATTCCCCGCGGTGACGCGGGGTGGAGAACGGTCCCGGGAGACCGGAGCCGGACGACCGACGCCCGAGCCGGCCCGACGGCCGCGCGGAGGCGTCGGGGCCCGGTCCGTCTTATGCGAGGTGCGGTCGTGGCCCGGACGATGGACCTTCGGCCGAAGACCCGGACGGAGCCGTAGCGCGACCGGCCATGGTCTCCTTCGCCGCGCTCGGGTCGCCCTTCCTGTTCCTCGCGAGCTTCCTGCTCTCGGTCCTGGTCCTCGCGTACCGGTGGGACCGGACGCCGTCGGTCCGACGCGTGATCGACACCCTGCGCGACCGGTGGACCGGGGAGCACGACTGGCGCTGGCTCCGCCTCTGGCATCTCCTGGTCCCGCTCGCGGTGCTGACGGCCGCCAACATCGTCTGGAGCGTCTCCACCGTCCAGTGCGCGGACGACTCGTTCGCGATCCTCGCCTCCGGCCAGGCGGCGCTCCACGGAGGGAACCCGTTCCTCGTCTCGTACTGCGGGGGCTCGATGCCGGATCAGATCCCCTACGGCCTCGCGGAGGTCGCGCTCAACGCGCTCGGCGCCACGGCGGGCTCGGTCGCCGGCGTGTGGCTCGTCTGGCAGCTCCTCGCGCTCGCCGTCGTGCCGCTGGTCTGGGCCGTCTCGGGCGCGGACCGGCGCTACCGCTCGGTCCTGGTCGGATGTTCGATCCTCTACCTCCCGAACATCGCGACCAACATCGGGGTCGAGAACGCGATCGTTCCGGTCTCGGTGCTCGCGATGGTCTTCGCGCTGTCGCAGACCGGTCGTCGCGCCACGCTCTGGAAGGGGCTCGCGGCCTTCCTCAGCACCGCGCGATTCCCGGCGCTGTTCCCGCTGCTCGGCGCGTCCTCGTCCCTGCGCCGGGGCCGGCTCGCCCACTGGATCCTCGTCCTGGGCCTCTTCCTCGGCTGCGCCGGGCTCGCCTACGCGCTGTGGGGCTGGGACGCGATCAACATCGTCTACCTCGGCCAGTTCTCCCGGACCCCGGCCGAGTCGCTGAACCTCTTCGCGCTCCTCCTCCTCCAGGGCTGGCTGCACCCCTCGCTCGTCTCGGCCGCCGTCCAGGGCGCCCTCCTGCTCGCGCTCGTGCTCTTCCCGATCTGGCGCGGCTACTCGACGCTGGGAGGGATCGCGATCCCGCTCGTCGGGGTCGTGGCGATCTCCCAGTACCTCACCTACCACTTCGTCGTCTGGCTCGTCCCGGTCCTCCTGCTCGGGCCCCGGGTCAACGGCTGGCTGCTCGCCTACGGGACGGCGGCGTTCCTCGACGAGACGTACGGCGTCTGGTACCTCGGCCTGGGCCACGGCGTCTGGTGGCCGTACGAGCTCGCCGGCGTGCTCCTCACCGTCCTGTTGCTCGCGCTGCTCGTCCGCATCGTGCGCGAGGAGGAAGCGCGCCGCGCTCCCCGCGTCGCGCCGACGTGAGTGATCCCCGACCGTGGGGTCGACCGGGGCCGCGGCGCTACTCGCCCTTCATCAGGACGTCGAGCAGGGGAAGGAACTCGTACGAGCCCGCGTGCAGGCGCCCGTTGACGAAGAGCGTCGGCACGGCCTCCACCCCGGCCCGAGCGCCGCTGGCCCGGTCCTCGGCGACCCTCCGACCGGGCTCCGGCGAGGCGCGGTCCCGGCTGAACGTGGCCATGTCGAGCGGGAGCTCCCGGGCGAGCCGCACGAACAGGGGCTCGCCGAGCTCCGCCTGATGCTGGAAGAGCCGATCGTGCATCAGCCAGAACTTGCCCTGGAGGTCGGCGGCTTCGGCGACCTCGGCCGCCGCGACCGCGTGGGGATGCTCCGCGACGAGGGGGAAGTTCCGGAAGACGAAGCAGAGGTCATCCTCCAGCTCCCGGACGAGCTCGGCCACGGTCCCCTCGAGCTCCGCACACGCCGGCGACTCGTAGTCGCCGTACTCCACCAGCACGTAGCGCGCGGTGCGCGGGCCCCGAGCGTGCTCGTCGGGTCCGATGGGCAGATCGATCGTCGGCAGGCCGGCGTCGCCCGTCTTCGAGGGAGTCATCGGATCGGCCCGACCTCCGGACGGCCGTGCGGCCCGTGCGCCCCGCGAAAGACCCCCGCGTCGTGCCGTTCGCCCAAGGAAGCCGTCCCGTCGCCCGAGCCCCGAGCGTCCTCAGCCCTGCTGGATGTGCTCGAGGTCGTGCCCGAGGTGCGCCTGCGCGGCGGCGGGGTCCGCCGAAGAGAACGTCGTTCCGCAGGTGTTGCACTGGATCTTCGTCGCGGTCGGGCTCGGCATGCCACGGGGAACGCAGACCGGTATAACAAGCCGAGGCCTCCTGGCCCGGGCGACTCGCGCGGACCCGCGGTCCGACGGCCTCGAGCCGGCGACGCCCCGACCGGGGCCTAGGTCCCGCCGGCCGGGGGCGGGTCGGACGGCTTGCGAGCCGCCACGGACTCGAGCCGGAAGCGTCGGGCGATCCCCTCGAGACGGTAGCCGTGCCCGGTCAACCAGGTGCGGATCGCCTCCTGGTGGAGGAACTCGGAGTAGAGCAGCAGGCCGCCCGGCTTCAGCACCCGATCGATCTCCGCCAGCGCCCGCGGGACCTTCGAACCGTCCCGGTGCGCGGCGCCGGTGTGGTGGAGCGCGACGAACACCAGCACGACGTCGAACGAGCGATCGGGGAACGGGACGTCGAGGAGATCGACCGCTCGCAGCTCGAGCGACGACGGCCGGCCCGCCGGGTAGCGGCGATCGAGCGCCCGACCGGCCTCCTCGACCTGATGCGGGTCCACGTCGGTGGCCACGTAGCGCGCCGGGGCGAACCGGTCGACGAACCGGGCCGCGACGGCCCCGTTCCCTGCTCCGAGCTCGAGACACGTCGCGTGCGGAACGATCGGGACCGTCGCCGCGATCCACCGCGCGCGCGCGTCCGCCCGGCGGGCGGCCGAGCGGTTGACGAAGAATCGGGCGATCCGGTTCATCTCGGGCATCGAGCACCTCCGGCAGTCGCGGCAGGTTCGGGGCCCGCTTAACGCGGTCGGCCACCGGCCGTCGGTCTGGGTCGTACGGGTCCTGATCGTCGTCTCCGACCGCGGCGCGTCGGAGCGTGGGTTCGCCGAGACGCTCGGGCCAGCCTGATCCACGAGGAGGACCATGGGGTGACGGGCGGCGACCGATCGGGGGCGGGGAGATCCATCTCTGCCCGGCCCACGAGCAGACACCTTCGCCGATCTCCCACCCGGGGTCCCGGGCATCGTGATCGCCGATCCGGGGGAGCTCAAGGCCGAGTGTCGGCGCCTCCCGGAGGCCGAGGTCGAGTTGGCGCAGGATCGGACCGAGGTCCCGGGGGGCCGGTAGGCCACCGTCCGCGACCCGGAGGGGAGTGCGCTCTACCTCATGCCCGGCCCTTAGGGGCGGCTCCGGACCGGGACGGACCCCTCGCGCGCCCGGAGCGAGCCGGGGCGCGTCGCGCGACCGGGGGGTGACGGTAGCAGTCGACCAGGTGGTCGTTGACCATCCCGACCGCCTGCATGTGCGCGTAGACGATCGTCGAGCCCACGAACGAAAAGCCGCGGCGGCGAAGGTCCTCGCTGAAGGCGTCGGACTCCGGAGAGGTCGCCGGGACCTGCCGCCACGAGCGGAACCGGTGGACCTTCGGTGCGCCGCCCACGAAGCCCCAGGCGTAGGCATCGAAGCTGCCGAACTCGCGCTGGACCGCGAGGAAGGCCCGGGCGTTCTGGATCGCCGAGTCGATCTTCCGTCGATTGCGGATGATGCGGGGGTCGGCGAGCAGGGCCCGCTTCTTGGCCGACGAGAACCGCGCGATCCGGGCCGGGTCGAACTCTGCGAAGGCGGCCGCGTAGCCCGCTCGCCGGTGGAGGATCGTCGACCAGCTGAGGCCGGCCTGGGCGCCCTCGAGGAGCAGGAACTCGAACTGCTTCCGGTCGTCGTGCACCGGCACCCCCCACTCGTGGTCGTGGTAGGCGCGCATCTCGGGATCGTCGAGGGAGGCCCACGCACAGCGCTTCACGGACGAACCCAACGGGGGCGAAGGAACGACCGGCCCCCATAAGGCCGGCGCGCGGTCACTGGCCCCGCTTGCGGAGCCAGGGCGTGTGGGTCACCGCCACGAGCAGCCCCTCGGGACTGAGGAGCCGCGTCACGGTCTGCCCCCAGGGTTCCTCGCGCGCTTCCACGAGCAGCTCGTAGCCGCGCCGACGCAGCGTCTCGGTCGCCGCCCGGAGGTCGGCGACGTCGAATTCGAGCCAGGCCTGCGGCACGGGCAGCGACCCCGGCCACTCGGACGTCCCGAAGCACGATTCCGCCGCCTGCGCCAGCGGCCAGAGGCCGAACGACTTGGTCCCGTCGAGCCGATCGGTGTGCAGGTAGCCGCCGTCCGCTTCCTCGAACGGCAGCCCCAGCAGCTCGCCGTAGAGCTTCTGGCTCCGTTCGGGCTCCCGGGCGATCGGACCGAACCCGGCGACGAACAGGACCTCGATCGGGCGCGCGTGCGATCGCTTCGGAGCTCTCCCCTTCGCCTTCCTGCGGGTCGCGGTCATGACAGGGGCCCGACGGCGCTCCGACCCTACAAAAGTCGGCGACCGGGTCGTGAAACGGTCTGCGCGGGGCCGTTCGCCCGGCTCACGCTCCGGGGCTAAGTAGGACCGCGCCCTGCTCGGAGCATGGCGCGCGATATCGCTCCCGAAGAGATGGCCAAGGTCGCCCGTTCGATCCTCACGAAGAACGTTCAGCTGAAGAAGCGAGAGAACCTCGTCGTCGAGGGCTTCAGCCACACGCTCGACTGGGCCGTGGCGATCGCCCGGGAGGCCCGACATCTCGGCGCCTACCCGCTGATCCTCTACGAGAACGAGGACGCGTACTGGGACGCCCTCGACCGACGGGAGGACGCGCTCCTCGGGGCCGCCCCGATGCACGAGTGGGCGATGCTCGGGAAGACCAACGTCTACCTCCACATGTGGGGGATCGGCGACAAGGTCCGCCTCTCGAAGCTGCCGAACGCGCGCCAGGAGCGGACGGTCGCGTTCAACTCCGCCTGGTACGAGACCGCCCGAAAGGCGGGGCTGCGCGGCTTCCGCCTGGAGCTCGGTCGACCGTTCCCGAACCTGGCCGAGGCGTACGGGGTGGACGAGGACGAGTGGATGGGTCAGGTGCTGGCCGCGACCCAGGTCGATCCGGAGTCGCTCCGCCGCGCCGCCACGCCCATCGCGCGGGCGTTGTCGACCGGACGCAAGGTGCGCATCCGCGACTCGAACGGCACCGACTTGACGCTCGGCCTGCGCCGCCGACCGGCGCGCGTCGCCTGGGGCCGGGTCGATGTGAAGGCGCTCGCGAGCCCGTTCGACCGCATGCAGGGTCTGCCCAGCGGTGCGATGCGGGTCGCCCTCGACGAGACGGTCGCGGACGGCACATTCGTTGCGAACCGGACGGACTACATCGGCGTCGGCACCGCGACCGGCGGGACGTTCGAGTTCCGCAAGGGTCGCCTGGTGAACCACGCCTTCGAGCACGGCGCGGAGCTGTTCGACCAGGACTTCGCGAAGGGCGGCAAGGGTCGGGACCAGCCCGGCATGCTCGGGATCGGGCTCAACCCGAAGCTCCACAACACGCCGCAGCTCGAGGACATCGAGCGGGGGGCCGTCATGGTCACGGTCGGTGGGAACGGCTTCGCGGGCGGCAAGAACCGCTCGCCGTTCTTTGGATTCGCGATCAACGTCGGAGCCCGCGTCGAGGTCGACGGCCGCGCGCTGCCCGGGATCGGCTAGGCCGCCGCACCCGGGGACGACGGCCGGACGGCGGACCGTCCGATGAGCTCCGAATGGACCGACCGATCGCCCCACCGCACCGGGTACGTGCGCGTGCCCGGCGCTCGTCTCCAGTATCTCGACTGGGGCGGTCGCGGCCCACCGTTGATCCTGATCCACGGGTACGGGGACAACCCGCACGCGTTCGATGAACTCGCCGAGCCGCTCCGTCGCCACTTTCGGGTCCTGGCGTACGCCCGCCGGGGCCACGGGCGCTCGAGCGCTCGCGGGCCGTACACCGCGGAGACATTCACCCGGGACCTCCGCGCGTTCCTGGACGCGCTCGGGACCCGACGGGCCACGCTCGCCGGCTGGTCGATGGGCGGCAACGAGATCACCGAGATGGCCGGCACCTACCCCGAACGTGTCGACCGGATCGTCTACCTCGACGGGGGCTACGACTGGTCGGACCCGGACTGGATCCGGGCGACCCACGCCTTCCCCGGGCCGACGGCCGTCCCAAAGAGCGCGCTCCGATCGCATTCGGCCTACCGTCGCTTCATCCGCTCCGTGCTCCCGGACGTTCCCCGGGCTTCGTCGATCGACGCCTACGTCGACGGGTCGGTGGCCGTGCGGGCGAACGGGACCGTTCGGCCGTACATCAGCGATCGACGCCTGGCGGCGCTCGCCCAGGCGCTGCTCTCCATCCCCCGTCGATACGACCGGGTCCGCGCCCCCGCCCTCGCGATCTTCGCCCGGACCTTCGCCCCGATCGAGGGGGTGTCACCGACCCAGCGGGCGAAGAACCGGGCGTGGGAGCGGGACTATGCGCGGCCGTTCCGGCGGAAGTCGATCGCCCGGTTGCGCCGGGAACTCCCTCGCGTGCGGTGCGTGACCGTGGAGGGGAGCCACGCGAGCTTCTTCTATCGCAACCCGCGGGAGGTCACGGATCTGATCGTGCGCTTCCAGGCGACGCCCCGGTAGTCTCCGCTCTGGAGCGGGGCGCTCCGATCACTCCGGCGTTCCGATGAGGATCTCCCACGGTTCGATGACCTCGACCAGGTGGCCCGAACGCACCCAGGGGTCCGGGTCGAGCCGACGGTGGACCTCGGCCGAGTCCGCCGCCCGGACGACCAGCATCGCCCGACGGTGGCCGTCGACCGGCCCGCCCAGCAGCACGAAGCCGTCCGGAAGCGTGTTCATGAAGTCCCGGTGGGCCGGCCAGCCGTCCTGCTCGCGCATCGGGCGCCCTTCGACCCAGGCCGGCCCGTGGAACGAGTTCACGACGAAGAACGGCATGGCCCCGAGCCTCGGCGCTGGCCCAGGGCGGCAGCGGGTATAGCGCCCACGGCCCCGGGCGCGGAGCTCAGGGGCCGCCGGGGACGAACTTCACGGTCGCCCGGGCGAGCCGCTCGAACGCCAGCACGCGGGCCCTGAGGAGATACGCGTCGAAGAGGAGCTTCTCGACGGGGTCCCAGAGCAGCACCCAGACGATCGTGATGATGACGAGGTAGCCGAGGGCGGTCACCAGGGTTCCGACGTTCCCCGTCACGAGGGTGGGGCCGGAGACGTAGAAGAGGCCCGCGAGGACCAGGGCGAGCACGAGGGCCGGGAAGGTCCGGGCGAAGAACCCCCAGCCCTCGCGTCGGTTCACCCGGACCTCGAGCTCGGCGAGCTTCCGTTCGGCTTCGAAGTACGCCTTCAGGTCCCGGCGGGCCGCCTCCTCTTCCGGGGGTCCGCTCGGCCGGGCGTGGACTTGGAACTCGAGCGCGAGCGGTCGGGGTCCGCGGTGTTCGCGGGCGAGGTTCTCGAGGTAGGTGGAGAGCCGGGCGTTCAGCGGCCGGCCCGCATGCGGAAAGGCCGGTCGGACGTCGGGCCCGAAGAGGGCCTCGATCCCGGGGAGCTCGACGTGGAGCCGGATCGGAGCTTCCGCGGCCACGGGGGCCCACATCCGGTCGGCCTTCTAACCCTTCGGGAGCGGCTCTCCGACGCGTTGGAGCACCGTGAGCGCCCGGAGCGTGATCATCTTGCTGGGGCGCCCGGGCGCTTCGATCCGCAGGGGGACCGGCCGCTGCGTCGGATGCTCCCGGTAGAACTTCTCGTAGGACGCCGGCGCATCGGGGTGTTCCGCGTCCAGGTTCCACCGGCCGTCCGCCCGTCGCTTCTGGCGCAGGAGCCGGAGCGCGAAGTCGAGCCGCGGATCCCCCCCGTAGCCCAGGGCCGTGAGCAGGTCGAGCCCCACGAGCACGTCGTAGTAGTAGTGGACCGGCCAGTGGAACCGGTACCACGGCGGATAGCGAGCGCCCTGACGGTGGAGCTCCCGGTCGAGGAAGTACTCGGCCGCCGCCTCGGCGCACGACCGCATGGCGGGGGACCACATCGACCGGGGGTAGACCGCGAAGGCGCCGAGGCCCTCCCACGAGTCGAGGTTCCGGGACTGCGACGGGCCCTGCGAGTAGGAAAAGCAGCTCCAGCCGCCCCGCGGGTCGGCGGTCGCCACCAGCCACTCGAACGCCTTCCGGATCCGCGGGTCGCGGCCGTATCCGAACTTCACGAGCGCGCGGGCCATGTTGCCCGTGTAGCAGTGATGGCCCTTTCCGGCCGAGTTGCCTCCGACCCCGCCCCCGGTGAGCGGGGAGCGGGCCATCCAAAGCTCGCACGAGGTTCGGACCGCCGGGATCGCGCGCGTCGCGCCCAGATCCGAGAGGGCCAGGAGGTTCCAGTTGGTCGAGAGGTACTTGGGCCGGTAGAGGCTCTTCGCCGCGACCCACCAGCCCTGAGGGTCCCGGCGGGCGAGGAGGTCGGCGACCCAACCGGTCCTCGGGAGTCGGGCCTTCGCCTCCCGGACCTCGGGGTCCGATTGGGGCCGGCCCAGCAGCTGGGTCAGCGTCAGGTACCGGACCGACGGCTGGTCGTCCTCGAGGAGCCAGTCGAGCACCGGGCGGCGGGCCATTCCCCGGCGAGGCCGTCGGGGAGGCTATAGGCTTGCGCGCCGAGGCACGGAACGGCTCGGCCCATTCGCGCGGGGATCGGGGTTCGGGTCCGGACCCGCGCTCCCGGGCGCCGACGGACCCCGGACTCCCCTTCGGAACCGTTGAGCCCAACTCCAAACCTACAAATAACCCGAAACCGAATCTATTCCGTGATGGTCCAGGTGCTCGGGGACCCCGCGGACCTCCCCCTCGGTTGCCACGCGCTCAGCTTCCACTCGAGCGCGTTCGAGGCCGAGGACCACGCGATGCGCTTCATCTCGGGGAGCCCGCCCGGGATCCCCGCGGTCTACTTCGTCCCGGACGAGGCGACGTCCGGCCGGTACAACGAACACCTCTCCGACGTCGCCCCCGAGCACGTCGGCTGCGTGATGGCCTTGGGGCACGAGCAGGTCGAGTCGGTCGGCGGGGTCCTCCGGCCGGCACGCGAAGTGCGCGCCTTCTTCGAGACCCACCAGGACGGGGTGACGGCGGGCGGCGACACGATGTCGATGTACCTCGAGCCCGAGACCGTCCCCGCGCACCTGGAGTACGAGTGCTGGTTCGACGACCAGCCCCGCAACGGCTCCCGGTTCATCTGCCCGTACGACCTGCGTCGCGTGCCGGTCGACCAGGCCGCCGAGATGCTCCACGAACTCGGGCAGCACCACTCCCACGTCGTGCTCTCGTCGTCGGCGGAGCCCGCGGTGCGGCTCCTGCAGCTGTTCATCTTCGGTTCCCGGGCCGAGGTGCCCTCCGAGTTCCGTGAGCAGGTCCAGTGGGCCGACGATCAGCACCTCATCGAGGAAGCCGAGTCGGAAGAGACGCTCCGGCTCACCCCCGAGGGCCGGGACATCGTGAGCGAGTGGTCGGGTCGGACCACCGTCGACTGGTAAGGCCCCACGCGAACCCCGCGGGCCGGTCCCGGCCCGGGATGACCGGGCGGCGCCCACCAACCGGCGGTCGCCGGATGGACTAGGAAGGAACGGGTCGAGCCGCGGGGCCGTGGCCCGCGGACCGGCGGGACGCGCTCCGCCGCTCCTTCGGCCCCGGTCCCGCGTCGCCGCGCGAACGCATGGCGGGCCGGGTTCGGGGGGCGTTCGAGGGGGATCGCTGCGGCGAGGCGGCCGAGGCGCGGGGCGTCCAGGCGTGCCGCTCCATGCGGACCCGGTCGCCGCGGAACGTGACGCCCTCGAGCTTCAGGCGGAGCTGCTGCTCCGCCCCCTCCTCGCCGCGAAGCGCGATCCGGCCCCCCGCGGCCACGACCCGGTGCCAGGGGAGTCCCGGGTACCGATGGAGCGCCCAGACCGTGAGCCGGGCCGCGCGGGGATGGCCCGCGGCCGCGGCCACCGCTCCGTACGTGATCACCCGGCCCCGCGGTACACGGGCAATGATGTCCCGGAACCTCGCCAGAACCGCCGTCACCAGGCCCTCCTGGAGGGAGGGCGGCCGAACCACCCCGGCGGGATCCGCGACGGCTGAGCCAGCCGTCCGGCCCCTACGCCGGACCTCGACTCGGAGCGGTCGGGGTCGCCTCGCGGTCCCGGGAACGGACCTCCCGGAGTGGTGTCCGTCACAGGAGTCGCAGGCCGGGGTCGCCGATGAGCTCGCCCCCGGGGCGACGGGCGGCGCCGGCGCCGCTAGCCGTCGAGTGGGGTCCGCAGGTCCCAGCCCGTCTCGAGAACGGATTTGAGGTTCATCGCGAAGAACGTCCAGCCCCACTCGGCGCCGCCGTACAGCTCGCCCCACCGGGCCTCCGCTGGGAAGCCCGAGTGCTCGACGAAGAACAGGGCCCCGTCGTCCTTCGGCTCCACCGCGAGCTTGAACCGGGTCCCGTGAAGGTCGACATTGGGCCAATCCCAGGAGAGCGTGACGCTGCGGCCGGGAACGAACTCGAGGACGGTCCCGCGGTGGGTCGGCCCGTTCTTCCAGCCGAGGGCGTACCGACCGCCCTCGCGGAGCTCGATCTCGGCGGTGTCCGACATCCATCGAACGAGCTGCTCGGGGGTCGAGAACGCCTCGAAGACCGACTTCGGGGGGACATGGACGAAATACTGATGATTCACGGTCCAGGTCGTCGGCGGCGGGGGGGATTCGGGCATCGGGCTCCCCACCCGGGCTCCAGTACAAAGCCGCGCGCTCGCGCGCCTCCGAAGGTGTTCGGGACCGGCCGAAGGCTGCGGCCGGCGGTCGCGTGTCCTAGACGGCGACTAAGCCCGCGAGGAAGCTGGCCATGAACGCGAGGTCGAGGAAGAGGAGCGCGTCGACCGAGATCAGCGAGTCGTGCGCGAGGCGGGTGCTCGCGTACGTCGCCACGGCCAGCCCGAGCAGGGCCACGCCGAGGATCCCGGACGTGAAGAGCAGGAGCTCGCCCAACGTTCGCTTCATCGTCGCCGACCTTCGAAGTCCGAAGAGCTACGCGGGAACTTTACCGTGACCCATCCCGTTCGGACCGCGCCCATGGGCGGCAGGCCGGGCCGTTCTCCGGCCGGCCCGAAGGTTAATGGCGGGGCATGCCCCGTCTGCCCCCGACGGGCCCTCGGGGGTCTCCTCGTGCTCGAACGGCTTCATCGCCCGGCCTGGACCGCGCTCGCCATCGCTGCCCTCCTGGGGCTGACGGTGCTGGTCCCGGCGCCGACCGGCGCGCTGGCGGGGTCCTCGGCCGCGCCGCTCCGAGCCCCGCCATCCCTCACGGTGCCTCAGCTTTCGCTCGCGCCGCGGGGTCCCGTGGCCGACTGGGCGGGCGATGCCGCCGCGGCCGGGGCCCGGCCGATCGGGTCGGACCCTTCGGTCTCCCTGCTCGTCGACGTCGCGTTCGCTCTGTCCAATGCGAGCCGGGTGGCGCCGCTGCTGGCCGCCCTCTCGGATCCGGCTTCGCCGGAGTACCACCACTATCTCAGCCGGGCGCAGTTCGACTCCGAGTTCGGCGGGGCGAGCGCGCCCTATGCCGAGGCCGTGTCGTACTTCGCGTCCTTCGGGGTGACGCGGCTCTCGACGTTCGAGGACAGGCTCGCCCTTTCGTTCGAGGCTCCCGCGCCGGTGCTCGATCGGATCTTTGGGACGTCCCTCGAGGAGTTTGCGCGCGGATCCTCCTCGTACGTCGCGCCCGTCGGACCCCTCTCGCTTCCCGCGCCGATCGCGTCCGCGGTCACCCAGGTCCTCGGCCTGGGTACCGGCTCAGACCCGACGATCGGCCTTGACCTCGGCACCCACGTCGCCCGCGCGGCGCCCGACCCCGCCGCGATCGAACCCTCCGTTTCCGGTTACCTGCCCCCGGGGGAGTACGCGGGGACGCAGTACGAGTTCGCTCCCGACTTCCAGATCGCGGACGACGTGGCCCCCCTCTATCAGCTGTACGGATACCCGACCACGGAGACGGTCGCGACGATCCTGTGGGCGGGCGTCTACGAGGGCGTGAACGAGACGACCCCGTACGGGCCGCTCACCGACGGCCAGCTGCTCGGGCCCTACGTGCCCTCCGACGTCGACTCGTACTTCAACCAGACCCTGCCCGCCGGAGAACCCCATCCGACCGTCGAGCCCATCCCGATCGACGGGGCGCCGTACCCGAGCGAGCTCGCGAGCTGGGATTCCATCGGAGCGGTGTTCGAGAACACGCTGGACCTCGAGATGGTGGGCTCGACCGCGCCGGGCGCGCACCTGTTCAACGTCTACGCCCCGGGCGCGTCGTTCGCCGACCTCGATCAGGCGTTCACCACCGTCCTCCAGCCGAACGCGACCGCGTCCGGTCTCGACAACGTCAGCGTCGTCTCGAACTCGTGGTACGGCGAGGACATCAACGACACGACGTGGACGGACGACCTCGTCCAGGCCCAGATGCGGGGGATCTCGGTGCTCGCCTGCTCGGGGGACTCCGACGACAACAACGCGAGCTCGAAGGCCTTCGGCGTTCCGGGCGAGTGGGCCGCGTTCCCGGGAACGGACGCGAGCGGGACCTACGGGGTCGTCTCCGTCGGCGGGACCACCGTGACGCTCGATCCGACCTCGCTCGCGATCCAGTCCGAGGTCGCCTGGAACATCTCCGCCAACGACTCGACCGACGGCGGGCCCGCTGGATCGGAGGGCGGCATCAGCGCGCTCTACCCGGAGCCTTCGTGGCAGCGCTCGACGGAGGCCAACGAGGTCCTCGAGGGGGCCGGACGCGGGGTCCCCGACCTCGCCCAGCTCGCGAACAACACCCTCATGACGCTCTCGCAGGACGGCTATCAGTACAACGCCACCAACATCTCGAGCCCATTGGCCGAGTTCGCCTGGGCGTGGGGGACCAGCATCGCCTGCCCGCTCGACGCGGGGATCGTGGCGACCATCGACCGCGCGCTGCTCGTCGCCGCCCAACCCCGGTTGGGCTTCTTCGACCCCGCGCTGTACGCGATCGCGAACGCGCAGTTCGAGGGGACGTCCAACCACTCGGCGGTCCGCGACGTGACGGTCGGCTCGAACTATGCGTACTCGGCGCTCGCGGGCTACGACCTCGTGACCGGCTGGGGCTCGCTCGACGCGCTCAACTTCACGGACGATCTGTTGCCCACGACGCTCCGGACGGCGGTGACGTTCACCGCGACCGGATTGGGCGTCGGGGTCGACTGGTTCGTCAACGTCACCGGGTCCGCTCCCGCGGAGACCGCCGGCACCTCGCAGGTCGTCGAGTTCTCGCCCGGGCTCGACGCCTACTCGCTCGGGACCGACAACGCCTCCTGGACGACGAACCCGGTCCACCGGACGATCTACGTCGGCACGGCGGCCCAGACGGTCGGACTCGTGTTCTACGAGTTCGCCTACTCGGTCTCGTTCTCCGCGTCGTGGGCCGCCGGGGGTTCGGGAGCCCTCCCGGCGTGGCAGGTGACGATCGGACCGGATGAGAGCGGATCGCCGAGCGGCCCGGTCGACTTCCTGCTCCCCAACGGGACCTACGCCTGGAGCGTCTCGCTCCCCTCGGGCTACGACGCGACCCCGGCCTCCGGGAGCGTCACGGTCGACGGCGCCAACCAGGCCGAGAGCTTCGTGATCGCCAACGTCACGTCGACCCCCCCTCCCCCGACGTCCGGGAGCCCTTCGAACGCGCTGCCGACGATCGTGCTGGTCGGGATCCTGGTGGCCGTCGGGGCGGTCCTCGTGGGGCTGGTCGCGATCGGCCTCCGCCGCCGTCGGCGGCCGAAGGGTCCGGCCCCCGGGTCCAGCGCCCCCGTCCCGCCTCCGGGAGCGTGGACGGCCGGACCTCCACCCCCTCCTCCGCCTCCCCCTCCGCCCGACTGACCCCTCCCGGCCGCCGTGCTCAGGGGCGCCGGGCCGGATCCCCCTCGCCGTTCGAGGCGGGCCGTTCGGCCGGCTTTATCGGACCCACGGCAACTGTCCCCGGCACGAACATGTCCGACCCCGAGCCGTCCCTGGAGAGGCTGCGCGAGGAGATCGCCGAAGTCGACCGGGAGATCGCCTCGGCCGTCGCACGTCGTCTCGCGCTGGCCCGTCGGGTGGGCGAAGAGAAGGTCCGACGTCGCCAGTCGACCCGGGACTTCGGCACCGAGGGGATCGTGCTGGATCGGTGGCGCCGAGGGCTCGCGGGCGCGGGGATCGGACCGGAGCGGTCGGATGCGCTCGCTCGCTGGATGATCGAGGAGTCGGTCCGGGTCCAGGACGAGGGACGGGCTGAGGGGCCCCGGACCCCGAACGAGCGCGCCGACATCGCGATCGTCGGGGGGGCCGGGGCGATGGGGACGTGGCTCGCCGGATTCTTCGAGGACGCGGGCCATCGAGTGGCGGTCGTGGACCCCCGGGCGCCCCAGGGCGGTCACCCGATCCTGCCCGACGTGGAGACGGCGGCGGAACGCGTCGACGTCCTCGTCTTCGCGACGCCGATCCGGGCCACCGCCCCGCTCGTGCGGCGCGCGCTCGCCACCGGCACCCGGGCCCTCCTCTTTGACGTGCTGAGCGTGAAGGCTCCCCTGACCGGCATCCTCAGCGACGCCGCCGCGAGCGGTCGGCGCGTCACGAGCCTCCATCCGATGTTCGGTCCGTCGGCCCGGACCCTCTCCGGACGCAACCTCCTCATCGTCTCCTGCGGGAACCCCGAGGCCGACCGGGCGGCCCGCGCGCTGTTCGAGGGCTCCGCGCTCACGATCACGGACGTGCCGATCGAACGGCACGACCTGCTGATCGCCGAGTCGCTGGGGCTCGCGCACGCGGTCAACCTCCTCTTCCTGGCCGCGCTCTCGGCCGACCCCGCGTCCCCCCACGAGCTCGCGCGGGCCGCGAGCACGACCTTCCACCGTCAGTCGTCGCTCGCCGGGGCCGTGGCGAGCGAAGGGGCGGAGCTGTACCTCGACATCCAGGCGCTCAACCCGCACTCGGGGGGGCTCTACCAGGAGCTCCGCACGGCGCTCGATCGGCTCGGGACCATCGTGGAACGACAGGACCTCGCCGCCTTCGAGGAGCTCCTGCGGGGCGGACGCGCGAAGATCGAGGCGGGCACGGCCCCGATGCGCGCCTGAGCCCCGGGAGTCCGCTCGCGCTCCGAAGGGTTTCCCCCGGGGGCGCGTCGTCGCGCGGGGACGCGGGGGAGGTTGGAACCTCCGCCAGCGTGGGCGGGTGGCGGTCTGCGCCCGAGCGGCCCAAGCGTCAGGCGAGGGGCACGCCCTCCAGGGAGGCGAGTCGGCCCACGGGGTACTCGCCGACCCGGTTCTCGCGGCCCCAGGGAGAGCGGTCGAAGAAGAAGGCGAGCCGCGCCCCGGCGTCGGACGCGAACGCGGCGTCCGTCGCGAGGCGCCCCTCGAACTCCTTCCGCAGCGCGGGGTCCGCGTCGAGCCGCTCGCGGGCGTACCGCTCGAGCACGTAGGCCTCGCCCGACTCCTTCTGTTCCATGACCGCGTCGAAGAACCCCCACCGGAACGCCGAGTCCGGTGCCTCCGGCTCGAGCCAGTGGATCGCGACCTTCGAGAGGCGCTGGTCGAGCGGCACCACCGCGGAGCCGACACGATACGTCACGGTCTCGGTCACGGGGGTGCACGTCCCGAAGTGACCGAGCTCGGACTCGACGCTCCCGCTCCGCAGGATCGGATAGCGGCCCTCGAACGGTCGCCCCGGGCGCCGCATGCCCGAGAGCCGGTAGCGTTCGACCGGACCCGTCCAGTCGGTCGTGGTGATCCGCATCCGGACCCCGTGCACGGACAGGACGTCGAGGACGTGCACCCACGCGGGAGGGACGATGTACGCGACCGGCGGGAGGATGGACGTGACGACCCGGGCGCTCGCCTCCACGGGCAGCACCGTGTCCCACGGCTTCGAGCCGAACCGGACGGCCGTTCCGCCGGAGACCTCGCTGCGATAGCGCTCGAACTCCACGCCGGCGAACGGGGTCGGAGTCGCCGCTCCGGTGCCGCCGACGATCAGGGGGAACGGAGCCCGCGATCGGCCCATCGACGACGCGGCGGCGTCCGCCCGCCGGTTGAGCTCGAGCAATCGGTCGGCGTCCCGGTGGAGCAGTTCGAGGAGCGTGCGGAGCAGCGCGTAGTTCCCCGTGACCCGGGTCCGGTAGTCCTTCAGCATGTGGAGCTCGACCAGGAGGCCGGGGCGGTTCTCGAGGATCATCCGGCCGGTCGAGAACCGTGGAGGGTTCTCGTTGAAGGCGAGGCCCTTCGCGGGATCGGTCTCGTCCTTGAGGAAGACGGCGCCGGGGAAGGCCCGATGCCCGGCCGCGTCGATCCCGCGCACCAGCTGAGGGGTGACCGAGGTCCGGATCCAGTCGGCCGTCTCGGGAGGCACGTCGGGCGTGGCATCGAGGGCGAACGTCACGTCATACTGGAAGTCCGCGCCGTCGGTGACGTGGTCGTCGACGAAGAAATCCGGAAGCCAGCGGCGGAACATCCGGAAGAAGGCTCGGGTCTCGGGCGCATCGACCTTGAGGTAATCCCGGTTCAGGTTGAGGTTCGTCCCGTTCGCCCGCCAGCCCGCGAGCTCCGGTCCGTTCTGGTTGAACCGCGTGAACGCCGAGCGTCGCTCGTGCCCGTCCACATTGTAGACGGGGATGAAGGCGAGGACGACCCGGTCGAGGAGGGGGGCCATCTCCGGGCGGCGCAGCAGGTCCCGGGTCAGGGCGAGGCACGCGTCCTTGCCGTCCATCTCGCCGGCGTGGATCGAGTTCTGGACGAGCAGGACGACCCGCCCCGAGGCATGGATCCGTTCCGGTTCGAAGATCCCGTCCTTCGAGAGCACGGCGAGCTCGAGCGGTCGACCTTCGCCCGTGGACCCGAACGCTTCGAGCTGGAGCTGCCGAGGGTACGCCTCGGCCAACCGCCCCAGGAACGCCAGGGTCTCGGCGTAGTCGGGGGTCGTCCGATACCCCGATCGCTCGGCCGGGGTCTCCCAACTGGAGTCGGTGCTCGGCGGGGTGGCGTTCGTCAACCGTGGCCCCCCGCCCGTCCGAGATGTGTCGGTCGATCGGGTCCGTTGGACCTCCGGCGGGACTGGTTGAGCGCGGGCGATGGCCCGGAGGAACGGGTGGAGCGCCGT
>Ga0335075_10003043_pt1 | contig 26840 bp, 20 predicted proteins | sample Lox_Sample_24_FD_206723 | JGI IMG/M metagenome (GOLD analysis project Ga0335075, IMG submission 206723) | Soil microbial communities from Loxahatchee National Wildlife Refuge, Florida, United States - Lox_Sample_2.4 | ecosystem: Environmental > Terrestrial > Soil > Wetlands | place: USA...
GCGATATGGTCCAATCTCGTTAAACTGGACTAGTGACCGTCATCCGTCTCCCCCACGACGTCGGTGCCTGGCGCGAGCGACCCGGGCCGCTCGCGGCGGCCGTGGCCGCCGCGCTGCGGGACGGGGTGCTCGATGGCCGTATCCCGTCGGGAAGTGAGTTGCCTTCAGAACGGGAGGTTGCCTTCGCCCTGGGAGTCAGCCGCGGCACCGTCGTGGCGGCGCTGGACCGGCTCAGGGATGACGGCTGGGTCGCCACTCGGCACGGCAGCGGCAGCACCATCCGGCTGCCGCCGAGCCTCACCGAGCGGACCCTTCCGTTGTCAGCGGACCGCGCCGGGCTTGACCTGCGGGCGGCCGTGACCTCGGCCCCGCATCAAGCCTGCCTGGCGGCGCTGGACCGGGCCGCCGGACGGTTCGCCGCGGCGCTGCTCGATGACGGGGAGTCCCCGGGCGGACTCGCCTGCCTGCGGGAGGCCGTGGCCGCCCGCTATACCACGGCGGGACTCGCCACCCGGCCCGCGCAGGTCCTGATCACGTCGGGTGCGCGCGCCGCGATCGCGCTGCTCCTCAGCCGTTTTCACGACCGCCGGCGGCCGGTCCTGGTCGAGAACCCGAGCTATCCGACCGTGCTCGCGCAACTGCGGCAAAGGACCGCCAGGACGGTGACCGTCCCGGTGACCGATGACGGGTGGGACGAGGACCGGTTCCGCGATGTCCTGCGTTCACGGCGGCCGGGGCTCGCGTACCTGATGCCGGACTTCCACAATCCGGCGGGCGCGGTGATGCCGAGGCGCCTGCGCGCCGAGGTGAGCGTGCTCGCGGAGCGCGCGGACTGCGTCATCCTCGCGGATGAGACGATGCGGGACTTGGACCTGCGGGAAGAGCCGCGGGCCGAGCCGCACCTGGCCGGCCGGAACGTGATTTCCGTCGGCTCGGCCAGCAAGCTGTTCTGGGGCGGCCTGCGGATCGGCTGGATCAGGGCCAGCACCAGCCGGATCGCCGAGCTGCAGCTCAGCCCGCTGGCCGGCCCGGTCTCGCCGCCGCCACTCGAACAGCTCATCGCGGCCGAACTGCTGGCCGATGAGCGCCGTATCCTCTTCTCCCGCCGAGCCCAGCTCCGCGCGCAGCGCGACCACCTGGCTGACCTGCTACACGAGATGCCGGGCTGGTCGTTCCGCCCGCCGCCGGGCGGGCTGTCGCTGTGGCTGCGGCACCGCGACCTCACCGGCCAGGAGCTCGCCGACCGGGCAGCGGCGCGTGGCCTGCTGATCTCACCCGGCAGACGGTTCGCTGCCGACGGCACCCTGGTGCATCACCTACGGCTGCCGTTCACGGCCAGCCCGGAAGTGCTCACCCAGGCGGCCAGCATCCTGGGCGCCGCCATTGCGGTGACATGAGCGACCCTGGATCGTCAGGAGCTCCTGATCGGGGTCAGGAGGCGGTGAGGGGCCGCTAGCGCCGCCGTGACCAGGTCGGACTTGCCGGGGGTGGGGAACCATCCGGGCCCGGGGACTAGCACCAGGTCGGCGACCGGGGGCGTGCCGCCGCAGGCCGGGCAGGTGCCGTCAACGGTCGTCTCGCCGTTGTCGCTCGCGTGGCGGTAGAGGCGGCGCGGCCCCTTGGCCGAGTAGTAGCCGTCGCCCCAGGCCATCAGGGAGCGGATGACCGGCCACAGGTCGAGGCCCTTGGCCGTGAGCTCGTACTCGTCGTAGCCGTGCCGCCCCGGGGCGGCCGTGAGGACGGCTTCCTCCACCAGAGAGGAGAGCCGCTGGGTCAGGACAGCGCGGGGGATGGCGAGGTGGGCGGCGAAGTCGCTGAAGCGCCGCACGCCGGAAAAGGCGTCGCGGATGATCAGCAGCGTCCAGCGCTCCCCCACGATCTCCAGTGCCCGGGCGAGCGAGCATTCCTCGTTCGCATAGTCCTTCGGCAGTGCCATGTGCCGCATGCTAGCACTCTTTCCGCCCCGATAGTTCATTGACTGAACCATTATGCTCATGGTGTACTCCGGTTCACTGAATGAACTATCCATCTCGGGAGGGTCGGTGCCGAACGCGGACGCGGTTGACGGGAACACGACGGTATCGACGGCGGACGCCGGGGAGGGGCACCCGGCGCGATGGTGGATCATGGCGGTCCTGGCCGCCGTGGCCTTCATGGCGCAGCTCGACCTGTTCATCGTGATCGTGGCCCTGCCGGTGATCGGGCGCTCGTACGCGGGGGCTTCCCTGTCGGGCCTGTCCTGGGTGCTGAACGCCTACGCGATCATCTTCGCGGCGCTACTGGTGCCGGCGGGACGGCTGGCGGATCACTTCGGGCGGCGGCGATTCCTGCTGGTCGGCGTCGCCGTGTTCACCTTGGCCTCGGCCGCGTGCGCCGCCGCCCCCTCGCTCGGCCTGCTCGTCGCGGCGCGGGCCGTCCAGGCCGTGGGGGCGTCCCTGATCGTGCCCACCTCGCTCGGGCTGCTGTACCCGGCCTTCGCGAAGCGGCAGCACGCCATGGTGGTCGGCATCTGGGCCGGTGTCGCCGCCGTCGCCGGGACGGCGGGACCGCCCGTGGGCGGGCTGCTCGTCGAGGCATCCTGGCGGTGGATCTTCCTGATCAACGTGCCGATCGGCATCGCCACCCTGGTCGGCGGCCTGAAGGTGCTGCCCGAGGTGCGGGCGGCCGCCGGGAGCCGACTGCCGGACCTTGTCTCCTCGGTGCTCGTGCTCGCCTCCGTTAGCTTGCTCGTGCTCGGGACCGTGCAGGGGCCGTCCTGGGGGTGGGGCTCAGCCTCCACGCTGTCCCTGCTCGTGGTCGCCGCCCTGGTCATCGCCGTGACCGTGCTGCGGACGCTGCGGCACCCGCACCCGTTGATCGAACGGGACCTGTTCACCAGCAGGCCGTTCAGCGGGGCGTCGATCGCGCTGTTCGCTTTCTTCATTGGGTTCGCGATCTTTCTGCTCAGCACGGTGCTGTTCCTGCAAGGCGAGTGGCATTACAGCGTCGTGCGGTCGGACCGGGCGACGACCGGCAGCGCCGTGCTCAACATGGCCCGGCAGGTCGGCAGCGCCTTCGGCGTCGCGGTCGTCGTGGTGGTCCTCGGCACCGGGGCCGCCCACACCGTCACGGAGTTCCACCACGCCTGGGGCGCCCAAGCCGTGGCCGCGGGTCATGGCGTGCCTGGCGGTCGCGGTCACGGCGCGGCACGGGGCCGCGCGCGGCTGGGCACGGCGACTTGCGCGTACCGGGGTGACTGCTTAAACAGCGTTGCGCGGCTACCCGCGCTTTCCCGGCCCGACCCGGCGAACCGCCGCGTCGATGAGCGGCCCGCTGAGGAGCACCGCCAGCGCGAGGCCGGCCAGCAGGCCGCCGGCCAGCGGCGTGGCCCGCAGCCCAGGCCCGGACAACACGAACCCGCCGATGACCGGCCCGGCGGCGATGCCGACGTTGTACGCCGAGGCGAACACCGCCGACGCGATGTCGGTGCCGCGCGGCGCCACGGCGAGAACACGCGCCTGGATCGAGACACCGAAGCCACCCACGCCAAGGCTCTCGGCCGCCTGCAAGGCCGCCGCCGCCGGACCAGCGGTGCCCAGCGCGTAGAGCCCGACCATCGCGGCGGCCAGGACCCCGGCGGGCACGACCAGCGCCGCCCGCGGATGACGGCTCAAGAGCAGACCGGAACAGCCGAGCCCGGCCAGCGAGGCAAGGCCACCGAGCAGGAGTACCGCCGGCACGTCCCGGGCAGGAAGCCCGCTGACCTTGACCAGGAACGCGCTGACGTAGGTGTACGCGGTGAACATGCCCGCCACGGCCAGGAGCGTCGCGACGACCAGCAGACCGTACTCAACCGCATCAGGGTCAGTGCCCGCGGCGGCGTGATTCCCTGACGGCCCGCGTGCGGGGATAAGCACGACCAGCGCGATGGCCACCGCCAGGCCGACGCAGGAAACCGCGGCGAACGACACCCGCCAGCCGGCCTGCTGCCCGATCCACGTGCCCGCAGGCACCCCGACGAGAAAGGCCAGCGAGCCGCCGGAAACCGCCACCGCGACTGCCCGGCCGCGTTCCTCCGCCGGGAACAGCCCCGCCGCCACCACCGCCACCACCGACCAGAACACGGCCTGGGACAGCGCCGTCACCACCCGCGCGGCCACCAGCCACCCGTAGCCCGGAGCGACGGCGGCGGCCAGGGTGCCGGCGGCAAAGACGCCGAGCAGGACCGACAGCAGGAGGCGGCGCGAGACGCGGCGAGTCACATAGGTCAGCGGCGCCGACGCGACCACGACGACCACGGCGTAGATCGTCACCAGCAGGCCGGCGGCCGACAGCGAGGAACGCAGGCTCTCGGCCATGACCGGCAGCAATCCGACGGGCAGGCTCTCGCCGGTGACGAAGCAGAACGCCGCCGCTCCGAGCGCCACCGCCGCGGCAAGTCGCCGCCAGGGCGGCAAGGCCCCCGTGAGGGCAGCCGCGGGCAAAGCCTTCTGCATAAGGCGCAATGTAGATCGCGGGCCGCGCGATGACGACAGGCCCGGTGAAGCGCGCTCTTAGCCGGAGGGCTGCCCTTTCCCTGGCCATCGCGGCCGCCCTCTACCAGACCGCCCGCCTCGACGGCCGCACCCGCGCTGGCCTGGCCCTGCTCATCGCCTGGGCGGCCTGTTCCGGCCTGCTCGCATTCTTCGCCGACGACCCGGCGGGCACGCCGCGGACCGGCAGCGGCGTCGTCCACGTGATCCTGGCCCTCATCGCGTTCACCTGCATCGCGGTCGGCGCCATCCTGATATCCGCGGGCCTGATGTCCGACCCGGCCTGGCGGGCCGCCGCGCCCGTTCTGCTGGCCATTTCGATAGGCGGCGCCCTTGCCTGCCTGCTGCTCGGCACCGCCAACAAGCACCACCACGCCCCCGGCGGCCTCTACGAGCGAATCTTCCTCGGTTTGGAACTCCTGTGGATGGTCGTCGCCGCCATCGCCATCGCCAGGCGGGCCCGCACGATCCGGCCAGAATGATCCGATCCCGGCCGACCCGGCCGACCCCGCCGAGCAGATGGGCGGCCCCCGAGACAAGGGCCTGCCAACCCGATGAAGAATTTCAGTTCCAAGAGCGCACGCTGCCGGGCAGGTGACGAACGGCCATAAGGAGCGGCTTACCTGGGAAGGGTAAGCCGCTTCCGTTACGGATAACTGTTAAAAGAGTGCGATCAGGAGAAGCCGGGCTACTTGGCGGGGCAGGTCGGGCTCATTGTCCAGCGTCACGATGCGTCTTACTCCAGGATCTCGACATAGCCGTCCGTTCCGTGCACGCGGATCCGCTGCCCGTCCCTGATCAGCCGGGTGGCCTGCTCCACCCCCACGACGGCGGGCAGACCGTACTCCCGTGCGATCACCGCGCCGTGGGTCATCAGACCGCCCACCTCCGTCACCAAGCCCGTGATCGCGACAAACGCGGGCGTCCAGCTGGGGTCGGTGTAGGCGGTGACCAAGATGTCGCCCGCTTCGAGATCGGCGTCGGTCATGTCCAGGATGACGCGGGCCCGCCCCTCGACGGTCCCGGCGGAAACGGGCAGGCCGGTCAGCGCGCCGGCCGGCACATCGGCGCGCCGGTACGTGCCGACCACGACTTCGCCGTCGGAGGTGAGCACCCGGGGCGGGGTGAGTGCCTGGTACGACAGGAACGCGTCTTTGCGCTCGCGGATGAGCTCGTCGTCCACCTGGTTCGTCCTGACGACGTCGCGGAACTCCTCGAACCTGAGGTAGAAGATGTCTTCCCGCCCGCCGAGCACGCCGGCGTGCACCAGCCGGTCGGCGTCGTTCAGCAGGGCCTGCTTGTAGACGAAGTAGCAGCTGACCATGTGGTACTTGGGATACTCCCGGTAGCCGGTGAAGGTACGGATCCGGTCGATCAGCCCCTTGGCCTCTTCGGCCTTCTGTTCTCCGCCCGGCAGGGCCCGCAAGCGCGCAAGCAGTTCCTGTTCCTTGCGTACGGCCTGCTGCCGGCCCAGCTCGAAGCGCCGCTTGCCTTCGCCGGGCTCGGCGTTGCCGACGTTCGCGAGGATCATGGGCAGGAGCATGGCGGGGCGCTCGCTCCACCGGGGCCTGGTGATGTCGATCTCGCCGGCGCAGCGCATGCCGTACGTGTCGAGGTAGGCCGCGATGGCGTCGCGCGCTTCGCGCCCGCCCTCGAGCGCGGGCAGCTCGTCGAGGAAAGTCTCGTCCCCGACGTGCCGCAGGAACGCCACCACGTCCGGATGCGGCCTGATCACGTCCGCGACGTCGAGCAGCGCCAGCCCCATTTCCGCCGTGACGTTGCCGGGGACGGACTGCGTGAGCGCGTCGGCCGCGTTCTTCTCGCCCAGCCACTCCTGTACCCGCTCGTTCAGCCGCCAGGTGGCCTGCATTCCCGCCAGGATCACCGGCAGGCTCTGCGGGTCGAACATGAACCGCCTCAGCTCCTGGATGCTCGCGAGGATGAAGTCGGCCAGCGCCGGCCCGGACTTGCCCGCGATGTCGCGCTTCATGGTGGCGATCGCGGACCGGCTGCGCTCGATCAGCCCGGTGACGATGGCCGGGTCGGTCTCGATCGACGCCGGCTCGCTGCCGGGCGGCATCTCGCCCCGGCCGGCGTCCGGAAGCGCCGGGATGTAGTCGCCGCGCTCGAGGATGATCCGCAGCGCGTCCCCGAGCAGCGGATCGGATCTGCCGATGACGTCGAGCAGGCCCGCACGGCTCGACGGCGACCCCAGCGCCTTGGTGACGTCGACGAACAGCCTTCCGCCGGCCTCGGCCATCGGCCGCGGTGTGGTCATCTGCCAAAAGGACAGCCCCAGGGGCTTGAGCGCGTCGGTCATCATCTGCTGGTGCCCGACGGAGACGTAGACGTGCTTCCCGTGGTCACTGGCCGCCGGGACGGGGAACAGGGTGGTGATCGGCCGGCTCTGGACGATCTGGAACCCGTCGTCGGCCAGGCACCACTCGATGTCCTGAGGACGGCCGAAGTGCGCTTCGATCCGACGGCCCAGGTGAGCGAGCCGCACGACCTGCGCGTCGGTCAGCGCCGGCCGTCCTTGACGCGCTGGCTCGACCGCCAGCTCCCGGGTACCGCCCGCCGGCTGGGGGTAGACGGCGAGTTGCTTGACGGCGATTGACCTGGCGACGACTTCACCGTCTCGCACCTGGTACACGTCCGGGTTCACCAGGCCGGCGACCAGAGCCTCGCCGAGGCCGAAGCTCGCCTCGATGGAAACGACCTTCCGGTTGGAGGTCACCGGGTCGGCGGTGAACAGGATGCCGGCCGCCTGCGGGAAGACCATCCGCTGCACGACCACGGCCATGCGAACCTTCCGCGCGTCGAAGCCGTTCCGCAGACGGTAGGTCACGGCCCGCTCGGTGAACAGGGACGCCCAGCACCGGCTGACGTGCTTGAGGATCGCGGCGGGCCCCGTGACGTTGAGGTACGTGTCCTGCTGGCCCGCGAAGGAGGCCGTCGGCAAGTCCTCCGCCGTCGCGCTTGACCGCACGGCGCAGGCAGCCTGCCCGCCAAGCCGGGTGACCGCGCGGGTGATCGCCGCCGTCAGGTCATCGGGAATGACGATCGCCTCAACGTCCCGGCGCACCTCCGCGCTGAGCGTGCGGATCGCCCGCGGGTCGCCGGGGTCCAGGCGCGACAGCCGATCAAGCTGATCGTCGAGCCGGGGCGACGCTGCCATGATCCGCCGGAAGGCCTCAGTCGTCACGCAAAAGCCGGCGGGCACGCGAATGCCCTCGATGCGAGAAAGCTCCCCCAGGTGCGCGCCCTTCCCGCCGACGAGCGCGACCTGCGTCTCGTCGATCTCCTCCAGGCCAAGTACGTAGCGACCGGTCATCGCGATGCCTCTAGGGTGGCCGTGGTCATCTCGCTGCCAAGCGCATGCACCTTCGGATCATCCGTTCCGTAGATTTGGGTTCGGCCTGCGATTATGCGGCACGAACCGGGGCTTGCCGCAAGCCCCCGGGTGCGCTATAGATTGAAAACGGAGGGGTTCGTGCACTCTCCCTGGCGCACGTCGCCCTTTGGCCGGCGCGATCCCAAACGGGCGCGTTTTCGCCTCAGACTCGGTATACCTCGCCAAAGCGAGGACGCTGCGCCTGTGGCCTAAAGCAGCTCCAGCCGCGCCTGGGCGGCGTACCCATATTGTGCCGACGCGAGTGCTACGGGTGCAGGCGTGCCGCGAAGAAGGCGAGGATCTCGTCGCGGGCAGCGATCGTCGGCTGGCCCTCTTCATCGATGAGGTGAACGGTCACAACGCTGTGCGGGCCCGGGACGTAGCGCGAGAACCACGGCGGTGTCTCGGTGTTGGCGGCTTCGCCAGGAAGAACCCGCGGAACGAAGCGGTCGCCGAGCGCCTCGGCGTAGGCCGCGAACCGTCGCGCTGTGCAGAACCGGTCTCCCTCGAAGCGGTAGGCGAGCACCGTGAGGTCGTCGGTCTCGAGCCGGCCCTTGACGGCGGCGAGTTCGCCGGCGGAGATCTCCAGGCCGGCGGGGTCGTCGAGAGGGAGGGACGGCTGGCTGAGGACGGGGGCGAGCACAGCCGGCTCGAGCATCATCGTGAGTGCGAAGTTACCGGTGAAGCACATCCCGATGGCACCCACGCCTGGGCCGCCGCGCTCGCTGTGGGCTAGCCGCGCCAGCGCCCGGAGCCAGCCGGCCACGGGACTGGACTGGCCGGCCGCGAAGGCGCGGAACTCCGCGCTCGCGCAGGCCCGCTGAAAGACCCGCGCTCCTTCCTCCGCGCTGGCCACCGCGCCGTCGCGGCCGAACAGCGACGGCATGTAGACGGTGAACCCCGCGTCTCGCACCCAGCGGGCGAACCGGGCGACGTGCGGGCTGATGCCGGGCATCTCGGCCATGACGATCACCGCGGGACCGGATCCCGCAACGTAGACGCGCTTGGCCATGCCCTCCAGCGTCACCTCCCTGACCGAGAAGTCCGCGAGGTCGTCATCGCTGAGACCGGGCATGAGCGTGCCTCCTGCGGGTTGCCGTGGCCTCCTGTCGCGGGGCCGCGATGGTCGTTCCCAAGCATGGGGCCACGGCCGGCCGCGCAGCGAGTGGCGAGACCGCCATCCTCAGAGGCTAATCTCGCCATATGCCGCCTTCCACGTCGCCAGCTCACGTCGGCGTCCTCGCCTACCACGGCTGCCTCGGAACGGAGGTCTTCGGCATCGTCGACCTGCTCCTTTTCGCCAACCGGATCGCCGCCGCCGCGGACGGCACGCACGAGGACCCGTTCCGGGTCACGGTAGCGGCGCGCGAGGCGTCCGAGGTCGTCACCGCCGGCGGTGTCACCCTGCGGGCGGCACGCTGGGATCAGGGGTTTGACCTGCTGGTCGTTCCCGGGTTCGACCTTCGCTCGCCACGCCACGTCGACCGCGCGCTTGAGCGGTGGCGGCCCGAGATCGCCTACATCGCGTCGGCTGCGGACGCGGGCATCCCCGTCGCCTCCGTGTGCGTCGGCGCTTTCCTCCTCGGTGAAGCCGGCCTGCTCGACGGCCGGCGCGCCACGACCTCGTGGCTGTTCGCCGAGCAACTCCGCCGCCGGTACCGGCGGGCCGTAGTCGATACCGACCTGATGATCGCGTCCGACGGCACCGTCACCACGACCGCCGCGTTCAGTGCCGTCCACGACCTAGCGCTGCGGATCATCCAGGCTCACGCAAGCGACGACCTGGCCCGGCGCGTCGCTCGCCTGGCGCTCGTCGCGGACAACCGCAACAGCCAGGCACCCTACGTCGATCACGAACTGCTCGACCCGGGCGCCGACGCCTTGGCGCAATCCGTCAAGGGATGGCTCGTCGAGCACCTCGCCGAGCCCTACGACCTCGCCGTCCTCGCCCAGGCGTTCCACGTCAGCACCCGCACGATGCTGCGCCGCTTCGGCAACGAGACCGGGCAGTCCCCGCTGAACTTCCTGCAGCGGGCCCGGGTGAACGCCGCGAAACGCCTGCTCGAATCGCCTGACCACACCGTCGCGAGCGCCATGCAGCACGTCGGCTACACAGACCTGGCGTCCTTCCGCCGGCTCTTCACCACGCATGCCGGGATGACGCCCGCCGCTTACCGGCGCCAGTTCCGCGGGCCAGGATCGCGCGCCAGCCGAAGTCATGGCCTGCCGAGTGCCTGAGGCGTGCCTGGTGCCGCTCGCGGGAATTTTCCGCCCCATGGCCGGCCGTCAGGCTGGCGCTTGGCGCTCGGTAGGGCGCCGCGACCGCGACCCGAACGCGGGACCTACCGCTTAGGAGGTCGTTTCTGACCGGCGCTTAACTGCCGTTCTCCTTTGACCCCGGCGCCGAAAGAAGCTGCATCGCAACTCATCAATCAACTTCCCCCGCCCTTGCTGTCGGGGGTGTCAGGCCGAATGTTCAGAGCTCAACTCATGTCCAGGATGCCGGTCGATCGCTATAGTAACTGCGGGGTGACGCCGTCGTTTGGGCCTAGAACGGACCAGGCCGGAGGCCAGTTGCCCACCCCACCTCGGGCGCCAACACCAGTTTGGGAAGAGATGACTACTGATCCCAATGCAGAGGTCCCGCCAGGTCCCGCCAGCGGACGAATCAACCGCACCATCTTCCAGCAGTACCCTCTGCCGATTCGTCGAGCCTATGGTGCCGCCGTCACCGAACGCAACCTGGCAACCAGGCATGGCTTGCTGTGCAAAATGGGTGAGGCCGTACTCTCGCACATGGCATCGATGGCACTCTCCGACTACCGGAATCGCCGTCACACTGACCCCGACCCGAAGGTCGAGTCAGTAATCGGCAGCCTCAAGCGAATGTCCATGGGGCATTTTCTCCAAATTTTCCGTATCTCCAGCGATGCAATCCAGCCCGCCCTCTTTGACTATAAGCTAAACACGAGCGAAGAGTCCGAGGCGCTAGGGCGGTTCTTTTCTGCCTACTTGGCCATCGAAGACGCCATAGAACTTGAAGCTCAAAACCTCCGTCGCATAGTATCGCAGCGGATCGAAAAGCCGGTCAGGGCAAATTGGTTTTCATTCTGGGAAAAACTCGTCGAGTACAGAAACAGATCGGAAGCTCACCCGGCGACCTACAACTGGCCCATTGGCCATCCGGACTACTACAACATCATGGTTCCCCTGCTTGAAGCAGCACTAGTCGAAGCGCTTATGGCGCCCCACATTGAACGCGTTTTCGCGGAGCATCCGATCGCGACGCTGAACAACATTCAGTATGTCGGTTCGACATATCTCCACGAAGTCTTCGGTGAAGACCTCGGCCTGCCATTTGAATCGGTGATATCCCTTGACCGCAGTGTGACTGACGTATGGTCACAGCCCGCCTGGAAGGCAGAGGTCGGCGGTCAGGTCATGCTCGAAAAGCTACCGAGTGGATCGTACGAGATCAGCGGCCTTATGCATGACTTGGTTGCCTCCGGGCCGCCAAGCCCGCTGCACGCCGCCGTCACTAACGAGCCGCGGGTGGTTGTCTCCAGTAGCACCTCCACCAGCCCATGGCGGGTCAGCACGGGGACCGCGGCGGGAACGTGTGGTGAGCTGGTCCAGGGCTTCACCGCTGAAGGCGAGCCCTTCCACGTGACTTGTCCTATATCGAAGTCGGCCACGGTTACCGTCACCGTCCGGTCGGCTCCTGAGTTCTCGATTTCCCAAATCGATCTCAAGCTCAGCAAGCTTGGCCAATCTCTTAGGGCGACCGCGGAGTTGCTTGAACTGGAGCCGCTTGAAATCCGGGTTGAACACTGGAGCGACCTGGACATCGGCAAGGGCATGGGATCAAGCACGGCGGACATCGTGGCGGCAGCTCGTGCACTTGCCGGGGTGACTGACCGGCCTTTGTCCAGCTCAGATCTCGGGAAGATAGCGACCTCTATCGAATCATCCGACGGAAGCATGTATCCCGGGATCGTGGCATTCAATCAAAAGAATGCACATGTTCTCGAGGAGTACGCATGGTGGCCTCAGTTCGTCATCTGTATGGTGACGCCACCTCAAGTCTTCAATACCGAGTCCGCGGTCTTCACTGGAAAGGATAAGTTCGGACAAGAATTTGATAAGATATTGGACAGTCTTCACAAGGCGTCTCAGGCACACAACTCCCAGGCTTTTGCGGACGCAGCTTCAGCATCTGCAAAATTGAATCAGCGTTTCGTACCGAACCCTTATTACGCGCTGCTGGAAGATCGAATCGAGGATTTCGGCGCCGCTGGGATCAATGTCGGCCATACCGGTACGGTACTCGGGCTGCTATTTGATGCAGAAGATGGCAAGTCAATGAAATCTGCCGCTTCAGCCGCAGTTGAACTTCAGCGAGTCCTTCCAGCCTCCGCCAAGATCGAGATCACTTTGACTCCGGCCAGCCCGAGTTAGCATGAGTGACCTTGGTGTACAGGGAGGCGACACGCGTGGCTGGACCGCGACTGCCCTAGACCTGAGCACATGCGTCAATCCGTACGGGCCTCCTCCTGCGGTGATGGAAATGCTAAGAAATATTTCATCGAAGGACGTGCGCTCACATCCGTATGGCGCTGATCTTCGAGTCCAGGAAGTCTATGCTGAGGTAACGCGTCAGCCTACAGAAACTCTGGTTCCAGGTCAAGGGACCAGCGAATTTATTTGGCACCTTTCTCATCTCTTTCTGGGAAAGAGAGTCGGGTTGCCGCTCCCTACTTATACGGAATACAGGAAATTTTTCCCCGACGCTCACACGTATGGTTCTGGCCCGTCGACGCACGGCCTTGATGTTCTCGATTACGCTATGTCTGCCTGCGACGCGGTAGTGATTTCTAATCCTCACAACCCCACGGGACAGGTTCTCGCACGTAGCGACCTTAACGACATTGCCGCACGGCATCCAAGCGCGGTCCTGGTAGTGGATGAGTCCTACGTGGACTTCCTTCCTGACCACCGCGAAGTCACTTGCATCGGAGCCGACCTTGACAACCTTCTGGTGCTACGCTCGCCGAGCAAATTTTACGGCCTGGCGGGTCTGAGGACGGGTGTTCTTTGGTCCCTTTCCAGTATCAACACTGCAATCCGCAGCAGTCAGATGACTTGGCCGGTGGCCGCGATTTCAGCGAATGCGCTAGCGTGCGCGCTAGACGAGACGACCTGGGCAGCAAAAACTCGCATTCAACTCCATCAAGACGGTGAATGGTTGGCCAAGGAGCTCAGGGCAGCAGGGCTGAGGCCCGCCGCCGGCTCACTGCATTTTAGACTGCTAACGGATAACGATCGAATCATTTCCAGGTTGGTCGAGATTACTGCGCGGCACAATGTCCGGATCCGGGAGCTTACACAAGCACATGGGGTGGGGGGACCGGCTGTTCGGATATCCGCACCCCGTAACAGCCAACGCGAGACTGCCTCTCGCGCCTTCAGGGCCTTCGAAGAAACGGCGCCGCATTAGTTGTAGATACTGGGAAAAGGGGGATCCAATGTGAGTTCTCTACGCAACAGTGAGCACGTGCGTTCGGGGCAGATCTCTCGGCGACTGGCGACCATATTCTTTGAGGTAAACGGGATGGTGCCCGACGCGGCATGGTCTACCGGGCCCATGCCGTGGACACTGCCAGACGGCAAACTGGCAGAGGCCACGAACCGTCGAACCTATTTTCAAGCACGTGCAGCCGATGCTCTTTATGGGACTGAGAGCGGTGCTGATATTCGCCGATGGCACCAAGGCCTTGAAACGCAATCGGGCAGCAGCGGTCCCAGTGCCCGCGCGATCGAGATTGTCTCCTTCCCCGCGTACGGAAAAGATGATGAAGGAACTGATTCGAAACGTTTCCTTGCAGTTGTTCACCTAGAACTATCCCGCGATGAAGATCCAATCGGCCAGCTACACAGTCTGGTAAATCTCAATCCTGACAGCAAGCAAGGCCTTGCATCCAGAGAGCTGTACCTTTCTATACTCGGTAGTGATTTTAGCATTCCCTCCACAACTCGCCGTGCCTTCTCTGTTTCGCTGTTCACCTTCCCCCAGACACCACCCCCGCGTCTTCCAGGAGCCCCTGAGCAGTGGGACACCCTGACCAGTTGGCTCTGGGTATCCTCTACCGGCACACCCCTAACTCGTTACTGCCCCGATCCTGATGACCCGTCTACGCTGAGTGGCTTGGTCTATCTGTCAGCATCATGGCGCGCTTTGGTGGTGCGTGACGGCGTCGGCTTCGTCGGGCGTACCCCCGACCCACCAGAAGAAGGCGAAAACTTCTTTCCCTGGGCGGAGGTCTATGTTCGCTCAATCTATAGCGACGTGGCGATATTGGCTTTTCTACAGCGAGATGCCCTCAACACTTTTGCAGATATTTTGGGAGTCATAGGAAATCGCTTCGAAAAATCTTCGAGCTACCGGTCGCTGGTAAACAGCGTGACCGAATTTCGAAACGTCTTCTGGTGGGAAGATGTCACACTTCACGGCGTTGCGAATAAAGTCCTTGACCGGCTTCACTCGGCTCATCGGACTCCACACTTGTTTTCACGCATCGTTTCCGACCTCGATGCTTTTCGACAGCAGGTGGAGGCGCAGGCACTTGAAGCCTCGGTTGCGGTTCAAATGCAGGAAGAAAAGCGAAACCGCCGGTTCGACCGCTTTGCCGCGGTTGCGGCCATTTCCTTTGCTATACCGGCATTGACATTCGCCGCCCTCGCGCTGCCGATCAGAGGCATTAGTGCAGGTTCAGCTGAACTATCACCGTGGCTTGTAGCGCTAGTTGGAGTGTGTTCCGTTGTGGTCGGCATGTTGCTAGGAACGCTTGGGGCCAGTCTATTTATCCGCAGGGAGAAAAATGGCGGACAGCATCCTGGAAATTCGCCGTCGGCTAACGCCGCTTCTGCTGGGGAAGAGTTAGTTTAGTTCAGGCTCCGCCTCTTGCCGGACCTACCGAATACCGGCCCTGCCGGCCCCGTCAGTTGACGGTGCCGAAGGCCGGTAAACAAAATCATTATTTCGGATAATGCAACAAGACATAGCCGACGGGCTAGTCCCTTACGTTCCCTTACGTCCGCCGGGCCACTCCCCCTCCAGGCGTCCCTGCTCGTGTCCCTCATCCCCCCGCCACCGTCTGGTCCGCTGCCGGTCGAAGCGGTGGCCCTGGAGGCGAAGAAACGAAACCGTTCGGTATCAGTGATCCAGGCACCAGCGGTGACCGGGGTCCGCGCGCAGACCTCAGCCGCGGACACGTCGTTCTATTTCTGCGTGCCGGGAAGCGGCGCATGGCTGCCGAGCGAGGAGCGGCGTCTAAAGAGTTGAAAGTCCCGCCGACGACGCACCGTGAGCTGATAACGGCATTCAATTACTTGCGCAACGATTGAACCGGGTATCTCGCTTGCCCGTGGAATTAAGTAGGAGGCATGAGCAGCGCCTACAAGAAAGGGGACGGCAATGCCGAACCTCAACGTCACCTACGCGGAGATGCAATCCGCCGCCGGCCAGCTGCGCTCGGGGGAGCAGCAGGTTGAGGCCGACCTCGCCAGGCTGAAGCGGCTCATCGACAACCTCGTGGCCAGCGGATACGTCACCGACACGTCAAGCAAGCGGTTCGAGGCGTCGTACACAGAATTCAACGCCGGCGCTACCAAGATGATCCAGGGCCTGACCGGAATGGGCCAGTACCTCGACGCCGCCGCCAAGGCATTCTCCGAGACCGACTCCCAGCTCGCCGCCGCGCTCAAGTAACTACCGGAAATGATCTTGGACCGCTGGTCGCACTGAGGTGGTTCCAGCGGTCCAAGGTATCCCGCGCAAAGCCGGCGCAAGGCCGGCGAGCGGCAAACCCGCAAGGTACAGAAACCCAGATCGCGGTAGAAGGGTCCGCTGTTATGCGGCTGGCGCTGACGATTGTCTGCCCGGAGTTTCAACGGTCGGCGAATATCGTGCTCGAGGCCGACCCGGCGACGCCGGCCGTGGAGATCGCGGCGGCGCTCTCCCGGTTCGCCGGCGCCGGCGCCGGCCGCGGCGTGCCCACGTTGCCGCCCTACGTTGACGGCCACCGGCTCCCGCCGAACCTGACGCTGGCGGAGTCGCCGTTGCGGGACGGGGCGGTGGTGAGCCTCGGCAGTCCCGACGGGTGCATGCCGCCCGCGCCGGACGCGCTATCTGACGCGTCGCTCACCAGGTCGGCGGACGGTGCGGGGGCCGACTTCAACCGGCCGCCGAGGCTGCTGCTGCCGCAGCGGGCCATGAGGCTCACCCTGCCGACTCCCCCGGCCCCGGCGGAACGCCGCCCGCTGCCTATCCTCATGACCGTCCTCCCCCTGGTCATGGGCGTGGCCATGGCCTACTTCCTGCACCAGGTCTACCTGCTCGCCATGGCCGGCCTGTCTCCCCTGCTGCTGATCGGGAGCGTGGTGAGCGAGCGCCGGTACGGCAAGAAGTCAACGGCGGCGCGCCAGGCCGAGTACTCAGCGCACAAGGCGCGGATCAACCGCGACGCGTCCGCCGCGCTCCAGGCTGAGCAGCGCGCCCGCCGTGAGCAGTGCCCTTCTGCTGGCACGGTGTATTCCATCGCGGCCGGTCCCCGCAGCCGGCTGTGGGAGCGCCGCCGCACCGACCCGGATTACCTGCTGCTCCGGGTGGGGACGGCCGACTTGCCGTCGGCGGTCGAAGTGATCGACCCGGAAAAGGATGAGCACCGGCGTACGGTCGTCCCCGACGTGCGGGATGTCCCGCTGACAATCTCTTTGCCCGAACGAGGCGTGATTGGACTGGCCGGCCCAGCTGATGCCTCCCGCGCGGCCGGCTGCTGGGTCGTGGCCCAGGCCGCAACCCTGCATTCCCCCAACGACCTGCGGATCTACGTGCTGACGAGCGCTGCGAGCAAGGACAGCTGGGAGTGGGTCCGGTGGCTGCCGCACTGCCGGCCGGGCGCCGGCGGCAGCTGCGCCGTCCAGGTCGGCAACGACGCGGAGTCGGTAGCGGCACGCGTCGCCGAACTGCTCGCGCTCATCGGGCAGCGGCAAGAGGCACGCTCCCTCGACGCGCACGGCCGGGCCGCGGCGCAAGTCGCGGGCGGTCGTGAACTGCCCTGGTACCGGACCGAGGTCATGGTGGTGCTCGACGGGGCCAGAAAGCTTCGGTCGCTGCCGGGCGTGATCCAGTTGCTGCGGGAAGGGCCCGCGGTGGGGGTCTACGTGGTCTGCCTCGACGGCGACGAGCGGCTACTGCCTGGTGAGTGCCAGGCCGTCGCGGCTCTCGGACCGGACGGGCTTCGCGTGCAGCAGCCGCTGGCGGCGGCCGTCTCCGGTGCCCGGGCCGACTACGTCTCACCGGGCTGGTGCGCCCAGCTGGCCCGGTCCATCGCACCGATCAGGGATGTCAGCACCGATGAAGACACCGATGGCATCCCCGGCTCGGCCCGGCTCCTCGACGTCCTTGGCCTTGACGTCCGCGGCGCTGACATGCTGTCGGCGATCACCGCACGGTGGCGAATGGGCGGGCGGTCCACGGTCGCGGTGGTCGGCGTGTCCTATGACGGCCCGCTGGGGATCGACATCAAAAAGGACGGACCGCACGGGCTGATCGCGGGGACCACCGGCTCGGGTAAATCCGAGCTCTTGCAGTCGCTGGTCGCATCGCTCGCGGTGGCGAACCTGCCCGACGAGCTGACGTTCGTCCTTATCGACTACAAGGGCGGCAGCGCGTTCGCCGACTGCGCGCGGCTGCCGCACACGGTCGGCATGGTCACCGACCTGTCGCCGCACCTGGTCCAGCGGGCGCTCACCTCTTTGTCGGCCGAGCTGACCAGGCGCGAGCACCTGCTGGCGGCGGCCGGCGCCAAGGACATCGAGGACTACCAGCGCGCGCTGGACCGGCGTGCACGGGATGAGCAGCTGATGCCGCTGCCCCGGCTGGTGATCGTCATCGACGAGTTCGCGTCACTGGTGCGGGACCTGCCGGACTTCGTGACCGGGCTCGTCAACATCGCCCAGCGGGGACGGTCACTCGGCATCCACCTCCTGCTCGCGACGCAGCGGCCGTCCGGCGTCGTCTCGGCGGATATCCGGGCCAACACCAACCTGCGGATCGCCTTGCGGGTAACCGACCGGGGCGAGTCCTCCGACGTGATCGACGCGCCGGACGCGGCGAGCATCACCAAGGCCACCCCCGGGCGCGCCTTGGTACGGCTCGGGCACGCCTCGCTCGTCCCGTTCCAGGCGGCCCGGGTCGGCGGGCCGCGCACCGAGGGGATGCCGTCACGGAACCCGGCCGCGGGAACCTGGCTCGCCCCGCTCACCTGGGCCGACCTGGGGCGCCCGGAACCAGTGCCACCGCCGTCCGCCCGGCCCGCGGACGAGGAGATAACCGACCTGAAGGTCCTCGTCGAGCAGATGCGGCTGGCCGCTACCGCGCTGGGCATCCCCGCCCAGGCAAGTCCGTGGCTGCACCCCCTCCCCACCGAGGTACAGCTGAGCGCCCTGTGGCCGGCTGGCACGGCCGGGGACCAGGCGCTGGTGCCGTTCGGGATAGCCGACCTCCCCGCCCGGCAAGCACAGGAACGTGCCGGGCTGAGCCTCACCGCCTTCACCCACCTCATGGCGGCCGGCGCGCCGCGCAGCGGACGGTCGCAGCTGCTGCGCACCATCGCCGGAGCGCTCGCCCGCGCCCACAGCTGCGCGGACGTGCACCTTTACGGGCTCGACTGCGGGAACGGGGCGCTGCTCCCGCTCACCCGACTGCCCCACTGCGGCGCGGTGGCAAACCGGACGGAAACCGAGCGGGCCGCGCGGCTGCTGCGACGCCTGGACGCCGAGCTGACCAGGCGGCAGGAGCTGCTCGCGGCGGGCGGGTTTGCCAGCATCACCGAGCAGCGGGCGGCGAGCATGCGGGAAGCGCAATCCGGGCCCCGGATGAGGGCGCACGGCAGGCCGCGCGGCGATGACATGCCGCTGGCGCATCTCTTCTTTCTCATCGACCGGTGGGAAGGGTTCACCGCCTCACTCGGGGACGCGGACGGCGGGGCGCTGACCGAGGTCGTCACCCGCGTGCTCAGCGAGGGTGCGTCGGCGGGAGTGCACCTCATCATGACCGGCGACCGCTCACTGCTCGCCGACCGGATCTCGTCGCTGTGCGAGGAGAAGCTGGTGTTCAAGCTGGCCGACCGGGAGGACTACGCGCTCGCCGGGCTGAGGGGACGGGACCTGCCCGGCGACGTGCCGCCCGGCCGGGCCTTCCGCGCCGGCAGCGGGACCGAGATCCAGGCCGCGCTGCTCGGGCCGGACGCGACGGGGCAGGGACAGGCCACCGCCCTGCGGGCAATCGCGGAGACATGCGTGCGGCGTGACGAGGCTGTGCCCGTGTCATCGCGGCCCTTCCGGGTGGACGCGGCACCGGGGCGGATTTACTTCGAGCAAGCATGGGCCTTGCGACCCGCGACCGCGCCCTCTCCGGCTTCGCCGACCGGCTTGTGGGGGCTCGTCGGGGTGGGCGGTGACTCGCTGCAGGCGCTGGGACCTGATCTCGGCAGAGGCCTGCCCGCGTTCATCGTCGCGGGACCTGGCGGCTCCGGGCGCTCGGCGATCGTGGTCGCGATGGCACGGTCGTTCCTGGCCGCCGGAACCCGGGTGGTGATCGCCGCACCGCGGCCGTCGCCGCTGCGCTCGCTGGCCGAAGCCGCGGGGGTGGAGCGCGTGTTCACGGGAGACTCGCTTGCGGAGGACGAACTCGCCGCCGCCCTGGCATCCGCTGACGGGCCTTGCGTCGTCCTCATCGACGATGCCGAGCTGCTGCGCGACTGCGACGCCGCAGCCGAGCTGAGCAGGCTCCTGGCGAACCCGGGCCGAGGGCTGGTGATCGCGGGGGATCCCGAGGCGGGGCTGTGCGCCGGATTCAGCGGCTGGCAGGTCGACGTGAAACGGGCCCGCCGCGGGTGCCTCACCGCACCGGCCTCACCCGGCGACGGGGAACTCATCGGCGCCCGGCTGACCCGCGGCCAGATCGGCCAGCCCGCCCGGCCCGGCCGCTGCCTGCTGAACACCGGAGACGGCCACCTCGTAACCGTCACCGTTCCCACCGTCGATCACCCCATGGATCCCGGCTCCCCCGTAGGGTTGCCCACACGCGACTGGTGAACGCCAGGACCCGGTGGCGCTGCGGCGGAAGCAGCGGGCACAAAAGGTGTCCGTGGTCGCGCCGGTGAACTCCTCCGCCAGCGTCGCCGTGGAGCGTGCCCGCCGGGAGCTGGAGAACTCGGCCCTGGCGACCGCGTTCCGCGGACCGACCTTCACGATCTCCGAGCTCCAGCGGGTCCATGAGACCGTCTGGGGGATTCCCCCTTGACCCGCGGAACTTCTATCGCAAGATCCAGGCGAGAAGCGACAATATCCTGGCCTGGCTGGGAGAACCAGAAAGCCCGAGAGGGCGGTTCACCATCCGGAACGGCCCGCGCGCGGCGGTCCCGCAGGCATGCAACCTTAGGCGGCCCAGGTCACGTCTAAGGGGCGTGCACCTTTCCACACGCTTCACCGTCGCGGTCATCGCCGCCCTCGCTGCCTGCCTGGCGACGGGATGCTCCGGCTCGTCCAACCCGGCGTCCTCCCCGTCGTCACGTGCTGACGGTGCGCGCGCTGCCGGCCCGGCCGAAGCCCGAGGGCTGATCCCGGCGTCCGTGCCGGGCCACTATGTCACCCTGGATGACGCGCATCCCGGCCGCCTCCTGGTGCGCGGAACCGTCACCGGTGCCGTCACGGCGACGGTGAGCGCTCCGGCCCACTTCCTGTTCGACGCGGTCTATGGGACCGGCACGGGCCGTGTGTTCATCATCGACGGCTCCCCGAACCCGCCGACGCCCGGCGGGGGCGATCACCTGTACCTGCTGCGGCTGAACTCAGGAGGGAAGCCGCTCCCGCTGGTGCCGGTGCCCGCTGGGCACGCGGTGGGGCCTGGCCTGTCGGCGCTGGCGCTTTCCCCTGACGCCAGCAAGATCGCCATCGCCTACATGGGCCTCACCGCCCCGCCGGCCCAGCAGCCGCTGATCCTCTACAGCGTGAAGACGGGTGCGGTGCTCCACACGTGGACCACGGCAAGCGGAATCATCAGCGGCACCGACCCGATGGGGGGCAGCGACGCCGGGCCGGGCACCGCCCTGCGCTGGACGGCGGACGGCAAAGAGCTCGCGTTCGCCTTCTACGCCAACGCGAAGGCCGGCAAGAACGGCTACGGCTATCAGCAGACCGCGTCCATCCGGCTCCTGAACACCACCGCGCCCGGGAGCAGCCTGCTCGCCGACAGCAAGGTGCTCACCGGCCCCGGCCCCGCCTACACCCCCGCATACGGCATCGGGATGCAGTGCCTGGCGCAGGACGGGTGGAGCATCTCCGCCAACGGCGAGGCTCTCACCTGCGCGACCCAGTGGGGCACCCCCGGCGAGCAGCTCCCGGGGGGCCTGCGGTCCGCGCAGTGCCCGGCCAAGACCGGGACGGGGCAGGTGAACCTCGGGTTCCTGCGGCAGTACTGGCTGCCGTCCGGCGGGGGCGGCGGAGGCCCGGTCTACGGGCCATGCACCGCGGACACCCCCGCGGACATCCAGCTCGACTGGGCGAACTCGGACGGGACGCTGGTCCTTGGCGGCCTGAAGCTCCCCGGCCACTTGCTGTTCGGCCTGTTCAGCGGGGATAAGCTCACCGCGCTGCCAGCTCCGCCCGCGGGCCTAGCGCCGACATCCACCGCCTGGTGAGAGGCGGTCCTGGCAGCTGGCCAGGGACGCACGAGGCAGCTTCTGCCGCAGCCCCCAACCGGAAGATGCCGCACACCTCCACCCCAGAACCGCCTACGCGCGGCCGTGAGCGGCACAGAAATCTGGTCTCGATGCGCGCCTAAGGCGGATACCGCATTCGTCTGACCGGGCAGCGCCGCGCCAGGAAGAGCGAGATTCACTACCGTAAGGCGAGTGTCGGCTCGCGCCGCGACATCAAGCCGAGCGGGATCATGACGGCGACAGTAGTGATCGCGGCCACCACCGCCACAATGCCGGCAGCTGGAGCGAGCGGGATGAACGGGGTCCAGTTGCCGGTGACGGCTCTGGTGACCGTGAGCAGGGTAACCGCGCCGGCGGCGGCGCCGGCCACGAGCCCGGTGCTGGCGACGAACACGACGTGCCAGCCGAACAGTGCCGCGACCTGGCCGCGGGTCGCGCCGACGCGGCCGAGCAGCCGCAGCGTCCGCCGCCGCTCGACGGTGGTCACGACCAGGGTGTTCATCAGGGCCACGGCGGACAGCGCGGCGAGGATGCCGAGGATCAGGTTATTGGCGAACGAGTTCTGGTCCGCGGCCCGCGCCGACTGCGCGTTGGCCGCAGCGCTGCTGGTCACCTGTAGTCCGGGGTGGGCTGCGGCCAGCCGCGCCAGTGCGGCTTGGGTGCCGCCGTTGACCAGGATCTGGGAGTAATCCGCCGGCGTGCCGGTGTGGCCCGCCGCGACGGACGCCGGGATCAGTAGGTCGCCGGAGGCCAGCGAGTGGCCGTAGATGGCGCTGACCGTGGCACGGTAAGGCGTCCCGTCCGGCAGGTACACGGTGATCGTGGAGCCGGTGTGGACGCCGAGCACGCCCGGGCCCGCCTCCAGCGCACTCACCGCGACCTGGCCGGGACGCGGTGCCGCCGTGCTGCCGGAGGTCACGCCGAGATCCAGCAACTGGCCAAGCGGGCCGCTCGTGACGGCCTCGCCGTAGATCTGGTCCAGGTCCGGGTCGGTGACGGCCGCGCTGACCGGCGTCACCCCGGCCGCGGCACGAACCCCGGGCAGGGCCCGAACCTGCCCTAGGGTGGCGGCCGTGAGGCCGGGACCCGACAGGACGTGGTCGGCCGTCACCGTGGTCGCCGCCTGATCGGCGGTGGCGTGCTGTATGGAGGCGTCGGCGAAGTAGATGCTGCCGACCATGGCGACCGCCATCGCGACTGGGATGACCGCGGACGCGGCGCGCCGCGGCTGTGCGGCGATCGCGGCCAGCGCCAGCCGGGCCGGTGCCCCGCCGACCGCCCCCGCCGGCCGGGCCAGCCAGGCGGCGAAGGCCACCAGCAGCGGTCCGAGCAGGGCGACCGCCAGCATGCAGGCGAGCAGCAGCGGAAGCGCCAGCGCGAGCTGGCCGGCCGCGCTCTTCTCGCTGAGTGTGAACGCCATGAGCGTGCCGGAACCGCCGGCCGCGGCGAGGCCAAGCGCGACCCGGACGGGGTTGGGCCACTTGCGTTCGGCGGCGGTCTCCCGCAGCGCCCGGGCGGGCGGCGTCCGGCTGCCGCGGCGCGCGGCGACCTGCCCGCTCAGCCAGGCCACCACCGTGCTGGAACCGCAGGCGATCGCCAGCAGCCACGGGCTCAGCCACGCGGCCGACCCGGCGGGAAGCATCTGATGGGCGGCCAGCGCCCGCACGCCGAGGGCGCCGAGAGCGGCGCCGGGCAGCCAGCCGATGGCGCCGCCGGCCATGCCGCACACGGCAAGCTCGGTGAGGATAGCCCGGCGGACCTGGCCGCGGGTGGCGCCGACCGCACGCAGCAGCGCGAACCGGCGGCGGCGGAGGTTCACCGCCAGCGCGGTGGTGCTCGCGAGCACGAACAGGGAGATCAGCACGATCGGGGCAATGAGCGCGCCGCCTAGGGCCTGGCCGTTGGACCGTTCGATCGGGGCGCTCAGGTTCGCGAGGTCGCCGCGGGCGGCGCCCGTCGCGATCGTGTAGCCCGTGCCACCGTCCAGGGTCGCGCGGATCCGGGCGGCGAGGACGTCCGGGGAGACGCCCGGCTTGGCGGTCACCGCCACGAGGTCCACGTCACCGGGCCTGACGGCGCCGTTCGGGAACCCCGACTCACCGACGGCGGAGGCCGCGCCAAGCACCTGGGCGAGGCGCTGTGCCAGCGACGCGGGCACGCCGCGGTAGGCGGGCAGCGGGAGGCTCTCGTGCTCGGCGTCCTGGCCGCTGCCTAGGGTGACGCTGACGTTCGCGGACCCGGCGACCACGACGCTGGCGCTGGCAAGCCGACCGGCGGGCGCCTCAGTGTGCGCGGCGGCGGTCGATATCGCGGCCACCGTCAGGACGGCCGCGGCGGCCGCTGCCACCACGGTGCCGATCAGCGGTCCGGGACCGCGTCGGATCCCGGCGAGCATCCAGCCGGCCATCAGGCACGCCCCCCGTCGAACCGCGCGCCAAGCTCCTCGACCAGCCGGGCCACCACGGCCGGCTCCGGGCAGGCCAGCACCCGGTCCACGCGTCCGGCGTACAGGAACACCGCCTGGTCGCAGAAACGCGTCACCTGCGGGTCGTGGGTGACGATCACCACGGTCGTTCCGTGCGCAGCCTCCCGCAGCAGGCGCAGCACCCCGGCCGCAGTGTGCGGGTCCAGGGCCCCGGTGGGCTCGTCGGCGAAGATCACATCCGGGCAGGTAACCAGCGCGCGGGCGATTGCCACTCGCTGCTGCTGGCCCCCGGACAGCTCAGCGGGCCGCCGCCGGAGCTGGGCCACGGACAGGCCCACCCGGACGGCCGCCCGCTCTATGCCCGCTCGGTCGGCGGGACGGTGGTCCAGGCGGAGCGGAAGCGCAATGTTCTCCGCCACCGTCAGCTCGGGCAGCAGATTCAGCTCCTGGAACACGAAGCCGACGCGCTGCCGCCGCAGCACCGCTTGCCGGCGCTGGGACAGCCGCGACAGTTCCTTCCCGCACAGCCAGACGGTGCCCGACGAGGTCCGTTCGAGCCCGGCCGCGCACTGGAGAAGCGTCGACTTGCCGGACCCGGAGACGCCGAGCACCGCGGTAAAAGAGCCCGCGGCGAATGACAGCGACACCCCCTCCAGCGCGGTGACCGCGCCGCGGCCCCGCCCGTAGCACTTGGTCACGTCGTCGAGTATCACGGGAGCAGCCACCGCCGCGGCTTCGGTCAGCATGGTGTTAACAGCATCTTGGGCAGCCATGTCAATCACGGTGCCAGCCGCAGCCGCCTGGATCGATGGTGCCACCCAACGGGCTTCCGGTAGGGATTTCCCCAGCGCCGAACGCCCCGGAAGGACCGCACCGCTGAGTGTCACCAGGCACGACAGCCACGTCCAGTCCGGCGGGCCGCTGCACGCCGACTTCACCGCCTTCCTCCTCGCCCTCGGCGCCGACCCGCTACGCCCCTGCAACGGCATGACCGTCATCGCCGAGGCAGAGACCTGCGGGCACTGGCTAGCCGCCCAGATCATGCAAGCCTGGATCAACAGGGGCAGCACGGGGCGTGATCACGAGCAGGGACAGGAATGAGCGCCCAACGGAAGCGCGAGCGTAATGTTCTGGGGTGAACAGCGAAGGAAGGCGGCTGGGAAAAGAAGCCGCCCGGCGGCTGGCCCGGACAGGCCGATACCAGATCGGGCCAGGACTGACCGACACCGAAATCGCCCGCATCGAGCGCACCTACCAATTTGAGTTCGCTGACGATCACAGAGCCTTTCTCGCGGCCGGCCTCCCGCTGAACAACCCGCCAGGAAAGGGCCAGACCTGGAGCGCCCCCTGGCCCGACTGGCGTGACGGCCACCCCGACGATCTCCGCGAGCAACTCGGCCGGCCCGTCGAGGGCGCGCTCTTCGACATCGGGAACGGCCTCTGGCTTCCCGCTTGGGGCCAGCGCCCGGCCAGCACCAGTGAGGCCCTGGACACAGCACGACCGCACCTCGCCCAGGCACCGAAGATGATCCCGGTCTACGCCCACCGATACCTGCCTGCCGGACGAGGAACCCACGGCCACCCGGTGCTATCGATCTGGCAGACCGACATCATCGTCTACGGCACCGACCTGGCCGACTACGTCGACCACGAATTCGGCGGCTCCGAATGGCTCATCAGCCCAGACTGGGCCCCGCCGCCGATGGTCTCGTTCTGGAGCGAGTTCCTTTAATCAGGGTGCTTGCCTCAACTGCGATGGCCAACAGACCTGCCGCCTTTGCCAATCAATCTCAGGCACTCCCAGCTCACACCTCAGTAACGCCTCAGGTCCACTGGCAAAGGCCAGATGCCTCCTGCACGTCCCGTAGCGGGGATGATTCTGTTCGCGAGTTTGGTGAACAAAACCACTCTGCCTGCCCTCTGCGGCCGGCCGGAGGTTGTGCCCTGCCCCGCTCGATCCCGGGATCACGATCACCGCGGCCCGCATGACCAGCCGGGAAATCAGGCGGCACAAAGCCTCGAACTACCCGCCGTCATTGCCGTGATCCGGCCAGATGGTGCGCGCTGCGCGCCGCTCCCGGCTCCCCGCCGGCCTCCGGGGCGGCGCCCGCGCCTGCGGCATGCGAGCAGGACGGGAAAGGTCTGGTCATACCCGGCGGCTGCTTCCTCGGCTTCCTGTACGTCGCGCCCGAGCGCTGGGGCAGGGGAATCGGAGGAGCCGTACTGGATGCTGTCCTGGCCGAGGCTGAGCGGCGGCACCAGCCCCGGGTTCACCTCCTGACACATCCAGACAATGAGCGCTCGCAGCGGCTGTACCGCAGCCGCGGTTTCACTCCAACCGGCCGCAGCGCCGATGGCCAGGTGGAATGGGCAAGGGAACCCGGCAAGTCCCGGCACTAACCAAGTCCCGCCAGCCGGCCAGTACCACCCAGATCCACGCGATCGCCGGGCCCGACCGCGTCCGGCTGATGTCCGCGGCCCCGGTGCGCGGCGATCACCGGGAGAGCGGCGAGGTGGAACCGGTCGGCGAGCAGCGGGATCGGCTCGCGGAAGATGGGGATGGCGGACGGGAGACCGTGCAGGAGCGCCAATGTGGGTGCGTCAGGTTTTCCGGGCTCCCCGTAGAACACCGTCAGATCACCTGCGTCGGCCGTGGGGTGGGCAGTGTCAGCCATGACAGTTCTCTCCTTCCTTCAGGCACAGGCAACGGGGTGTCGCGCCCCTGC
>Ga0335075_10003044_pt1 | contig 26836 bp, 31 predicted proteins | sample Lox_Sample_24_FD_206723 | JGI IMG/M metagenome (GOLD analysis project Ga0335075, IMG submission 206723) | Soil microbial communities from Loxahatchee National Wildlife Refuge, Florida, United States - Lox_Sample_2.4 | ecosystem: Environmental > Terrestrial > Soil > Wetlands | place: USA...
CGGCGTGTGCTCTCCGAGCGCGACGAGCGCGATCGGGACGCCCGCGGCCCACATCGCGACGGGCGGGGCGGCCCTGCGCCAGACGAGCGCGACGGCCGTTGCGACGACGCAGGCGCGAAGGGTGTGTCCGCTCGGATACGAGTGACGCAGCCCGGACAGACCGACCGGCGGACGCTCGATCGCGAGCTTGCCGATCAGCTCGAGGATGTTCACCGTCACCCAGAGCCCGACCAGCGAGAGCGCGACGTGCCAGCCGCCGCGGCGGTCGACGACGTGTGCGCACGCGGCGACGATCGCGGCCGACACGAGCACGGAAGCGGGATAGACCCAGAGCCCGACGAGGGTGCCGCCGAACGTCGGGCGCGTCTCCGGGGCGAGGAGCGACCAGCCGGTCGGGACGAGCCCGTGCGACGACGGCTCCGCCCACGGCATCAGGTGCCGCACGGCGTAGCGGTCGATCCCGGTCAGCGCCCCGGCGGCGACGAGGCCGCCGAGCGCGAGGAACGCGCACGCACAAGCCGCCGCGACGGCATCCGACGTTCTACGGCTCGGACGGGAGAAGGCGGCGCTCAGCCGCAGCCGTGGCAGCCGGCCGCGTCGTCCGGCGCGACACCCTCGGCCGCCTGGAAGCTGTGGCCGCAGCCGCAGGACGACACGGCGTTCGGGTTGTCGATCTTGAAGCCCGACTCCTGGAGGCCCTCGAGGAAGTCGATCGTCGAGCCCTGGAGGTACGGCGCGCTGAACGGGTCGACGACGACCTTGACGCCGTAGAAGTCCAGCTCGTGATCGCCCGCCTGGCCGCCCCGGTCGAAGCCGAGCGCGTACTCGAAGCCGCTGCATCCGCCACCCTGGATCGCGACGCGCAGCACTTCCGCCTCGCCGGCCGGCTCGGTCGCCATCAGGCCGCGCACCTTGTCGGCGGCGCGCTCGGTGAGCGTGACGAGGGTGCCGGTCTGCTCGATCGTGGCCATCGCCCCACAGTGTACCCGCGAGGCCCCCGGAGCGAACTTCGTGACACCTGCAACACGCATGGCTGCGCGGGTTCTCGGTCCGCTCGTTACGCATGCTGCCATCCTGCTAGCGTCCGGCGCGGACCTGAGGAGGAGCGGGTGTTCGACGAGTGGTTGCCGTTTGCGATCTACGGGCTCTTCGCCCTGATGATCCCGGCGACGATGATGATCGGAAGCTTCGTGTTCGCGCAGCGGCCGCACCGCCGCGTCCGCGCCCGGACCATCCCCTTCGAGTCGGGCGTCTCGCAGGGCCCGCCGAAGCAGCAGCGCTTCACCGTCAGCTTCTACCTGACGGCGATGCTCTTCATCCTCTTCGACATCGAGATCGTCTTTCTCTATCCGCTGGCGGTCATCCTCCACCTGCTCGGCTGGTTCGGCTTCTTCGAGTTCCTGACGTTCCTGATCGTCCTCCTCGTCGCCTACGTCTACATCTGGCGCAAGGGAGCGCTTGAATGGCGCTAGACCGGCCGCTGCGCGAGTCGGGCCTCCACTCGGAGCGCCTGCTGATGCCGTCCAAGGCGTCCACCTTCGAGCAGGAGGTCGCGGACCTCGAGCAGAAGGTCGGACTGACGACGCTCGCGAAAGCGGTCGCCTGGGCGCAGACGAACTCGATGTGGCCCGACACCTTCGGGCTCGCGTGCTGCGCGATCGAGATGATGTCGATCGTCTCGAGCCGGTACGACATCGCGCGCTTCGGGATGGAGCCGTTCCGCGGCTCGCCGCGCCAGGCCGACCTGCTCATCGTCTCCGGCCGCGTCTCGAACAAGATGGCCGCCCCGCTGCGGCAGATCTACGACCAGATGCTCGAGCCGAAATGGGTGATCGCGATGGGCGCATGCGCCTCCTCCGGCGGCATGTTCAACAACTACGCGATCGTGCAGTCGGTCGACAAGATCGTCCCCGTCGACATCTACGTGCCGGGCTGCCCGCCCCGGCCCGAGCAGCTCATGGAGGGGATCATCCGCCTCCACGAGGCGGTTCGTGCGGGCGTCCCGCCCGCCTACGAGCTGCGGAGCGTCGCCTCGTGAGCTGGGAGACGGTGCCGGGCGTCATGGAGGTGAAGGAGCAGCACGGCGAGACGACGCTGGTCGTCGAGCCCGGGCAGCTCGTGGAGGCGTGCACGCACCTGCGCGACGAGGAGGGGTTCAACTTCCTCTCCGACGTCAGCGGCGCCGACTATCTCGGTTGGGGCACGCACGGCGTCTCGGGGTACCTCGGGACGCCGGCGGGACGGGATCTCAACGCGCCCATGACCCAGGGGTACCAGGCGCTGCCTCAGCCGAAGCCCAAGCGGTTCGCGATGAACTACCACCTGCTCGCGCTCGGCGCGCGACCGCGGCGGCTGCGCGTGCAGACGTGGATCGACGACGGCGAGCCCGTCCCCACCGTGATTCCGGTCTGGCCGACCGCCGACTGGCACGAGCGCGAGGCGTGGGACCTGTTCGGGATCCCCGTCGAGGGCCATCCCAATCTCAAGCGGATCCTGATGGACGACGACTGGGAAGGGCACCCGCTGCGCAAGGACTACCCGATCGGCGGCGAGCCGGTGCGCTTCTCCGGCGACGAGTGATGGCGGTCGCGGAGCGCAGAATCGCGGGCGGCCAGCCGATCTACGAGGGCTCGCGGATCCCCCGGCCGACGCCGACGGTCCTGACGACGTCGCGCGAGCTCCAGGCGACCGGCGACGTGCTGACGATCAACTTCGGCCCGAACCACCCGTCGACGCACGGCGTGCTCCGCCTGATCGTCGACCTCTACGGCGAGGACGTGACCGGCCTCGAGGCCGTGATCGGCTACCTGCACACGGGCTTCGAGAAGAACATGGAGCAGAAGACGTGGTGGAAGGCGATCACCTATCCGGAGCGCATCGACTACGTCTCCTTCCAGAACAACGAGCTCGTCTTCGTGCTCGCGATCGAGAAGCTGCTCGGCCTCGAGACGCCCCCGAAGGCGGAGTGGATGCGCACCTGCCTCTGCGAGCTGAACCGCCTGCACTCGCACCTCGTCTGGCTCGGCACGAGCGCCCTCGAGCTGGGCGCGATCTCGATGTTCTGGTACGCGTTTCGCGAGCGCGACCAAATCCTCGACCTCTTCGAGATGGTCTGCGGCACGCGCATGCACACGCGCTACTTCCAGGCCGGCGGGCTGGCGGAGGACATCCCGCGCGGGTTCTTCCCGGAGGCGCGGAAGTTCTGCGAGTGGATGCCGAAGGCGGTCGACGACTACGAGACGCTGCTGAACAGGAACAAGATCTGGCTGGAGCGGACCGAGGGGCTCGGGCTGCTCTCCGCCGAGGATGCGATCGCGCTGGGGCAGTCCGGCCCCGTCCTGCGGGCGTCGGGCGTCGACTGGGACACGCGTCGCAACGAGCCCTATCTCGCCTACAACAAGGTCGACTTCCGCGTACCCGTGCACACCGAAGGCGACGTCTACGCCCGCTACCGCGTGCACATGGAGGAGATGCGCGAGTCGGTGAAGATCGTCTCGCAGTGTCTCGACCGCCTCGAGAACATGGAGCACGAACCGTGGATAGCCGACGACAGAAAAGTGGTGTTGCCGCCGCGCGCGGAGCTGCACACGTCGATGGAGTCCCTCATCCACCACTTCAAGATCGTCACCGAGGGGTACCGCGTCCCCGAGGGCGAGGTGTACGTCGCGATCGAGTCGCCCCGCGGCGAGCTCGGCTGCTACGTGGTCTCCGACGGGGGTCCGAAGCCATGGCGCGTGAAGTTCCGCGCACCGTCCTTCGTGGCCCTCGAGGCGACGGCGACGTGCATGAGCGACGCGCTCGTCGCCGACATGATCGCGATCGTCGGCTCGCTCGACACCGTCATGGGCGAGGTCGACCGGTGACCCTGCACGAGCAGATCCAGGCCGAGCGGGCGAAGTACCCCGATGCGCGCTCGGCGACGCTGGAGGCGCTCCGCCTGGCGCAGGACCGCGACGGCTGGCTGTCCACGGAGGCGCTGCGCGAGGTCGCGGACGCGCTCGAGCTCACCCCCGCGTACTGCAAGGCGGTCGCGTCGTTCTACGACATGTACCACCTCGCACCCGTCGGCAACCACCTCGTCGAGGTGTGCACGAACCTCTCGTGCGCGCTCTCGGGCGCGCAGCGGGTCGTCGACGCGTTCACGGCCGAGCTCGGGGTCTCTCCCGGGGAGACGACCGAGGACGGCGAGGTCACCTTCCGCACCGTCGAGTGTCTCGGCGGCTGCGGCTACGCGACGGTCGTCGCGGTCGACAACCGCTACCGGCAGTTCGTCGGCCCCGACGACGTGCCGGCGATCGTGGAAGGCCTCCGTGCCGAGTCGTAGCGTCCTGCTCGCAGGTGCCGACGAGCACGACCTGACGAAGCTCGCGGAGTACCGCACGATCGGCGGGTACGAGGGAGTGCCGAAGGCGCGCGCGATGACGCCGGATGCGCTGATCGAGGTGCTGCAGACGGCGAACCTGCGCGGGCGCGGCGGCGCCGGCTTCCCGATGGGCCGCAAGGCGTCGCTGATCGACCGGGGAAGCCCGAAGCCGAAGTACCTCGTCGTGAACGCGGACGAATCCGAGCCCGGCGCGTTCAAGGACCGCGAGGTGATGGGGCGCGTCCCCCATCGCCTGATCGAGGGCTGCCTCATCGCGGCGCACGCGATCGAGGCGAAGGACGTGTTCGTCTTCATCCGCGGCGAGTACCTCGCCGAGTACGAGATCCTCGCCGCCGCCGTCGACGAGGCGCGGGCGGCCGGGCTCTTCGGCGACGTCGAGATCACGGTCCATCGCGGCGCAGGCGCCTACATCTGCGGCGAGGAGACGGCGCTGCTCGACGCCCTCGAGGGGCGGCGGGGCCAACCCCGCCCACGGCCGCCGTTCCCGCCGGTGCAGGGGCTCTACAACGCGCCGACGCAGATCAACAACGTGTGCACGATCGCGACCGTCCCGGCGATCATCGCCATGGGAGCCGAGGAGTTCGCGAAGGTCGGCCCGCCGAGCTCGCCGGGCACCGCGATCTTCTCGATCTCCGGCAACATCGCACGCCCCGGCAACTACGAGCTCGTGCTCGGCACCCCGATGCGCGAGCTCATCTACGACATCGCCGGCGGCATCCCCGACGGCCGCGAGCTGAAAGCGGTCATCCCGGGCGGCTCGTCGGTGCCGGCCCTCTCGCCGGACGAGATCGACGTGCCGCTCGACTACGACTCGCTGCAGGCGATCGGCACGTTCTTCGGCGCCGCATCGCTGATCGTCGTCGACGATCGCTGCTGCATGGTGCAGCTCGCGCTGCGCTCGACCAAGTTCTACATGCACGAATCGTGCGGCAAGTGCACGCCCTGCCGCGAGGGGACACGCTGGATGGTGCAGCTGATCGAGAAGATCGAGGCGGGCGAGGCGGAGCTCTCGGAGCTCGACCTGCTGAGCTCCGTCGGCTCGCGCATCCTCGGCCGCTCCCTCTGCGCGCTCGGCGACTTCGCCGTCTACCCCGTGCAGAGCTACCTCACCAAGTGGCGCGACGAGTTCGTCGCGCACGTCGAGCAGGGCGCGTGCCCGTTCGGCGGCGCGTCGTCGCTCGAGGGCATCGAGGCGCCGCTCGACGCCCACACGCACCATCCGACCGTCGAGGCGCCGGCATGAGCGCCGATCTCGTGACGCTCACCGTCGACGACCGCGAGGTGACCGTGCCGAAGGGCACGGGCCTCGTCGAGGCGGCGCTCGCGGCCGGTGTCGAGATCCCGGTGTTCTGCTACGAGCCGCGCCTCGGCGCGCCGGTCGGCGCCTGCCGCATGTGCCTCTGCGAGGTCCAGCCCGGGCCGCCCAAGCCACAGGCCGCCTGCACGCTGACGGTCGCCGACGGCATGGTCGTGCGCACCGCCCTCACCTCGGAGATGGCGCGCGACGCGCAGAACGGAACCCTCGAGTTCATCCTCGTCAACCATCCGCTCGACTGTCCGGTCTGCGACAAGGGCGGCGAGTGCCCGCTCCAGGACCTGACGTTCCGCTACGGCCCGGGCAACACGCGCATGACGTTCCCCAAGCGAACGTTCGAGAAGCCGATTCCGATCTCGCCGCTGATCGCGCTCGACCGCGAGCGCTGCATCCTCTGCTACCGCTGCACGCGCTTCAGCGAGGCCGTCGCCGAGGACGGGCAGCTCGTCGCGATCAACCGCGGCTCGCAGTCGGTGATCGCCACGTTCGAGGACGAGCCCTACCGCGCCGCGTTCAGCGGCAACGTGATCGAGCTCTGTCCCGTCGGCGCGCTCACCTCGACGCAATACCGCTTCGAGGCGCGGCCGTGGGAGATCCAGAACATCCCGACCGTCTGCGGCCTCTGCCCCGTCGGCTGCAACGTCAGCGCGACGACGCGCGAAGGAAAGGTCAAGCGGATCCTGTCGCGGAACCATCCCGAGGTCGACGAAGGATGGCTCTGCGACAAGGGCCGCTTCGCGTACGGCCACCTGCAGGCGGGCGACCGCATCGCGACGCCGCTCCGCAAGGCGGGGCCGCGCCGGTTCGAGCCGCTCAGCTGGGAGGACGCCCTCGACCGGGCGGAGGAGCTGCTCCGCGCGGCGGGCAGCGCCACGGTGACCGCGCTCTCCGGGGACGAGACGGTGGAGCAGGCCTACGCGCTCGGCCGGCTCCTGCGCACCGGACTCGGCGCGCACGGCGCGGTGCTACCGGAGGAGGTTCCCGACCGGCTCGACGCCCGGCGGGCGCCGCTCGCGGCGATCCGGTCGGCCGGGACGATCGCGGTACTGACCGACGAGCCGGTCGTGGAGCGCGCCCCCGTCGTCGAGCTGTGGCTGAAGGCGGCGCGACGTGCGGGCGCGACGGTCGCCTACGGAGCGCCCGACGGTCCGGTCGACGTCCTCGTGACCGACGATCCCGCGGCAGCGGACGCCGTCGAGGCGACGAGCGTCTACTACCTCCCGCGCACCCCGAACGGGCGCGGCGTCGCCGACGCGTGGAGCTGCGCCGCGGACGGCGAGCCCGTCGACGGCGATCCTGTCCTGCTGATCGTGTCCGGCGACGAGGCGGCGACCGATCCGAGCGTGCGTGCGCTCGCCGAGCGAGCCGAGACGGTGATCGGCATCGGCATGTTCGAGGACTCGTTCCGCGGCGTCGCGGACCTCGTCCTGCCGGGAACGAGCTACCTCGAGCGGGACGGCACGACCGTCAACCTCGAAGGGCGGCTGCAGCGGCAGCGCCGCGCCGTCCTCGCGCCGTGCCCCGATGAGCTCGCATGGATCGCGAAGCTCGCCGCGCGATTCGGCGTCGAGCTGTCGCCGCACGCCTCGCTCGTGTTCGGCGAGGTCTCGGAGCGCTGCTTCGGCGGCATCTCGTTCGGCGCGGTCGGCGAGATCGCGCCGTTGCCGGACCGCACCGACCCGGCACCGCGGGAAGCCCCCGGCCCCGCCCCGTCCGCTCGCGACACGGGATCGGGTTTGCGGCTCGTCGCCTACCGGCCGCTCTTCAGCGGCGCCGCGGTCGAGCGAACGCCGGAGCTGCAGTTCCAGCGACCCGAGGCCGAGGTGCAGCTCTCGCGGAGCGACGCGGACGCGCGCGGCATCCGGAGCGGGCAGACGGTCACCGTCTCGTCGAACGGCACGTCGCTCGAGCTGCGCGCCCGTATCGCGCGCGACCTCGCCGCCGGCACCGTGCGCATCGCGCGCGAGCACGCGGGCGACCTCCACGAGCGCGTGGAAGTGAGCGCGTCCTGATGCACGAACCGTGGTGGATCACGATTCCGAAGGCGTTCCTCGTGATCAACGTCGTCATGGTGTTCTTCGCGCTGACGACGTGGCTCGAGCGGAAGCTGCTCGGCCGCATGCAGAACCGCTACGGACCGAACCGTGCCGGCCCGAAGGGGCTGCTGGTTCCCATCGCGGACCTGCTGAAGCTGATTCGCAAGGAGGCGTTCGCGCCGAGCGCTGCCAAGCAGCCGCTCTACATCCTCGCGCCCGTCGTCTCGATGTTCACGGCTCTCGCGGCGTTCAGCGTGATCCCGTGGGGCGCCGGCTGGACGGTCGGCGGCTACTACGTCGCGGGCTCGGTCGTGAACGTGCCGATCTCGCTCATCCTGATCTTCGCGCTCGGCTCGATCGGGATCTACGGCTTCATCGTCGGCGGCTGGGCGTCCGAGTCGAAGTACTCGCTCCTCGGCTCGATGCGCACCTGCGCGCAGCTCGTCTCCTACGAGGTGTCGCTTGCGCTGGCCGTGCTCGGCGTCGTGATGATGGGCCAGTCGCTGAGCCTGCAGGACATCGTCGACAAGCAGCAGGCGACGATGTGGTTCTTCATCCCGCAGGCCGTCGGCCTCGTCGTCTTCATGCTCGGCGGCATCGCGGAGACGTCGCGGCCGCCGTTCGACCTGCCTGAGGCCGACACCGAGCTCGTCGCCGGCTACCACACCGAATACTCCGGCATGCGATGGGGGTTGTTCCAGGCCGCCGAGTACATCAACATGCTCACCCTCTCCGGCCTCTGCGTGACCCTGTTCTTCGACGGCTACCACTTCCCGTGGGTCCACTCGCTCGACAAGTTCGGGCCGGTCTGGTTCGTCCTCAAGCTGTTCACGCTCGTCAGCCTGTTCATCTGGCTGCGCGCCTCGCAGCCGCGGCTCCGGTACGACCAGCTGATGCGCTTCGGCTGGAAGGTCCTGCTTCCGGCGGCGACGGTGAACGCCCTCGTCACCGCGGCGCTCGTCGTGGCGGTGCACTGATGACCGTCGTCCCGAACACGCTCAAGGGGTTCGGCGTCACGCTGAAGCAGGTCTTCAAGAAGCCGATCACGCAGCAGTACCCGGAGTACAAGCGCCCGGTCTACCCGCGCTTTCGCGGGCGTCACCGCCTGCACCGCTTCGAGAACGGCCTCGAGAAGTGCGTCGGCTGTTCGCTGTGCGCGGCGGCGTGCCCCGCGGACTGCATCCGCGTCGTCCCGGCCGAGAACACGCCGGACAACCGCGTCTCGGCCGGCGAGCGTTACGCGCGCATCTACGAGATCAACATGTCGCGCTGCATCTTCTGCGGCTACTGCGAGCTCGCGTGCCCGTTCGACGCGATCACGCTCGGTAACGACTTCGAGATCTCCGAGTACAACCGCGAGGACCTCATCTACACGAAGGACATGCTGCTCGCCCCGCCGGCGAAGCGCGTGCCGGTCGCGGACCCGGATCTGTACGACACCCCGATCCCCTACTACAAGGACCACGCGTGAGCGGAGACCCGAGACACACCCGAACCTGGTTCGCTGCGCGAACCAGGTTCGCGAGGTTCGCCTGATGGCCAACTTCATCGTATGGGTGGTCTGGTTCGTCGCGGCGTTCGCCTGCATCGCCAGCGCGCTCGCCGTCGTCACGTTCACGAACCCGTTCTATTCCGCGCTCTCGCTGATCGGGAATCTCGCGTCGCTGGCCGTCCTGTACCTGCTCCTCGGCGGAGCGTTCGTCGCCGCCGGCCAGGTTCTCGTCTACGGCGGCGCCGTGATGGTCATGTTCCTGTTCGTGATCGCCTACCTCGGCGACCGCACCGACGCGTCGCCGTGGACGGGCGGTCCGTCCTGGCAGGCGATCGGCGCGGTCCTCGCCGGCGGGGCGATCTTCGCCGAGATCATCGTCGTGATGGGCCTGAAGGCGGGAGGCTTCCTCTCCCACCAGGCGCAGATCGACCGCGGCTTCGGCTCGCCGCAGGCGATCGGCACGCTCTTCCTGACCGATCACCTGCTCGCGTTCGAGGTCACCTCGATCGTGCTGCTCGTCGCCGCCGTCGGCGGCGTCGTGCTCGGCGCGCACGCGCGGCAGGGCATCGACGACACGGCCGAGGTCGATGCACGGGCCTAGCATCAGCGCGTACGTGCTGCTGAGCGCCATGCTCTTCGCCACGGGCGCGCTCGGCGTGATGCTGCGGCGCTCGCCGCTGATCATCCTGCTCTCGGTGGAGATCATGCTCAACGCCGCGAACCTGCTGCTCATCGCGTTCGCGCGCCTGCACGGCCACGAGGACGGTCAGGTCTTCGCCGTCTGCGTGATGGCCGTGGCCGCGGCGGAGGTCGTGGTCGGGCTCGGGCTGATCGTCGCAATGGGTCGCCGGCAGGTGGAGCTGGACGTCGACAAGCTCAGGACGCTCCGCGGGTAGATGAAGGCCGCCGCCTGGATCTGCCTGCTGCTCCCGCTTGCGTCGACGCTCGGGATCGCGCTGGCCGGCACGCGCATCTCGCGGCGGCTCGCGGGCTACGTCTCGTCGGCGACGACCATGGGCGCGTTCGTCGCGGCGGTCGTCGACTTCGTCGGGCTGCAACGCGAGCACACGCTCGAGCGCTCGCATCTCACGACCTCCTGGACCTGGCTGGGAGCCGGCCCGTACCACTTCGGCCTGTCGCTGCTGGTCGACCAGCTGAGCGTGTTCATGATGCTGATCGTCGCCGGCGTCGGCTCGCTGATCGTCGCGTACTCGGTCGGCTACATGGAGGGCGAGGACGAAGAGCGACGGTTCTTCGCGTACATGTCGCTGTTCGTCTTCTCGATGCTGCTGCTCGTCGAGGGCGGCAACCTGTTGCTGCTGCTCGCCGGCTGGGGCATGGTCGGGCTCTCGAGCTACCTGCTGATCGGCTACTACCAGGATCGCCCCTCTGCGGTCGCCGCCGCGAAGAAGGCCTTCGTGATGAACGCATTCGGTGACGCGACGATGGCGCTCGCGCTCTTCCTGCTGATCGAGCACACGCACCACCTCTCCTACGCCGGCGTGTTCGCGTACGCGCCGGTCGGCGGCACGACCGCGAATCTGATCGCGCTCGGCCTGCTCGGAGGAGCCGTCGCGAAGTCGGCGCAGATCCCGTTGCACACCTGGCTCCCCGACGCGATGGAGGGTCCGACGCCCGTCAGCGCCCTGATCCACGCCGCCACGATGGTGACCGCGGGCGTGTACCTGATCGCGCGCACCCATGTCCTCTTCCAGTACGCGCACGTCATCCAGGACCTCGCCGCCGGCCTGGGCGCGGCGACGCTCGTGATGGCCGGCCTGATCGCGCTCGTGCAGACCGACATCAAGCGCGTGATCGCCTACTCGACGATGTCCCAGATCGGCTACATGTTCGTCGGCGTCGGGCTCGGGGCGTATCCGAACGGCCTCTTCCACCTGATGACCCACGCCTTCTTCAAGGCGCTGCTCTTCCTGGCTGCCGGCCTCGCGATCCACGCCGCCTCGGGGGAGCAGGACATCCGCAAGCTCGCCGGGATCGGGAAGCTGATGCCGAAGACGAAGTGGGTCTTCCTCGCCGGCTCGCTCGCGCTCGTCGGCATCCCGCCCTTCGCCGGGTTCTTCTCGAAGGACTCGATCCTCGCCGCGGCGCTCGCGCACGGCTGGTACGGCGCCGTCCTTTTCGTCTTCGGCCAGATCGGCGCGCTCCTGACCGGCATCTATACGTTCCGCCTCTACTTCATCGTCTTCACCGGCGAGCCGTCCGCGCATCTTCGCGAGCACTTCCACGCCCACCACGGTCAGGAAGGGCCGCTCTCGATGCGCTGGACCGTCGGCGTCCTCGGCGTCCTGGCCGTCATCGGCGGCTGGATCCAGTTCGCGCCGCTCTGGCATCCGCTGACGACGTGGCTGTCGCCCGTCGCCACCCCGATCGTCGCCGCGACGAACGGTCAGGAGATCGTCGCCTCGATCTGCGCCGTCGTGCTCGGACTCTTCGGCATCGGCATCGCCTGGTCGGTGTACGTCACGAAGGAGATGGAGGTGCCCGCGACGCCGCGCATCCTCGAGCACAAGTTCTACTGGGACGAGCTCTACGACTGGCTGTGGTACCACCCGGCCGACCTGGTGGCGCGCGGGTTCGACGCGCTCGTCGAGCAGCCGCTCGTCGCCGGCTCGCTCACGGCGGTCAGCGCGGCCTTCGGGCTCGGCTCCACCGAGCTCGGCCGCGCGCAGAACGGCCTCGTGCGCACCTACGCGCTGGCCCTCGCGGGCGGCGTCGCCATCCTCGCCGTCGTCTTCCTGGCGGTCCGGTGAACGACTGGCTCACCACGATCCTGCTGCTCGTGCCCCTCGCGGGCGCGCTGCTCGTCGCCGTGCTGCCCGTCTCCGGGTACCGGCTCGGCTCGGTCGCCGCGCTCGCCTCCCTCGTCGAGGTCGCGTTCTGGATCACCGGGGCGTCGCGCTTCCGGTTCGGCGACCCGTCGCTGCAGCTCGCACAGCGAACGCCGTGGTTCAGCGACCTCAACGTCTCCTACCACGTCGGCCAGTACGCCTTCTCCGTCTGGCTCGTCGGCATGACCGTCGTCGTGATGGCCGCGTGCACGATCTACGGCTGGTGGGCGGGCCGGACGCGGCCCAGGCTCTACTTCGTCCTCATGCTCCTGCTGACGGCGGCGATCGTCGGCGTGTTCACGGCACAGGACCTGCTCCTCTTCTACGCCTTCTTCGAGGCGATGCTGATCCCGCTCTACGTCCTGATCGGCGTCTGGGGCGGCGCCGGGCGCCTGCGCGCGACGTTGACGTTCGTGGTGTACACCGTCGTCGGCTCGCTCCTGATGCTGGCGGCGATCGTGGCCTACGGGCTGCACGCCGGCACGTTCGACCTGACGCAGATCCCGCAGAGCAACTCGCGCTGGCTGTTCCTCGGATTCGTGATCGCGTTCGCGATCAAGGCGCCGCTCTTCCCCTTCCATGGCTGGTTGCCCGACGCCTACCGCGAGGCGCCGCCGGAGGTGGCGGCGATCCTCTCCGGCGTCGTCTCGAAGGCCGGGCTCTACGGCCTGCTGCGCATCGCGATCCCGAAGTTCCCGACGGTCGCGCACGACTGGCGGGTCGTCCTGCTCGTGCTCGCGTCGATCTCACTCGTGTACGGCTCGCTGCTCGCGTTCCGGGCTCCGGACTTCCGCGGCGTCGTCATGTACTCGTCGCTCGCCCAGTCGGGGCTGATCGTGCTCGGGCTCTTCGCGTTCAACGACCTCGGCTACGACGGCGCCGTGCTGCAGATGGTCAACCACGCTCTGATCTCGGCGACCCTGTTCCTGATCGCCGGCATGGTCGAGCGGCGGACGTCGACGGGTGACCTGCGCCTGCTCGGCGGGCTCGCGCGCGGTCGGCCGCGCCTCGCGACGATCGTCCTCACGACGGGCGTGATCGCCCTGGCCGTGCCGCTCTCGAGCTCCTTCGCGGGCGAGTTCCTGATCCTGGCCGGCGTCTTCCTGCAGCGCTGGGTCTGGGGCGTCATCGGTGCCGTCGCGATCGTGCTCGCGGCGATGTACATGCTGCGTGCGATCTCCGCCCTGCTGCACCAGAAGGTCGGCTCGGCCGTGCCGGACGCGGCGCTCGACCTGCGGGTCGGCGAGCTCGCCGTGGTGGTCCCGCTCGTCGCCTGCCTGCTCGGACTCTCGGCCTGGCCCGGCCTCGTCTCCGACCACGCGTTCGCGGGCCAGCACGCCACCGAGCAGGTGAAGAGCGGGCTGGTGCTGACGAGCTCCCCGCAGAAGGCCGGCTTCTACGGCGTGACCTGCACCGTCGAGCCGTGCACCACCCTGGAGTTCAGCGCGAACGGCACCTCCTACTTCGGGCAGGTGCTGCAGCGGTGATCCACAAGCCGCACGTCGACTGGTTCGCGCTGTCGCCGTCGTTGTCGCTCCTGGCCGCGGCGGGGCTGCTGCTGATGGTGGCGGTCTTCACGCCGCGGCGCGCACGGGCCGCCGTCGCCGCCGGCGTCGGCTTCGCCGGCTTCGTCACCGCGATGGTGTTCGCGATCGTGCTCGACGCGAAGAGCCCGCACGTGACGCTGCTCGTCCACGACGCGATGTTCCGCGACCGCTGGAGCGCTCTCGCGCAGATCGTGATCGCGGGCTCCGGCGCGGTCGCCGTGCTGCTCTCGGTCGGCGAGCGCTGGCGCGAGGAGCACGTCGCGGAGTACTACGCGCTGCTGACCGCCGCGGGGGCGGGGATGGCGTTCTTCGTCCAGGCGTCGAACCTGATGACGCTCTTCCTCGGGCTCGAGTGGTTCTCGATCGCGCTGTACGTCCTCTCCGCGATCGACATCGACCTGGTCGGCTCGCTCGAGGCGGGGCTGAAGTACCTGATCGTCGGCGCCGTCGGCTCGGCGACGCTGCTCTTCGGATCGGCCCTGGTGTACGGGCGGACCGGTCAGCTCAGCTTCGACAAGATCGCCGCCGCCGGCCACCAGCACGACGCGATGCTCGTCGTCGGGCTGGCGATGGTCATCGCCGGGCTCATGTTCAAGTCGTCGGCGGCGCCGTTCCACATGTGGACGCCCGATGCGTACCAGGGGGCGCCGACGCCGGTGACCGCGTTCATGGCCTCCGCGACGAAGGTGGCCGCACTCGTCGCAGCCTACCGCGTGCTCGCGGTCGCCTTCCCCGGCGACATGCACCTCTGGCGGCTCGCGGTCGCCGTCGTCGCCTGCGTCTCGCTCGCCTGGGGCAACATCGCCGCGCTCGTCCAGCGGAACGTCAAGCGGATCCTCGCCTACTCGTCGATCTCGCACGCCGGCTTCATGCTGATCGCGGTTGCTGCGGCGAGCCAGCTCGGCGGGCGCGCGCTCGAGTACTACCTGATCCCGTACGCGGCGATGTCGCTCGGCGCGTTCGCCGTCGTCGCCGCCCGCGAGCGGGAGCTCGGCGCGCCGGTGACGCTCGAGAACCTCGCCGGCTTCGGCTGGGAGCGGCCGTTCCTCGGCATCGCGATGTGGGTGTTCATGCTCGGCTTCCTCGGCTTCCCGCTCACGGGCGGCTTCATCGGCAAGTTCTACGTCTTCGCAGCCGCGTACGACCACGGCTACTGGTGGCTGATCGTCGCCGGCGTCGTGGCGACGATGATCTCGGCGTACTACTACCTGGGCATCGTCCGCGCGATGTACTTCCGCGAGTCGGCGGAGCTGCAGCTGCAGCCGGCGGGCGGCTCCCCGCCGCGCGAGCTGGTCCTCGGCCTCGGCGTCCTCGTGTGCCTGACCGTCACCGTCGGCTCGTTCTTCGCCGTGCAGCCGCTGATCGACGTCGCGAAGGTCGCGGCGAAGTCGCTGCCGCTCTAGCGACCGTCCCAGAGCGAAGACCACGTCCGGACCGCGGGGTGGACGACCGGCCGCTCGCTGTCGGAGAGCCGGTAGTAGAGGGCGGTAAGCACGTGCGCGGCGAACGGGGCCGTCAGCGAGCTCCACAGAAACGTCCCGAATGTGCGTGCACCGAAACCGAGGCGTCCGAGGACGAGCCCGAGACTCACGACGTCGATCGACAGGAACGCGACGAGCAGGCACGTGAACACCGCCGGCCCGTTGCCGACGACCAGCGCGCTCGACCGGCGCCGGGCGTCCTGGATCCGGCGACGTTCGAGGACCACGACCGGCGCCATGAGCGACCACCGCGTCAGCGCGAGAATCCCGGGAACGATGAAGAGGACGAGTCCGGCGAGGACGCCGAGCGCGTAGACGAAGGACGCGCCGATGAGCGGGAGGATCCGGTCGCGTGCCTTTCCGAAGAGCGCTGTCACCGGATCGGGGCGACGGCCCTCGTGGACGTTCCGCACGACCTCGACGAGGGCCCCCTGGACGAGCGCCGGCCCGGCGAGCGTCAGGAGCGAGATCGCAAGCGCGAGAAGGCTCGCACCGGCTCCCGTCGCGTTCCGATGCGCGACCTCCGCGAGCGCGATCACCGCGTAGACGATCGCGGCGACGAAGACCGAGCGGGCGAAGAGGAGCCGGTAGAGTCGGAAGGCGTCGGCGAGCGTCGCTCCGACCGGCAGCCGGAACCTCGAGCCGTCGGGGGTCACGCAGCTTCTAGGGCTTGGCCGGGCGCACGAGCGCGAGGCGGCGCACGTGCGGCGCGACGGCGAGGCACAGCTTGACGGCGAAGACGCCGAGGCCGGCGACGAGCGACGACCAGCCGAGCGTCGGCAGCGAGTGCGTCTCCGTCGCCGGCGAGCGCGCCGCGCAGGAGAGCACGATCATGGCGAGCGCGAGCGCCCAGAGGAGCGCCTGGACCGCCACCACCGCGTCCTCTCGATTGTCGAGATAGTCGGCGAACGAGGCGATGCCCGCGACGGCCGCGAAGGGCACGGCGGCGAGGAGCAGGTCGAACGCGAGGCCGTGGGCTCCATGCCGGTCGGCGACCGCCGCGACGAGCGCGAGGAAGGCCGGGAGCGCACGACGTCCCACGACCTGAAGCTTCGCTCTCGAGCCGGACGGTCCTTCTATGCTCAGGCGATTCCCACCGGAAAGGACGCACATGGCATCGCTCACCTGGCTCGGCCACGCCTCGTTCCGGATCGACACGGACAGCGGCAAGCGGATCTACGTCGACCCCTTTCTGACGCACAACCCGAAGACGCCGGACGACGAGAAGCAGCCGGAGCGGGTCGACGTGATCGCGCTGACGCACGGCCACGGCGACCACGTCGGCGACACGGCCGACCTGAAGAAGCGGTTCCCCGACGCCGAGATCGTCGCGCAGGTCGAGCTGAAGGGTTGGCTCGAGTCGCAGGGCGTCGACGTCGGCAAGGTGCCAGGCCCGAACAAGGGCGGCTCGCAGGAGGTCGGCGGTGTCCGGTTCACGCTCGTGAACGCGTTCCACTCCTCGAGCGCCGACGACGGCACGTACACGGGCGAGGCGTGCGGGATCGTCGTGCGCCTGGAGACCGGTCAGTCGATCTACTTCGCGGGCGACACCTGCGTGTTCGGCGACATGGCCCTGATCGCACGCCTGTACAAGCCGGACGTGGCCGTCCTCCCGATCGGCGACCACTTCACGATGGGGACGGACGAGGCGGCACTGGCTCTGGAGCTGCTCGGCAACCCGCGCTGCGTCCCGTGTCACTGGGGCACCTTCCCGCTGCTGCCGGGCAACCCCGACGAGCTCGCACAGAAGACGCCCGCGACGGTCGAGCGGATCGAGCCGGGAGACTCGATCGACCTGTGAGGGAGCGGTGGTTCGGCGCCACGGGCCGACGCGTTCCCGAGATCGCGCTCGAGGACGAGCTCGACCTGGCCGGAGCGCTCATCCTCGACGCCCTCGACGACGCGGCGCTCGAGCGCGCGCATGCGCAGGGACGACCGGTCGCGGTCCGCGCCCGCACCGCGGCCGACGTGAAGACCGCGCTCGCGCGGCCCGAGGTCGCGGTCGCGCTCGTCGCAGACCCGGCGCTCCTCGACCTCGACCTGACGGAGCTCACCTATGGCTGAGCGCACCGTCGCGACGTACTCGATCGCCGCCTGCGACCTCGAGCGCGGCCAGTGGGGCGTGGCGACGCAGTCAAAGTTCCTCGCCGTCGGCTCCGTCGTGCCCTGGGCCGAGCCCAACGTCGGTGCGATCGCGACGCAGGCGTACGCGAACCCCCGCTACGGCCCGGACGGTCTCGCGCTGCTGCGCGAGAGCCTGCGGGCGGACGAGGTCGTCGCGCGCCTGACGGCCGCCGACGAGGGCAGGGACCACCGCCAGCTCGGAGTCGTCGACGCGGACGGCGGCAGCGCTACCTATACCGGCACCGCGTGCATGGACTGGGCGGGCGGGATCGCCGGACCGTGCTTCGCCGCCCAGGGGAACATCCTCGTCGGCAAGGCGACGGTGTCCGCGCTCGCCCACACGTTCGAGACGACGGCGGGGCGTCCCCTCGCGGAGCGTCTGGTCGCGTGCCTCGACGCAGCGCAGGCGGCGGGCGGCGACCGGCGCGGCCAGCAGTCGGCCGCCCTCCTCGTCGTCGAGCGCGACGCCGGGTACGCCTCGCTCAGCGACGTCGTCGTCGACCTGCGCGTCGACGACGCGGCCGAGCCGATTCCCGAGCTCGCGCGGCTCTACCGGCTCCACGACCTCTTCTTCGGCACGACCCCGGAGGCAGAATGGATCGCCGTGGACGACGTGCTGCGAAACGAGATGAGCGAGCGGCTCGCCGGCCTCGGCTACGACGGCCAGCTCGCCCAGGCGTTCGCGTCGTGGGCGGGCACCGCGAACCTCGAAGAGCGAATCGACGGCGTCGAGCGCGTCGATCCGGTCGTGCTCGCGGAGCTCCGCGCCGGATGAGCGGCTACCAGATCCTCGACCTGGCCGCCATCGAGCCCGTGCCGTACCACGCGCGGGAGGGCGAGAAGCTGCTGCCGATCCAGCGTCTGACCGGCTTCCGGGCAGCCGGCGTCAACGGGTGGACCGGCGAGCCCGGCGAGAAGCTCGTCCCCGAGCACGACGAGGACAGCGGCCACGAGGAGCTCTACGTCGTGGTGCGCGGGCGGGCCACGTTCACCGTCGACGGCAACGCGTTCGACGCGCCGGCCGGCACGCTCGTCCATCTCCTCGCCGGCGAGCTGCGTGCCGCCGTCGCCGAGGAGCCGGGGACGATCGTGATCGCCGTCGGGGCGACGCCCGGAGAGGCATACGTCGTGCAGGGCTGGACGAGCTTCGCCGTCGCCGACGCGCTCCGCCGCGGCGGCCGGCTCGGCGAGGCGCGGGTGGTGATGCAGGAGATGCTCGAGCTCGCTCCCGGCCAGTGGGGGGCGCCCTACAACGTCGCGTGCTTCGAGGCGCTCGAAGGCGAGATCGACGCGGCGTTCCGGTATCTCGAGCAGGCCGTCGAGATCGACGCGCAGGCGGTGCGCGACTTCGCGCCGAACGACTCCGACCTCGACGCGCTCCACGACGACCCGCGCTGGCGGAGCGTGATCGGATGAACGTCGCGCACATCGACGAGCTCGACCGGATCGAGATGCCGGAAGGCTTCGTCTGGCGCCCGATCCGCCGGCGGTTCGACGTTCGCGCCTTCGGCACGAACGCCTACACCTCGAGCGCTCCCGGTGGACAGATCGTCGAGGAGCACACGGAGGAGAGGCTCGGCCACGAGGAGATGTACCTCGTCCTCCGCGGCCGCGTGCGCTTCGCGATCGGCGACGACGAGCACGAGCTCGCGGCGGGACAGCTCGTCTTCGTCCGCGACCCGCTCCTGCGCCGGGGCGCCGTCGCGCTGACGGATGACGCCGCGGTGTTCACGCTCGGCGGCAAGCCCGGCGAGGCGTTCCGGCCGTCGGCCTGGGAGGCGGTCTTCGCCGCTGCCCCGGCGGCGAACGAGGGGCGCTTCGAGGACGCGATCGCGACCGTCGCAGAGGCGCTGGCGGAGCAGCCCGACCATCCGTCGCTCCTCTACAACCTCGCCTGCTACGAGGCGCGCTGCGGTCGAAGCCTCGACGCCCTTCTCCATCTCCAGCGGGCCGTCGAGCTCGACCCCGCCATGAAGGCGTTCGCTGCGACGGACGCCGACTTCGACTCGATCAGATCCGAGCAGGGCTTCCCGGCAGCCTGATCCCGGCGGCGAGGTCGCGAAGCGCCGGCACCGGGTCGGCTTCGGGCCGGGCGACGAGCAGCACCGCGCCGAAGCCCTCGGCCGGCAGCAGCGCGTCGACGACGAGCTGCAGCCCGACCGCGAGGGCGAACGCCTTGTGCGCCTGCGCTCCGCCGAACGGAACGAGCTCCTCGGGCCGGGCACGCCCCGCGAGCACGTCGCCGTGCGTGACGGCGCCCATCGACACGTCCGCCACGACGGGCGACCCGTCGGAGGACGGAATCGCGAGCGCAAGCGGGTTCGTCCCGGCGAGTGGCGGCCCGCCGGACGGCGACGCCAGGCGGCGAGGCGAGGTCGCCGTCAGCACGCCGACGAGGCCGCCTTCCGCGAGCATTCGCACCCAGTAGCCGAGGGCGCCGGTCGGGAAGGTGCGCGTGCAGACGACGAGCCGCACCCGCGCGGGAGGGTCCGCGAGCTGCGCCCGCACGGCGGTGTGCAGCGTCAGGTACCCGAGCGCTCCCGCGCCATCCCAGCGCTCGTAGCCCGGCTCTGCCAGCAGGCGCACCGGCCGGGCGTCCGTCTCGAGCGTCTCCCAGGTCTCCAGCCACTCGATCCGGGACAGGCCGTGCCCCAGCTGGCCGCGTGCCTCGGCGGCGAGAAAGTGGTCGGCCAGCACGTCCACGTCCTCGGGCCGGAAGCCGAGCGCGGCCAGCCGCGGCCGCGCCTCCTCAGGCCGCACGGCGCCCGAACTCCACCACCGGCCAACCGCGCACGCGGGCGATCCGGCGCAGCTCGCGGTCCGGGTTGGCCGCGACCGGGTGGCCGACCGCTTCGAGGAACGGCAGGTCCGTGTGGGAGTCCGAGTACGCGGTCGAGCGCGCCAGCTCGAGCGGCTCGGCGGCGGCCAGCTCGCGCACCGCGGCGGCCTTGCCCTCGCCGTGAGCGGCGCGCATCACGCGTCCGGTGTAGACGCCGTCCACGACCTCGCAGGTCGAGCCGATCGCGCCGTCGAAGCCGACGTCCTCCGCGATCCGCTCGACGATCTCCTGCAGCGTCGCCGACACGATGTAGACGCGGTCGCCTCGCGCACGGTGCTCCCGTGCGAGCTCGAGCGGCTCCGCATAGACGAGCGGTCGCAGGACGGACTCCATCGCCGCGTCGACGAGCTGCCTCAGCTCCTCGACCCGAACGCCGGCGAGGATCCGCATCCCGTCCTCGGCGGCGCTCCGCACCGCCTCCGCGCTCGCGCCGCGCGCGACGAAGAGCAGCTGCCAGAACGCCGCCTTGACGAGATGGGTCCGCGAGATCAGGCCGCGCCGTCGAAAGGAGCCGGCGAGCGCGAGCGCGGAGGATCGGCGGATCAGCGTGCGGTCGAGATCGAAGAAGGCGCCGGCCGCCACATCAGCCGACGAGCGGAAGCGTGCGGGTGAACCCGCCCACCCGGCTCTCGTCGATCGTCCGTGCGATCTCGGCGATCGTGCGGGATGTCGTCGAATCCGGGTCGGAAAGCATGATCGGCAGCCCCGCATCCCCCGCCTCGCGGAGACGGGAGTCGAGCGGAACGCTGCCGAGGAACGGGGCGTCGAGCTGCTGCGCGAGCGCCGCGCCGCCGCCCGACCCGAACACGTCCGACGTCATGTTCTCGACGACGCCGAGGAGCCGCAGGCCGGTCTTCTGCGCCATCGTCGCCGCCCGGGACGCGACCTCCTGCGCGAGCGGCTGCGGCGTCGTGACGACGAGCGCCTCGGCCCGCGGCAAGAGCTGGCCGAGCGAGATCGACACGTCGCCGGTTCCCGGAGGCATGTCGACGACGAGCACGTCGATGTCGCCCCAGTGGACGTCCTGGAGGAACTGCTCGAGCGCCCGGTGCAGCATCGGCCCGCGCCACATCACCGGCTGGTTGTCATCGAGGAAGAAGCCGATCGACATCAGACGCAGGCCGTGCTTCACGGGCGGGACGATCAGCTTGTCGACGACCACGGGCCGCTGCGCGATCCCGAGCATGTGCGGCACCGAGTGGCCGTAGATGTCCGCGTCGAGGATCCCGACCTCGTGGCCCAGGCCGGCGAGCGCCGCCGCGAGGTTGACCGTCAGCGACGACTTCCCGACGCCGCCCTTGCCCGAGGCGACGGCGACGACCCGCGTCGTCGCGGGCAGCTTGATCCCCTTGTTCTCGACCGGCCCCCGCAGCTTCGCCGAGAGCGCGGAGCGCTCCTCAGGCGTCATCACGGTGAAGCTGAGCCCGACCGAGTCGACGCCGGCGAGCGGCGCGACGTGCTCGCGCACCTGGTCCTCGAAGCTCGAGCGGAGCGGGCATCCCGCGACCGTCAGGGCGATCGTGACGCCGACGTCGCCGCCGTCGACGGTGACCTCGCGAACCATGTCCAGCTCGGTGACGGGCCGGCGCAGCTCGGGGTCGATCACACGACCCAGCGCCGCCATGATCTCGTCGCGCGAAACCATCACCGTAGGCTAGCCGCGAGGCTGCTCATCGCGGTCTCCTTCTCTCCTTCTGTGCGACGCCGAGCTCACAGGCCAGACGGCGTGCATTCTGCACCGCGTACCCTTCCCAGTCGTTGTTGAAGTAGGCGTAGACGTCCGCCTCGGGCGCCCAGGTCCGGAGCCGGTCCGCCCACTCGTCGAGCTCGCTGTTCGAGTAGTTGCCGTTCCGGCCCCGGCTGCCGTGATGGAACCGGACGAGCGTGAAGTCCGCCGTCAGCTCGAGCGGCTGGAACGACCGGACCTCGGGCCGGTCGCCGATCGCGAGCGCGACGCCGTGCTCGCGGAGCAACGTCAGCACCTCGTCGCGAAACCAGGACGGATGACGAAACTCGAACGCGTGGCGCATGCCGCGAGGCAGCTGCTCGAGGGCGGCCGCGAGCCGCTCGACGTCGACCGGGAACGTCGGAGGCAGCTGCCACAGCATCGGGCCGGCCTTGCCGGCACGAAGTAGCGGCTCGATCCGTTCCTCGAGGAGCGGCAGGTGCCGGCCGACGTCCTGGAGCCGCTTGACGTGCGTGATGTAGCGGCTCACCTTGATCGCGAAGACGAAGCCGGAGGGTGTCTCCTCGACCCAGCGCTCGACCGACTCGCGCCGTGGCAGGCGGTAGAAGGTAGTGTTGAGCTCGACGGTGTCGAACCGCTCGGCGTAGTAGGCGAGCCACGTCCGGCTCGGGCAGCGCGGCGGGTAGAACACGCCGTCCCGCCAGTGCGCGTAGCTCCAGCCGGAGCAGCCGATCCTCAGCTCGTGAGCGCGTCCGCCAGCATCCCGCACAGCTCCCGTGTGCCCGCTGCGACGACGAGCGAACGCGGCTCGAGATCGAGCGGCGCCGCGCCGAAGGGAGGCGCGCCGGGCAGCTCGATCGCGAATCCGCGCTCCCGCACGAGGAGCTGGGCCGCGGCAATGTCGACGGCGCGTGCGCCTTTCAGGGAGACGACCCCGTCGACGCGGCCCGCGGCGAGATGGCAGAGCGAGAGGGCGAGCGAGCCCATCACGCGGACGCGGTGCGCGACGCCGGCGAAGCTCGCCGCGTGTTCCGCGACGTGCGCCGTCGTCGTCACCTCGAACGAGAGGATCTCCAGCTCGTCCTTCGGCCGCTCGCGCAGCGGTCCGCCGTCGAGGAAGGCGCCCTCGCCGCGCCGCGCCGTCCACTCCTCGCGACTGCCGAAGTCGAAGACGTAGCCGAAGAAGACGTCGTCCATCGTATCGCCGTCGGCGACCGCGATCGAGATCGAGAAGAACGGGATCCCGCGCTTCGCGTTCAGCGATCCGTCGATCGGGTCGACGACGACCGTGAACCGCCCCGCTCCCTCGACTCCCGCTTCCTCGCTGACGATGCGCACGTCCTCGCCGCGGAAGCGCGCAAGGATCGCCGCCTCGGCGGCGGCGTCGATCGCAGTCGTGTCGTCGCCGCCCTTGCCTGCCCCGACGACCGGCTCGCGCGCGTCGCGGCCGGCGAGCTGTCCCAGCACGCCGTCGACGTCCGCGCGGGCGGCGCGGCAGAGCTCGAGCCAGTCGGTCAAACCGGATGGAAGAGCAGGCCAGAGGTGAGCTTGGGATAGAAGAACGTCGACTTCTGCGGCATCGTCTCCCCCGCGTGCGCGAAACGCGCAACCTGCTCCACGGTCACCGGCTGCAGCAGGAACGCCGCCTCGGCCTCGCCACGATCGACGGCCGCGACCGCCTCCTCGGCGTACGCCGTGTAGGTCACGCCGGACGGCGAGAACGACTCGACGACGCGCGGCCCGAAGTCGTCGCCGGCCGCGACGCGCGTGTAGCGGCCGTCGCGATACAGGGTGACCCCCTCGTCCGGACCGTCGACCCGGGTGCCGGGAACGTCCCCGAGACCGGCAACGACGCGGTGCGTCGGGAAGATCTCGAGCCCCGGCGCCCGCGCGGAGACCAGGATCGCGAGCAGGTGCGTCGCGGACGGGTCCTCGGCGCGGAACGCAACCGCCGTCTCGTAGCGGTGGTGGCCGTCCGCGATCAGCAGCGGCGACTCGATGGCGATCGGATCCGCCGCCGCAACCCGCCACACGCGTGTCCGCACGCCGCCTTCCGTGACGTCCAGGTCCGCGGGGCCTTCGGGCCGGGACAGGACGGGGTCGTCCTCGTAGAGGACGAAGATCGGCTCGAGCTGCGTTCGCGTCGCGCGGAGCAGCCGCAGGCGCCCCTCCTTCGGCCCGGCATGCGTCCGTTCATGGGGGAGCACCTGCCCGTCGGCGTACGGCGTCGCCTCGATCGACGCGGCGACGCCTTCCCGCGTGCGCGCGACACCGTCCGGACCGACGTAGTCCTGCGCGACCCACCACAGCGCCGGCTCGTCCTCGACGACGACGCCGTGCCCCCGCCAGTCGGCGAGCGCACGCGCGGCGTCGTCCGGCGTCTCCGGCAGGGTCAGATGGACGACGTTGTAGGGGCTCCGGCCGAGGTAGTCGAGCCGCGCCTCCGGCGAGATCACGTCGTACGGCGGCGCGACGAGCAGATCGAGTCCGCCGGCGACGGCAGGGTCGTAGCGCAGCGCACGAAAAGGGTTCACCTCGGGCACGGGCTTCAGCCTAATGTGCGCGAGTGGCCCGCGTCCGCACGCTCCGCCAGGCTGCGACCTGGATCGAACGGGTCGGCCTGGCGCTTCTCCTGCCGAAGGCCGACGTCGCGCTCCCGTCGCTCTGGGAGCAGATCAACGGCAGCCCGGCACGCGACTGGGCTGTCCGCGACGACGACGGGACGTTCGTGCGTTGGCGCGAGGAGATGGGGATTCTCTGGCGCACGAAGGACGAGCTTCCGGCGCAGCGTCTCGCGTGCGTCGGTCGCCACGCGGCGCGCGCCGTCGCGTGCGTCGCGCCGACCCTCCTCCCGGCGCTCGTCGCCGCCGTGGGCGAGGCGGAGCTGGACGAGGACGAGCAGCGGATCGTCGGGGCGCTCGCGGACGGCGGACCGCTCCCGGCGGCGCGGCTCAGACGTGCTCTCGGGCTCGAGAAGCGCGCCGTCGAGCGCGCGGTCGGAGCGCTCGAGCGCAAGCTGGTCGTGACCCATGCCGGTCTGGTCGAAGAGGGGACGGGCTGGGACGCCGTCGCGTACGACCTCGTCAGCCGGATCTGGCCGATGAGCTCGGCCCCGAGCCGCGAGGAGGCGCGGCGGACACTCGCCGCGACGGTCCTCGCGAGCGCGGGCGAGCTCACGGCCGCCGACCTCCGCGGCATCTTCGGCTGGGCCGCTCGAGACGCCGGCGCGGTGCTCGACGGCGTCGCCGAGGGCCGCGATGCAGGCGGCTTCCGCATCTGGACGGGCTCGTAGGATGGGGACGTGACGATCGCCGAGCTCGCCGAGGACCGCGTGGTCGAAGCCGTCTACGCCGTCAAGACGAAACGCAAGCTGCGCACGCGCGGCGGCGCCGCCTACCTGGCGCTCGAGCTCGTCGATCCGACGGGGCGGATCGACGCACGCGTCTGGAGCGACGTCGAGCTGCTCGACGGCCGCTTCGGGGAGGGCGACGCCGTTCGCGTGCTCGGCCGCGTCGAGCGGTTCCGGGACCGGCTCCAGCTGGACGTCCGCACCCTCGAGGCGGCCGACGTCGACCCGGCGACGCTGACCCCACGGACGCGCCGCGACCCGGACGAGGCGCTGGGCTTCCTCGACTTCCTGGTCGCGGAGATCGCCCATCCCGGCCTCGCCGCCACCGTCCGGGCAGCCCTCGGGGGTCTCGACCTCGCCGCGTTCCCCGCGACACCCGACGACCATCATTCCTACGCCGGCGGACTGCTCGAGCACACCGTCGGCGTCGCCACGCTGTGCCGCGAGACGGCCCAGCTGCACGCGCGCTTGCGCGTCGACCTGCTGCTCGCAGCCGCGCTCCTCCACGACCTCGGACGCACGCAGGAGCTCGGTTCCGCGCCGGCCTTCACGCCGACCGCCGAGGGCCGGCTGCTCGGGCACGTCCACCTCGGCCTGCGGATCGTCGAGGAGCACGCGCAGGGCCTCACGAGCGAGCAGCTGGCGGAGCTGCTCCACTGCATCGCCGTGCACCACGAGGCGCGTGGCGCCCGGACGGCCGAGGCCGCGGTGCTCTACCACGCGAACCAGCTCGACGCGATCGCCGCAACGCGCCCCGTCGCTTGACGGCGGCTCTCCTGCTCGCCCTCGGCGCCAGCCTCGCGTGGGGTGTCGCCGACTTCGTCGGGCCGCTGTGGGGCAGGGCCTTCGGCGCGCTCAGGATCATGCTGTGGGCGCAGGCGGCAGGCGTCGCCGCGCTCGTGCTCGTCCTCGCCGTCCGCGCCGAGCCTCCGCGCAGCGCAGAGACGCTCCTCGCAATTCCGGCGGCCCTCGCCGGGACGCTCGGCCTCTATGCCTACTACCGCGGCATGGCCGTCGGGGCGATGACGGTGATCGCGCCGATCGCAGGGGTGTCGGCGATCGTTCCGGTCGCGTTCGGCATCGCCACGGGCGACCGTCCGTCGGTGCCCCAGTTCGCCGGCATGGCGTGTGCGATCGTCGGCGTCGGAACCGCCTCGCTGGAGCGGAGCACGGGCTCACGGCGCATCGCCGCGGGCGCGGGACTGGCACTCCTCGCAGCGCTCGGGTTCGGCTTCTACTTTCCCGCGATGCACGCCGCCGCCAATTCCGACTTCCTCTGGGCCTCGCTGATCTTCCGGACGACCGCGCTCGGGGTCGTCGCCGTCGCAGCCGGCGTCCGGCGACCCGAGCTGCGGCTGCCGCGCCGTCACCTGGCGATCGCGGCGGCCGTCGGGCTCGGCGACACGCTCGGCAACGTGCTCTACGCGGCGTCCTCGGCCGAGCGCGGCCTCGTCAGCCTGACCTCCGTGCTCGCCTCGCTCTACCCCGTCGTGACCGTGCTCCTCGCGGCGCGCATCCTCCGCGAGCACGTCGCGCCCGCGCAACGTGCAGGCATCGTGCTCACGCTCGCAGGCGTGCTCCTGATCGCGGTGTAAAACGTTGTCAGCTTGGAATCAAAGCCGGCACGTTCCCCGGAGAGAGAACAGGAGTCCCGACATGCCGCACGTTCGCATCAGCCCCGCGTGGGTGATCGCCTCGCTCGCGCTCTTCTTCGCCCTCGGCGGCTCGGCCTA
>Ga0335075_10003045_pt1 | contig 26834 bp, 26 predicted proteins | sample Lox_Sample_24_FD_206723 | JGI IMG/M metagenome (GOLD analysis project Ga0335075, IMG submission 206723) | Soil microbial communities from Loxahatchee National Wildlife Refuge, Florida, United States - Lox_Sample_2.4 | ecosystem: Environmental > Terrestrial > Soil > Wetlands | place: USA...
TCACGGCGAGGAAGTCCGGCGTGTGCTGCCCCGGACCGCCGGCCGCGGTGAACACCAGCCGGAACGGCTGGGACAGCACGTCCACCAGGTTTCCGGCGAAATCAAGAGCCAGCAGCAGTTCCTGCTCGGCATGGCTCTCGAACCCGTGGTGCCGGCCCGTGCTGACCATGTACTGCAGCCCTGGCCGGTGCCGCTGTGAGGTACTCCACGAGAACCGCCGCACCGGTCGTGCCCCCTGCAGCGGCATCACAGCCAGGTCACGGACCGGGCATGCCGCCGGCCCGTCGTCGTACTTCCAGTGCGCTGTCCACTCCCGGCCCCAGCCCGGCCCGAGCGCCAGCGACTTCCCCGCCTCTTCCAGGTCATCGAAACCAGGCGCGAGGAGCTCTTCCCACCCGCACCTGTCCGACGCCAGCCCGCACTGCCCGACAACCTCAGCCACCAGACCCCCGAATGCAGCCGATTACCATCCCAATACGGAATGTAACTCGCCGACCGCCGCAGCGGCACAGGAATCGGAAAACCGGCGCATCTCATGCCGCAAACGATCAGCGCTGGACCAGCCAGCGCAAGATCATGTACGCAGCCGCCAAGAAAACCTGGGCACTCCCGCCAACTAAAGCTGGGAACCCGGGTAAATAACGAGGTCACGATGATCAACCCCGCCATCTATAGCTGGGTGTCACATCGGTGCCCGTGATCAGGCGCCCGCGCGGTCCCTGACCAGGGTCTCTGTCCGGCAGCGGCCGGCGCGCCTGCGTTGCGATGAAACGAGAGTTTTTTAAGTTGCCCGTGTCAGCTGATGTGCCTGCGTACATCAGACGGGCTGGAGCAGCTCGAGTGGTGCTGGCGCCGCCGCCCGGCCGGCTCGCGGCTGCCCTGCGCTCAGCCGCGCAGAAGGGGGAGCCGGGCGTCAGTTGACGGCGCCTGCGGTTAGTAACCGACTGTCATCTCGCAGTGCTCTCGGATGATCACCTGGGCGCCTGCGGGGCGCGGGGCGGCATGGGGGTAGATGGTTATGGTCGGGTTGGCGGCGCGGTCGGCGCCCCAGGTGTCGAGGTGGCGGCAGAGTCGTTCGGCGAGGCTGGCGCCGTCAGGGCCGTGGCCGATGGCGCCCATGAGGAAACTCGGCTCCGGCGTCTGCAGGCGAGTGCTGGCGAGGTAGGCGATGGAGTCGCCTTCGGCCAGGGCCAGGGTGCGTGATCTGACGACGGGGGTGCACAGCCCGCTGGTGACGGCGGCCGGCTCGGCGGAGATGCGGCAGACGGCCGGGTCGGTGGCGGTGGCGCGCAGCCAGACGGGGTCCAGGGACTCCATCGGGCCGACCGTGGTGCCGGACTCTACGCGCGCTGCCGGCCGGCCCAGGGCTCCGGCCAGCGGGGCGGGCGCGATGTCCTGGTCGGCGTCCCAGTACAGGCGGACCAGGTCGTGCGGGTCGAGGGCGGCGGATCGTTCCCAGTCCTGCCCGGTCATTGGCACGAAACCGCACAGGAACACGGAGTCGGAGCGCAGGATGCCGTCCTCGCCCAGGACGAGGGCGACGGACTGGGTCTGGCCTCGCCAGCGCAGCGGCACGACGAGCCGGCCGCCTGTTTTGAGCTGGGCGAACCAGGCCGGCGGGATGTCGAGGCTGCCGATGGTGACGATCGCCCGGTCGTAGGGGGCGTCCTCGGGCACGCCGAGGGCCGCGTCGCCGGTGGCGACGTGCACGTCGGCGAACCTGGCTCGTTGCAGGCTGGCAGCGGCCTGGGCGGTGATCTCCGGGTCGATGTCGATGGTGGTGACGTGCCCGGTAGGCCCGGCGAGGGTGGCGAGCAGTGCGGCGTTCCACCCGGTCCCGGCGCCGGCCTCGAAGACGCGGTAGCCGTCGCGGACGTCGAGCTGCTCGAGCATGGCGCCGACGAGGCAGGGGACCGAGGCGCAGGACAGCGCTTTCCCGCTGTTGTCGCGCTTGGTGATCACGGCGAGCTCGGGGTTGTAGGCGTCGGCGAGGCTGGCCTCGGGGACGAAGGCGTGGCGCGGCACCGCGCGGATCGCGTCCAGGACGCGGGGGTCGCTGGTGCCGACCGGCCGGGCAGCGGCGATGGCGTTGATCATGAGCTGGTTGAGGTGCTGCGGGCTGGGGGCCGGCGCGGTCACGGTCATCGGCTTTCCTTGTCTCGGGTCGGGGTTCACGGGGTCAGCAGCAGGCAGGCGTCCCATGCGGGCGGTTCGCCGCCGGCATGGGGCAGGTCGTTCTGGGCGAGCTGGATGCCGGATGTTCCCTCCAGGAGCCCTCTGGAGGCTGGCGGCCCGGCGCGGGCCAGGTGGTCTTCCATGCCCCGGCGTGCCGTGCGCAGGGCGGCCCGGAGCGGCTGGGGATCGAGGGCGTCGCCGGCGGCCCGCCGGAGGGCCTGTACCAGGCCGGCCCACCCGTGGCACAGGGAGGCGTCGGTGAGCTGGCCGGCGACCTGCCGGTCAAGGACGCAGCCGGCCAGGGCGCGCTCGGCGGCGCGCGTCCGCTGCGGGTCGCCGAGCGCGAGGCCCGCGAGCTGCTGCGCCCGCGCGTGGCCGGGGGTGCCGTAGCACCACGAGGGCCGGGCCTGGCGCCCAGGGTTCGGCGTCCCGCGCCTGTGCTCGCGGATGGAGATCATCGCGGGCCACCAGGGGCATGCGTCGCTCCCCTGACGGTAGCGGTCGAAGGTCGCGCACAGCTCGCTGACCGCCTCGGCGTGGCCGTCGACTTGGATGCCGGCTCTCATCGCGGCCGATAGTAGTGCGAGGATGCCGGCGATGCCGTGCGCCATGCCGAGGTTCAGGTGACCCGCGGGCCAGGCCGGGTCGGGCGCGTCCGCCGGCCCGGCGCCGCTCCACCAGCCGGGCAGGGACTCGCCGTGCCGCCGGACCGGTTCGCCGAGCGCGACGAGGTAGTCCAGTACCGCGCTCGTCATCCCCGAATCCGCGGGGCCGTGGCGGACGAGGTGATAGACCCCGAGGCCGGTCAGCCCGCTGATCAGGTCGTACTCGCCCGGCCGGGTCAGTTCCCCGCGGCCGGTCCGCTCGCGTGCGGCGGCGAGCTTCAGGGCGGTGAGGTCGTTGACGTGCCGGTCGAGCACGGCGAGCATATCGGCGTACGCCGGGTGCGCGGCGGTGTGCAGCACGAAAGCGACTGCCGGGGCTCCGTGGAACAAGCTTGCGGACTCGCTCGCGGTTACCGGGCCTGCCGTCATCGCCCTGATCCACGACGCGGTTGCGCCGGGCGCGAGCCCCGTCAAGCGCGCGGCGGCGAGGCGGGCGAGCGCGCCGCCGGGGGCTCCGGTTCCCAGGTCCTGGTGCCACCCTGCTGGCATTGGGCTGGTCACGCGGTCTCCGGGAAGAGCGCCGGGAGTCCGGCGGTGGCGGCCCGGCGGGCGAGGCCGGCCTGGCGTGCGAGGCGGCGGCAGGCGCCCTCGGCGTCGCGGTCGATCCCCCGGTAGCGGTTGTGGTGGATGTGCAGGAGTGATTCGAGGATGTGGGTGAAGTTCGCGTCCTCGTCCAGGGACGCGCGGTAGGCGGTCACGGTCTCGGCGCGGTGCCGCCAGGCCGGGGCCAGGTCGTCCGGGAGCGTGCCGAAGCTGCTCAGCTCCCCGTTGCGCGCGAGGGTGGCGGCGGTCCGGGCCGCGGGCCGGCCGGCGGCCCTGCCCGGCTGCAGCCGCCGGCCGGCCAGCCACTGCGCGCCCTGCTCTATGCCGCCGCTGAACGCGGCGGCGATGTCGAGCATGCCGAGCGCCGCCAGCGCCGCCGGGTCGATCCCGGGCGGCTGGCGGAGCTGGGCGACGGCGACGGCGGTGTCGGCGGCGAACACGGCCTCGGCCGCGCGCATGCGCTCGCCGTCGCCGTAGCGGCCGGTCTCCGGGTAGTAGGTGTCGAGGGTGAGGCGGGCGCACAGCCGGCGGGCGCGGAGATCTTCGGCCCAGGCCGCCAGCGCGGCGGCGCGGCGGGGCGCCTGGGCGTGCGCGGCGGCGATCCGCAGGCGCATGTGGTCGGTCTCCTCGCGGTTGCGGTAGCGGATGAACCAGACCTCGTCGGTCCCCAGGCTCGCGATGAGCGCCGGGAGGTGAGCGCCGATGATCTCGTCCATCGCATCCGGTGCCGTGAACAGCTTGGCGCTGAGCCACGCCGACTGCCCGGAGAGCGGCAGCTGGCCGTGCCCGGCGGCCGGGGCGGGCACCAGCAGCCGGGGCATCTCGGTCGGGGCCGGGGCGCCGGCGCGGGTGAGCGGGAGCGCGATCTCGTGCGCGTGGCCGCCGATCCAGCCGTAGTCGGCTGCTTCGCGCGCACGCGTCATGATCGCGGGCTTGTCATCGTCCAGGTGCTCGCGCAGGCACAGCGCGTGCAGCGGCTCGTCCAGGTCCAGGCGCAGCGTCTGATCGCCGTTGTGCAGCTGGACGGCGGCCGGGCAGCCGGTTCGCTGCCGCCAGGCAGCAAGGGCCCGGCGCCACCCGGCAAGGTCGGTGCCCGTGGGCGGGAGGCCGTCGGCGGTCAGCCGCCACTGCTCGGGGCTCAGGACCGACCGCCGGTAGCGGACCGCCGGGAGGTGCGGCAGCCGCCGGAAGGGGCCCCAGTCGAACGCGAGGTAGTCCGCGGTGAAGGCGCGGGGCAGGTGGGCGAGGAACCGGCCGAGGGCGGGCAGCTGCTTTTCCAGGTCGAGGGGATGGAAGACCTGCGGCTCGATCACCTGGCCGGTTTCCCGGCACACCAGGTGCAGCCCGCGCAGCGTGGCGGTGACCGCGAGATCCTCCGGCCCGAGCGGCTTGCCCCCGGTGCCCGGGTGCTCGCCGAGGGACAGCACGTCGGGAAGGTAGGCCGGGATACGGCCGACGTTCTGGCCCCGGATAAACAGCGGCGGCACCGACAGCTGCACGGGCAGCGCCCGGTCGTGGACGGCGGGCGCAGTGCGGTAGACGTCCTCCAGACCCGACCCGGCCGCGAGCGCGGAGAACCGGCTGGTGAGGGTGCCGGCGGAGCGGGCCGGGGAGATGTGCAGGGTGTAGCGGCCCGCGTCCAGGTCAGCCGCGCTCGCGGCCTGCACCCGGGCGGCGATCTCCACGTGCGCGGGCACGAGCCGGGGGTCGAACAGGCTGCTGGTCATGGCCTCGATCAGCTCGTCGGTCAGCGTGACCTCGCTCTCGCCGGTGAGCAGCCGGGCCAGGTGCGCGTGCCTGCCTTCGTCCCGCTCGGGCGGCAGCGGCAGGACGCTGGCCGGGTACCCGGCCGGGTAGCCCAGGCCGGCCGCCGGGTCGACCAGGTCGAGCAGCGGCACCAGAGTTCCGGTGCCGAAGCGGTCGGCGAACCGGCGGTGGTAGTCCTCCCAGACCGGGGAGCCTCCCGGGTGGGGGCTGAGCCGGATCAGCGCGCTCGCCGCCGCGGCCATCTCCCGCCCGACCGGCTCCGGCACCGTCACCTCGGCATCCAGCCGCAGGTCCAGGCACAGGGGCGTGCGGCCCTGCGCGCTGATCTCCGCGACCGTCGCGCAAAGGCGCTCCCGCAGCGCCGTCTGGCGTCCCGGTTCGGCGGCGTTGTGGGCGGCCAGCTCCCGGTGCAGCGCCTCCGTCTGGATCAGCAGCCCGGCCGCCTCGGGGATCTCCTCCGCCCCGGCGGCGCGCAGCTCGGCAATGACATGCCCCAGGGCGTCCGCGGTCGTCATCGGGGGCCGCAGGCTGGTGATCAGGAAGCCGAGCCGGACCAGCTCGGCGACCATCAGGGCGCCCTTGTCCCCCGAGCCCGGGAACGCCGAGGACAACAGGCCGGCCAGCGCGCTGACCCTGACGGGAGCCTGGGCGGCGTCCCGGACGGCCCGCACCGCCGGCGAGTCCCGGATTACCTGCCGGTCCGGGCCGGCGGGCACCTCCCACTTCCCGGCGCGTAGCGCCGCCAGCGACGAGAACACGACGGTCAGGCGGCCGGCCAGCGGCGCGCATGCCTCGCACCGCTCGATGACCGACTGCAGCCACGCCGAGTCGCACCGGGCCGCCGCTCCGTGCGCCTCTCCGAAGCGCGCCAGCGTGGCGCTGCCGAACCGCGCCGGGGCCACGCCGGCGAACAGCCCGAACGGGGTCGGGCGCCCGGCCGCCCGCAGCTGGTACCGGGCCAGCGCGACGGCGGCAGACCGTACCTGCCGGGCCGGGACGCCCCGGCCGGCCGCGACCCGGTCCGCCCGCAGCGCCAGCGGGGGGCTGGCGCACGCGACTGCCTCGCGCAGCGCCGGGTCCTGCCATGTCTTCGCCAGCCACGCCCGAAGCCCCTCGCCGTCGGCCGGGTCGGGCCACGGCGCAAGGGCGGTGTCCAGCGAGCGTGCGGCGGCGCGCAGCAGAAGAACGTCGCCGCCATGGTAGATCACGTGACCGCGGACGCGGGCCATGTCAGCCTCCTCGTGGATTTGGTCGGCCGGCGGGGGCCGGGATTCGGTGCTCCCGGCCCCCGCTTCACATCAGGGCACTACGAGGCGCTGTTGCAGGAGGACGCGCAGGTCGGCGAGCACCCGTCGCTCGTGTCGCACCTGCGCGGAGCGCTGGGGGCGGCGTCGATGACGAGCACCGCGCCCAGGTCGAACGGGTCGTCGTGGGATCTGGTCGAGGTAGCGGTATTCATGGGATGGTCCCTTCCATCGGGTCCGTCGGGGGTGCTTGGTGGTTAACTCCGCCCTCGCCCGTGGTGCGGGCCGGGGCGGAAGAGGGCAGCTGGACTTGCCGCTGCGGTTGCGGCGCCTCATAGCGGGCCGAGGCGGGGCGCGCGCCCGCGTGCGTTCTTCCACGGGTTCTTTCTCCTTCTCTCGGTGTCGGCGGCGTCGCGGCCACCGGGCCATTACTCTGTTGGTCTGTTTACAGACTCCATGAGAACACGCCGCACCCGGTGTGTAAACAGACCAACAGTGGATAGGGTTGAGTGTCGTGAGCGACGTGACGGACGGCAGGTCATTGCAGTTGCGGATCGCCGACGCGATCCGCGCGGGGATCGCCTCGGGCCAGTACCCGCCGGGGTCTAAGCTGCCCGGCCTGCCGACGCTCGCGCAGACCTATAAGGCGAGCCTGGTGACCGTCCGGCTGGCGCTCGCCCGGCTTCGGCAGGAAGGACTGATCATGTCCCAGCAGGGCGTCGGCAACTTCGTCCGCGAGCAGCCCCCGGTCCGCCGCTACGGCATCGGCCGCTACAGCCGCTCCGTCTGGGGCGGCGAGGCACCCCAGCGGCTGCTCGACGCCGAGGGCGCCGCCCAGGGGCGCGCCGTCGGCCAGGACACCGAGACGGGCCAGGAGCCCGCGCCGGCCTGGGTGGCCGAGCGGCTGGCCGGGGTGAGCGAGGGCGACCTGGTGCACGTCCGCCGCCGGGTCACCACCATCGACGGGGTCGTCAACCAGTCGGCCGACAGCTACTTCGCGGTCGCGACCGGCGAGCGCAACCACGACCTGCTCACCGGGCAGGGCGCGGGCGGGCACATCGCCCGGATCAGCGCGGTGTCCCCGGTGACCGAGGTCCGGGAGGAGATCACCGCCCGGATGCCTTCCAGTCCCGAGGCGACCCGGCTGTCCATTCCCGAGGGCACCCCGGTCTTCGACGTCATCCGCACCTACCACACTGCCGAGGGCGCGCTGGATGTCGCCCGGTTCATCATCCGCGCCGACATGGCCGCCTTCGACTACCGCTTCCCGGTACCCGACTAGCGCGGCAGCCCGGCGGCGACTGATGCCGGGTCGGGTACCGCGCGCTCTTTCCGCCAGGTGAAGCAGGCGGCTACAGGCGTTCAAGGGCTGCCTTGACTCTCGCCAGGATCTCCAGGTCAACGACCGCCGGCGCCCGCATCCCCGCGGCCGGGGACGGCACCCGGCGCGGCCGGGCTGGCAGCGCCGGGGCTGGTACCCCGTCTGCCGGGCCGGCGTCCGCGAGACCACCCCGGTCGTGCCCGCGTCCCGAGATCACGGCCCAGGTGACCTTGGCTGGCCTGGCGCTTTCGAGCGGGTACCAGCCGCAACGGTCGCTGAGCTGCTCGACCATCAGCAGGCCGCGGCCGCGCTCGTCGTCGTCGCCCGGCTGCGCCGGCACGGGGCGGCCGGGCGCGTCGTCGCGGACGAGGATCGCCAGCTCGCCCTGGTCAAGGGTGAGTACCAGCCGGATGACGGCCCCAGCCGATGCGGCGGTGGCGTCAACGGAGTTGGTCACCAGCTCACCCGCCACGAGCTGGGCGGCGTCGGCCAGTTCGGCCGCGCCCCATTCCCACAGGATCTCGCGGATCCAGGCACGGGCGCAGCCCGGCGCGGTGAGGACCGCGCCCAGGTCGAGGACCGCTCGAGGCGGCCGGGTCGGCGCCCGGCCGGGCGGCGGCCCCTGGCGGGTTCGCGGCGGGCCGGTCACGGTTGCGGTTCTTGCGGGCACGGGTCCTCCCTGGGTTGCGACGACCGTGGAGCCCCGGGCCGCGTGGCGGTCCGCCCGGCCCGGGGCTGCTTGCGGTGGCCGGCCAGGCCAGCGCCGGTAAGGCCGTCTGCGACCAGGCGCAGCAGCTCGCCCGGGGCGGCGCGATCGGCAGTGGAGTTGGCGATCATCTCGGGTCGTCCTTCCGATGATCACGGCCGCTGAGGACGGCTAGGTGGGCCAGCAGCGCGGCGGCGGCGTGGTCGGGGCCGACCGTCCCGGCCGGGGGCTGGTAGTGCCACTCGATCTCGATGCCGTCCCAGGTCGCGGTCACCGTGTCCGGCTGGGACCGGCCGGGAACCGGGAGCCGGGCGATGACCCGGGCGGCCTCGGCCGTGCTGCGGCCGGTGTAATGGCAGGCAGCCTGGCCGTCTTCCTCGGCGGTTACCTCCACGTGAGGGCCGCCGGGCAGGCCGGCCACCTTGAAGACGGCCGGGTCGCGGCCCGGTGGGAAGCTCACCTGGTAGCCGCGCTGCGCCAGCCGGGCGGCCAGCGCCCGCGCCGCCGCGCCCGTCGCCTGGCCGGGAAGCGCTGCCGCCTGTCTCTCAGCCATCGCCGGCGCCCCCTGACGGGAGGGCCGCCGGGCCGGGGGCCAGGTCGCCGAGGGCGCGGGGCTGCCCGAGGATCACCGGCAGCAGCGCCAGGCGCGGTGCCTGCACCGAGTCCGCGAGCTGTAGAAGCTGGCGGATGTCGTAGATGCCCTGCCGTCGGCCGGCTTCCCAGTACCAGATCGCGCTTTCCGACAGGCCGGCCCGCTCGCCCAGCTCCCGGCGCGACACCCCGGCCGCCGCCCGGTAGATGACCAGGACGGCCTGGAAGTCCAGCCGGGCCAGCGCCTCGCGCATCGGCCCGGTGTCCCACACCCACGTGGCCAGGTCATCGCCCGCGCCAGGGCCGGCGGGGTGCTCCCGGTCGAACAGGGCCCGCTGGCATGGGGTGCAGAAAGCGTCGGGGTTGTAGCCCGACAGGAGCGTCTTGCGGCAGGAACCGCAGACCCGCGTCACCGGCCCGGGGCGCCTCATACGGCCTCGCCCCCGTCCGCCCGCGGCGAGCGGCCCCGGACGAGCGCGAGATGCCCCCCGCCGGGCTCGGCCTGCGCCGGAGCGGCGGGGGCGAGTACCTCGATCACCAGGCGGGCCGGCACATACGGCAGCGTCACCGTCATGCTCTCCCCCGACGCGTCCTGCCCGTCAGCGGCCCGCCGTCGCGGGTCGAGCGCTTGTCCCGGAGCGTCGCCGTGAGCTGTCTCGACCGTCCCGGCGATGATGACCAGCTCCCCGGCCGCCTCCAGCGCGTCATCCAGCCGGGCCGCCACAAGAGGCGACGGCAGCTTCCGGCCGTGGACGACCTTCGACAGGTGCGAGGCGTCGCACGGCACCCGGCGGGCCAGCTCCCGCAGCGACAGGCCGCGCTCGCCCGCCAGCGCCAGGACTCGCTCCCCGAAAGGCGTCTCCGCGCCCTGGCGGCGCATCAGCACCACCCGGTCGTGCTGCGGCAGGCTCTCATGATCGGCCAGATCCAGCAGGCACAGCACGTCGGTCTCGTACACCCGGGCGAGCAGGCACAGCACGTACGCCGACGGCTTGCGGTCGCTGCGGGGCCACCGCTCCAGCTCGCACAGGTGGGAGCTGCTCATTCCCGCCCGGCCGCCGGGATCGGTCCCCGCGCGGGCGGCCAGCTCGTTGAACCGCTCCGCCACCTTGTCCAGCGTCCACCCCCACGCCAGCCTGTACGCCTGACGAGGCCGCACCGGGTAGCGGCGCGACACCTCGATCGCGATCTCGTCGTAGCCGAATCCCAGGCCGCGCATCCGCTCCCGCAACCTGTCCATCTCGGCCTTGAACCCCCTGGCGCCCGGACCCAAGGCGCTGGGCGCGGCCACGGCAATGGCCTGGCTCACCTTTACGGCTCCCTTCTGTTCAGCCTCTCGGCCGTTTGCCTCCCCGACGGTGGCGGCGACCCGTGGCCGCTCAGGCCCCGCGTCGCCGCCCTTCGCCGCCGGCCGTGACCCGGGCCGCGAGGACGGCTAGCGCCCTGTTGTCCGGCCATCGTCGGCGGCGAGGCGTCCGCCGCGCCTCCTTCGGCCCCGCCCTGCGAGCTTCCGGGGACATCAGCCCGCAGGGAACCGGGGACCGCGCCCGGCCGGTGATCTTGACAGGCGCGACCAAGAAAGCGTCACGTCCCGTCGCGGTCTGATCACCTGCTGGGTTCCACTACAGTGCGCCGTGCACATTGCAAAACGCCAGTGACCAGTCCGTGCCAAACCAGTCCAGTCAGTGACAGGCATTGCGGTAGCGTCTGGCGCGTGGCACGCTGTGCCTGAGCGCACGGCGGAAGGCAGGATGCGGATGAACCAGACCCGGCCCGGGGGCGGGCCGACCGTGCTGCGGATGATGCTCGGGCGGCAGCTCCAGGCGCTGCGCGAGAAGGCGGGCATGAGCTTCGACGAGGCCGCCGGGGCGGTCTACGTCTCGCCGTACACCATCCGCCGGATGGAGAAGGCCGAGGGCGCCCTCAAGCCGCTGACCGTCAAGACCCTGCTGATGGCCTACGGCATCACCGACGTCCGCGAGATCGACGCGTTCCTGTCCCTGGCTCGGGACGCCTCCAGGCCGGGCTGGTGGCACAGCTACGACGACGTGCTGCCGCCCTGGTTCCGCACCTTCATCGGCTTGGAGGAGGCCGCCACGCTGATCCGCGGCTACGAGCCGCACTCGGTGCCAGGGCTCCTCCAGACCCGCGGCTACGCCCTCGCCAACGTCAGGACCGGCTTTCCCGACGCGGCCGAGGACGAGGTCGCGCGCCGCGTCGACCTGCGGCTGGCCCGCCAGCACATCCTGGCCCGCCCGGACCCGCCCCGGCTGTGGCTGGTCATCGACCAGACCGTGCTCAGCCGGGCCGCCCCGACCACCGGAGGCGAGGTCATGCGGGAGCAGGTCGACAAGCTCATCGAGGCCGCCGGCCGGCCGAACGTCACCCTCCAGGTGCTGCCGCTGGCCGCCGGGCTGCACCCGGCCGTGTACGGGCCGTTCAAGGTATTCCGCTTCGACGGCCACGACCAGCCAGACATCGTCTACGGCGAGTCGATGACCAGCTCCTGGTACATCGACAAGCCCGACGAGACCGCCGCTTACATCCAGGCCCTGGACCGCGTCAGCGCCCAGGCCGCCCCGGCGGCGGACACCGCGAAGATCCTCACCAAGATCCGCAAGGAGCTGTAAACGATGAACGAAGCACGCAACGGGATGCCCGCCGCCGACCTCGGCGCCGACGGCTGGGTCAAGCCCTGGAGCAGCCCCAACGGCGGCGACTGCCTGGAGGCCAAGAAGCTCGCCGGCGGCCGGGTCGCCCTGCGCCAGTCCACCGACCCCGGCGGCCCCGCGCTGATCCTGGAACCGAGCGAGATCCGGGCCTTCGTCACCGGGGCCAAGGCCGGCCTGGCCGACGACCTCCTCGCCTGACCAGCGGGCAGCGACACCAGCGCGGCTTCCCGGGACAGTCCCGCAAGCCCGGATGCCCCGCCGCCAGCCGGAAGACACCGACCCCGGAGGGACTGAGCCGCGATGGACGCCAAACTCGCAGCATGGCTGCGCCAGGAGCGCGAGACCAGAGGCTGGCCCAAAGCCGAGATGGCGCGCCGCCTCGTCCAGGCCGGACGCGAGGCCGGCGACAGGTCCACGCCGGGCGCCGGCGCCATGCTGCACAACATCCACCGCTGGGAGCGCGAGGGCGGCGTCTCCGAGCGCCACAAGCTCCACTACTGCCGCGCGCTCGGCATCCAGCCCGGCCAGTTCGGCCCCGGCCAGGCCCGGGAGGCGCCGGACGCATCTCCTGCGGGCACCGACCTAGCGGTCTCGCCCGCCCTGCCGGCCTTGCCGGCGGCCGCCCAGATTCCCGCCTCGGCCCTCAACCCCCCCGGCCCCCACCTGCCAGCATCGGCACTCGTCGCTTACCTTGGAAGTCAAGAGCCCTTTTCGGGGCTAATGGCTGTCGAGCGAGAGGTGCTGATGGCAGCGCACGAGGGAAGCGACCACGCCGAGGACTACGAGCAGCACGGCATAGGCGACGCCACGTTCGAGCAGCTCCGCACGGACGTGATGCGCCTGTCCAAGCTGAGTGACACCGGCTCCCCGCTTCCGGTGTTCCTGGACATGCGCCGGGTCCGCGACCGCATCTACCGTCTCCTGGACCGGCGATTGTGGCCGCGCGAGCAGACCGACCTGCATTTCCTGCTCGGCTGCCTGAACGGCCTGATGGGGATCACCGCGAACCGGCTCGGCTATCCCGACGCCGCCGAGGAGCTGATCCGCGCAGGGTACGCCTCCGCATCCGCGATCGACCACCGGCCGCTCCAGGCGCAGCTGCGCCAGCAGCTGTCGTCGGTCGCCTACCTGCGCGGCCGGGTCGCCGAGAGCGACGACCTCGCCCTCGCCGGGCTGCAGTTCCTCTCCCAAGGACCCGAGGCCGCCCACCTATACCTCAATCACGCCCTCGCCGCGGCGACGATCGGCGACGCCGGCACCGCCCGCCAGGCGGTCGCCCAGGCCCACGAGGCGCGGAGCGGCGACTACGGCGACGACCTGCTGGACATCGGCGGCGAGTTCGCCGTCTCGCTGGCCACCCACCACGCCCTGGCCGGCCGTGCCCTCGCGGGCATAGAAGGCGCGGAAGGCGAGGCCGCGACCGAACTCGAGCGCTCGGCCAGCCTGTACGACCAAGGCCCGGGACCGGGAGAGGAGCACTGGTTCGGCGGCAAGCCGCTGTCCGGTATCGACCTGGCCGTTGTCCGTCTGCGCTCGGGCGCACTGGACGGCGCGATCGAAGCGCTGCGGCCCGCGCTCGACCTGCCCGCCGAGCAGCGGATTTCCGACTTCACCATCCGGCTGGCCCAGGTCCGCGGCGAGCTCGCCGCCCCGGTTTTCCGGGGCTCGCCGCAGGCCCGCGACCTCGGCGAGCGGATCGAGGAGTTCGGCCGCGCGGCCGTCACCAGCGGACTGCACTCGCTGACCGGCTGACCCGGCGGCTGCTCCGCCGGGGCGCGCAGGCGCTGGCGGCGTCAGCCGGCCGGGGCCGCCTCGTCGGCCGTCGTGACCGGCTCGCCCCGGATCTCCAGCGCCGCGCAGATGTCCGCGGCCAGCGTGTCCAGCTTGATCGCCTGAACGTCAAGGCGCAGGGCCTCGCGGTTGGCGTACAGCAGCCGGGCGGCGTCGTGCGCGGCGCGCAGTGCGCCGCTGCTCAGGCTGTCGAACACGGCAGGCGCCCCCTTGCTGTGACGGCTGGTACTGGCCGGGCCGGGCGCCCGGCGAGGTGGCGGCGACGCGGCGGTGCCGGGTCCGGCGGTCTTCGCCGCTGGGCGGAGTGCCCGGGTAGGGATGCGCCGCCGTGCGGGCCCTTCGCACGGCCCGTGTCCCGGCCGGCGGGCGACGGTGGCGGGCCGGTGCATCCGATCGGCCGCATCAGCCTTTCCAGCCGACGCCGCCGTAGAACGTCAGCGGCGCGGCTAGTTCCGGCGACCGGGCTGGCCACAGGTTGATGTCAGTGACGCCCGGATCCATCAGGTCGAGGCCGGAGAAGAACCTGGTGATGTCCTGCCGCGACCGGGGGACGGCCGGGGCGGACGCGCCCCGGTAGACCCGCTGGGCGGCGAGGCTCTTATCCCGCTTGGTGCCGTCGGCTGTCAGGTGGGAGACCGCCACGGCGCTGCCGGGGGCCAGGTGCCCGGCCAGGCTGGCGACGACCGCGCGCGGGTCGTCGGCGTCCGTCAGGAAGTGCAGGATGGCGACCAGAAGGACGGCGACGGGCTCGCTGAAGTCGATCAGCGCCTTGGCGTCGCCGATGACCTTGTCGGGGTCGCGGGCGTCGCCCTGGACGACGAGAACGCCGTCCGACCCCTTCTCCAGCAGCGCACGCGCGTGAGCCGCGACGACGGGATCGTAGTCGACGTAGACGACGCGGGCGCCGGGGACGTCGCGCTGCGCGATCTGGTGCACGTTGTCCCGGGTGGGCAGCCCCGAGCCGATGTCGAGGAACTGGCGGATGCCCCGCTTCGCCAGGACCCGCACCGCGCGGCCGAGGAAGTCCCGGTTCTGCCGGCACGCCAGCGCGCTGTGCGGTATCTCGGCGATCACCCGCCCAGCTGCGTCCCGGTCGGCGGCGAAGTTGTCCTTCCCGCCGAGCATGAAATCGTAAATGCGGGCGACGTTCGGGACGGCGGTATCCAGCCCGCCCGCCGCCAGCTGCGCCCGCATTTCTTCTTCAGCACCGTCCACTGTCTGGTACCACATTTCTCCCGCATTCCGATCCGTCGCATTTGCCGGCCGCTTGCGCTGCGACCGGCGCGCTCCGCCACCAGCGCCTCGATCACTGGCGCCCGCCGGCCTCGCGGGCAATCGCGGCCCTCACCAGATCGGCGTCGACCGGTGCGGCGACGTGCCCGCCCGATCCCGTCTCCTGGCCGGTCGCCGTGTGGACCGCTTTGCCCCACTGCAGGTCGCCGACGATGGTGACGGGCTCCCGGCACTGGCGGCACGCATGCGTCCCGCGCGGGGCCTCGGCGCCTGCGCGGCTGCCTGGTGGTGCCTGCATGTCACGCCTCCTGACGGCCGCGCCGGCTGGCCGTTCCCAGTCCGGGCCGGCGCGCCGGGGAATGCTGCGCGCGGGCGATCTTCGGATTGTGCGGCCACAGCAGAACCCTAATTTCCGCCTGTGCGCCGGAAAGGGAATTACCGTGACGGAATAATTCCGGCAACGGAATCGCAGAGGTCATGAAACAAGGCCCCGGAAATGCTGCGCGTAGGATTCCAGCAGGACCCGGGCTTCGCCGCCTGTGACGGCGTGGCGCTCGAAGAAGGCGAAGAGCTCGAGGTGGTAGGCGATATCGCGCGGGTCGCGCATCATGATGACCCCGCCGAAGGTCTCGGCGGTCGCCGTGCGCTCGTCGTAGACCGTGAAGGTGTTGAGCGGCCCGTCCGGCACGCGGGCGTCCAGCGGGATGATTCCCAGGCGGATGTTGGGCAACTCCGACAGCGAGGCGAGGCGGCCCATCTGCACGGCCATGACCTGCGGCTCGCACAGCTGCCACCGCACGGCGGCCTCGGTGAGGATGAAGGTGAACCGCCGGGCTGGATTATAAAGGGCGGCCTGGCGGTCCAGGCGCCGGGCGACCGCCTGGGGGTGGTCGCCCGGGAAGTTCGCGATGCTGGCCCGCGCGTACTCGGGGGTCTGCAGCAGGCCGGTGATCATGAGCGGCAGGAAGAAGCGGATGTGCCGGGCGCCGGCTTCGAGGCCGGCCAGCTCGCGCTGCTTGTGGTGCAGTCCCCGTCGCAGCGAGGCCCGCACGCCCTGGAACTCGGTGTTGGCCAGCCGGGCGAGGGCCGTCAGCTCGGCCACGCGGTCGTCGGCCGTTCCGAGGGCGGTGAGGATGCGCTCGACGTCGGTGGCGGTCGCGAGGGCCTTGCCCGTCTCGAGCTTGGAGATCTTGCTCTGCGAGATGCCGCACCGGGCCGACAGCCGCTCCCCGGTCAGCCCAGCGGCCCTGCGGGCCGCGCGCAGGGCTGCGGCCAGCTCGTCCTTGCGCTGGCCAAGCTCCTCGGGTTCAAACACCGGACGCGGGCGCGTCCTGCCAGTAGTCCCGGAACGGGACGGCGCCCTCCCAGGCCGCGTCCCGCCAGGCCCGGTACTCGGCGAGGTCCGGGGCCTGGGCCAGTTCCCGGCCGATCTGCGTCCCGTCGGGACGGTACAGCAGCCTGACCAACTGGGAGTCGTCGAACAGCCAGAAGTCGTGGTCCGGCAAGGCGGGCGCTCGGCGGTCGGTCACGTCGAGGATGCGGATGTCCTCCCCTGCTTGCACGTTGTAGGCGAACCCCCACGTGAACTCGTACCGGACGTAGTCGGTGAGCGGGCGCTGCACCACGCGCACCCGGCGCATCGTCTTGCCGGCCCGGCGCGCGGAGGCCACGGTGTCGAGCCAGCCGTAGTGGTAGCCGGCCGGGGGCAGCTCGCCCGCCTGGAACCGCCGCAGCTCGTCGGCCTCGCCGGGCATGGTGTAAACCTGGCGCAGTTCCAGACGGAACGCCGACGCCGTGAAGTCGCGGAAGTAACGCGCCCACTCCTCACCCTCCAAGCGCACGGACGGCCTTCGCCAGCAGCTCGGCGGGGATCTCCACGACGGCCTCGTGGTCCGGGGCCGGGTGGTCCACCCGGATGCCCTGGACAGCGATGGTGCCGCGGTCGGTGCGGTACACCGTCGGGCAGTCGCCGTCCTTGCAGTCGTCGTCGCCCGCGATCCTGGTGAGTTCCATGCGGCCCGCCTTTCACTGGTGCCCGTCGGGAAAGACGCTAGGAGGCTGATTCCGGGCTGGTCAATAGCGAAACGAATATTCCTGTAATGGAATAACCACAGACGTGCGGACCGCCGCACTGCCGACCAGGCCAGCAGACGGGAGGGTCCCGCAGTTCAACGGGAATCGCGGGCCAGTTAGGTACACCGCAGGTACATACGCGGTACACGCCAGGTACACGGGCGGCGCACGATGCACGCCCCCTGCGCCTTGGCTCCCGTCTGCCGGCGGAGGCCAGAGGCTGCCAGGTCGTCCTGCTCCAGACACGGGCGGGGCCTGGTGTCCCGGACTGGCCCGGATTGGCATCTTTCCCCGCTCGGGAACCGGCGGGATGGTGGCAGGGCCACGTCACGCTACCGGAAGGACGCGATGGAGCCCGGTTTCGCCGCTGCGGAGATCGACACGAGCAAGCCGCACCCGGCTCGGATGTACAACGCCTATCTCGGCGGGAACGATAACTACCCCGCCGACCGCGCGGCGGTCAGGCAGATCCTGCGCGACTTCCCGGAGGTGCCCGCGATCGCGCTGGCCAACCGGGCCTTCCTCCAGCGCGCGGTGCGGTTCCTGGCCGCCGAGGCGGGGATACGGCAGTTCATCGACATCGGCACCGGCATCCCGTCGGCAGGCAACGTGCACGAGGTCGCAGGACGGGCCGCGCCTGACACCCGGGTCGTCTACGTGGACAACGACCCGATCGTCCACGTTCACGCGAGCGCGCTGCTGACCGGCAGCGGCACCACCGGCATCGTGCTGGCCGACCTGCGCGACCCCGCCGCGATCCTCGCCCATCCCGTACTGCGCGAGCTGATCGACTTCACCCGGCCGGTCGCCCTGCTGGTCGTGGCGATCCTGCATTTCATCAAGGACGAGGAGGACCCGGCCGGGATCGTGGCCACGCTGCGGGACTCCCTCCCCGCGGGCAGCTACCTGGCCTTGTCACACGGGACGCTGGACTTCCACCCGCCCGGCGACGCGGACCAGGCTGCTGCCGGGTACAAGAACGCGACCGCCCCCCTGGTGCTGCGCGGCCGTGAGCAGGTGTCATCGTTCTTCGACGGGTTCGACCTCGTGGAACCAGGACTGGTCCAGGCCCCGCTGTGGCGCCCGGAGGGCAAGCGGCCCCGCCCCCGGGACCTGCAGAAGATCGGGATGTACGCCGGCGTCGGCCGCAAGGCCGACTAGAGCACGACGCGCCGCGTAGACAGGTGCCGGTGGCAGAACCTGCCTCACTGCGCCGCAACGGGCAACATCCGGCGCTCTCGGCCCCGCTGAGGTAGACGCCAGGAACATCTCCGGCCAGTCGCCGGGCTGAGCCATCAGCAAGGGTGCGGAAGTACTGGCGGAGAGTACTTATTCGGATCGTGCGGTATTCCCAGGTGGGGGAATGCCTTTCGTTCGGTGATGTAAGTGATCCAGTCGCGGTCGTGGTTGGCCGGAGCTTCTCCTTGCCAGGGGACATCTCAGCGTGGGCTGGCCAGGTGGGATGCGGGGTGCGAGGCCGGTTTGGGCACGTATTCGGCACGTCGCGGGGCGGGGTGTCGTTACGTGCGGAGGGTCTGGCTGGGGATGACGCCGTAGGTAGTGCGGTAATAGGCGGAAAAGCGGCTGGGGCTGGGGAAGCCCCACCGGTAGGCGATGGCGGTGACGGTGGTGAGAGCCGGGCTGGCGGCGAGCAGGTCGCGGTGGGCGTGGCCGAGGCGGACGCGGCGGAGGTAGTCGCTCGGGGTGGTGTTCAGGTGGCGGCGGAAGGCGAGCTGGACGGTCCGGAGGGTGACGCAGGCGGCGGCGGCGATGTCGGCCGGGGTGATGTCCTCGTGGGCGTGCTCGTCGATGAAGGCTTGCGCGCGGCGCAGCGTGGCGGGGTGGGCGTCCCGCCGGTCGCCCGTGGTGGGGTCGGCCAGCGCGTTGGACGGGAAGGTGCTCAGGGCGGCGGCGGCCAGCAGGCGGGTCATGGTGGCGGCCAGCAGCGGCTGGCCTGCTGTTTCGGGGCTGGCGAGCATCGTGGCGCGGACGTAGCTGCTGGTGGCTTTCCAGGTCTCGGCGGCCTGGGCGGAGACGGGCTCGTGGCCGGTGAGCTGGACCGGCTGCGGGGCCCGGCCGGGGGCGGTGCCGGCGACCTGGCTGAGCAGGGCCGGGTCGAGGACGGTGACCTCAACGTCGGTGTGGTGGATCGCGGCGGTGTAGGGCTGCGTCGGCTGCGCTGGGATGAAAACGTCGCCGGGGCCGTAATGCCGCTGGCTGCCGCCGGAGCGGTAGCAGGCGTGGCCGTCCCGCAGCCAGGCGACGGCCAGCACGCCCAGCGGGACCCCGGTCACGGCGGGGGACAGCGACCAGCGGTCGCGGTCCAGCTTGGCCGCCGGGCTGAGCACGGCCCGGGTCCGGCGCAGCCCGCCGTGCTGCCCACGGAGGTTGAGCCGCAGGCCCGCGTAACTGCGGCTGAGGACCTGCTCGATCAGCTCCGGGTCGGTGCTGTCGAAGGTTGCCCGGCCTGCTGCGGCGCTGCCGTCCGCCGGCTGCGCCGGGACGGTCTGACTGGTCATTGCTGTCCTCTCAGGACGAGCGTGGCGAGCCCGGCGCGGCCAGTCAGGGTACGGGGGAGCCAGCCGGGACCCGGCTGGCTCTACAACCGTTGCAGCAACGCTACACCGTTGCAACGGCGCCCTCCAGCCCCGGGGCAGGTTTCGCTTTCCGGGCTTCGGCGCTGCCGATTGTTCGCTCATGAGCTTGCGGCCCGGCGCTTGCGCTGGAAACGTGAGGGTGTCCGCGGGAGCCAGGGCCTGCTGCCAGTGCGCAGCTTGCCGAGCACAGGAGGCGCGGTGGAAGCAGGCAGCAGCCGTAGGCGGGTGCGGCAGGCGGTCGGCAGCACGAGTGTGTCAGATATTTCGTGCGCGGGATTTTCCGTTGTCCGGTCCCGGATGTTTATCCGGTATTTCTCAACCGCGCTATCTGGAGTTCTTCTGCCCGGCTTATCCGGTGGCTTTCCCGAACCGGACTTATCGTGCCTGACCAGGACTGGTGCTGCGCGTCCTGGTTTTCTTCGCGTTCCCGGAGTTCCGGGCTGCTGCCTGGCCCTGCCTCGCGCGGCCTGGCGGCCTTTCCCGTCCGCGGCTTAAAAGTATCACATCGTAATGGCGGGGGCGGGCGGAACGCCGCGCGGCGCGCCGTTTCCCTTTCCTCTGTTTATTTCTCAAGGTGCGGGCGGGCGGTGCCGCTGTCGCCGGGCGGTGCGGGGCTCAAGGGCGCGGGATGCCGGTGTGCTCGGCGATCGCCTCGTCAAGGTCGGCGGCGGCGATGGCGAGCGCCAGGTGCAGGTCCTGCAGCCCGTCGCGGTCCGGGGCGGCGTCCGCGCAGGCGGCCTCGGCAGCCGGGTCGCCGGCCAGCGCCCCGGTCACTGCCGCTGCCTCGGCCAGCAGCCCGGCGATCTCCTCCGCCTCCAGCGCGTCGAGCGGGACGCTCCCGGCCGGCGTCCGGTTCGGCATCAGCGGCATCCCGCACCCCCGTGCGTGTCACGTGCGGTCGGCGAGCCTGTCAGGCCACAGCGCTGCCATCTCGGCCCAGGCCTCGATCCAGCCCTGGGTGACGTGCCCCTCGATCAGCCTGGCGACGCTGTCGCGCTTGCTCCTCGGCTTGCCGGCCTGCCTGGCGCGCTGCTCGGCGCGCTTTTCCTCGGTGTCCACGATAGCCAGCCACAGCGTCTTGGCGACGGAGTCGTCGTTCGGGAACTGGGTGCGGGTCTTCAGCACCTTGCGCATCTCCCGGTTGAACGACTCGATCGCGTTGGTGGTGTAGAGCACCTTGCGCAGCGCCGGGCCGTAGGCCAGGAACGGGGTGAACCGGTCCCAGGCCCGCTCCCAGACCGCAAGGGCGGCCGGGTACTTCCTGCCCAGCGGCGTGCCGGCGAAGTCCGCCAGCGCCGCGTAGGCGGCGTCGGCGTCGCACGCGGTGTAGACCTCCCTCAGCGCCCGGGCCATCGCGTCGCGGTCGTTGTAGGACGCGTACCCCAGCGACCGCCTGATCAGGTGCACCGTGCAGGTCTGCACCGTGGTCCCGGGCCAGGTCGCGGTGATCTCCTCGCCCAGCCCGGACAGCCCGTCGCAGCACACGAACAGCACCTCCTCCAGCCCCCGGTTCCGCAGCTGCGCCAGCGCCTGCGCCCACGCCTTGGCGCCCTCGCCCGGCGCGACCCAGATCCCCAGCACCCGCTTGCACCCGTCCCGGTCGATCCCCACCGCCACGTTGACCGCCTTGTTCCGCACCGCGGCGCCGTCACGCACCTTCGCCACCAGCGCGTCGACGTAGATCACCGGGTAGAACGGCTCCAGCGGCCGGTGCTGCCACTCCCGCATCCCCTCCAGCGCCCCGTCGGTCACCCGCGACACCGTGTCATGCGACAGCTCCACCCCCGCCGTCTGCCGCACGTGCCGCGCGATGTCCCGCACCGACATGCCCTTCGCGTAAAGCGAGGTGATCACCGCGTTCAGCCCGTCGGACCGCGTCGCCTGCCTGGGCACCAGCACCGGGGCGAACGTCCCCGCCCGGTCCCTCGGCACCGCCAGCCGCACCGGCCCCACCTCGGTATTCAGCGTCTTGACGCCCGACCCGTTCCGCCGGTTCCCGTCCCCGTCCTCCAGGTGCGCCTCCAGCTCCGCGGCCAGCCCCGCCTGCAGCACCTGCCCGATGATCCCCGACAAAAGCCCGTCCGGCCCCGTCAGGCTCACCGGCCCGCCCGCCCGCGCCCGCTCCGCCAGCCGGCCCGCCAGCTCAGCCACCACCTCCTCCGGCAGCACCAGCCCGCCGCCCCCGACACCTTCCTCCAGGACCTCCCCCGAAGATCCCTCCTCCGGGTCCTCGACTTCCCCCGAAGGAACCTCTACCATCGTCATCTTGACCTCCCCACGGTCACGGCCACCCCCTGTGGCCTGCGGAAACACTGATTTCTATCACCCCCCGCACGAAATCTCTGACACTCTCGGCAGCACCGGCGAGAGCCCTGACCCCGGGGTCGCGCGGCAGCTGAGCGAGCTGGCCCGCGAGATGCAGGCTGACACCACGAACGAGGTGCTCCTGCGGCGCATCGTCGCCGCCGCCGTCTCCGACGTTCCCGGCGCCCAGTACGCGGGGATCACCCTGGTAACCGGCAAGAGCGTGTCCACCCCCGCGGCCACCGACACCCTGGTTGAGCAGATCGACCAGTTCCAGTACCAGACCGGCCAGGGACCGTGCCTGGACGCCGCCCGCGAGCACGAGACGGTACGCAGCGACGACCTGCGGGCCGAGGACCGCTGGCCCCGCTTCGCCCGCCGGACCGCTAACCTCGGGGTGCTGTCCATGCTGTCGTGCCAGCTGTTCACCGAGGCCGAGAACTTCGGCGCCCTCAACATCTACGCTGGCACCGTCAAGGCGTTCGGTCCCGGCAGTGAGAGCACCGCCATCCTGCTCGCCTCCCACGCCGCGCTCGCGATGGCCGCGGCTCGCACCGAGGCGGGCCTGCTGTCCGCGATGGACGCCCGCGACCTGATCGGCCAGGCCAAGGGCATCTTGATCGAACGGCACAAGATCACCGGGCTGCAGGCGTTCCGGCTCCTGGTCGCCTCTTCCCAGGCCGCCAACCTCAAGCTGCGCGACATCGCCGAGCACCTGGTCACCACCGGCGAGCTGCTCAAGCCATCCCGCTTACCTCCTGGCGCCCCGCACGCCAGCCCGCACCCCCAGGCAGCAGGCCGAAGGAGCCAGGCATGATCACCCAGCAGCCACCGCCCGCGCACCCGTCCCCGGCGAGACGAGCCTTCCGCGCGGCCCTGCCAGCAGCGGGCCGGCCGTGACCGGCGCCGGCGCCGGGTTCAGCCTCCCGGACGGCTGGGAACTGTCCGGCCTGACCCTGGACGAGCTGTGGCTGCGCTACATCACCATCGGCGGCACCACGGGCAAAGCCCAGCTCGCGGCCTACCTCCACGGACAGGCCACCCCGGACGGCGACGAGCACGACACCATCGCCCAGGCCATCAACGAGCACTTCATCGACCAAGGCGGAGACCACCCCGTCACCTACGAGAACATCCCTCCCCTCACCTGACCGCCCTGAACCTGTCCCGTCTGCCGGATCATCACTTCGCCCTTTCAGCAGCGCCACGGGGCGAAGCCGCTAAGTTTGGCACCAGGGGCAGCGGGGAGCTGCGCGAGGCTAGAAAGCGCCAGCCGGCAATGGCCCGACCCTCAGGACCCGGCGCCGCGGCAGCGGCTGACAGAGAGGTGGCTTTTCTTGGCTGCTGACCCGCGGGACCTCGATGCGACCATCGGCGACGCGCAGACCGTGCGCGAGGTCTTCGAGTCGATGCCGCTGCTGCTGATCGGGCTGACCGGGCCGCGGCACGTCTACGACGCGGTGAACCTGACCTACCGGGCGGCGTTCTCCCGCGACGACCTGGTCGGCACATCGGTCCGCGACTCCTTTCCCGAGGTCGAGGGCCAGATGTGGTTCGAGATGATGGACCGGGTGCTGGCCACCGGCCAGCCGCAGGTCACCCGCGCCTGGCGGCTGCAGGTCGCCAGCCCGGACGGCGACGGCCTGGACGAGTACTTCTTCGACCTCACGTTCGCCCCGCGGCACGACACGGCCGGCACGCTGGCCGGGCTGAACGTGTTCGGCGTCGAGGTCACCGAGCAGGTACGAGAACGGCAGCGCGTGCAGGCGGAGGCCGCCGCGGCGGTCCAGCGCTACGAGCAGGCCCGTGACGTGATCACCGCGCTGCAGCGGCAGCTCCTGCCGGCCGGGCTGCCAGTGCTGCCGTCGGCCCGGGTCGCGGCGGGCTACCTGCTGGCCGACGCCGACGACGCGGCCGGCGGCGACTGGTTCGACGCCGTGCCCGTCCCCGGCGGGCGGGTCGCCCTGGTCGTCGGGGACGTGGTCGGCCACGGGGTAGCCGCCTCGGCGGCGATGGGCCAGCTGCGGGCGGTCCTGCAAGACCGTCTCGACGAAACCGGCGACGCGCTGCGCGCGGTGGCCGCCGCGGACCGGCTGGCCCGCCGGGTACCCGCAGCCCGCGCCGCGACCGTCTGCGTGGCCCTGCTCGACCCCGCCGACGGCAGCCTGACCTGGTGCTCGGCCGGGCACCCGCCGCCCCTGCTGGCCGGGCCCGGCAGTGCCCGGTTCCTGCCCGCGTCCGGGCAGGGACCGCTCGGCACCGGCGCCGCCTACACCCTGCTACGGGACAAGCTGGAGCCCGAAGAGCTGGCGCTGCTCTACAGCGACGGCATCATCGAGCGCCCCGGCCGGGCCCCGGCCGACGCCGCCGCCGAGCTGGCCCAGGTGCTGGGCGACCTGATGGCCGGGCGGGGCTTCCGGGGCGAGCCGGGCCTGCCGCTGGCGGACCGGGCCTGCACCCAGACGCTGGAGCTGCTGGTCCGCCAGACCGGGCACGCCGACGACATCACCCTGCTCGCCGCCCAGCGCAAGCCCCCGCCGCCCCCGCTGCAGCTCGGCGGGCCGGGCGCGGCACCGCCGTCCGCCGAGGTAGCCCGCCTGGCCGTCGACGCCTGGGCCATGATCCAGGGAACGGGCGAGGAAGACCAGGTCGCGCTCACCCACGCCGTGGTCGAGCTGGTCACCAACGCGCTCGAGCACGCCCGGCCCGACCGCGAGAACCTCACCGTCACCGTCAGCGCGGAGCTGCGCGGCAGCGGCGAGGCAACCCTGACCGTCAGCGACAACGGCCGCTGGCGCCCGCAGCCCGACCCCGGCGACGAGGCCTACCGCAAGGACCACGGGTACGGGCTGGCCATGGCCGGCGCCTTCGCCGACCACCTCGACATCGACCGCGCCGAGACCGGCACCACCGCCACGTTCCGCCGCCGCCTGTCCCACCCCGCCCGGCTGCTCACCGCCAGCCAGCTCGCCCACGGAACGCCCCCGGCCCGTGAGCTGCCCGAGCTGACCCTGATCCTGCCCCAGCCGCACGCGCCCACCAGCCGCATCGCCATCCACGGCCCGCTGGACGCCGGCACCATCGAGGAACTCGGCCCCGAACTCGACCGCTACACCCTCGGCGGCACCCACGAGCTGATCGTCGACCTCACCGCCGTCACCCACCTCGCCAGCGCCGCCGTCGCCGAGCTCTACCGCACCAAGCCCACCAGCGACCAGCGCCAGTACCCGCTCCGGCTCTACGCCCCGCCCGGCAGCACCGCCCACCACATCCTCGCCCTGGTCGGCCTCCCGCACACCACAACCGACCCTCACACGGGCAACAGCACCGCACCCGCCGACACCTAGCAGACCGAGTCACCGCCGAAGCCACACCTCAGGCCCCCAGCAGAGCCGGCAAGCCCAGCACGTCTCCCTACCATGGAGAAATCCATGGTGCCATCGAACCGCGGAGATCCAGAGAAACAGGCTGACGTAGGCGCGTACTCGGCAAGCCGCCCAACGGGGTCTGTCTGTGTTAATCCCGCCCGCATAGCCTCCGTTGCACCCGCTGCAACATAGATGCACGGAGACTAACAGCCGACATCGCGGACCAACCACCCGAAATCATCACCCGTCACGACTCCAGCGGCTGCGCATCAGGCAAACTCGCGCTCATACCGGACGCTGCAGAATGTTGCGCCGGCTGCAATAAATCACAGAGCTCAAACCAGGTGACCAGCCGGCCGCCGCGCCGCTGCGTGCCCCACCGCGCGGCGAGGTCCGCAACGAGCTGAAGCCCCCGGCCGCCTTCCGCATCACGGCTCGCAGGACGAAGCTGTGGTGTCCCCGGCCCGGCCCGGTCGCTGACCTCGACCCGGACGACGCCGTCCTTGGCGATCACCGCGACCGTGACCGTCTCCCCGGCAGCGGCCGAGCCGCTATGACGGACGCTATTGCTGAAAATCTCGCTCACCAGCAAGATAGCCACGTCTCCGCACGGGTGCCCAGAGCCGAGCACCCCAGACACGAACGCTCGGGCAGCCCGTGCCCGCTCCGCCCGGCCGGCAAGCGTCACGCTCTCCCGGACCGTTACCGTGGCCATCACCGCACCCGCCCTTCCCCGGCCGCCCCGCCCCGGGAACCAGCCGGGCAGCGGGCGGACGCAGGGACATGCACGCTCAGCTCCGCCCCGGACGTCAAGCCGCACACCGGCCTCCGCGCGGACCCCGTCCGTGGCCGTCCGTGCCAAGCCGACGGTTCCCCGCACCGCTCCCAAGTCCCGATTTTGGTCCGCTATGCGTCCGTGGACCGCGCAATATAACCGTCTACAGCGCGACAAGGTGACACACGACGGGACAGAGAGGAAACGCCCCGCCAGCACGAGCTATCGCAGCTAGCGGGCGTATTCGCAGCGTGTGGCAGGTGTGGCAGGTGTTGGGTTCGAACCAATGTACGCTGAGCCGACGGTTTACAGGCCTCCCTCCCCGCATGCGCCAAGAATGTCGATGACCGGCGCATATGCGCTGCCGGGACGATTCGGGATCTCCCCGCTCCTGCGCCTCCACGCCTACCGGGGGCTCACGCGCGCGACGGACGGGAACGTACCTGGCCACGGACGGGGCGGCAGTAGCTGTTAGGCCGGCCGCCCCTGAGCATTAACTGCGCCGCATGGGCGAAGGCGAGCATGGCGCGAACCCCAGCGCGCGTCGGCTGCGGGGCGCCCCGGGCTGCGGTCGGGACGCCGATCGGTCAGGCCGCCCCGGGCAGCGGAGACGAGCACGATCATTACGGACTCGCTGCCCCCGATTCCTAGCGCGCAGGTCGCGGAGGTCATGCTCAGCGGCGGCTGCGGGTGCGGGTGCGGCCACCGCCACGCTGCGGGCGGACCTGTTGCGTTCATACATAGCAATATCCTAATATGCAGATGTAACGATAGCCGACGCTCTGGAAGGACCAGCAATATGACCGACTCCGCCACGCATCACGAGCACGTCGCCCACGCCCACGCCCACGGCGACGGCTGCGGCCATGTCGCCGTCCCGCACGGGGATCACACCGATTACGCCCACGACGGCCACCTTCACCGCGTGCACGAGGAGCACGCGGACGAGTGCGAGCCCGCCGGCCACGCCGAGCACGCGGGTCACGAGCACCAGCACACGGCCGGCTGC
>Ga0335075_10003046_pt1 | contig 26832 bp, 23 predicted proteins | sample Lox_Sample_24_FD_206723 | JGI IMG/M metagenome (GOLD analysis project Ga0335075, IMG submission 206723) | Soil microbial communities from Loxahatchee National Wildlife Refuge, Florida, United States - Lox_Sample_2.4 | ecosystem: Environmental > Terrestrial > Soil > Wetlands | place: USA...
GGTTTGGTGGCCGGTGTAGGCGTCGCGGTGGCCACCAGCACCCGCGGCGGTGAGATGGTACGGGTCGTGCTGCCAACGACACCGGTGAGCACCGCGACCAGGACTGCCAGCCCGAGCACACCGAGCAGGCAGGCGAGCAGCCACGCGCCCCGTTCCGACGGCGGCTCCGGCGCTGGGGCGTGTGGGGCCGCGGGCACAGCACCTCATCCTAACCACGCCCCGCGCCGATCATGGACGCGTCGGGTTATCACGGACATGCTCTCGAGGCTGCACATCGCCACGCTCACGGCCGCCGGCTGGCTCGCCGGCGCCTGCCTTGCCGGCGCTACGCTAGCGCCGCCTGCAGGTGCCGCATCCGCGTCCGCCTCGTCGCCCGCGCTAACTCCCCAGCTGGCACCAGGCGTCGCACCCAGAGCCCCGCTGAGCGCCCCGCAAGAACGCTACCTCGCCCTCGCCCAGGCCGGCGTGGCCACGGCCGAGCAGCGCTGGCGCAACCGGCGACTCGGCTGGTATGACGAACGCCTGAACGACCACGAACGCTACCCGCTGGCCACCATCTGGGGCATCGTGCCGCTGTTCGAGTCGCTCGACGCGATCGCCATCGCGCAGCCCAGCGCCGCCAACCTGCACGCGCTCGCCGTGTTCGCGGCGGGCGCCGAACGGTATTTGAACCGCGGCCTGCGCCCGACCCCCGGCTACTCACCGTATCCTGGCGACCGCGAAGCGAACACCGAGACGTGGTTCGACGACAACGGCTGGTGGGGGCTCGCGTTCGTCGAGGCCTACCGCGCCACCGGCACGCGCCGCTACCTGACGGACGCCGAACGCGCGCTGCGCTACATCGCCGCCGCCGGCTGGGACCCCGGCTCGGGCGGGATCTGGTGGAACACCGAGCACCCATTCAAGTCCGGCCCCGCGCTCGCCTCCGACACGCTGCTGGCCACGCTGCTCTACCAGCAGACCGGCTCCAGCTTTGCGCTCGCGCAGGCGCAGAAGTTCCTCGCGTGGGCGAACACCAGCGGCTTCAGCGCAGCCAACGGCCTGTACGCCGACTCGAGCGTGAACTCCACGCCGATCGACTACGTCGAGGCGCCGCTGATCTACGCCCAGGCGGCGCTCTGCCGGCTGACCGGCGCACAGGCGGACTGCGCGCGCGCAGAAGCGCTCACGCAGACGTCGCTCGCGCGCTTCGGCTACCTGCTCGACTTCTCACCCCAGTACGACGCCATCTACCTGCAGTGGATGCTCGCGCTGTACGCGCTCGACGGCGACGGCACGCTGTACCAGCTCGCCGCCGACAACGCCCGCGATGCGCAGACGCGCGCGGCCAACGGCGAAGGCCTGTACCTGCTGTCGTGGAACGGCCAAACGCTGCCCGCGATCGACGCCCAGCCGGGGATGCTGCAGACGCAGGCCGCCACCACCAGCCTGTTCGCGTGGCTGGCCGTGTACCCGCCCCCCGGCTCCTAGCGCCGCGGCGTCGCACCGCGCGATTAGCGGGAACTTAAGATGGGCGGCCATGGTTGACGCAGTGCAGAAGGTTCTCGCCGTACTCGCCTGCTGCGCCGTGCTCGCCGGCTGCGGCGCCGCCGTCGGCACCTTGCCTGCCGCGCACGTGTCCAGCGCGAGCGCCGGGCCGAGCGTACCCGCGAGCTGCTCGACAGCCGCGCTGCGCACGTTCGCCAACGTACTCAAACGCGTCTACCACGAGGGAGTGCTCAGCGAACGCACCGCCAGCGCGAACTCCAGCGCGCTGCGCGCCGCCGTGGAAGACGACAGCCGCAGCGCGGCGCGCGCCGCGGTGAAGGCGCTGCTGAAGACCGGGCACATGACCGACGTGACGATCGTCCGCTCCCACCACACGCTCGTCGCCGTCGGCGGGCCCGCGCTGGCGCCGCTGCACGGCACGCTCACGGGCGCAAACGGCGAACCGATCGCCACCTATCTCGCCAGCGTGTGGGCCGCCGAAAGCTTTCTCACCGAGGCCGGCGGGATCACAAACGGCCTGGTGGCCCTGCGCCGGGGCGAGCGCACGGTCGACGGCTCGCCGTCGCTGCCGGGCGGGCCGCTGCCCGCCCGGGGCACGCTCACGCGCGCGGGGGTCGCCTACGACTACACCTCCTTCCCCGTCAGCGCCTACCCGTCGGGCAGCCTGCGCGTGTACCTGCTGCAGCCCACCCGCACGATCGCCAAGCTGTGCGGGCGAACGCAGCAGGACACGCACGTGAACGCGCTCGAGCGCGTGGCGGAACTCATCTACGCCGCCGAGATCGGGCGCACCGCGCTGCTGCAGGTGCACCGCGTGCAGCGCAACAAGCCGCTGCTGGAAGCGGTCGCCCACCAAGAACCGGAAGCCACGCGCCTGGCAATCGACGCGCTGCTCAACGAGCACATCGTGCGCATCCGCGTGAGCGTCGGCGGGAAGCTGCTGCAGGACGTCGGCGGGCCGTACGTGCTCGCGCCCGTCAGCGCGCCGCTGCGCCTCGGCGGACACACGATCGGCGAGCTCACGCTGTCGGTCCAGGACGACGAAGGCTACCTGCGCCTCGCCAGGCGCCTGGCCGGGCTGGATGTGCTCATGTACATGGGCCCTGAACACGTGCTCGTCAAGGACAGCCTCGGCCCGCTGCCCGGCCCATCACTCGCGGCGGTCCCCGCCAGCGGCTCCTCCAGCTACAACGGGCGCTCCTTCCGCGTGTTCACCGTCAACGCCCAGGCCTTCCCCTCCGGGCCGCTGGTGATCCGCGTGCTCGTCCCGTCGCCGTCGCGGCCAACGCGACCGTAGGACCCTTCGCCCGCGCGGACGCGCGGGCCACCTACGGCGCGGCGCCAGCCGCGAGCGCTCAGGCGGGCGCGAGCGACTTCTGCTTGTCGGCCAGCGCCTGCAGCAGCTGCTCGAAGGACGCGGAGAATTTTTCGACTCCCTCGCGCTCGAGCGTGGCGGTGACGTCGTCGTAGTCGACGCCCACCTGCTTGAGCTGCTCCAGCAGCCGCTCCGCCTCCTCGATGTCCTGTTGCAGACGGGGCTGCGGGCTGCCGTGATCCTGATAGGCCTCGATCGTCTCCTCGGGCATCGTGTTGACGGTGTCCGGTCCGATCAGCTCCTCAACGTACAGCGTGTCCGGGTAGGCGGGGTTCTTGGTGGAGGTCGATGCCCACAGCACGCGCTGGGGGCTCGCGCCCTTGCCCACCAGGTACTCCCAGCGCCCGCCGCTGAACACCTGTAGGTAGTGGCGGTAGGCCAGCCGCGCGTTGGCGATCGCGAGCTTGCCCTGCAGCTCGGCGGGCGCATCGACTTCCTGCAGGCGCCGGTCGGCCTCGGTGTCGATGCGCGAGACGAAGAAGCTCGCGACCGAGGCCACCGCGCTCGGGTCACCGCCCTCGGCGACCAGCCGCTCGATCCCGCGGATGTAGGACTCGGCGACCTCCGCGTAGCGTTGCAGCGAGAAGATCAGCGTGACGTTGATCGAGTGGCCTTTGGCGATCACGTCCTCGATCGCCGCGAGCCCCGGCTTGGTCGCCGGGATCTTGACCATCAGGTTGGGGCGGTCGACCACCTCGTGCAGGTGCATCGCCTCCTGGTAGGTGCGCATCGTCTCGTAGGCCAGGCGCGGATCGACCTCCAGCGAGACATAGCCATCGCGTCGTGCGGTGCCTTCCCAAATCGGCCGGAAGACGTCGCACGCGTCCTTGATGTCACGCTCGGCCAGCGCCCAGAAGGCGTCGGCCGGCCCCTTGCCTTCGCCGGCCAGCTCGTTCAGCTGCTCGTCGTAGGCACTGCCGCCGCTCATCGCCTTCTGGAAGATCGTCGGGTTGGACGTGGCGCCCACGACCGAAGACCCGTCGATCAGCTCCTGCAGGTGGCCGCCACGAATGGAGTCGCGCGAGAGGTAGTCCACCCACACGCTCTGGCCGAGCGCCGACAGTTTCTGCAGCGGAGGTGCGTCGGAGGACATCGCGGTCTCCTATCTATCTATGTCGATTCGAGCAGCGCCCTGGCGCGCGCGAGAACGTTCTCCTGGGTGAACCCGAGCTTCGCCATCACGGTAGCGCCCGGCGCCGACGCGCCGAAGCGGTCGAGTCCGAGCACGTCGCCGTCGATGCCCACCCACTTCCACCAGCTCATCGTGGCGCCCGCCTCCACCGCGAGCCGCCGGCGCACGCCCGGCGGGAGCACCTCGTCGCGGTAGCCCTGGGGTTGGGCTTCGAACAGCTCCATGCACGGCATCGACACGACCCGCACCCGCGTGCCGCCGTCCGCGAGCTCTTTGCCGGCACCGAGCGTCAGCGCGACCTCCGAGCCGGTCGCGATCAGCACGAGCTCCGGCTCGGCCGCGCTGGAGTCCCACAGCACGTAGCCGCCTCGCGCGACGCCGTCGGCGCTCGCCACCTGCGTACGGTCGAGCACGGGAAGGTTCTGACGCGTCAGCAGCAGCGCCACGGGACCCTCCTCGCGCGCGAGCGCCACCGCCCAGGCGGCGACGGTCTCATTGGCGTCGGCGGGCCTGAGCACCCACAGATGGGGGATCGCCCGCAGCGCGGCGTAGTGCTCGACCGGCTGGTGGGTGGGACCGTCCTCGCCGAGGCCGATCGAGTCGTGCGTCCACACCCACACCACCGGCAGGCCCATCAACGCCGACAGGCGCACGGCCCCGCGCATGTAGTCCGAGAACACCAGGAACGTGGAGCCGTACGGCTTGACGATGCCGCCGTGTACGGCGGTGCCGTTGACGATCGCCCCCATCGCGTGCTCACGGATGCCAAACGGCACGTTGCGCCCGGCGTGCACGCTGGAGAACTCCCCGCCGCCGTCGAACACTGTCTTGGTCGACTCCACCAGGTCGGCGGCGCCGCCCATCATCGTCGGCACGTACTTGCCGAACGCCGCCATCGTCTTCTGCCCGGCGACGCGCGTGGCGAGCTGTTCGCCGGCGGCGAAGCTCGGCAACGACTCCCGCCAGCCGTCCACCAGCTGCCCGGCCCACGCGCGGTCCCAGTCGGCCGCCAACTCCGGCAGGGCCGCGCGCCAGGCGTCGAAGCGCCCCTGCCACTCGGCCTGCACGCCGGCGCCGTGCTCTGCGAGGGACATGTGTTCGTACACCCGCTCGTCCACCCAGAAGTGGCGCTCGGGGTCGAAGCCCATCACCTGCTTGGTCGCCCGGACCTCCTCCTCGCCGAGCGGCGCGCCGTGCGACTTGGCGGTGTCGACGGCGTGCGGCGCCGGGTAGGCGATGTGCGAGCGGATGGCGATGAACGACGGGCGCTCGGTTTCCTCGCGCGCGGCCGTGATCGCCTTCTCCAGCGCCTCGAGGTCCTCGGAGTCGTGCACGCGCTGTACGTGCCAGCCGTCGGCGGCCAGCCGTGCGGGGTGGTCCTCGCCGTCGAAGGACAGCGCGGTGCTGCCGTCGATCGTGATGTGGTTGTCGTCGTAGCAGGCGATCAGCTTGCCGAGCTTGAACTGCCCGGCGATCGACGCCGCTTCCTGGCTGACGCCCTCCATCATGTCGCCGTCCGAGCAGATCACGTACACGTGGTGGTTCACGATGTCGTGCCCAGGCCGGTTGTAGCGGTCGGCGAGCAAGCGCTCGGCCATCGCCAGGCCGACGGCGTTGGCGAAGCCCTGGCCGAGCGGCCCCGTGGTGACCTCCACGCCGGGCGTGTGGCCGCGCTCGGGGTGGCCGGGCGTGCGCGAGGCCCACTGGCGAAACTGTTCCAGGTCCTGCTTGCCAAGGTCGAAGCCGCACAGGTGCAGGAGCGAGTACTGCAATACGCACGCGTGCCCCGCGCTGAGCACGAAGCGGTCGCGGTCCGGCCACGCGGTGTCCCCGGGGTTGACGTTCAAGCAGCGCCGGAAGATCAGGTAGGCCAGCGGCGCGAGCGCCATGGCGGTGCCGGGATGCCCGGCGTTGGCCTTCTGCACCGCGTCCATCGACAGGCCGCGGATCGTGTCGATGGACAACCGCGTCAGCTCGAGCTGCCCGGCCTCGCTCGCCCCGGCCCGACCGTCATCCTCAGCGGCCGCGCCCGTCGTCGATTGCGGTGAAGCCGCCATAGCCTTCGATCCTACTAACGATCAGCGACGGCCCGGTGCGTGAACGCCGGTAAAGTTCGTGGATCGTGTCAGAGCAGTTCTGCGACGTCGGCAGGGGCATCACCCTCTGCTATGAGACCTTCGGCGAGCCCGCCAATCCGACGGCGCTGCTGATCATGGGGCTTGGCACGCAGATGATCGCCTGGCAGGAGGACTTTTGCGGGCAGTTGGCGGCGCGCGGCCTGTATGTGGTGCGTTTCGACAACCGCGACATCGGGCACTCCACACACGTTTCAGGGCGTCCGCCGACGACGCTGCAGCTGCTGCGCCGCTCGCGTCGCGCCGCGCGCTACACGCTCGGCGACATGGCCGACGACACGGTAGGCCTGCTGGACGCGCTCGAGCTGGCCCCCGCCCACGTGATCGGCGCCTCGATGGGCGGCATGATCGCGCAGACGATCACCGCGCGTCACCCCGGCGCCGTGCGCTCGCTCGTGTCGATCATGTCCAACACCGGCAGCCTGCGCAGCGGCCAACCGGCGCTGCGGGTGTACCCCGTGCTGCTGCGCCGCGCGCCGCGCGAGCGCGACGCATTCGTCGCGCACATGGAGCACGTGTTCGCCGCCATCGGCTCGCCCGCGCTGCCGCGCGACCCGGATGACGTGCGCATGCTCGCCAGCGTCAGCTACGACCGCGACCACGACCCTGCGGGGCCGGGCCGGCAGCTCGCCGCGATCATCGCAGCGGGCGACCGCACGCCCGAGCTGCGACGCATCACCGCGCCAACCTTGGTGATCCACGGCACCGCCGACCCGCTGATCGCGCCCTCCGGCGCCCGCGCCACGGCGCGCGCGATCCCCGGTGCCGAGCTCCTGTGGATCGAGGGCATGGGCCACGACCTCCCGCGCACCGCCTGGCCGCAGCTGATCGACGCGATCGCCGGGCACGCGCGGCGCGCCGATGCGACCGCCTCGCCTGCCCCTACCGGCCCGTCCGCCGTCGCGGGCCGGTAAGTAGGACAGGCGCCCCTCCTCAGCTCCCCTGCGGGCGGCGGCTGCACACGCGCAGACCGAGCACCGAGTGCGCCCGTCCGCTGGCGCACCAGCATCCGGGCGCTTGCACGCGCACCAGCCAGTGCAGGTCGTGCCGGCAGTGAGAGCGCCTGTACGGCCAGCGGCCGTGCAGCGCGCGGAGCATCCTGTGCTCGTGACATGCAAGGGGCCTCATCTTCTATTCCTCTCCATCCCCATTCGCACGACCTCGCAACCCACTGTTTCCAGGGCACAGCCGCTGTCACGACCCGGCGTGGACCCTCCGTAGCGTCCCCCGGGCAACTGGTCTCGCCTCATGCTTGACCTTGAGCCCATCATCTGATCCCTTCCATCGAAGCAGCGGGTCTCGTTTCCCGCTGCCGACATATAAATCAGGTTTTACGCAGGATGTCAACCGAAAGTCGAGTGATTGACACGCGCTGGCCTCTGCGGCACAAATACACTCAGACACGCCCGTCCGGCGTGCTCGAGACACCACGAGAGGAAAAGTGCGCCCGGAGGGAATCGAACCCTCGGCCTGCGGCTTGAAAGACCGCTGCTCTTTGGCTCCCCGAAGAGAACCGTTGACCACTGAGCTACGGGCGCGTGATGTGGTGCGAGCCCGTATTCTAAGCACGCCCGGCGTAGGGTGGGGTGATGGCCAGATACGTTGCGGCGATCGACCAGGGAACGACCAGCACGCGCGCGATCCTGTTCGACGCGCAGGCACAGATCGTCGCCCTCGCGCAGCGCGAGCACGAGCAGATCCACCCCCGCGCCGGCTGGGTCGAGCACGACGCAAACGAGGTGTGGACGAACACGCGCGTGGTGCTCGACGACGCACTGGCGGGCGCGCGCGCGCAGGCCGCCGAGGTGGCGGCGATCGGCGTCACCAACCAGCGTGAGACGACGCTGCTGTGGGACAGGAGCACCGGCGAGCCGCTGCACAACGCGATCGTCTGGCAGGACACGCGCACCGCGGGGCTGGTGCGCGAGCTCGCGGGCGCGCCGTCGCCCACCGGCCAGCAGGGGCCCGATCGCTTGCGCGAGCGGGTGGGCCTGCCGCTGTCCACATACTTCTCCGGGCCGAAGCTCGCGTGGCTGTTGGAGCATGTGCCCGGCGCGCGCGAGCGCGCACAGGCAGGCGAGCTGGCGTTCGGCACGATCGACACGTGGCTTTTGTGGCAGCTCACGGGCGGCCCTGACGGCGGCGTGCACGCGACCGATGCGACCAACGCCAGCCGCACGATGCTGATGGACCTGCACACGCTCGACTGGCACGAGCCGAGCCTGCAGCTGATGGGCATACCGCGCGCGCTGCTGCCGGCGATCCGCTCCTCCAGCGAGCTCTACGGGCAGGCGCGCACGACCGCACTGCAGGGCGTGCCCGTGGCGGGGATGCTCGGCGACCAGCAGGCAGCGCTGTTCGGCCAGACGTGCTTCGCGCGCGGCGAGGCGAAGAACACCTACGGCACCGGCTGCTTCCTGCTCGTCAACACCGGCGAGCAAATCGTGCGCTCGCCCGCGCTGCTCACGAGCGTCGCCGCCAAGCTGGCAGGGCAGCCCACGAGCTACGTGCTCGAGGGCTCGATCGCGGTGAGCGGCGCCGCCGTGCAATGGCTGCGCGACCAGCTCGGCCTGATCGCCTCCGCCGCGCAGGTGGAGGAGCTCGCGCGCAGCGTCTCCGACAACGGCGACGTGTACTTCGTGCCCGCCTTCTCAGGGCTGTTCGCCCCGCGCTGGCGCGATGACGCGCGCGGGGTGATCGTCGGCTTGACCGCGTACGCGCGCGCCGGGCACATCGCGCGCGCCGCGCTCGAGGCGACCGCGTGGCAGACGCGCGAGGTGCTCGACGCGGTCCTCGACGTCGCAGGTCTCGCGCTGGGCGAGCTGCGCGTGGACGGCGGCATGACCGCCAACGAGCTGCTCATGCAGTTCCAGGCCGACGTGCTCGGCGTGCCCGTCGTGCGCCCCCAGGTGAGCGAGACCACCGCGCTCGGCGCCGCGTTCGCCGCCGGGCTGGCCGTCGGGTTCTGGTCGGGAATCGACGAGCTGCGCGAACGCTGGTCGGCGCAGCAGCGTTGGGAGCCGCGCATGGACGAGGACGAGCGCGAGCGCCGGTACGCGCGCTGGCGCAAGGCCGTCGCGCGCTCGCTGGACTGGGTCTAAGGAGTCAGCACGATCTTCAGCGCTTCGCGGCGGTCGAACACCGCGTAGGCCTCGGGCGCCTCGTCGAGCTTCATGTGGTGCGTGACCAGTGCGCTGGGGTCGAGCACGCCGGCGGACAGCAGCGCGAGCACGCGGTCGATGTGGCCGATCACGTTCGCCTGCCCGCCGCGCAGCGTGAGCGTCTTCAGCCAGAAGAGGCCCATGTGCACCTCGGCGCGCTCGGCGTACACGCCGACGCACTGGATGTTGCCGCACGCGCGTGTCAGGCGGATCGCGCTGTCGAGCACCTTAGGGTCGCCGACCGCGTCGATGCACACGTCCACGCCGCGCCCTTCGGTGGCGTCGCGCACCACCTGGCGCACGTCCTGCTCTTCGAGGTGCACCGGCTCGCCGCCGAGCGACTCGGCCACCGCCAGGCGCTCGGGGACGCTGTCGATCGCGAGCACGCGGGCGGCGCCGACGGCGCGGGCGGCCTGCACAGCGCACAGGCCCACCGGCCCGAGACCCAGCACGGCGGCGACGTCGCCGGGACGCAGTTCGCTTTCGACGACCGCGTGAAAGCCGGTGCCCATGACGTCGCCGGCGAACAGCGCCACGTCGTCGCTCAAACCGTCGGGCACGCGGCGCAGCACCAGGTTGGCGTGCGGCACGAGCGTCATGTCCGCCTGCGTGCCCTGCAGCGAGCCGAGCGCGGCGCCGTGACCGAACGTGCGCGAGTGCTCGCAGCGGTGATAGAGGCCGCGACGGCAGAAGAAGCAGGTGCCGCAGGCCGTCATGAAGCACCCCAGCACGCGGTCGCCGACCGCCACGCGCGTCACCGCGTCGCCGACCGCCAGCACCGTGCCGACGTACTCGTGGCCGATCGTGAAGCCCGGTTCTATCTGCACGCGCCCGTGGTAGATGTGCAGATCCGATCCGCACACGCCGGAGACGTCCACGCGCACGATCGCGTCTTCGCCGTCGAGCAGTTCGGGCTCCGGGCGCTCCTCGACGCTGACGACGCCGGGGGATTGAAACGTAACCGCGCGCATGACGCAGCGCAGCCTACTCGACCTCGCGCAGCGCTCCCGTCTCGGGATCGAACACGAAGCCTCTGATGTGCTCGCGCGCCGGCAGCTCGGGGCTCGCGCGCAGCCGCTCCAGGCTGTGGCGCAGGGTGTCCTCGACATCCTCGAACGCCCCCAGCCGCCAACCGGGTCTTGCGCCGTCGGCGGCGAGCGCCTGCGCGAACTCGTCCTCGGAGGCGCCGCGCAGCCCGCACCCGTCGTGCATGATCACGACGATCTCCTCGGTGCCTAGCAGCCGCTGGGAGACGCTCAGCGAGCGGATCGCGTCGTCGGTCGGCAGCCCGCCGGCGTTGCGGATGAGGTGCGCATCGCCCCGTTTCAGCCCGAGCATCGGGAAGAGGTCGATGCGGGTGTCCATGCACGCGAGCACCGCCACCTTGCGCTGTGGGCGCGGGCTCAGCCCTGGGGCGGCGAGCTCCTCGGCGCGCGCGGCGGCGGCGCGCAGCATCTCCTCCGCGTTTGGCATCTACGCGGCGAGGAGGTCCGTGGCCGGCGCGTCGAGGACGTTCTCCAGCGCGCGATAGACGGCCGGGTGCACCGACATGCCGCAGTGGCTGCTCTCGATCTCCACCGCCTGCGCGTGCGGGTCCACGCACGTGCGCCAGTCGACGATCGCGTCGCTGCGCGAGTACACCGCCACCGCCTCGATGTCCGGGTGTAGCGGCGCCACCAACTGCGCGTGGAACTCGCTGCAGCACGCGCCCTCGCGGCACTCGGTGGAGAACACGCCGGGCACCCCCAGGTCGCCGAGGCGGGCGATCCAGCGCACGGTACGCAGCACCGGCGCCGCCACCGCCAGCCCGTCGAGCACCGGCGAGCCGAGCATCGCCAGGCCGCACACCAGCTCCGGGCGGCGCACCGCGAGCACGCGCGCGAACGTGCCACCGCGGCTCTGCCCGACGAGCACGACCGGGCGCTCGCAGCCCTCCGCGAACGCCTCCAAGCGCCGTTCGAGCCGATCGAGCGCCCGCCCGGCGCAGTCGACGTTGGCGATGATGCCGCTCATCGTCACCTGGTGCCCGCGGCGGCGCAGCCAGGCGCGCATCAGCGCCAGCGAGGCGTCGCCGGCCATGAAGCCGGGGATCAGCAGCACCGGCGCGGCGTTCTCGCGCCGCAGCGGCGAGCGCCAGTTGGGATCGGCCAGCAAACGCGCCAGCTCGGCGCTGTAGCGCAGCTCTCCCCACGGGGGCGCCGTCGTCCCTGCGACGACGCTGTCATCCCTGCCCATGATTTGCATAGGGTACGCCCTGTGGAGGTCGAGAACCGGCACGTCGTCGTCACAGGTGGCGCCGGCGGCATCGGCAAAGCGCTCGCGCGGCGCTTCGCCGCCGAGGGCGCACGCGCGGTCGTGGTCGCCGACCGCGACGGCACCGGCGCGCAGGCGCTGGCGCAGGAGATCGGCGGCCTGGGGGTCGAGTTCGACGCCGGGCGCGAGAGCAGCGTCAAGGAGCTGATCGCGCAGGCGACCGCCGCGAGCGGTGCGATCGAAATCTTCGTGTCCAACGCCGGCGTCGGCGGCATGGGCGGCGGCCCGGAGGTGCCGGACGACAGCTGGGACGAAGCGTGGCGAGTGAACGTGCTGGCCCACGTGTGGGCGTCGCGGGCGCTGCTACCGGAAATGCTCGAACGCGGCGAGGGCTACCTGATCAACACGGCCTCCGCCGCCGGCCTGCTCACGCAGGTCTCCTCGCTCGTCTACAGCGTCACCAAGCACGCCGCCGTCGCGCTCGCGGAGTGGCTGGCGATCGAATACGCCGAACGCGGCGTGCGCGTGTCGTGCATCTGCCCACAGGGCGTGCGCACGCCGATGCTTGAACGCGGCATGCAGGAGGCCGCTGCCGCCGCCGCGCTGTCCGCGGGCGGGCTGATCGAGCCGGAGGACGTGGCCGACGCGCTGATCGCGGGCATCCGCGAGGAGCGCTTCCTGATCCTGCCGCACGAGAACGTCGCCACGTTCATGGCGCGCAAGGGCACGGACCCGGAACGCTGGCTGAACGGAATGCGGCGGCTGGTGCGCGAGGCGCGCACGGGGCACGGCGGGTAAGACCGCCCAGCTACCCCGATAGTCGTTGACTCGCTGCTCGCCGTCTCTCCGCCGGCTGAGTACCTGACAGCGATCCCGCTCGCCATTGCATCCTATGCTCTGATTTCCTCGTTTTCCACAGGTATCAGTTCCTCTTTGAGCGATACGCCGAGCTTTTCATACGCGGCACCGTTGAGCGAGATTTCGAGCTGGTTTTGCACTCCTCCTTCCACTCCTTCGAGTCTCGTGATAGTCTGACTTCCCGCTGTCTGCGTGTATGTGAGTGTGAAATGGCCTGTCACGCCGGCTATGCCGCTGTTGAGTGGAGTAACTTGTCCATTCAACCCGCCGCGGATCTTCACACTAGTGGCAGGGCACGAAAATTCCACAAATATCGCGTTGAATTCATTTCTATTGACTTCCACCGCTGTCCTTGCTTCTGGCGAGACGTCGGCACCCACTTCCCTTGTTCCAGGTATGTAGCCTATTGCACCCCAAAGCGAGCCTGGCGAGATTACACCGGCAGTCCCACCGCTCGTGGTGCATTTTCCTCCAAGCGATTCCACGCAATTCGTGAACAGCCACCGAAACAACTTCACCTCTTTTGGCTCGTTAACGATGGCCGGTGCTAGTTCACCCGCGCCTGCGTCGCCGGTACATTTGACGCTAAAGCCACCCGCAGCAGTAAAAACTGCTTCAGCGGCGCCTTCTTTACCCGTAACAAAGGCACTTTCCGCAAAACCACCTGTCGACCCGAGGCTTTGGGCTTTGCATGGTGCTGGCCCTTCAGTCCATCGCCAGACTTTTTCAGGGAAGCCCGCATAGCCTCTCATTTCCCGACATCTCGCGAAGGAAGAGAATTCTGGCAACGCCGCTTCTTCACCGGTGATCTCGAACATCTTGCCCGACTGCGCTTCGACTTTGACTTCTTCTTCGATTTCCACCGCGGCTTCTTTTTTGCCCGTGCCGAAGTTGACCGTCAATTTCGCCGTCACGGCCGTGCCGCCGTTGTTGTAGAACGTTTTGATGCTCGGTTTGCCTTCGCCGTTGCCTTTCAGGACGCCGCCCACAGACGTCTTCTCTTCTTCGCCGGCGCTCAACGACGAGATGGCATCGCCTTCGATCGTCACTTTGGCCGAGCCGCATTTCGCTTCGACCGTCGTCAGTAAGTACAACAGACCCAGCCGTAACGGACTTAACGAGGTGTACACTATGTCGAAGCTACCCGACGTTAACACTTCTCCACTCGCGTCGCCGGTGGATTGACATGCTTCGCTTTTTTCGTTCTTGACTTTGGTGAATAACAGGTCGAACGTGCCCGACGCCGATAATTCGCCGCTTGACAGCAGCAGTAACAGGCCTTCTCCTTTGAGCGTTTCCACGGGATTGCTGAACTTGGTTTTCGCGGTTAACATCGTTACCGAGAGATGCAGCGGATCGGACCCCCCTAAGACAACCGAAAGATCGGGTAACGCAAGCGCCGGCGAAGCCCACGCCCCGCCGAGAACGAACAAGACGAAGGCCACCACACCTGACGCCCACGCCGCCCGCACCACAAGCCCAACCACACACGCTGCTCGACGATGATGCTCAAACATTGCCCCCCGTCTCCCCTAGTCGATCCGAGCAACGCTACTCCCCGCGCCGCGAGCCGCAACCGGCCGCCGATGGCCGTCCCACACTGCACCGCCCGAACCGTCCATCCACAGCCAAATCCGCCGCATCGGCAGCCCGCGCAAGGTAGCCAGCTATGTCTCCCACCGAGCCGCCCGCCCGACAGACGGCCCGTGATGACCGCGCGGACAGCGCGGGGCCTACACCCCGCCGCAGCCGCCTACCCCACCGGTCCGGCCGCTGCCACCCGCGCCCGCTCCTGCGCCGCGTCCAAATACAGCGGGTCATGCGAGCAGATCAGCTGCACCTCATCGCCGTGGCGCTGCGCCAGCTCGCGCAACCGCTCGACGTTCCCGCGCCGCGCAGCCGCATCGACCTCGTCAAACGCGGCCACGGTGGCGATGGCGGGCGGCACGCGCGGCGGCGTGGCCAGCTCGCCGTGGTGGAAGATCGCGTCCCCGCAGTGCAGCAGCCAGCCGTCGCCGCGCCGGACGGCGACGCCCGTGTGCCCGTGCGTGTGGCCGATCAGCGGGATCAGCAGGATCTCCGCGTCGCTGTCCGGCAGCACGCGCACGCTCTGAAACCCAAACCACTCCTCGCCACCCGCCTCGTGCTCGACCCAGCGCGGGCCGTGCGCCCAGTGCGCGGCCACATACCGCGGCCGTTCGCGCCAGCCGGGGCTCATCGCCGCCTTCAGCTCCGCCCCCAGCAGGTGCACCTCGGCTTCGGGGAAGTCCGGCAGCCCGCCGGCGTGATCGAGGTCGAGGTGCGTGGTGATGATGTGGCGTACGTCGCGCGGATCGAAGCCCAGCTCGCGCACCTGCTCGTAAGCCGTCTCCGCGGCGCTCGGGCGCGGGCTCATCAGCGCGCCGAACACCAGGCCGAGCTGGCGCGGGCGGCGCGCGTCGTCGAGGCCGAAGCCGGTGTCCACCAGCACCAGGCCGTCCGCCCCCTCGATCAGCAGGCAGTGGCAGACGATGCGCGCCCTGCCGTGCAGGCTGCCTTCGCCCGTCACCAGGCGCTCGCCGCGCGGGCACATGGTGCCGGCGCTCAGGTGGTGGATCGCGCGCGGGGCCGCGTTCATGCTCGTCGGGCTCCCTGGCGCGCGTGCACGGGCGTCCTCACGCGGCCGTCAGCTCCGCGCTCGGCGCGGCGACCGCCCGCCCGTGACGGATCAGGTCCGCGGCGCGCTCGGCCACGGCGATCGTCGGCGCGTTGGTGTTACCGCGCGGGACCACCGGCATCACCGACGCGTCCACCACGCGCAGCGCCTGCACGCCGTTGACGCGCAGCTCCGCGTCCACCACCGCCTGCGCGTCGGTGCCCATGCGGCAGGTGCCGACGGGGTGGTAGACGGAGTAGGTGGTGCGCGCGATCAGGTCACGGATGTCATCGTCACTGTCGCCTGACGCACCGATGCACGGCGCCGCGCAGTACGGCGCGAGGGCAGGCTGCGCGCAGATCTCGAGCGTCAGGCGCATGCCGGCGATCATCCGCTGCATGTCGTCGCCGGCCGTGTAGAAGGCGTGGTGGACGATCGGCTTGGCCGTCGGGTCTTTGGAGGCTAGGCGCACGGTGCCGCGGCTATGCGGCGTGAGCAGGCACGGCGAGGCCAGGCAACCGTGGGCGTCGGGGTCGGTCATCCCCTCGTCGATGATCTGCACGGGCACGAAGTGGAACTGAATGTCGGGCGCCGGCGCGTCCGCCGCGACGCGGGCGAAGCCGCCGGCCTCCGCCATGTTCGACGCGAACGGGCCGGTCTGCGTGGCTTCGTACTCCTGCAGCGCCTCCGGCTCGAGCGAGCGCAGCAGGCTGACTTCCTCGGGGGTCGTCCACACGCCGTAGGCGCCCGCGTGGTCGGACAGGTTCTCGCCCACCGACGGCTGGTCGAGCAGCACCTCGATTTCGCGCATCGTCAGGTGCTCGGCGGGGCCGATCCCTGACAGCATCAACAGCTGCGGAGAGTTGTACGTCCCGCCGCACACGATCACCTCGCGCTCGGCGCGCAGCTCCTGCAGCTGGCCGAGCTGGCTGGCCTGCACGCCGACCGCGCGCGTGCCGTCGAACAGCACGCGGTGCACGAGCATGTACGGCATCACCGTCAAGTTGGCGCGCTCGCCGGCCGGGTGCAGGTAGGCCACGGCGGCGCTCGCGCGCATGCCGCCGCGCTGGGTCACCTGGTAGAGGCCCACGCCATCCTGCTCCTCGCCGTTGAAGTCCTCGTTGCGCGCGAGGCCCGCCTGCACCCCCGCCTCGACGAACGCGTGCGCCATCGGGTTGTTCGAGCGTCCCTCGCTCACCGGCAGCGGACCGCCGGCGCCGTGCCAGCGCGAGGCGCCGCGCGCGTTGTCCTCGGACTTGATGAAGTACGGCAGCAGGTCCGCCGCCGACCAGCCGGAGACGCCCCATTCGTCGTAGTCGCGGCGGTTGCCGCGGATGTAAACCATCGCGTTGATCGAGGAGGAGCCGCCGAGCACCCGCCCCCGCGGCAGCGGGATACGGCGGTTGTTGCACTGCGGCTCAGGCGCGGTGTAGTAGTCCCAGTCCACCTCCGTGCGCGGAAGCTGCAGGTAGCCAAGCGGCACGTGGATCATTTCGTTGCTGTCCGGCGGCCCCGCCTCCAGCAGCAGCACGCTGACATCGGGGTCCTCGCTGAGGCGATTTGCCAGCACGCACCCCGCCGAGCCAGCCCCCACGATCACGTAGTCGTACATCTGGAGTCCTCTCCCTCGGTTTCAGGCCACGATACTCCTCCGCTGGCGCTCGGGCGCGACCCGCACCACGTCCCACGCCAACCCCACCCGCTCCAGCCCAGCGATCGCCCACGCGGAGGGGTCGAGCTGCCACCAGCGCAGGCCGTGGCGCGCGGAGGTGGGGAAGGCGTGGTGGTTGTTGTGCCACGCCTCGCCGAACGTGGGCAGCGCCAGCCAGTAGAGGTTGCGCGACTCGTCGCCCGTGGCGAACGCGCGCCGCCCGAAGAAGTGGCACAGCGAGTTGATCGAGAAGGTCGCGTGGTGCAGGAAGAACATGCGCACCGCGCCGCCCCACAACAGGCCCGTCAAGCCGCCGATCAGCGAGCCGGTGAGCGCCAGCCCGAGCGCGAACGGGAAGGCGAGCCCGGCGAGCACCCACACGACGAACGTGCGGTCGACGAACGCCACCACCGGGTCGGCCTGCAGGTCGGGCGCGTAGCGCTCCCTGCCGGCCAGGCCCTCGCCCCTGACGATCCAGCCGACGTGCGCGTGGTAGAGGCCCGCGAGCGCGCCGCGCCAGCCGGCCCCGCGCTCGACGTGGGGGCTGTGGGGGTCGCCGGCCTGGTCGGAGAAGCGATGGTGCTTGCGATGGTTGGCCACCCACTCGATCACCGGGCCCTCGACGGCCGCCGAGCCGAGCACCGCGAGCAGCGCGCGCATCGCGGGGCTCGTCTTGAAGCTGCGATGCGTGAGCAGGCGGTGAAAGCCGACGGTCACGCCCAGGCCGGTGAGCGTGTACGTGACGGCCAGCACCACCAGGTCCGGCCAGCGCAGCGCCCCGCCCCACGCGCGCCACGCCGCCAGGCCGACGAGCGCGACGGGGACGGTCGTCGCCAGCAGGTTGGCGACGCGGTCCACGAGCGTGGGCGGAGCGACTTCCGCGTGCGGCGGCGTGGGCACGAACCCAGGGTAGTCCCACGACGCGCTGTAACGCATTCGCGGGTGCGCGGACTGAAGCTCACAAGTCCACCCCGAACCCAGGAGCATCACCAATGAAACGGATCACACGTCTCGGCGTGGCGGGTGTCGCCGCGCTCGCGGGCGCGGTGGGAGCGAGCCCGGCGCTCGCCGCCTCCAGCGCGCACGCGGTGTTCGTGCAGACGGACAACCTGAAAGGCAACCAGATCGTCGCGTACGACCGCTCCGGCGAAGGCACGCTCACGCCGGCCGGCGTGTACGCCACGGGCGGTCTCGGCGGACAGCTCGAAGGCTCGGAAGTCGACCACCTCGGCTCCCAGGACTCACTTGCACTCGACAGCGAGAACGGCCTGCTGTACGCGGTCAACGCGGGCAGCAACACGATCTCGGTGTTCGGCGTGTTCGGTGACACGCTGGCGCTCAAGCAGGTGATCGGCTCGGGCGGGAAGTTCCCCGTGAGCATCGCCGTGCACGAGGGCGTCGTGTACGTGCTCAACGCGCTGGAAGGCGGCTCGATCCAGGGCTTCCAGGTCGCCGCGGGACGCCTCACGCCGCTGCCCGGCTCGAACCGCGCGCTCGGCTTGAACCCAGCGGAAACGCCGCAGTTCACGCACACGCCCGGTCAGGTGCTGTTCTCGCCCAGCGGCTCGCAGCTGCTCGTCACGACGAAGGACGGCGGCAACGACGTGGACGTGTTCTCCGTTGCCCCCGGCGGCGTGGTGTCGGCCTCGCCGCAGGTCACGGCGCTGCCCGGCACGGTCCCGTTCGCCGGCACGTTCGACAAGCAGGGCCACCTGATCCTGTCAGAGAGCGCGGGCGCGCTCGGCGACTTCAAGCTCGACGAAGACGGCGCGCTCGAACAGCTCGACGTGGTCCCCTCCGAACAGATCGCCACCTGCTGGGTGGTGGAGGCCCGCGGGCGCTTCTACACCTCCAACCCCGGCAGCGCGTCACTGAGCGAGTTCGCCGAGAGCCACAAAGGACAGGTGTTGACGCTGCTCGGCGACACGACCACCGACCCAGGCACGGTCGATGCGGCGGTCACGAACGACGGGCACTTCCTGTACGTGCAGACGGGCGCGGAAGGCAACGTCGACGAGTTCGCCGTGGCGGCGGGCGGTGAACTGAGCAAACTCGGCTCGGTGACCGTGCCCGGCGCGCAGGGCGGCGAGGGCATCGTCGCCGGCTAGCGCGAGCACGCCTGCGGGTTGCGGCGCCCGGCCGGGCGCCGTAGCCTGCGGCGGCACATGAACGGGATGCGCCGTGACCGCCAGCTTCGACCCCCTCCCCGAACGTGTACCTGGGGCTGATCGCCGCGATCGTGCTGCCGCGGCGCGTGCGGCGTGGCAGCGCGCCCGCGGACGCGGACGGCGAGCTGGTGGCGCGCCTGCGCGCGGGCGAGGAGGACGCGTTCGTGGCGTTGGTCGCGCGGCACAACGCCTCGATGCTGCGCCTGGCGAGCTCGCTCGTGCCGAGCAGGACGCTCGCCGAAGAAGTCGTGCAGGACACCTGGGTGGGCGTGCTGCGCGGCCTCGACGGCTTCGCCGAACGCTCGTCGTTCAGGACGTGGCTGCTGCGCATCCTCGTCAACCGCGCCACCACCACCGGCGTGCGTGAGCGGCGCACGATCGCCGTCGGCGACGCCGGCCCGGTGGTCGACCGGGCGCGCTTCGACGCCTCGGGGGCGTGGATGTCCCCACCCCAGCACTGGGTGGAGGAGAGCGAGGAGCGGCTGCTCGCACAGGGGCTCGCCGGCGAGCTCAACGCCGCGCTGGCCGCGCTGCCGGACCGCCAGCGCGAGGTCGTGATGCTGCGCGACGTGGACGGGTTGAGCGGCCAGGAGGTGTGCGCCGTGCTGGACATCAGCGACGCCAACCAGCGCGTGCTGCTGCACCGCGGGCGCAGCCAGCTGCGCCAGGCGTTGGAAGACGAGTTGGGGGGCGTGTAGCGATGTTCTGGAACCAGAAGGAGCTGGCCTGCCAGGAGATGGTGGAGCTCGTCACCGACTACCTCGAGGGCGCCCTCTCGCGCGCGCAGCGCCGGCGCTTTGAGGCGCACCTGGCGGGCTGTGAGAACTGCACGGAATACCTGCGCCAAATGCGCGTCACGATTCGCGCGACCGGCAGCCTGGCGGCCGAGGACATGACCGCGCAGATGCGCGAGGAGCTCACCGAGCTCTACCGGCGCTGGCGCGCCGAAGAGGAGTGAGCGCCGGCGCACGGCTGAGCCGCGTTGACGCATGGCTGAGCCGCGTTGACGCATGGCTGAGCCGCGTTGACGCATGGCTGAGCGGCGTTGAGCTACCGTAGGCGGGTATGGGACGGAGGGGTCGGCTCGTGCGGGCAGCGTCGGGGATCGCGCTCGCGGCAGCGCTCGCGGCGGCAGCGCTCGGGCTGGCGGCGAGCCCGGCGGCGGCGGCGAACGAGGCGTTTATCCGCGTCAACCAGGTGGGCTACGTCACGGGCGCGCCCAAGCGCGCGTACGTGATGTCGCGCAAGAGCCTCGCGGGCGCGACGTTCACGGTGCGCAACAGCGAAGGCGCGAGCGTGTTCAGCGGCGCGCTGGGCGCGTCGCTGGGCGCGTGGAGCAAGCGCTTCAAGGACGTGTACGCGCTCGACTTCAACGCGCTGGAAACGCCGGGCACGTACACGATCGCGCTCGCCGGCAGCACGCCCGCCAGCTCGCCGGCGTTCGCGATCGGCTCGCCGCAGTCGCTGTACGAAACGCCGCTCGCGAACACGCTGTCGTTTTACGAGAACGAGCGCGACGGCCCCGAATACATCCCCTCGGCGCTGCGCACCGCGCCGGCGCACCTCAACGACGAGGACGCGATGACCTACCTCACGCCGCAGGTGAACGAAGAAGGCGAATTCAAAGGCGAACTGGAAAGCCTCGGCGAAACCATCAACGCCTCTGGCGGCTGGTGGGACGCGGGCGACTACCTGAAGTTCGTGCAGACGACGAGCTACGCGGTGGACCTGATGGAGGCCGGCGTGCGCGACTTCCCGACGGAGATGGGCGCCGCCTCGGCGCACTCGAACTTCACCGAAGAGGCGCGCTTCGGCGTGGAATGGCTGCTGCGGATGTGGAACGAAAACACGCGCACGCTGTACTACCAGGTGGGGATCGGCGAGGGCAACTCGAAGACGATCGGCGACCACGACATCTGGCGCCTGCCCCAGGAAGACGACACGTACGGCGGCACGAACCCGCTGTACCGCTTCATCCGCCACCGCCCCGTGTTCCGCGCGGGGCCGCCGGGCTCGCCGATCAGCCCGAACCTGGCGGGCCGCGACGCGGCGGCGTTCGCGGAGTGCTTCCAGATCTTCGCGAGCACGCGCGCGGAACTCGCCGACCGCTGCCTGCTGGCGGCCGAGCACATTTTCGAACTGGCGAACACCGACCCGCAGGGCAACCTGCTGACGACCATCCCCTTCGCCTTCTACCCGGAGACGGAATGGCGCGATGACATGCAGCTGGGGGCCACGGAGCTCGCGGACGCGCTGTCCTCGTCCACGGAACTGCCTGCCGGCCTGCCGCACACGCAGCCGCTGTACTACCTGGAAGACGCCGCGCACTGGGCGGGCGAATACCTGACGCACAACAGCGAAGGCGGCGAAGGCCTGAACCTGTACGACGTGTCCGGCCTCGCCGACTTCGAGCTCGTGCGCGCGCTGCGCGCGGCCGGGGACCAGCTCGGCCTGGCTGTGACCGAAGCGCAGCTGCTCGCCGGGCTCGCGCAGAAACTGCAGGACGCCGTCGAACAGTCCGCGGAAGACCCGTTCGGCTTCGGCTTCCCGTGGCGCGAATCGGACACCGTCTCGCACGGCGACGGGCTGGCGGTGATGGCCTCCGAGTACGACTACCTCGTTGGCGAAGACACGTACGGCACGTACGCCGAGCGCTGGCTGGGCAACATGCTCGGCGCGAACGCGTGGGGCTCGTCGTTCATCGTCGGCGACGGCTCCACGTTCCCCGACTGCCTGCAGCACCAGGTCGCGAACATCGTCGGCTCGCTCGACGGTGGATCGCCGGTGCTCGACGGCGCGGTGGTGGAGGGCCCGAGCGAAGAACCGAGCAAAGGCAAGCTGCCCGGCATGCGCGCGTGCCCGGTGGAAGGGGGCGACGCCTTCAAGGTGTTCGACGGCGAGAACGCCAAATACGAGGACAACGTCCAGACGTACACCAACACGGAGCCCGCGATCGACCTCACGGCCACCTCGATGCTGGCGTTTTCCTGGCAGATGGGTGCAGCTGAACCGCTGCCCTGGTGAGCCGCTGCGCGACACCTCCTTTTAATATTAAAAATAAAAATATGCGTTCGCATTGACATCCCGAGCGGTATGTGACAGGATACCGCTCGGTATGCGAAACAATTACGCAGGACTCCCCGTAGGACCCCGTCTGCCGCGTGCCGTGCAGACTGCCCTGTGGGCCCGGCGCGCGCAGTGGCTGATGGAGAGCTGCAAGGCACGCTTCGGCGACACGTTCACGCTGCGCATCGCCAACGAAGGCACGTGGGTGATGACCTCCGACCCGGACGCCATCAAGCAGGTGTTCACCGGCGATCCGCGCCTGTTGCACGCGGGGGAAGGCAACCGCGTGCTGTTGCCGGTGCTCGGGCCGAACTCGGTGCTGCTGCTCGACGACGCCCCCCACCTGAGCCAACGCAAGCTGATGCTGCCCGCGTTCCACGGCCGGCGCATGCAGCGCTACGGCGAGCTGATGGCCGAGCTGGCCGCCGCGGAGATCGAGCGCTGGCCGCTCGGCGAGCCCTACCCCCTGCGCCCGCGCATGCAAGCGGTCACGCTGGAGATCATCCTGCGCGCGGTGTTCGGCGAGGCCGAGGGCCCGCGCCAGGAGCGCCTGCGCAGCGAGCTGCGCCGCCTGCTGGACCTCGCCAGCGGGCCGCTGCGCACGGCCGCGATCATCGTGCTCGGGCGCCACATCGAACGCCTGCCGGCCTTCAGGCGTGACATGCAGCGCGTGAACGCCCCCATCTACGAGGCGATCGCCGCGCGGCGCGCGGAGGGCGACTTGGCCGGGCGCGAGGACATCATGTCGCTGCTCCTGCAGGCCACGCACGAGGATGGCTCGCCGATGAGCGACCAGGAGCTGCGCGACGAGCTCGTCACGCTGCTGGTCGCCGGCCACGAGACGACCGCCAACGCGCTCTCCTGGGCGGCCGAGCGCCTGTGCCGCCACCCCGACAAGCTCGCGCGGCTGACCGACGAGGTGCGCGCGGGCGAGAGCACGTACCTGCAGGCGGTCATCCAGGAGACGCTGCGCCTGCGCCCCGTCATCTCCATCGTGCTGCGCCGCCTGGTCGAGCCGATGCAGATCGGCGGGCACGAGCTGCCGGCGGGCGTGTCGATCGCGCCGTCCATCTTCCTCGTGCACCGCCGCGCCGACATCTACCCGCGCCCGCACGACTTCCTGCCCGAGCGCTTCATCGAGCGCGAGGGCGGCAAGCCGCCGGGGACGTACACGTGGATCCCCTTCGGCGGCGGCGTGCGCCGCTGCCTGGGCGGCGCGTTCGCGCAGTTCGAGATGGAGGTCGTGCTGCGCGAGCTCGTGCTGCGCCGCACGCTCGCGCCCGCGCGCGCCGCCTCCGAGCGCGTGCTGCGGCGCACGATCACCGAGACGCCGCGCCACGACGCCGAGGTGGTGCTCGCTTGAACGTGGCGCGCGCCCGCAGGGGCGCCGGTCCCACGCGCGCGGAACGCCAGGCGGCCACGCGCGCGGCGCTGCTGCGCGCGGCGTCGCGCTCGATCTGCGAGCACGGCATGGACGGCGCGTCGGTCGAGCTGATCGCCGCCGAAGCGGGCTACACGAAGGGCGCGTTCTACGCGAACTTCACCAGCAAGGAGGACATGTTCCTGGCGATGCTCGACGAGCGCTTCGCCGAGCAGCTCGCGCACTTCGAGGAGCTGCTGGAGGGCGCCGACGACGCGGTGGACGTCGCGCGGGTGGCAGCCGAGGACCTGCTCGGCTACGTGTACCGCGATCCGCAGTGGCCGCGCCTGTACCAGGAGTTCGCCGTGCACGCCGCCCGCAACGAGGCGTTCCGGGTCGAGGTCGCCGCCCGCCACCGGGCGGTGCGCGCACGGATGGCGGCGCTGTTCGCGCGCTGGGTGGGCGCGCTGGGGATCGAGCCCGTGCTCCCCTACGAGGACGTGGCGGCGATGACGATCGCGATGGCCGACGGCTTCATCCTCAACCGCATCCTCGACCCCGAGCTCGACCGGGGCCTGTACGCGACCATGAGCGAAGTGTTCCTGCGCGGCCTGATCGCGATGGCGCCGCAGCGCCCGGCCGCCGTCGACGCCGACGGCGCGGGTGGCGACGCCCGGTGACGCTGCTGCTGAGCGTGGACTTCGAGGACTGGCACCAGCTCGTGCGCCGGCGCCTGGGCGAGCCAGGCTGGGAGCGGCCGGGGCCGGCGCTCGCCCGCCAGACGCACGCGCTGCTCGCGCTGCTCGACGAGCTGGACGTGAAGGCGACGTTCTTCATCCTGGGGATGGCCGCGCGCGCCCACCCCGAGTTGGTGGACGCGGTGCTGCGCGCGGGCCACGAGATCGCCTGCCACGGCGACCAGCATCAGCCGGTGCACAGCCAGACGGCCGACGAGTTCGCCGCCGACCTGCGCGCCGCGCGCGCGACGATCGAGGAGCTCACCGGGAGGGCGCCGCTCGGCTACCGCGCGCCCGCCTTCTCGATCACCGCCGCCGCGCGCTGGGCGTACGACGTGCTGGCCGCCGAGGGCTTCGCGTACGACTCGAGCCAGCACGACTCGCCGCGCATCCGCGGGCGCGTGGCGCCGGCGAGCGGCCGGCCGCACGCGCTCGAGCTGGAAGGCGGGCGGCGCCTGTGGGAGTTCCCGCTCGCGGTGTGGCACCGCGGCGCCATCAGGGTGCCGGTAGGCGGCGCCTCCTACTGGGGCGTGCTGCCCACGCGTGTCGTGCTGCGCGGCCTCGCGGGCGTGGAGCAGCTGGCGGGGCTGTACCTGCACCCGCACGAGTTCGACCCGCAGCCGCTGCGCGCGGGAGACGATCCCTCGGCGTCGCCGCACGCGGGACTCGGCCCCTCGGCGCCGCCGCATGCGGCACGCGATCCCTCGGCGTCGCCGCACGCGGGACGCAACCTCTCGGCGTCGCCGCACCGGCGTGGGCGCGGGTGGCTGCGTGAGGCGCAGCGCAACGGCGCCCGCCGGCGGGCGCCGGCGATGCTGCGGGCGATCGCCGGCGAGCACCGGCTGATCACATATGGTGAAGCGTATGCCGAGCTCAGCGGCAGCGCACCCCAAGGGCACGGAGCCGGCGCGCGTCCGTAACCGCTTTCGCGCCAAGGCCCAGGACTTCGACGACCTGTACGAGGACGAACGCCCGCTCGCGCGCTGGCTGCGCCCAGGGCTGTTTCGCCGCCGCCAGCTAGCTGCCGACACGGTCGCTGCCTACGACTTGCCGCGCGTGCTGGACGTGGGCTGTGGCTCGGGTCGGATTGGGGAGTTCGCGCTGCAGGCCGGCGCGGGGCACTACGTGGGCATCGACTTCTCCGAGCCGATGATCGCGCTCGCGCGCTCGCGCCTGGAGCGTTTCGGCGACGAGCGCGTGGAGCTCGCGGTGGAGGACTTCCTCGACGCCCCGCTGGACGGCCCCTTCGAGGTGGTGCTGGCGCTCGGGCTGTTCGACTACCTGCCCGCCCCGCATGAGTTCACGCGGCGGATGTTCGAGCTGTGCGCGCCGGGTGGCTGCGTGGTCGGCTCGTTTCCCAGCTGGTCGCTCGTCAAGGGCCCGATCCGCAAGCTGCGCTACGAATGGGTCGGTGACTGCCCGATCTTCAACTACAGCCGCCGCGAGCTGCAGCTGCTGTTCGGCGCCAGCGGCTTTCGGCCGGTGGAGATCCTCAGCCCTGGGCGCAGCGGGCATCTGGTGCGGGCCTATCGGCCTGGCGAGTGAGAGCGCAGCCCAGCCCACGCAGCGCGAGGGCCGCGGGCGCCCTCACGGCGACTGCGGCAGCTTGGGCGAGCCGCGCCGCACGGCGGGCGCGGACGGCGGCGGCACGACCGGCCCGATGTCCCCGTCGGGCGCCGCGTCGAGATCGACGATCACCGGCGCGTGGTCGCTGGGGCCGCTGCCCTTGCGCGCCTGGCGATCGACCCACGCGGCGCGCACCCTGGCGGCGACGGGCGCGCTGGCGAGCGTGAGGTCGATGCGCATGCCGAGGTCCTGGTGGAACATGCCGGCGCGGTAGTCCCAGTAGGTGAACACGCGCTCCTTGGGCCAGCGCTCGCGCACGACGTCGTGCAGGCCGAGCGCCTCGATGTCCGCCAGCGCCTGGCGCTCGGGCGCGGTGACGTGGGTGTGGCCGGCGTACGCCGCCGGGTCGAACACGTCGGCGTCGCCGGGCGCGATGTTCATGTCGCCGCACACGATCACCTCCCCCTGCGCCGAGGACGCCCGCGCCTCAGCGGCTAGCAGATCGCGCAGCGCGGCCAGCCAGGCGAGCTTATAGCGGTAGTGCTCGGAGCCCACTTCGCGCCCGTTGGGCACGTACACGCAGTGCACGCGGATGCCGCCGCAGCTCGCGGCCAGCGCGCGCGCCTCCTGGTTGGGGAAGCCGGGCGCACCGGGCAGGCCGACCTGCACCTGCTCGAGCCCGGCGCGCGAGAGGATGGCGACGCCGTTCCACTGCACCTCGCCGTGGCGGGCGACGAGGTAGCCGCGGGCAGAGAACTCCTCGCCGAGCAGAGCGTCGAACGCGTTGTCGGCGAGCTTGGTCTCCTGCAGGCACACGACGTCGGGCCGGCGTTCGTCGAGCCACGCCAGCAGCCGCGGCAGGCGCTGCTTGGCGGAGTTGACGTTCCACGTGGCCACCCGCACGGGGCGTACGCTAGCCGGACAGCCCGCCCGGCGATCGTTCGAGCAGCCGCCTCCGGCGGTTCAGCTGGCCGTCGCGAGCGCCGCGTCCTCGCGGGCGGCGCCCAACGTGGGGGGCTCGCCGCACAGCTCTTGAGCGAGCCGCGCCAGCAGCGCCGTGACTTCGGGGCTACGCTGCGCGCTCTGGTCGGCGAGCGCGGCGACGAGCAGCTCGCGCCTGGCGCCGACGAGGCGCGCGCCGTGCTCGCGCCCGGCGTCGGTGAGCTGCGGCGGGTCCTCGCGTGAGAGCAGGCCGCGGTCCGCGAGCTCGTGCACGACCGCTGCGATGCGCTCACTGGGCACGCCGT
>Ga0335075_10003047_pt1 | contig 26830 bp, 24 predicted proteins | sample Lox_Sample_24_FD_206723 | JGI IMG/M metagenome (GOLD analysis project Ga0335075, IMG submission 206723) | Soil microbial communities from Loxahatchee National Wildlife Refuge, Florida, United States - Lox_Sample_2.4 | ecosystem: Environmental > Terrestrial > Soil > Wetlands | place: USA...
CGACAGCCCAGTGTCTTTGGAGATCTGAGTCAGGACTTCCGACTTGGTCGGAGCACCACCCTTTTTCGCCATATTGCGCTACTCCTCGATATTTAATGGTTGTGAGCGCGCTGTACTGCAGTCGCGCCAAATGTTTCGGCGCGGAAAATAGCACATGCGAGTGCCTGCGCAACAGCTTTTTTCGCTCGAGAGCGCGCTGAAATGCCTTTTTTTAAAGGGTTTGCAGCGGTGTCGGCGCTAAGCGCCTATCTCACCACGCGAAAAAGGCCGGCCGCGGAAGGAAATACAGGATGACCTGAATGGCCAGGCACGCCCAGAGCGGCGACAGATCGATGCCGGCGATGCCCGGTATTATGCGGCGAAATGGCCCGAGAACGGGCTCGCAGAGGCTCGCCAGCACGGACTGCAGCGGCGAGTATCCGCCCGGCGCGACCAGGCTGAGCAGCGCGTAGACGATGATCGCCCAGAAGTAGATCCACAGCACGGCGTACGCGACTGTCAGCACCACCTGCTGGATCCACAGCAGCGCATCGGCCGGAAAGCCGGAGAACGCGAAGCCCGCCGTGACCAGGATGGCGGCGATGAGGGTGACCGCGACGACGGTCGCCGTGTCGAGCTTGCGGATGGGCGGCAGGATGCGCCGCAGCGGAATGACCAGCGGATTCGTGAGCCGGACGATCGCCTGGCAGATCGGGTTGCGGAAGTCCGCCCGCACCAACTGCAGCAGCAGGCGCATGAGCACCACGAACAGGGCGAGCGACAGCAGCTCGCCGACGATGATGGCCAGTAGGTTCATGAGGTGCTTCCGCTCTGCTCGGCGAGCTCCCGGCTCCGGTTCGCCGCGGCTTCGAGCGCGCGGCCGATGAGGTCGTCGAACCCCGCGGCCTGCAGGATACGCAATGCCGCTTCCGTGGTGCCGCCCTTCGATGTCACTTCCGCCCGCATGCGCGCGAGATCGCCGTCCCCGACTTGCGCCAGAAGCCCGGCACCGTGCAACGTCGCTATCGACAGACGGCGCGCCGTCTCCTCCGGCAGTCCGAGATCCACGCCGGCCTTTGCCATGGCCTGCGCGAGAAGAAAGAAGTACGCGGGGCCGCTGCCCGAAAGGGCCGTCACCACATCGAGCGCCTCTTCTGTTTCAACCCAGACGATTTCGCCCACCGACTGCATGATCTGTGCCGCCATCGCGCGGTGCGTGGCGTCTGCATCCGACGATGCGAACAGCCCGGTTGCTCCGGCGCCCACGAGAGCCGGTCTGTTGGGCATGGCCCGGATCACCGGGACGCCGGCGCCGCACCAGCTCCGCAGCGCCTCGATCCTGACGCCCGCGGCCACGGACAGGACGACGGGACGGCGTTGCCGCAGCTGCGGGGAGAGCGGTGTGAGAACGGACTGCGCGTGGTAAGGCTTGACGGCGAGGACGATGAGATCGGCCTTGGCTGTCGCGGCGGCGTTGTCCGCCGTCGCCGTGACGCCGAATTCCCGGGACAGCGTCGTGCGAGCCGGTTCGTAGCTGTCGCCGACCGCTATCTGCTCCGGCCGCATACCGTGGCGCAGCAGACCGCCGATGAGCGCGCGCCCCATGTTGCCGGCGCCGAGGATGGTCAGCTCGAGATGGCTCATGATCAGTGGATTGTACCGGTTGGAGCAGGCACATGGATGCGCCCCGCCGCCGCAGGGCGAGCCGGTGCCTTTCAGCGAGGACACTTAACGTGTCCTCGCTCCGGCGAGCGCTCGCGCACGGATGCGCGGGCCGGGTGGCCTGCCACCATGGACGGTCAGTGGCACGGCCGGGCAGGAGCCCGGATCCAGCGCTTCAACGAGCGCCAAATAGGGCGGTACCGACCCGGACGATGGTGGCCCCTTCCTCGATCGCGGCCTCGAAGTCGCCGCTCATTCCCATCGACAGGGTGTCGAGCCTGAGGCCGCCCGCGCTCAGGCTCTCCGCGAGTGTCCTGAGTCGGGCAAACCATGCCCGCTGACGCCGGGGATCATCCTCCTCCGGGGGGATGCACATGAGCCCGCGGACCGCGAGGCGGGGCAACGCCGCCACGGCAGCGGCCAGCCCGGACAGCTCCGTGGCCGGCACACCGCCCTTGGTCTCCTCGCCGGCGAGGTTCACCTGGATGCAGACGTTCAGCGCCGGCGCGTGATAGGGCCGCTGGGCGGCGAGCCGCTCGGCGATCTTCAGGCGGTCGATGCCATGGACCCAGGCGAAGCGCTCCGCCACGGGACGGGTCTTGTTGGCCTGCAGCCGCCCGATGAAGTGCCACGTGAGGGGCAGGTCGGCCAGGGCGTCGATCTTGGCGAGGGCCTCGTCGACGTAGCTTTCCCCGATGTCGGTCAGGCCGGCGGCGGCGGCCGCGCGGATCAGTTCGGCGGGCTGGCCCTTGGAAACCGCGAGGAGTGTGACCGAGTCGACACTCCGGCCGGCCCCTGCGGCCGCCGCGGCCATGCGTGTGCGCAGCGCGTGGATGCGCTCCGGTAAATTCTGCGAAGACCTTAACATATGGGCGCCCAAACCCCTCCGCTATACTGCCCTGGGCCCCCCCCCCGCCAGGAAACCCTCATGGCTGTCGACATCGCGCAATTGCTGGCGTTCGCCGTCAAGAACAAGGCATCGGACCTGCATTTATCGTCCGGCGTACCGCCCATGATCCGCGTCGACGGCGACATGAAGCGGATCAACATGCCGGCGCTGACGCACAAGGAAGTGCACAGCATGGTGTACGACATCATGAACGACAAGCAGCGGAAGGCGTACGAGGAGTTCTTCGAGACCGATTTCTCCTTCGAGATTCCGAAGCTGGCGCGCTTCCGCGTCAACGCCTTCAACCAGAACCGCGGCGCCGGCGCGGTGTTCCGCAACATTCCGTCGGACATCATCTCGCTCGATGACCTGCAGGCGCCGAAGATCTTCCGCGACCTGTGCATGCTGCCGCGCGGCCTGGTGCTGGTCACCGGACCCACGGGCTCGGGCAAGTCGACGACGCTCGCGGGCATGGTCAATCACTGCAACGACAACCGGCCCGACCATATCATCACCGTCGAGGATCCGATCGAGTTCGTGCACGAATCCAAGCGCTGCCTGATCAATCAGCGCGAGGTGCACCGCGACACGCTCGGCTTCAGCGAGGCCCTGCGCTCGGCGCTGCGCGAGGATCCCGACATCATCCTGGTCGGTGAGATGCGCGACCTGGAGACCATCCGTCTGGCGCTCACGGCGGCCGAGACGGGTCACCTGGTCTTCGGCACTCTGCACACGAGCTCCGCCGCCAAGACGATCGACCGCGTGGTCGACGTGTTCCCGGCCGCGGAGAAGGACATGGTGCGCTCCATGCTTTCCGAGTCGCTGCGGGCGGTGGTCTCGCAGACGCTGCTGAAGCGCAACGGCGGCGGCCGGGTGGCCGCGCACGAGATCATGATCGGCACCCCGGCGATCCGCAATCTCATCCGCGAGGGCAAGATCGCCCAGATGTACTCCGCCATCCAGACGGGCCAGGCGTCGGGCATGCAGACGCTCGATCAGTGTCTGAACGATCTGGTGACCAAGGGCCTGGTCACCAAGGAAGAGGCGCGGTACAAGGCTCAGAACAAAGATGCGCTGTAACGACGCGGAGGCCTGACCGTGGATCGTGATCAAGCGATAAAACTGATGCAGGACCTCCTGCGTCGGATGGTGGAGAAGAAGGCTTCCGACCTCTTCGTGACCGCCGGCTTCCCGCCCGCCATCAAGATCGACGGCGAGATCCGTCCGCAGAGCGAGCGTGCGCTGACCATGGAGCAGGCCGCGACCCTGGTGCGCGCGATCATGAACGACCGGCAGTCGCGCGAGTTCGACGCCACCAAGGAATGCAATTTCGCGATCGCGCCCCAGGGCATCGGTCGCTTCCGCGTCAGCGCCTTCGTGCAGCAGGGCGCCACGGGTTGCGTCATCCGCCTGATCAACGCCAAGATCCCGAGCTTCGAGGAGCTCGACCTGCCGCCGGTCCTCAAGGAAGTGGTGCTGTCCAAGCGCGGCCTGGTGATCGTGGTCGGCGGCACCGGCTCCGGCAAGTCGACGACGCTGGCGGCGATGGTCGGCTATCGCAACGAGAAGACGCGCGGCCACATCGTCACCATCGAGGACCCGCTGGAGTACGTACACCAGCACAAGGGCTGCGTCGTCACCCACCGGGAGATCGGCGTCGACACCGAGTCGTGGCACGCCGCGCTGAAGAACACCCTGCGTCAGGCGCCGGACGTCATCCTGATCGGCGAGATCCGGGACCGGGAGACGATGGAGTACGGCATCCAGTTCTCCGAGACCGGGCACCTCGTGCTCGCGACCCTGCACGCCAACAACGCCAACCAGGCGCTGGACCGCATCGTCAACTTCTTCCCGGACGAGCGCCGCTCGCAGCTGCTGATGGACCTGTCGCTCAACATCCGGGCGTTCATATCGCAGCGGCTGGTGCCGCGCGAGGGCGGTTCCGGGCGCATCGCCTCCATGGAGATCATGCTCAACTCGCCGCTCATCCAGGACCTCATCTTCAAGGGCGAGGTGGCGAAGATCAAGGACGTCATGGCGCGCTCGACGCGGCTCGGCATGAAGACCTTCGACCAGTCGCTGTACGAGCTCTACGAGACGGGCTTCATCTCCTACGAGGACGCGCTGCGCAACGCCGATTCGAAGAACGAGCTGCGCCTGCGGATCAAGCTGGAGAGCAAGCGCGAGAACAAGGCCATCGATGACGGTGGCGCGCTCAAGATCGTCGAAGAGGAAGACGGCCGGCCGATATGAGTCTGACCAAAGAAGCGCCTGACCCGAAGCTCGCGGCTACCGGGTCGCACAGCTCGCTCGAGGCCACGGGGACGTACGCGACGCCGCCGGCGGTGAATACCGGGTCGCACCCGCAGCTCAACACCAAGCCGCTCTTCAGGCTGATGGTGGAGAAGAAGGCGTCGGATCTCTTCTTCACCTGCAATGCGCCCATCAAGATCAAGATCGAGGGGCAGATCTTCCCGGTCAACAAGCAGGTGCTGTCACCCGAGACGGTGCGGCAGACGGCGCTCGCGCTGATGACGGCGGAGCAGCGGGAGCGGTTCGCGGCGGAGTTCGAGATCGACTTCGCGATCTCGGAGCCGGGGCTCGGGCGCTTCCGGGTGAACGTCTTCCTGCAGCGCGGCTACCCGGCGATCGTGCTGCGCTACATCACGGCGGACATGCCGCGGCTGGATTCGCTGGGGCTGCCGGAGGTGATCTCGGATCTGGCGATGATGAAGCGCGGGCTCGTCCTGGTGGTGGGGGCGACGGGCTCGGGCAAGTCGACGACCCTGGCGGCGATGGTCAATCTGCGCAACGAGACCTCGTCGGACCACATCATCACCATCGAGGATCCGATCGAGTTCCTGCATACCAACAAGCGCTCCATCATCAATCAGCGCGAGGTCGGGCTCGATACGAAGACTTACGCGCGGGCGCTGCGCGGGGCGATGCGGGCGGCGCCGGACGTCATTCTGATCGGCGAGGTGCGCGATCGGGAGAGCATGGAGGCGGCGATCAACCTGGCGGGCACGGGGCACCTGGTGATGGCGACGCTGCATGCGAACAACTGCGCGGAGACGCTGGATCGCATCATCAACATGTTTCCGCGGGAGCAGCACGTGCAGATCTTCCTGGATCTGTCGCAGTACCTGCGGGCGATATTGGCGCAGCGGCTGGTGATGGGGAAGGAGAATCGGCGGCTGGCGGCCATGGAGGTGATGCTCAATACGCCGCACATGTCGGAGCTGGTGAAGAAGGGGGATGTGGTGGGGATCAAGGAGGCTATTGCGGCCAGCAGCGAGCGGGGGATTCAGAGTTTCGATACGGCGCTGTTCGGGCTGTGTCGGGATGGAAGGGTGGATATTGCTGAGGCGCTGGCCAATGCGGATTCCAGAGCCAACCTGGAGGCTAAGATCAATTTTGGCTAGGGGCCAGTGTGGGATTGCGTGCTGCCGGGCTTCGGGCGCAGCGCAAAATGCCCCTTCGCCAGAACGCCGTCAGGCGCGTCGCTCTGGCCCTCCTTGGCGGCAGGGCACCCGGCCCGCGCCTTCCCGCGCGGGCGTTCGTCGCATGCGACGAACCCCTGTAGGCCAGCGCCTCGGCTCCTGCCTCGGAGCTTCTGGCGAAGGGGCATTTTGTGCTGCGCCCTTTAGAACACTGTTAGCGCGTCGAATACCGGGCCGTCTACGCAGACGCGTTTCATGGCGTTGCCGTCTGGAGTGCGCACGAGGACGGTGCAGCCGGCGCAGCCACCGACGGCGCAGGCCATGAACTCTTCCAGAGAGGCCTGACAGGGCACCCGGTGACGGCGCGCGACGGCGGCTGTCGCGGCCAACATGGGGGTGGGGCCGCAGGCGAATAATTCCACTTCGGCCAACTCGGGGGGGCCGAGAGTCTTCAGCCAGTCGTCGGCGAGCTCGGTGACGAAGCCTTCGTAGCAGCCGGGGAAGCCGGATTTCGTGGCCAGGCGGCTGGCGATGCCCCATTCATCCAGCAGGGGCATGCAGGCGATGGTGGCGGTGGGCATGCCGGCGACTACGATCGCCGACGGGCGGGTGCGGAAGGGGAAGGGGATCTCGGAGCCCATCAGGACCAGGGGCTTGTAGCGGCCGGGGGGCTCGGCGCGAAGGCGGTCGGCGAGGAAGACCATGGGGGGGATGCCTACGCCGCCGCCGATGAGAATGGGGCGCGGGCGTTCCGGATGAAGAGTGAACGGCTTGCCGATGGGGCCGATGATGCTGACGGTGTCGCCGGGTTTGTGGGCGGCCAGGGCGTGCAGGCCGGGGCCGAGCACCTTGTAGAGGACTTCGATCCAACCTTCCTTCGGGTCGGCGCGCATGATGGACAGCGGGCGCCGCATGGGAATGGTGGGGTCGCAGGTCAGGTGCACGAAACTGCCGGGCAGGGCGCGGGCGGCGCACGCGGGGGCGCCCAGGCGCAGCACGAATTGATCGCCGTCGTACGCGGTTTGTCTGATTACGCGCGCGTCTTCGAGGTGCAGGGTGCCGCGGTTCTCGCGGGTCATGCGGCGCCCGCCGCGCCGGGTGATGCCGCGCCCGTCAATGCTTCTTCGAGTACGGCCATGCGCACGGCTACTCCGTTACGGACCTGGTCGCGGATGACGGATTGGGGGCCGTCGGCTACGTCGGAAGCGATTTCGATGCCGCGGTTCATCGGTTGCGGATGCATGACGATGGCGTCGGGCCTGGCGCCGGCCAGGCGTTCCGGGGTGAGGCCGAATTTCGCGAAGTAGCGGTCTGCGTCGGGAAGGTCGGCTTGACCCATGCGCTCCTTCTGGATGCGCAGCATCATCACGACGTCGGCGTCCTTCAGGCCGGTCTTCAGAGTGGTGTGGCGGGAGCAGCCGGCGAATTCGTCCGGCGCGGGCATCAGGGCGGGCGGCGCAACGATCCGCAGGTCCGTGCAGCCCAGCGTGCGGAAGGCGTGGTAGTCGGAGCGGGCTACGCGCGAGTGGCGGATGTCGCCTACGATGGCGATGCTCAGGCCCTCGAGCCGGTTCTTGCGCTGCCGGATGGTGAGAGCGTCCAGCAGGCCCTGTGTTGGATGGGAGACGTGCGCTTCTCCGGCGGAGAGCACGCTGACGTGGGGGGCGACGTTCGCAGCGACCGAGTCGGGTACGCCTGCCTCTGCGTCGCGGATGACCATCGCGTCGACGTAGAGCGCCTGCAGGGTGTAGACCGTGTCCAGCATGCTCTCGCCTTTGACGCGCGAGGAGAGCTGGACTTCGAGGTTGACGACATGCGCGCCCAGCCGCTTCGCGGCCAGCTCGAAGGAGACACGGGTGCGGGTGGAGGGCTCGGTGAAGAGATTGGCGACGGTGCGCCCGGCGAGCGAGTGACTGAGGGGGGGCGGCGTGCCGAGCGGCCTGACGAAGCCTTGGGAGCGCTCGAGCAGGCGCTCGAGGGTGTCGCGGGACAGGCCCTCCAGGGTGATGAGATGCCGCAGGGTCCCGTTGGGCCGCAGCTGCGCGGTCACGGTCCCGTCACCGCTGCGCTGCGCGTGAGTTGCGCGCGGCGCCTGACCACAATCTCGTTCTCTGTCATTTCAAACCTTCTCCGCTCTCGCCCGCGAGCCAGCGCTCGAGGATGACGGCCGCCGCCGCGCTGTCGACGTCCTCGCGCCGGATCCGCCGCCGTCCGCCTCCGGCGCGCCGCGCCTTCAGCGCCGTGCCTGCTTCCAGCGAGGACCAGCGCTCATCGACCATGCTGACGGGAAGCTTGAAGCGGCGCTCGAGCTCGTTGGCGAACCGGCGGGCAGCCGGAGCGAGCGCTCCCGGGGTGCCGTCCACATTATACGGTGCGCCCACGATCAGACGCCGGGGTTTGAGTGCATCCACCTCGCGGGCGATCGCCGGCCAGTCGGGACCCGCGCGGGTCATCAGCGCGGCGCTGCGGGGCGCAGCGGTGGCAGTCAGCGTGTCTCCCGCGGCGATGCCGATACGTCTGAGGCCGAAGTCGAAGGCAAGGACGGCTTCGACGGGCTTGTCAGGCATGCCCGGCGACCAGGCTCAGCCGGTCGACATCGATGCCGAGGAGCCGCCACGCGCCGATCCAGCGCTCCTCGTAGGGCAGCTCGAACACCACGCGCGCATCGACCGGCATGGAGGTCCAGGCATTCTCGCGGATCTCCCGCTCCAGCTGACCGGACTCCCACCCGGCATACCCGAGTGCGATGAAGGCGTCGGTCGGCCCTTCGCCGCGAGCCATCGCCGCCAGCACATCGCGCGAGGTCGTGACCTGGATGGTCTCCGACACTTTGTGCGTGTGGTCCCATTCCCCGCCCGGACGGTGGAGCACGAAGCCGCGGTCGGTGTGCACGGGGCCGCCGCGCAGCACGGGCAGCCCGGCGATGTGCTCCGTCGACGGCTCGAGCTTCATCTGCGTGAGCACATCCGACAGGCGCATGGGCAGCGGCTTGTTGAGAACGATGCCGAGCGCGCCGCGGTCGGTGTGCTCGCAGATGAGCGCCACGGTCTGCGCGAAGTTCGGATCGATGAGCGAAGGCATGGCGATCAGCAGGTGGTTCGTCAGGCTGGCGCTCGCCGCCGCATCGAGCGGCGATTCGCCGCCGCCCGCTGCCGCGCTCTCGCTGCTGTGCTCCTCGCTCATGAGCCCCCAGTATGAGGATGCGGCCCCGCGGTCACAAGCAACTTCAGGGCGCCGCTCTGACCGACCCCGTGGTGAGGCGCCCGCCGACGAACTGCCACTCGTAGACGAAGCCCAGGACGCGGTAGCGGCGCGCGAGCTCCGGCGGGAAGGGGGCGAAGGGGCTGGCGAGCCGCAGGATGGAGAGCGCCGCCTGGTCGAGCTCCGGGTCGCCGCTCGAGCGCTGGATCGCGGCCTGCTCCAGGCGCCCGTCGGCGTCGATGGCCACCCGGATGACCGGGTTCTGGTTGGCGCCGGCCTGCCGCGCGGCTGCAGGGAAGTTCAGCGTCCCGATGCGCTCCACTTTCGCACGCCAGGCGACGAGGTAAGGCGCGACGATGGAGGCGCGCGTATCGGGTGTGACCCAGAGCTCGTCGCGCTTCGGTCCGCGCAGTTGCACGGGCCCGGTGTCGTCCTCGGGACCGTTCCGTGAGGAAGACTCCGGGTCGAGGAGCATCGGCTGCTGCGCCGCCGTACCCGTGCTGCCTTCGTCGGTCTGGTACTGAACGATGGTGCTCCAGCCGGAAGTCGTGAGCATGCGACGGTCGAGTGCGCCGGGCGAGCTCGCGTCCGCTGACAGGGCGTTGCCTTCCGGCGTTCCCTGCTGCGCGGGAAGGGCGGGAGACTGCGCGGGATTGCGGGGGGTGACATTGTCGCGGGTATTACCGGAGCCCAGCTGCGTCCGCTGCGCGAGGTAGGTGGCGTTGTCGTTGCGGTCCGCCGTCGGAATCTCGTCCGAGACCAGGAGCACCTGCAGTCCCGGGGCGCTGTCATGGGTGGCGATCGGTGACTTGAACGTGAGGCCCAGGATCACCACGCCGTGCAGCAGCGCGACGAAGAAGAGCATGGTGAGCAGGCGGTCCCATACCGGGGCTCTCCCTTCGCGCAGCATGAGCGCGCGCTTGGCCACTACTCCGCCCCGAGCCGCCGTCCGATCGCGCTCATCAGCTGGCCGGCGATGTCGATGTGGAACTGCTTCTCCAGCTCGCGCACGCCGGTCGGGCTCGTGACGTTGATCTCGGTCACGAAGCCGCCGATCACATCGAGCCCGACGAACAGCATCCCCTTGGCCGCGAGCGCCGGGCCGATCTGCTGCGCCAGCCAGCGGTCGCGGTCCTCGAGCGGGCGGCCCACCCCGCGTGCCCCGGCGGCGAGGTTGCCGCGGTTGTCGTGGGGTTGCGGAATGCGCGCCAGGGCGTACTGCACCGGCTGCCCGTCCACGAGCAGCACCCGTGAATCGCCCGAAGCGACGATCTCCGGCAGGTAGCGCTGGACGATGGCGAAGCGTTGGCCGTAGTCGGTGAGCGTCTCGAACACGACGTTCATGTTCTTGTCGTGCAGCTCCAGCACGAAGATGGAGCGGCCGCCCATGCCGTGCAGCGGCTTGCAGACGATCTTGCCGTGCTCGCGCAGGAAGGCTTCCATGTCGGCCATGTCGCGGGTGATGAGCGTCGGCGCGCAGCACTGCGGGAACCAGGCGGTATAGACCTTCTCATTGATGTCGCGCAGGCCCTGCGGCCGATTGACCACCAGCGCGCCCTGCAGCTCGGCTCTCTCCAGCACGTAGGTGGCGTAGATGTATTCGGTATCGAAGGGTGGGTCCTTGCGCATCAGGATGCAGTCGAGGTCGCCCAGCGGCTCGACCCGCGGCTCGCCGAGCTCGAACCAGCGGGCCGGGTCGGCCTCGACCGTCAGCGGGCGCACCCGCCCGCGCGCGATGCCGTCGCGCAGGGAGAGATCGCGCTGCTCCATGTAGAGGAGCGTCCAGCCGCGCGCCTGGGCCGCGAGCAGCATCGCGAGCGTCGTGTCCTTGGCGTAGTGGATGGCGGCAATGGGGTCCATGACGACCCCGAGGCGGACGGGCTGAGGCATAGGGAACATAATGCCAGCGGTCTAGGCTACTGGCGACGTGCGAAAGCAAATCATTGAGCGGCCCACAAAATCGCCGGGAGCGATTTTGGACGACGCGCAGCGTCGGCCCCGAAGGGGCGAGGCCCAGGAGGGGTCGAGCAACCCGCCCTGGGCCGCGGATGTGAGTCCCGTCACAGGGCTGGCCGCGCAAATCGCCGGGAGCGATTTGCGCCAATCGAAAAACGTGACGCTTGGCGCATAGCACGGGGTGAGCCGATATGTTAAAAACTGAGCGCCTCGTTCCAGTGGGCGAAGGGGTCGATGGCAAAGCGCCGGGCATTGCGTGTACTCTCCGGCCCCGCCAGAAACTCGCCTGCTCCGGGGAGGCGAGCCCGAGCCTCAAGTCAAGTTGAAGGAGTTGTCTGACCGTGACCGGCAGCAACACGAAGCTCCAGGGCCTCAAGGTCCTGGTGATCGACGATAGCAAGACGATCCGCCGCACGGCCGAGACCCTCCTCGCCAAGGAAGGGTGCGAGGTCTTCACGGCCATCGACGGCTTCGATGCGCTGGCGAAGATCGCCGACCATCAGCCCGACATCGTGTTCGTCGACATCATGATGCCGCGCCTCGACGGCTATCAGACGTGCTCGCTCATCAAGCACAACAAGGTCTTCCGCTCCATTCCCGTCATCATGCTGTCCTCCAAGGACGGCCTGTTCGATCGCGCGCGCGGCCGCATCGTGGGCTCGGAGCACTACCTCACCAAGCCGTTCACCAAGGACGAGCTGCTGAGCGCGATCGAGACGCATATCGGGAGATGACGGCCATGCCGCTGATTCTCATCGTGGACGACTCGCCGACCGAAGTGCACGTGATGCAGAAGGCACTCGAGAAGAACGGCTATCGGACCGCGGCCGCCGCCGACGGTGCAGAGGGCGTCCGGCTCGCACGAGAGATGAGCCCGGACCTGATCTTCATGGACATCGTCATGCCGGGCATGAACGGCTATCAGGCGACGCGCGCACTGGCCAACGACCCGCGGACGCGCACCATTCCGATCATCATGGTGACTTCCAAGGGACAGGAGACCGACCGCATCTGGGGCCTGCGCCAGGGCGCGGTCGATTACATGGTGAAGCCGGTCTCGCCCGATCAGCTCGTCGCCAAGGCCCAGGCGACTCTGTCGCCCTGAGCTGCAACGCATGAGTGAGGAAGTCGCGCTCAGGTCTCTCAGGGATCGCCCCTTCGAGCTGCTGGCGGAGCTGGAGCGCCGCGGCCGCGCGGTGTCGGCGCAGATGGCGCAGGAAGGCGCCGCCGGGCGCGAGTGGGTGGGCGTGGCACTGCGGATGGCCGGGGATCTCTATCTGGTCGCGCGTGAGGAAACGCGCGAGGTATTCGGTGTACCGGCCGGCATGACGCGTGTGCCGGGCGCCAAGCCTTGGATCAAAGGGCTCGCTAACGTGCGCGGCCAACTGCTTCCGATCATCGACCTGCGCCAGTTCCTGGGCAGCGGTACCACCCCGATCACCCGCAACACGCGCGTCATGGTCGTCAACCACCGCGATATCCCGGCCGGCCTGCTGGTGGACGAGGTCCTCGGGTTCCGCCGCTTCGCCGAGGGGGAGTTCAGCGGCGATGCGCCCCCGACCGTCGCCCGCTGCGAGCGTTACCTCGCCGGCGCGTTCCGGCGCGCCAGCGAGCAGTGGCCGGTGCTGAGCCTGCGCTCGGTGCTCGAGAGCCCCGCCTTCGCGGAAGCCGCGGCATGAGCGCGGCCCATTCCAACCCTGCGCGCCCGGGCGCCTCGCTCACCGGACTCCTCGGCGCGGCGGCGGTCGTCGCGCTGCTCGCGGCAATCGGCTACTGGTTCTTCGCCAGCCATTCCGCCGGCGCAATGGGCCTGCCGGCGGCGGTCGCCGTGTACGGTCCGGCAGCGCTCGGCATACTGGCCACGATCCTGCTCATCGCCGGGGCGGCGATGGCCGCGCGGCTCTACCGGACCGTCGCGCAGCAGCGCCACGCAGCCGACACCCAGCGGCAGGAGAACGACCGCAACCAGCAGGCGATCCTGCGCCTGCTCGATGAGCTCTCGAGCCTCGCCGACGGCGATCTCACGGTGCAGGCGACCGTTACCGAGGACATCACCGGCGCAATCGCCGACTCCATCAACTACGCCGTCGATGCCCTACGCGGGCTGGTGACGACCATCAACCAGTCGGCCATCCAGCTCGACAGCGCAACGCGCCAGACGCAGGCGCTCTCGCAGCACCTGGCCAAGGCGAGCGGCGCGCAGTCGAAGCAGATTTCCTCCGCCACCGAGTCCGCCGGCGGCATGGCCAGCTCCGTGGCCGAGGTCTCGGGCAATGCGGAGCGCGCGGCGGATGTGGCGCGCCACTCCGTGGAGGTCGCGCACAAGGGCGGCGATGCGGTCCGCCGCACCATCGACGGCATGAACACCATCCGCGAGACCATCCAGGAGACCTCCAAGCGCATCAAGCGCCTGGGCGAGAGCTCGCAGGAGATCGGCAACATCGTCGAGCTGATCAACGACATCGCCGAGCAGACCAACATCCTGGCGCTCAACGCCTCGATCCAGGCCTCGATGGCCGGAGAGGCCGGCCGCGGCTTCGCCGTGGTGGCCGACGAGGTGCAGCGGCTCGCCGAGCGCGCGGCCAATGCCACCAAGCAGATCGAGGTGCTGGTGCGCACCATCCAGACCGATACCAACGAGGCGGTGGTCTCCATGGAGCGCAGCACCACCGACGTCGTGGGCGGGGCGCTGCTCGCGGAGAACGCCGGCGCCGCGCTCGAGGAGATCGAGCAGGTGTCGAACCAGATCGCCAGCCTGGTGCAGAACATCTCCGCCAGCTCCCGCCAGCAGACGGGCGGCGCGCAGAACATCGCCCGCAACATGCAGGTGCTCAAGGAGATCAGTGTGCAGACGGCGGAATCGACCAACGCCACCTCGACGGCCATCGCCAAGCTGGCCGAGCTCTCCGCCGGCCTCAGGCGCGCGGCGGCGGGCTTCCGCCTGCCCGGCGCGGGCGCCGATGCGAACGCCTCCGGCGCATTCCGGCGGCCGCCGGGGGACGGCAAGTCCGGCCCGGGCCCCGGCGGCGGCAATCCCAACACCGCCGCGAGCGGCACCGTGCGACAGATCTCAGCCCTGGGCGGCACCTGAGCGGTTGCCCGTGGACTCACTTCCACCCCGTATCATGCCGCGGCGCGAACGCGTGACCGGCACAGGGATGTGCCCCGCCGCCGCAGGTGGCGGAGGGTGCGGGCAAAAGCCGCGCTTTTGCCCGCAACCGCGCTGGGCGGGGCAGGAGCCCCGATCCAGCGCTTCATAGAAGAGCTCCCGAGACCCCTGAATGCCGGAAGTCGCCTCCCAGACGCTCGACCTCGTCGGCCGTGAGCTCAATGCCACGTTGGCCGAAGCCCGTACGGCGCTCGAGACCTATGTCGAGCAGCCCGACAACGTGTCGCTGCTCGAGCGCTGCAAGCAGGAGTTGCACCAGGTCCACGGCGCACTGCGGGTGCTCGAGATCTACGGCGCGGCGCTCCTCGCCGAGGAGATGGTGCAGGTCGCGGGCTATCTGCTCGCCACCGTCACGGAGCGCAAAGGCCAGGCGGAGAGCCTGGATGCGCTGCTGCGCGCCATGGTGCAGCTGCCCGGCTACCTCGAGCGCGTGCTGGCGGGAGGGCGCGACCTCGCGCTCGTGCTGCTGCCGCTGCTGAACGATCTGCGGGCGGTGCGCGGCAGCGCGCTCCTCTCCGAAGGCACGCTCCTCCTTCTCAACCTGAAGTCCGACAAGCAGGCGGAGCCGATCGTCGCCTCGCCGGGCGAGCCGCCGCTCAACATCGAGCAGTGGAGCCGGCGGCTGCGGGCGCGGTTCCAATTGGGCCTCATCGGCTGGATCCGCGGCGAGCGCATCGAGGCCAACCTCGAGACCCTGGCGGCGGTATCGCAGAAGCTCGAGCAGAGCGCCACCCGCCAGCCGGTCTTCCAGCTCTGGTGGGTGGTGGGCGCGGTCATCGAGGCGCTGCGCGAGCACGGCCTCGAGGGCGGCCAGTCGATCAAACGCCTGCTCGGGCTCGCCGACCGCGAGATCCGCCGTCTCTACGAGCTCGGCGAGGCGCGCTACTGTCAGAGCCCGCCGGTGGAGCTGCTGAACAACCTGCTCTATTACGTGGGCCGCGCGGAGTCCAGCGGCGTGCGGGTGTCCGCGGTGCGGGCCTCGTTCCGCCTGGCGGAGCTGCTGCCGGTCGATGAGAGCATCGAGCAGGAGCGCGAAAGCCTCTCGGCGCCGAGCGTCAAGCTGATGCAGACCGTGGCGGCGGCGATCCGCGAGGACCTCTCCAAGGTGAAGGACGTCCTCGACATCTTCGTCCGCCGCGGCGCCGGCCAGCCGCAGGAGCTCGGCCCGCAGGTGGAGCTGCTGCGCAAGATCGGCGACACGCTGGGGGTGCTCGGCCTCGGGGCGCTGCGCGGCACGGTGCAGACGCAGACCGACAGGCTGGAGAAGATCGTGTCGGGGAGCCTGCGCGCCGACGAGGCGACGCTGGTCGAGATCGCCGCGGCGCTCATCGGCGTCGAGGACCGGCTCGATGACGGCCTGGTCGGCATGATCCTGCCGAAGGCGGCCGCCGCGCCGGAGCAGAGCGAGGATCATGACTTCCAACAGGTGCAGTCCGCCGTGCTGCGCGAGTGCATCCTCAACCTCGCGCGCATCAAGGAGGCGGTGACGCAGAGCGTCGGCGGCACGCTGGACGCCGCGGGGCTCGACAGCTGGCAGGACCTGATCCGGGGCCTGAAGGCGGCGCTGCTCATCCTCGGCAAGACGCGCGCGGTGGAAGTCATCGAAGCGATCACCACGCAGCTGAAGCGGGTCATGCGGCCCGGCGCGCCGGTGTTGCCTTCCGGTTTCCTCGACCGGCTGGCCGATGCCATCGTCAGCGTCGAGTACTACATGGAGACGCTGCAGGCCGGACGCAGCGATCCCTGGTACATGCTCGACAATGCCCAGGGTTGCGTGCAGGCACTGGAGCTGCAGCAGACCGTGTCCGTGCCCACCGTGCCGCCGATGGAGCCGTCGGCCTTTGCGAAGACGGTGCAGATTCCGGCGCCCATGCCGCTGGACGCGACGCATGTGGACGGTGCGTCCACATCGCCGGACATCAATGCTCATCCTCCCGTTCTGACACCTTCCTCCACCGCGCGGATGGCGGCGCTGGCCGAGAACGCGGATCCGGAGCTGGTGAAGCTCTTCATCGAGGAAGCGCGCGAGGAGCTGGTCAAGATCGAGCGCGGCTTCCCGCTGTGGGATCAGAATCCGCTGGAGCGCGAGACGCTGGTCACGGTGCGCCGCTCATTCCACACGCTGAAAGGCAGCGGCCGCATGGTCGGCGCCCGCGAGCTCGGCGAGCTCGCCTGGGCGGTGGAGAACCTGCTGAACCGCGTGCTCGACAACACGCTGAGCCGCAGCCCGGCGATCCTGGAGGTGCTGCGGGATGCGATCGCGGCGCTGCCGCAGATGATCGATCACCTGGAGAGCAGCGCTCCGGTCACGGCCGACGTCGCCGACATCGCGGCGCGGGCGCATGCCCTGGCAGCGGGACGGCAACCGGCTCCGCCGGGCCGCGCTGCCGCCCCGCGGGGCGAAGACGGCATGCCCGTGGCGGAGGTGCTGACCGCCGCGGCCGCCGGCAAGCCGGCCGCCGCCCCGCCGGAAGAATCCAGCAGCGTCAGCCTGGACCTGGAGCTTCCGACGCCACCCGCGGCGTCACAGCCCGCTCCGTCGCCGGAGCCGCCGCCGGAAGCGGCAACGCCCGCCGGGATGGATGAGGCCCTGCGTGAGATCTATACGCGGGAGACCGGTGCGCATGTCGCAACCATCCGCTCCTACCTCGCCCGCGAGGGGCAGCTGCAGGAGCCGCACCTCCTTCCGGAGGACGTCTACCGCGCCTGTCATACGCTGGCGGGCAGCTCGAAGATGGCTCAGGCGCGCCACGGCGTACGGCTGGCGGAGCCGCTCGATCACTGGTTGCGCCGCGCTTTCACCAGCGGCGTCGGGCTGCGCACGGTCGACCTGACATTACTGGCCGACTGCATGGGGGCGATGGAATCGGTGGCCGCTCATCTCGATGAGCCCACCGGCTACTTCGTCAACCACTGGCAGCTGTTGGAACGCCTGGCGGAGGCGGAGCGGGCGCTCGATGCGCGCATTGCGAGCTCGCGGGCCGCCGCCGGCCCGCAGACACCCGCGCCGGCACCGGTCGAGGCGCACACGGCGGCCAAGGCGCCGCCGGAGGAGGCAATGGAGGGAGCCGTGGAAGAGGCCGTGGAGGAAGCACCCGACTTCGACCCGGAGGTCGCCGCGATCTTCACGGAAGAGGCGCTCGAGCTGATCGATGCGTCGGAGCACGCTTTGAGCGACTGGCGTGACAAGCCGGGCAGCCCGGAGAGCGCCACCGCGCTCAAGCGGCCGCTGCATACCCTCAAGGGCGGCGCGCGCATGGCGGGCATCATGGCCATGGGCGATCTCAGCCATGAGCTCGAAACGCTGGTGATCAACGCCGAGAGCGGCACGGTCGCCGTCGACGGCGCCGCGTTCGATGTCATCCAGGCGAGCCTCGACGAGCTGGCCAGGATGCGGGAGTCGGTCGCCAACGGCCGCCGCGTTGCGCCGGCGCGCGCCATGATCGCGCGGATTCAGGCGCTGACGCGTCCGGGCGCGGCTGCCGCCGCGCAGCCCGCTGTGGAGGCGCCGAAGCCTGTTGCCGCGGCGGAGACGACACGCGCGGCCGCTACGCCTGGCGCGTCCGGCGCGCCGATCCCCGCAGAGCCCGCAGCGCCTGCCGCTACTGCCGCGCCGGGCCCGGCGGCGCCCGTCGATTCCGGCGCGCCGGCCGAGTCGGCTTCTGTCGAGTCTGTTGCTTCCGGGGCCTCGGAGCCGCAGGGACCCGGGGAGGCTTCCGCCGCGTCACCGGCCGTCGAAGGCGACACCGTCGAGTCGGTCGAGCTCGATCTGGGCGAGCCGCCGGTGTTGCCGGCCGCCGCCGCCGCCGAGCCGGAGAACCTGGAGCCCACCGTGCGGGCGCCGGTCCTGTCCTCCGCGCCGCCGCCGACGGCGCGGGAGCACGAGCTCGAATCACCCCCGCTCGACGCCGCGCCGCCGGAAGCGCATGCGGCGGAAGCGCCGGCCGAGGATGTGCTGGCCCCCCCGCAGCCCGTGCCCCCCGGCCGCGAGCCGGTCGCGCCGGCGGAGCGGCAGGAGATGGCGCGGGTCGACGCGGACCTGCTCGACAAGCTGCTCAACATCTCGGGCGAGGCGAGCATCTCGCGCTCGCGCCTGGAGCAGCAGATCGGCTCGATCGACTTCAACCTCGGTGAGCTGTCGCGCACCGTGACGCGCCTGAAGGACCAGCTGCGCAGCCTGGAGATCGAGACCGAGGCGCAGATCCTGCACCGGCACGAGGACGAGGGCGGCCACCGCAGCGAGTTCGATCCGCTCGAGCTCGACCGCTACTCCTCCATCCAGCAGTTCTCGCGCGCGCTGGCGGAGACGGCCAACGACGTCGCCAGCATCCAGCAGCTGCTGGAGAATCTCGCCAAGGATGCGCAGAACCTGCTGCAGCAGCAGGCGCGAACGATTACGGAGCTGCAGAACGGCCTGATGCGCACGCGCATGGTGCCCTTCCAGCGGCACGTGCAGCGCCTCGCCCGCATCGTGCGGCAGGCGGCTTCCGATACCGGCAAGCGCGCCGAGCTGGTCGTCGAGGGCGCTTCCGGCGAGCTCGACCGTCAGGTGTTGGAGCGCATGCTGCCGCCGTTCGAGCACATGCTGCGCAACGCCGTGGTCCACGGCATCGAGGCACCGGAGGAGCGCGCGCGCCGCGGCAAGCCGCCCGCGGGACGCATCCTCCTCGAGCTGCACCGCGAGGGCGCCGAGGTCATGGTGCGGTTGACCGATGACGGCGCCGGCATGAACCTCGAGGCGATCCGGGCGAAGGGGCGGGCGCTCGGGCTGGTCCCGGCGGGCCGCGCGCTGAGCGACGAAGACGCCATGCAGCTCATCCTCGAGCCGGGATTCTCCACCGCGGGCGCGCTGACCCAACAGGCCGGGCGCGGGGTGGGCATGGACGTGGTCGCCACCGAGATCAAGCGTCTGGGCGGCGCGCTGCACATGGAGACCAAGGCCGGCGAGGGCAGCGTCTTCACCATCCGATTGCCGTTCACGCTGGCGATCAGCCACGCGCTGGTGGTGCGCACGGGCGAAGAGTTCTACGCGCTGCCGCTGCCGACCGTCGAGGGCGTGCTGCGGCTGTCGAAAGCGGAGGTGATCGCGCATCTCGGCCGCGATGCGGCGATGTTCGATTACGGCGGCCAGAAGTATCGCTTCCAGCACCTGGCGGTGTTCGTCGGGCTCGAGCCGTCGCCGCTTCCGGAGCAGGACGTGACCATCCCGGTGGTGCTGGTGCGCGCCGGCGAGCATTCCACCGGTCTCGTCGCCGACGAGCTCGTGGGCAGCCGCGAGATCGTCGTGAAGTCGGTGGGACCGCAGATCTCGGGAATCCGCGGCATCTCCGGGGCGACGATCCTCGGCGACGGCCGGATCGTCATCATTCTCGACATCGGTGCGCTGGTGCGCGCCGAGTGGCGCGGACGTGCGCAGCTTCCTACGGTCCAGCGCGAGAAAGAAGACCGCAGGACGTTCGCGCTGGTCGTCGACGATTCGATTACGGTGCGCCGCGTGACGCAGCGCCTGCTGGAGCGCAACGGCATGCGCGTGTTGACTGCGCGCGATGGCATGGACGCGGTTACTCTGCTGCAGGAGCACGTACCGGACGTCATCCTGCTCGACATCGAGATGCCGCGTATGGACGGGTATGAGGTCGCCGCGCACGTGCGCAACGACTCCAGGCTGAAGGACGTCCCCATCATCATGATCACCTCGCGTGTCGGCGAGAAGCACCGCGCGCGAGCCATCGAGCTGGGCGTCGACGACTATCTCGGCAAGCCCTACCAGGAGGCGGAGCTGCTGGACGCGATCGCGCCGCTGGTGGAGCGCCGCCGCGCGGCGCAGGAAAGTGCGCTGCAGGACGTGCCGCTTCAGGCCGAGGGCAGGTGAACCATGAGCGAGCGTGTACAAGAGATCTACAGCCTGCTGGTTCCGCTTGCCGAGGGGCGGCTCATCGTGCCGCGCGCCTGTGTCGCCGAGGTGGTGGGCTTCCAGGTGCCGTCCGAGATGACCGGCGCGCCGCCCTGGTACATCGGCACGGTGCCCTGGACCGGCAAGGCCGTACCCCTCGTGTCCTTCGAAGGGGCGTGCGGTCAGATGATTCCGGCGCCGTCAGGCCGTACGCGGGTGGTCGTGTTCCATTGCCTGGGCACGAAGCTCGATGGCGGCAACTTCGCGATCGTCTCGCAGGGCTTCCCGCAGCTGGTGCGGGTCAGCTCCGATGTCGTGCGGCCGGACAACTCCCGGGTCTTTCCCGAGCGGGCACCGGTGATCTGCCAGGTGCGGATGGCGAACGAGACGCCGCTGGTGCCGGACCTCGAGAGGCTGGAGGAAATGATCGCGGAGGAGACGCGGGTCGCGGCTTAGGGCCGGACCAGGCCAGGGAGACGCCGGCCGACGGCTGGCCAAGCTGCAGGTAGCGATAACACCCCGAACGCTGTCACAAACAGCGCTTTGACAATCTCCCTGGCCGGCGCTAGCCTGATACCGCTACCACCTGGCCGGTAAGAGCCGGCGGGCGGCCGCGGCAGCGCCATAAGAACAGGGGAGACTCTCATGATTCATCGTGCGCGAAGCTGGTCCTGGCTGGCGGCCCTGATGGCGGGCGCCTTCATGTTACCGGTGCCCGCCGCGGCACAGACGCTGCCGCAACAGATCGCCGATTACACCTTTGCGGATGGCACGGCCGACGGCTGGATCGCATTCTTCGATGCGTCGGCCCCCACCTATTCGGCGGCCGCCACCGAAGACCCCGGCACGGGGAGCCTCCTGACCACGGTCAACTACACGAGCAGCGGCGGTGGCGGCGGTCCGTCGCTGCAGCTCAACAACCTGATACCCGGTGCGACTTACACGATCACGGGCTACGTGATGTTGACGTCCGGCGAAGCCGCCAGCGACGCCAATTTCACCATCCAACGTCAGGACTCCGGCTGCTCCGGCGGCACGTGCTACGACACCATCGGCACGTACCAGGTGCCGGTGACGGCCACGGGCTGGGCGCAGATCGGCGGCACTTACACGGTCAGCACGACCGCGACCAGCCTGCTGCTGTACGCGCAGCTGACCCCGGGGACCACGCCGACCACCCCGCAATCCTTCTATCTCGATGACGTGGTCATCACGGAGACCGCCGGGCCGCCCAACAGCGGGCAGCAGGACAATTCCGGCATCACGACCAACTTCGAGGACGGCGGCCTGGACGGCTGGTCGCAGAGAAGCGGCGCCAACGGGCTGACGAACGTCCCGATCGCTAACGGACCGCAGGGCGACACCAACGGGCTCGAGGTGCAGGACCGGGCGGCCTACTGGGATGGCCCGCAGATCAGCGTCCTGAACAAGATGTACGTCGGCTCGCAGTATTCCATCAGTGTCTGGGTCATGTCCCCGACGGGTGACACGCTGAACCTCAGTCTGCAGACCACTTTGACGAGCAACGGCACGGCCAACACCAGCTACTCCGGGATCGCGACCGTCACGGCGCCTGCGGGGCAGTGGGTCCAGATATCGGTCCCGAGGTTCTCGATGTCGGAGCCCTATGATCCGACGCCGGGCAGTGCCTATCTCTACGTACAGTCCTCGAGCAACGATACCGGCACGAATGGCACGCCCCCGGCGACGGCGCCGTTCACCATTTCTGATTTCACTCTGACCTACCTGCCGCCGCTCACCATCCAGCAGAGCATCCCGTCGATCTATCAGACCCTGGCGGACTACTTCCCGGTGGGCGCGGAGATCGACTCGACGGATCTCACCGGACCGCACGAGCAACTGCTGGTCAAGCACTTCGACAGCATCGTCTCCGGCAACGACATGAAGTGGCAGGAGACGGAGCCGACCGAGGGACAGTTCACCTTCACGGTCGCCGATCAGGAAGTGGCGCTGGCCCAGGCGAACAAGATGCGGGTCCGCGGCCACAACCTCGTCTGGTCGACGGGCGCGCAGGTGCCGTCGTGGGTGTTCGTGGAGGCAGACGGTACCACGCCGCTCTCCGCCTCCAACCCGGCGGACGTGCAGCTGCTGACACAGCGTATCCAGAACCACATCAAGACCGAGGTGCAGCACTTCGGCACTGCCGTGTACGTGTGGGACGTGGTGAACGAGCCGCTCGATCCCTCGCAGCCGGACTGCCTGGAGCACGGGCCGTTCTATCAGGTGCTCGGCCGCAGATACATCGACATCGCGCTGCAGGCGGCGAGGGAGTACGCCCCGCCGGGCACGGAGCTCTTCTTCAATGACTACAGCACGACCGATCCGTCGCGCCTGAAGTGCATGATCCGGCTGATCCGCCACCTGCGGCGGCACGGTATCCCGCTCGACGGCGTCGGCCACGAGATGCACAACCACATCGACAATCCGTCGCCCTTCTCCATCTACGACGCGATCGACACGATCCATCGCAAGTTCCCGCACCTGAAGCAGCAGGTGACCGAGCTCGACATGAGCATCTATCCGTCGAGCGACAACACCTCCAACTACGGCGCCAACGGCGGCAGCGTCCCCGAATCGCTGATCGCGGAGCAGGGCTGGCTGTACAAGGACTACTTCGACGTCTTCCGGGCGCTGAAGGGCAAGCTCCAGGCCGTGACCTTCTGGGGGATGGCGGACGATGACACCTGGCTCGACAGCTTCCCGATCGACCGCCTCGATGAGCCGCTGCCCTTCGACCAGCTGCTGCAGGCGAAGCCGGCCTACTGGGGAATCGTCGATCCGACGCAGCTGCCGGGCTACGGGCTGACCCTGGCCCTCACCGGGCAGTCCGGCGGGGCCGGGTCGCAGACCTGGACGATCACGGCGACCAACCCCAGCGAAGGGACCGCCTACAACACGGAGATCAACAGCGCCTTCCTGATGCAGGTGCGCGGCAAGCCCTGCGGCGCGAGCCTGACGCCGCCGTCGAAGTACCCGGTCGTGCTGGGTGACCTCGGTGCCGGCGGCACGGCTTCGGCGTCCTTCACGGCGCAGTTCAGGCACTGCGCCAACGATGCGCGCTTCGTTCTCTGGGCGCCCTGGAGCGCGAATGTCTACGAGATGGGGACGCTGATGGAGAAGAATCTGCAGCCCTAGTCGGGATCGATCCTACCGGCCCACAAACCGCGCGAGCGGCATTGCGCACCCACACTGGCGCAGTGCCGCTCGGGCGGTCATCCGTCAACAGCGCAGCGCTTCGCTCACGGCCGGGTGCAGCCGGCCGTTGGTTGCGAGCACGGTCGTGGTCTGCAGCGAGATGTCCCGGCCGGCGAGGTCGGTGAAAGTTCCTCCGGCTTCGCGCACGATCACCGCCAGGGCGGCGATGTCGAGGATGTTGAGGTCCGACTCCATGACGACGTCGAGGGAGCCGCGCGCCAGCAGGTGGTAATGCACGAAGTCGCCGTAGCCGCGGAAGCGGCTGACGCCGCGGATCAGCGCGCCGAGCCGGTCCCACTGCGCGGTGCGGGTCATCGACTTCAGGTTGCCCGCGGAGACGAAGGCCGCTGACAGATCCGCGATGGGACTCACCCGGATGGGGCGGTCGTTGAGGTAGGCGCCGGAGCCTTGCTCCGCCCACGCGAGCTCGCCGTAGGCGGGGGCGCTGGAGACACCCACCACCAGGCGGCCGGCGCGCATCAGCGCGATCTGGGTGGAGAAGAAAGGACACTCGCGCACGAAGGATTTGGTGCCGTCGATCGGGTCCACCAGCCAGACGCTCTCGGCGCCGGCCGAGTGGTTGCCGGTCTCCTCGCCATGGAAGCCGTACGAAGGGAAGCGCTCGCTCAGGATCGCGCGGATGGTTTCTTCCGCCTTCACGTCGGCCTCGGTGACCGGCGACTGGTCCTCCTTGGTGCGGACGGCGAGGTTCTTCTGATAAAAGCCGCGGATCACCTCGGCCGCCGCCTGCGCGGCGTCGAGGGCGGCTTGCAGCTCTCGGGATGGCATGGTTTTGCTAGGATGCCCTGCGGATCACGCGGAGAGCAAGACAGTGAAAAAGGGCCGCGAGTCCCGGCGGGCCGATCATCCGATCGCGCCGGAGTTCCTCGATCGGTGGTCTCCACGGGCGATGTCGGGCGAGGACATCCCGCGCGAAGCGCTGCTGACGATGTTTGAAGCCGCCCGCTGGGCGCCATCCTCCTCGAACCTGCAGCCCTGGCGCATGCTCTACGCGTTGCGCTCGACGCCGGAGTGGCCGACGTTCTTCGGTCTGCTGACCGAGGGAAACAAGGTCTGGGCGCACAATGCCGCGGCGCTGGTGCTGTTCGTCTCGCGGAAGATCAACGAGCGCACCGGCAAGCCGTCGGTGACGCACTCGTTCGATACCGGCGCCGCGTGGGCCTACTTCTCGCTGCAGGGCTCGATGCTGGGCTACGCCGTGCACGGGATGCAGGGATTCGACTATGCGGGCGCGCAGGCGCAGCTGGGCATTCCCGAGGAATTTCGGGTCGAGGCGATGATCGCCGTCGGGCGGCATGCGCCGCCGGAATCGCTGCCGCCCGCGTTGCGGGAGCGCGAGCAGCCGAACGATCGGCGTAAGCTCTCCGAGACGATCTGCGAGGGGCAATGGGCCCTTCGGGGCTAGACACCGGAGGGGCGATTCGATGGGCAACAGGCTCAGCAAGATCTACACGCGTACGGGCGATGATGGTACGACGGGGCTTGGGGACGGCACGCGCGTGCCGAAGGACAGCGCTCGCGTGGAGGCATACGGCACCACGGACGAGTTGAACAGCGTGATCGGCATGCTGCTGGCCGTTCCCGGACTGCCGGATGCCGTGACTGCACTGCTGACGCAGGTGCAGCATGAGCTGTTCGATCTCGGCGGGGAGCTCTGTGTCCCGGGACACCTCGTCATCACGGCCGCCCACGTGACGAGGCTGGAGAACGCGCTCGATGAGCTCAACGATCCTCTGCCGCCGCTCAAGGAATTCATTCTCCCCGGCGGCGGTCCCGCCGCGGCCGTCTGCCACCTCGCGCGGACCGTGGCCCGGCGCGCGGAGCGGCGGACCTGGACGCTGGCGAGGACGGAGACCGTCAATCCGGAGGCGCTGCGCTATCTCAACAGGCTGTCGGACCTGCTCTTCGTGCTGGCGCGGGTGCTGGCGCGCCACGAGCGCGGCAGCGAGGTCCTCTGGCGGCACGACCGCGGCAAGCGCGGGTGAGTGATCGGGAGCGGACGGCCCGCCTCGTGGGGCTGGCGGTGTTTACCCTCAACGCCGCGCTCTTCATGCTCGGCGTGCTGGGGATCGCGCTGCTCGTCGCCGGCATCGTCTCCTGGATGCATCCCGGCGATGTGGCCTCGGCCTGGGCGCGCACGCTGGGGGGCGTGGGACTGATCGGCGGGAGTGCCGGCCTCGCCGCGGTCGGGTGGCTCGCCGCCGAGAGGCTGGCGGAAAGGGGGGAGACCGCCCTGCATCGCGCCGCCAAGTTCATGGCGGTCATCGGGATTCTGCTGGCGCTCGTCTGCCTGCCCTTTGCGGCGGCGATCCACACCACGACGCATGGGCCCTGGCTCGGATGGGGGGAGACCCCGGGGCGGCGGTGCATAATCCGGGGGGTCCGGGAACCGCGCCCCGCCCGGCGTGGTCCCGATCTACTCAGCGGGCCCGAGGAAAGTCCATGACTCTCATGCAAGCGTTCAAGGTGTGGTGGAGCTACAGCTGGCGGGCCAGCATCCTGGTCATCCCGCTCGGCGTCATCATGACCGCCTGGTCGCTCGCCGGACTCATCTCGACCGTGCAGGGCATGCTGCAGTCCGGCCAGAGCCTCTCCAATCTGAACATCGATCAGCTCACGCGGCTCGCTGCGGGCGGCATGAGCCTGTTCATCATCTCCGTGGTGCTCACCGCGGTGATTCAGATATTCGCGATGCGCTGGACACTCAACTCCCGCTGGTCGGACTTCCGCCTGAAAGCGGTGCCGCCGGACGCCGACGTTGGAAGCGATCCCGGCCCTAGTGTGCGCTTGCCTTCGCGACCAGGAACCTGACGAGCGGAATCAACTGATCCGGCGACGTCAGGGAATCCATCTGGATCCGGTATTTCCCATCGACGATGATGCACGGCGTGCCCGGGACTTCCATCGCCAGGATCTGGGCATCCGCTTCACGCATCTCCGTGTCCACGCCGAATGATTGAGCGGCCTGGAGAAACTTCTGCGGGCTCACGCCCGTGAGCTCGGAGTAGCGCCGCGCCGCGTCCTTGATTGTCGGCAGCGGCCGTCTCAGCTCGTTCGTCACCGGATCCTCGATCGAGAGCTGACCGGTTTTCCACACCGAATCGAACATCGCCTGATGCGTGCGGTCCGCTATCCCCAAGGACTGGGCCGCGAAGTAGGCGCGCTGAAACATCGGCCAGTCTTCCGTCGGAATGAACGACGCAGGCAGGTACACCATCTTGGCGTTGCGCGGCAGACTGTGCTCCAGCGCGTGCATGTAGGGTTGGAACTTGGCGCAGAACGGGCAGGCGTAGGAGAACACCTCCATCACCTCGACCTTGCCGGCGGGCACGGTGGTGGGCTGCGGCTGGCTGAGAGCCACGTAGTTGATTCCCTCGGTCCACAGAGTCTGGGCAACCGCC